>ERZ840407.140-NODE-140-length-75643-cov-7.354051_pt1 | contig 75643 bp, 61 predicted proteins | sample MGYA00519877_ERZ840407 | MGnify/ENA primary metagenome ERZ840407 (study PRJEB31850, sample SAMEA3708875) | human gut metagenome | biome: human gut; feature: human-associated habitat; material: faeces | place: China | collected 2014 ...
GGAGTCTGGAACAACGGTCCCATATCCACGTCGAAGCCACAATCGGCATATCCGGTAGCTACTACTTTGGCACCACGATCGTGACCGTCCTGGCCCATCTTTGCAACCATAATACGGGGTTGACGTCCCTCTTTCTTTGCAAACTTCTCAGTGAGTTCGCAAGCGCGCTTAAAGTCAGCGTCGCCTTTGCTTTCTGATGAATACACGCCTGATATAGTTCTGATTATTGCTTTATAACGTCCTACTATTTGTTCGCAAGCATACGAGATTTCACCCAATGTAGCACGAACACGGGCAGCTTCTACCGCCAACTCGAGCAAATTGCCCTTACCGGTTTTCACACATTCAGTGATAGCGGCCAGTGCCTTGTCCACTTCGGCCTGATTACGACCTTCTTTCAAACGTTTCAGGTTCTCGATCTGCTCTTTACGAACAGCAGTATTGTCTACTTCAAGAATATCAATCGGATCTTCTTTTTCAAGACGATACTTATTTACACCGACAATGGTCTGCGATCCGCTGTCGATACGTGCTTGTGCACGGGCAGCCGCTTCTTCGATACGCATTTTCGGAATACCGGTCTCGATAGCCTTTGCCATACCTCCCAACTTCTCGATTTCCTGAATATGCTCCCAAGCACTGTGAGCCAATTCATTGGTCAGAGATTCCACATAATAAGATCCACCCCACGGGTCAACGTTCTTGCAGATATAAGTCTCTTCCTGAATATAGATCTGAGTATTACGGGCAATACGTGCAGAAAAGTCTGTCGGCAAAGCAATAGCTTCATCGAGAGCATTGGTATGCAACGACTGGGTATGTCCCAGTGCAGCAGCCATGGCTTCGATACAAGTACGTCCCACATTGTTGAACGGATCTTGTTCTGTCAATGACCAACCGGAAGTCTGAGAGTGCGTACGCAGTGCTAGAGATTTCGGGTTCTTCGGATTGAATTGCTTCACAATCTTCGCCCATAACATACGTGCTGCACGCATTTTGGCAATTTCCATAAAGTGATTCGTTCCAATGGCCCAGAAGAAAGAGAGACGCGGAGCAAAAGCATCAATATCGATACCTGCGGCAACACCTGCACGGAGATATTCCAAACCGTCAGCCAATGTGTAAGCCAATTCGATATCGGCTGTCGCACCAGCCTCCTGCATATGATAACCGGAGATAGAGATAGAGTTGAACTTCGGCATCTTCTGTGAGGTATATTCAAAAATATCAGAGATGATTTTCATTGAGAATGCAGGTGGATAAATATAAGTATTACGCACCATAAATTCTTTCAAAATATCATTCTGGATCGTACCGGCCATCTCCTCGAGTTTAGCTCCTTGTTCCAGTCCGGCATTGATATAGAATGCCATGATCGGGAGTACAGCACCGTTCATAGTCATAGATACGGACATCTTGTTCAAAGGGATACCATCAAACAAGACTTTCATATTCTCGAGTGAACAGATGGATACACCGGCCTTACCCACATCACCTACCACACGTTCGTGGTCGGGGTCATAGCCGCGGTGTGTAGCCAAGTCGAACGCAACCGACAGACCTTTCTGTCCGGAAGCCAAGTTACGGCGATAGAAAGCATTTGACTCTTCAGCTGTAGAGAATCCGGCATACTGGCGGATAGTCCAGGGACGAAGAGTATACATCACTGAATACGGACCACGCAAATAGGGAGGAAGACCGGCAGCATAGTCCAGGTGTTCCATTCCTTCAAGGTCTTCTTTGGTATAAACAGGCTTTACGCAGATGTGTTCCGGAGTCTTCCAGTTGGCTTCGATTCCGTTAGCCTTTTGCCATTCCGCACCGTTAGCGGGCTGGAATGCTGCGTAGATATCTAAGTTTTTAAAATCTTTTCTCATCTTACTTCAATAATTTAGCGTTGAACTCTTTAAGTGTTTCCAGTACATTGACACGTACATGGATGAAGTTCTCGATACCGGCAGCTTTCAGCTCTTCGGCACATTCCGGATTTCCGGCAATGATGAACATGGCACGACCGTTCAAGGCCCGGAAGGCCGGAATAGCGTACTCTGCATATTCGTCATCGCTTGAGCAAAGCACCACAATATCAGCTTTGGCAGCCATCGCTGCTTCCACGCCTGCTTCAACCGTTTCAAAACCAAGATTATCAATCACCTCATATCCGGCACAAGCCAGGAAGTTACAGGAGTATTGTGCACGTGCCTGGCGCATAGCCAGATTACCGATTGTCAGCATAAAGGCCTTCGGACGTTTGCCACTGGCTTCCGTTTCCAGGCGTAATGCCTCAAATTGACTTGCAGCACGATCGAAGTTCAATGTAGCAACATCTTTTTCGCAAGTATCGTGCCCGCCACAACAACAGGTCGCTTCTACCGGTTTCTTATCACCGGCTTTTTCATTGAAATTAGGGAACTGGTTAGTACCCAACAGGACTTCACGACGCTGAGCCACCGCTTTATGGCGCGCTTTGTTACTTTCGTTTACAGCCGCCTGAACAGTACCGGCTTTCAAAGCAGCATAGAAGCCGCCTTCTTCTTCAACGGCAAGGAAGATTTCCCATGCCTGCTTAGCGATAGATACCGTAAGGTTTTCAATATAGTAAGAACCGGCTGCCGGGTCAATCACTTTATCGAAGTGTGATTCTTCTTTCAACAGCAACTGCTGGTTGCGGGCCAGACGTTCGGAGAATTCATCGGGAGTTTCATAGGTTTTATCGAAAGGAACTACCGTCATTGAATCTACGCCTCCCAATGCAGCAGACATTGCTTCTGTTTGTGTACGAAGCAGATTCACGTGAGCATCAAACAATGTCAGATTGAAAGTAGATGTTTCAGCATGTACCTTCATCTTGGCAGCACAACGGCACTCACCGTTAGGCCCCTTGTTTTCGCAATCACGCAGACATTCGGGATTGTAAGAAGCCACAATGTTCGCCCACAACATACGGGCAGCACGGAATTTTGCAATTTCAAGGAAATAATTAGAACTGATACCAAAATTAAACTTAATTTTCTTAGCCGCGATGGCAGCGGGAATCTCGGCTTCAGTCAACTGATTCATATATTCATTGCCCCATGCCAATGCATATCCCAGTTCCTGAGAAATATAAGCACCCGCATTATTCAGGGTCAGTGCATTCACATTCAGCACACGATATTTGGGTAATTGTGCAGTAGCCTCGATCAGGGCTTTGGCTGTTTGCACCATGTTTCCCTTTTCTTTGCCTTTGGCCAGCATCTTATTGAAGAAGTCATAATTGATAGAGCCTTGCAACTTCGTCAAATCATAATCCTTTTTCTGGAAATAAGCTACCAACAAATCGGCAAGCTCCACTACATGTCCCTGACAGGTAGAAAAATTCAGTTCAACACATTCTGCACAAATGTCGTTCAACAATGTCTCAATGTATTCCGCATTGAGTTCTTTTGCTTTTACATGGAAAGAAAGAGAATCGATGCCTTTGTTCAGAATATCCAGAGCTTTCGCATTGGCTTCTTTCGGAGATTCCACCTTAATCTCCTGACGAACCAACCACTCATTACTATTCTTTTTCGTGCCTCTTAAATAAGGGAATTCTCCGGGAAGCGCATCGGTTGTTTTAAGTCCTTCCAGGTCTTCCATCCGGTAGAAAGGTTTTACCTTGAATCCTTCGTTTGTCTTCCAAACGAGTTTCTTCTCAAAATCAGCTCCTTTCAGGTCAGCTGTGACCTTCTCCATCCACTTCTCGGTGGAAACAGGAGAAAAATCTGAGAAGAGTTTTTCTTTACTGTCTGCCATAGTTTATTTATTTTAAATTAAAATAAGATTGTTATCTCAATTTATGTCTCTAATTCTTTAATCAAAATGTAAGATTGCGACTTGCAAATATACTGAAATACTCTAAACCTCACGCTTTTTTTAGGGAAAATTCGCACTACCTGCTACCCCTGTGACTTCCCCAAATAAAAGGCAGGCAAATATTTGATTACCTCCGATGTTATAGCTAATTTTGCACCCGTTTACATAAAATTATAAACTACTATATTATGGATTGGTTACAAGATTTATTATGGAACCCCAACTCCGTAGCCCACATCGTCTTCCTCTACGCTTTCGTAGTGGCGGCAGGTGTCTATTTGGGAAAGATCAAGATCTTCGGAGTCTCTTTAGGGGTTACCTTTGTTTTGTTTGCCGGCATCCTAATGGGACATTTTGGCTTCACAGGCGATACTCATATCCTACATTTCATCCGCGAATTCGGATTGATATTGTTCGTATTCTGTATCGGTCTTCAGGTGGGGCCTTCTTTCTTCTCTTCATTTAAGAAAGGCGGAATGACCCTAAACATGCTGGCCGTAGGAATTGTGGTATTGAACATTGCCGTAGCAATGGCGCTCTATTTCATTCTGGGAGGCAGAATCGAGCTCCCCATGATGGTAGGTATCCTGTACGGCGCAGTCACAAACACCCCGGGACTCGGTGCCGCACAAGAAGCACTGAATCAATTGAGTTATTCCGGCCCGCAGATTGCATTAGGTTATGCCTGTGCTTATCCGTTGGGAGTAGTAGGTATCATAGGCTCTATCATCGCAGTGCGTTACATCTTCCGCATCAACTTCGCCAAAGAAGAAGAGAACTGGAATCAAGAGACTGACGGCACACACCACAAGCCACACCTTATGAGTCTGGAAGTACACAACGAAGCCATCTACGGAAAAACCCTGGGCACAATCAGCAGCTTCCTCGGACGTCCGTTTGTTTGTTCGCGCATCCGTAAAAACGGGCACGTCAGCATTCCGAACCACGGCACTATCCTGGAACAGAATGACCAGTTATTTGTGGTATGTTCAGAAGAAGATTCAGATGCCATTGTAGCCTTTATCGGACGCGAAGTGCAAGTAGACTGGGAGAAACAGGATATGCCGATGGTATCACGTCGTATCTTGGTAACCAAACCGGAAATAAACGGAAAAAAGCTCGGTATGCTGAACTTCCGCAGCATGTATAATGTCAACATTACCCGTGTCAACCGTTCGGGTGTCGACCTGTTTGCTAACCCCAACCTGATACTGCAAGTGGGTGACCGTGTCATGGTAGTAGGCTCCGAAGACGCTGTAGAACGGGTAGCCAGCGTACTTGGTAACTCTTTGAAACGCCTCAACGAACCGAACATTATCACATTGTTTGTGGGCATCTTCCTGGGTATCCTGTGCGGTAGTCTTCCCATTGCATTTCCGGGTATGCCGACTCCTGTCAAGCTCGGCCTTGCCGGCGGACCGCTGGTGGTAGCCATTCTGATAGGACGTTTCGGACACAAACTACATCTGGTAACTTATACAACTCAAAGCGCCAACCTGATGATACGTGAAATCGGTATCGTTCTCTTCCTTGCCAGTGTAGGTATCGAAGCCGGAGCAAATTTCGTGGATACGGTAATCCATGGAGATGGTCTGCTTTATGTAGGTTGCGGTTTCCTGATCACGATTATTCCTTTGCTGATAATCGGGGTCATAGCACGTTCGTATTATAAAATCAATTACTTCATGCTGATGGGATTGATCGCGGGTAGCAATACCGACCCTCCCGCATTGGCCTATTCCAATCAGGCAACCGGTAGCGACGCACCGGCAGTAGGTTATTCTACCGTATATCCGCTATCGATGTTTCTCCGTATCCTTGCGGGACAAATGATATTGTTGCTAATGATGTGATAACTATACACCCTGATACAGCAATGGCCAGTTACCATGTTTTTATTTACATAGTAATTGGCCATTTCTATATGGTAACAGCTTCTATTACAAAGCCAGTTTCTTCACCACAAATTCTTCTATAAACCTTACCGTTTCATCAATTCCCAATACCGAAGAATCGATGCAAAGATGATAGGTCGCAGCTGCTCCCCAGGTTTTATAGCTATAGTAATTATAATATTCCGAACGCTTCTTATCCGCCTTATTCATTTTTTCGGCGGCTGCTTCTTCAGAAATTCCGTGGATGCGACACAGACGGGCTATACGATCCTCTTGCGAAGCAGAAATGAAAATATTGGCACAACGGGGATGTTCACGCAAGATGTAATCGGCACACCGCCCCACAAACACACAGGATTTATTTGCCGCAAGATGCCGGATGACATCACTCTGGATTTTAAAAAGAGCATCATTGCTCAGGCAATTGGTGCAAGGCATGGCACCATCACTAATAAAAGGAAAACGCATCCCAAACAACCCGCCGATAATACCCTGAGAGGCTTTCTCGTCGGCTTTCTCGAAAAACTCCCGACAGAGTCCGCTTTCCTCCGAAGCCAGATTAATCAGCTCTTTATCATAGAAATCGATGCCTAACCTGGCTGCCAATTTTTCTCCGATCTCTTTTCCGCCACTGCCCAACTGACGGCCGATATTGATGACATAATTACCATTCATAGTACTTTTGTATATTGGTTCAATAGCAAACATACACATTATTTCCGAAAGAAGAAAATAAATAATGTACCAATATACAGAGTGCCGCATTTCTTATCAATTGGTAACTTTTATCCATTTTCAGAGTCGTATCTTTGCAGCCGCAAAAAAATAAACATTGTTTTTATGAAGGACAGCATTGACTTCGGAAATATGGAAATTCCGAGACTATTCAGGAAATTATTGATTCCAACAGTACTTGGAATGGTCTTTTCCGCCGTGTTTGTAATCACCGACGGTATATTTGTCGGTAAAGGTATAGGCAGTGATGCCCTGGCAGCGGTCAACATCACGGCTCCGCTATTTATGATAACCACCGGCATCGGACTGATGTTTGGAGTGGGCGCATCTGTTGTAGCTTCCATTCACCTGTCACAAGGTAAACGAAAAGTTGCGAGTATCAACATCACACAGGCACTTGCCTTTTCGGCCTTACTTATTCTAGTGCTATCGGCACTCTGCTGCTATTTCGCAGAGCCTATCGGCCGATTACTCGGCAGCTCGGAACGGTTGTTGCCTCTGGTGGTGGAGTATATGAATTGGTACGTACCTTTCCTCGTATTCTACCTGCTCCTAAGCGCCGGCATGTTTTACATCCGCCTGGACGGATCGCCCAACTATGCCATGATGTGCAACGCCGTATCGGCCATTATCAATATCATACTCGATTATGTCTTTATTTTCCAATTGGGTTGGGGAATGATGGGAGCTGCTTTTGCCACCAGCCTGGGCACTATGGTCGGCGGATTGATGACACTCATTTATCTCCTCCGTTTTTCCCGTAACGTAGGTATTTACCGTATCAAGCTGAGCCGGAAAAGCATGCGGCTTACCTGCCGTAACATCGGCTACATGATCAGGCTGGGATCTTCCGCCTTTATCAGCGAGGCATCCATTGCCAGCATGATGTTCCTGGGGAATTATGTATTTATCAGCCATTTGGGAGAAAGCGGTGTAGCCGCATTCAGCATTGTATGTTACTTCTTTCCTATCATTTTTATGGTATACAATGCCATCGCCCAATCGGCACAACCCATCATCAGCTATAATTTCGGACAACAGAACCCGGGACGGGTCGCACGTACCATCCGGTTGGCATTGAAGACAGCTTTAGGCTGCGGCATTTTTTTCTTTGCCGCCACTCTGGTATTCAATCACCAGATAGTCGGGCTGTTTATCGATAAAAGCTACCAAGCCTATGATATTGCGGTAAACGGTATTCCTTACTTTGCAGTCGGCTATCTGTTTTTTGCGCTCAACATAGTGGGCATCGGCTATTATCAAAGTATCGAACGTGCCCGGCGCGCCACTGTCATCACCCTTTTCCGGGGAACATTGTTCATGCTGGCAGGTTTCCTGCTCTTGCCTCCGGTGCTGGGAGTAAGGGGCATTTGGCTGGCCGTTCCTTTGGCCGAACTGCTGACCTTATTGCTTATTATCGGAATTTACCTGAAGGACTCTTTCACCGTTCGCCGATGATACGTATCTTTGCATCATTCAAACAGATGCAAAGAGTCTTATGGAAACATTTATTGAAAAGTTCAGAAACAGCTATCATCTTTCAGAAAACGACACGCAAACCCTGCTCAGCTATATGGAGGAGATCCGTTTCAAAAAGAAAGAAGTCATCGTCCATGAAGGCTCCAAAAACGGAAATCTGTATCTGATAAAGCAGGGCATCTGGCGTGCCCATTATCTGAAAGATGGAGTAGACACTACCATTTGGTTTGCCGGTGCAGGCGAAGCTGCCTTTTCGGTATGGGGATATGTGGAAAATACTGCATCGCACATCACGATTGAAGTCATGTGCGATAGCATAGCCTACTGTATTCCGGGATCAACCCTGAACAATCTTTATGCTTCATCGCTCGGACTCGCCAACCTGGGACGGCAACTGATGGAACGGCAACTGCTCAGCCTCGAAAACTGGCTGATCAGCGCCGGAAGCCCCAAAGCTAAAGAACGTTATCTGACTCTTATCAAAGAACATCCCGAACTATTACAAAATGTGCCTTTAAAGCATATAGCCTCTTATTTGTGGATTACACCACAGTCGCTGAGCAGAATCCGGAGAGAAATGACAATGTAATTTCGGAGCATGACACAGCGACAGAGCGGGTGAAGACCTCAACAGAGGCTTTGCCATCCTCCTCTTTCCATATTTCTCTCGTTATACCAATCATTCGCTCCATTTAGTCCTCAATCTCTTTCCTTTCTATCTCTTTTTAGTTACCTTTGCAAGGAACCGAATACGAGTTGCACAACTGGTATACGACGAGTTGTACAACTGGTAACGTACAAGTTGTGTAACCGGTACATCGAATCATATTAACCTTTCATACAAAGCACTATGGGACTCATTTATTTAGTCAGAAAGAAAAAGTTCAGAACAGCCGAAGGGATCAGAGAACTCTATTTTGCCATCCAGCGGAAACTTCAGAAAAGAGGTGGCAAGAACGAAGAAGACCTTGCCGAAATCCTTTCGGCAAACAGTTCACGAAGCAAAGGGGAAGTATTGAGCATCCTCACCGATCTGCCGGACGTGATAGAAGAGATATTGAAAAATGGAGAATCCGTATCCATCAGAGGGTTGGGATCGTTTCATGCCTCCATTACAAGCAATGGCTTCGAGCATCCGGAAGATGTATTGCCTCACGAGGTACGGGTATCCAAAGTATATTTCATTGCCGACCGCAAGTTTACCCAACGTGTCAGCCGGATGAAATTCTTTCGCTACCCACTATCCAAATACTTCCCAAAGGACTTGTTACGACCCGAAACAATCAGGGAAGAAGAGACTCGGGAAGAGAAACCGGAGTTCATTCCTGACGATGACGAATGAAACGGATACCGCATAAAAGACATGGAGCTTGTCCGGCATCTCTGCCCGATCAAAAGAGGAATCTGATACATCCCATTACAGACAGATGACAGCAGCCCTCCGGATCCATGAGTAAACTGACGAACCGACTTGAACTTCAGGCCTGCGTCATCCGGTGGTCTGCGGCAAAGGAGACCGGTCCGGGACAAGCTCTCTGTCTCGTTCCCGAACCGGTTTATCAAAAGACATATCCCAGATTTACATAAAATCCCACCTTGTGAGATCTGCTGGAGTATCCCAAAGAAGCCTCGAGCGGACCGAACAGACTATCGTAACCATATCCCACACTACCGCCCCAAACCGGTTTTGCTCCCCAGATATCAAAAAAGTTATCATTCCGGAAAGCCACGTTTCCGGTAAAGGTGACATAGTTCTTGCTACCGATACGCTGCCGCAACTTCAGGCTTGTCACCAGAACAGAGTTGTCCACAATCTCCAGATTCGTGATGCCGGCAAAAGGAAGTTGTTGAGGCAGATAGTGCCCGAAATTCTCGCCTCCCATGGCATTCAGATACGGATAAGGTATATTTTTACCGATAAGCACCCGCCCATACAAAGAGGGAATCAGGGCAAAACGATCGGTCAGTGAAAAGACACCGGCCCATGATGCCGCAAGGGCAGAGAAGGGAGCATGGCCTTTATAATGTGTCAGATTATCGGTATAGAGCGAGTAGCGTCCCTGCACATCGGTCCCCTTGGAAGGGAAATATCCCTTGTTGTACGTATTGTAATGCAACTGTGCAAAATAGCTGAAGAAGTGTTGGGGCTTCACCTCCAGACGCTGCCCGCCGGTGTTGTAAAGAAAGTCTTTATACTTAAAGAACTCAAAATTCAGCCCGGCGCCAAAGCGCAGGTTGCGAAACCATACATCCGAGAATCCAAACTCACCCGAATGATACTTATAAGTAGTGTTATAGGAACGCCTTCCGTGATCGTAGATATTGATATCGTTGTACTCAAACTGATAAGCAAAATTGAAATTGCGCATCTGCATCGGTGCCAATGTATATTCGACCCGGGCGAGATAACGTTTTCCCAGCCTTCCCGTCACCGAAACCCACGAAGGAACACGCGTATCGAGCCGGCTCCTGACGTTCAACAGAAGCGAGGCAATCTCTTCCGAATCAAAACGGATACCCAGATTAAGATTACGTTCATACTTCTCTTCCAGGATGAAGTGCAACTGATATCCCTGAGGGGTGTCGGTCAGTTTATAGCTGACATTGGAGTAAGCCTGACTGCCGCGCAAGGTGGTCAGAGCTTCATAAAGCTGTTCCATACGCATCTTGCTGTTTTCCTTCAGGTGACAGCGATGCATGATCCATTTCTTGTCACTATCCTCGATGCCGTCAAAAGTGATATCCTTAACAAAAATGTCTTTCGAAGACCACAATGAACTGAACGGACCATGACGCGGGGCAACATAGTTCTCAGGCAGTCCTATTTCCTTCTTCAGCTTTTGCAAAGCGGTCCACTGTTCACGGGCAGCCTCTTCGCCCCGGTTCACCAAAGTATCGAGCGCGGGAATATTGAAACTTGCAGCAGAATACCCCTTCACATCCACCTTGATATAGACAGTGGCCAGTTTGATATTCTCTTCATATCGGGTCTGCCCGGTCAGATTGATAATCTGATTGAAGATTTCACTGAGGTTGTTCAGTTCATCGGCAGTCCGGAGATCATTCTGCACATCGACACCGATAATGACATCAGCTCCCATGGCACGGGCTATGTTGGTCGGGAAATTATTTTTCATGCCACCGTCCACAAGAATCTTATCACCCAGGCGCACCGGAGTGAATACGCCGGGAATAGCCATACTGGCGCGCATGGCGGTAGCCAACACTCCGTTATGAAATACGACTTCATCTCCGTTTACTATATTCTCCGAGACACAGGCAAACGGGATAGGCAGTTTATTGAAGTTGATGGAGTCGTGATAACCGACTGTCAGTTCCGAAAAAAGATTGGCCAGATTCTGGCCTTTGATAACACCTCCGAACACATTGGCCTTCAGATTCTTCTTTAAAGGAACAGAGAGGACGTAGGTTTCCGAGTTCTGACGTTCGGTCATGGTCTGGTCTTCCCAACTGATACGGTCGCTGAGCAAGAGAGGCCAATTCTGATGATTGACCATGCTATCGAGCTGATGGGGAGTATAACCGATGGAATAAAGCCCGCCGATGATGGACCCCATACTGGTTCCGACAATATAATCGATAGGGATACCTGCTTCTTCAATCACTTTCAGAGCGCCGATGTGGGCCACTCCCTTGGCACCTCCACCACTCAAGACCACAGCAACACTCTTACGCTGCTGGGCATGTACAGGTGAGAAAACAAACAGACTGATACACAGGATAAGGACAAAACAGATTCGCTTTTTCATGACTACTACATTGGTTTCTGATCATTACAGATAAAAGACAAATGCCGACTGCAATTTGTTTAGCCCACCGGCATGAAAGTAGTCAATCCTTATTTTTGCTTCAACCGTAAGAATAGAATAAGGTGTGCATAAAGGAAGACGGTCCGCATGGTATACGCCGCAACGTTCTCCGGCAGTTGCCACCGAAGTCAGGCAGCCTGTCTGCCATGGATACGGAACAAGCGGAACTGCCACCACAACATCCCTGCCGAGATCAGACTGGCTATCAAGTCGGAAACAGGCATACTTACCCATACGCCTGTCTGACCGAAATACCGGGGCAGGATCAACAGACAGGGAATCAGTATCAGCACCTGACGGGTGATAGACAGAAAGATAGCTTTACTCGCCATCCCGATGCTTTGGAAGAAGTTCGACGTCACCATCTGGAACCCGACTATCGGGAAAAACAGCACCACAATCCGAAGTCCTTCGGCCGACTGACGGATCAATTCTTCGTGGGAAGTAAAGATAGATACGGCCAAACCGGGAATCAACATTCCCATCAGGAAACCCGTAGTTGTTACAATGGTGGCTCCGTAAATGGTAAGTTTCAACACACGGGTCACCCGGGGATAGAGCCGGGCGCCGAAATTATATCCGGCTATGGGCTGCATCCCTTGGTTCAGCCCCATCACAATCATCACAAACAAGAAAACAAGACGATTGACAATACCAAACGCACCGATAGCAAGATCTCCGCCATATTTTTTCAACCCCTGGTTAATCAGGATTACGATAAAACACGACGCAAGGTTCATCAGGAAAGGAGCCATACCGATGGCGAGCGAGTCGAATACGATTTTCCGTTTCAACCGGAAAATGCCCCGATGAAAATGGAGCAACTCTTCCTTATTGCTGAATAGCCTGAACTGCCACATCAGAGAAATGACCTGTGCCAGGATAGTGGCTATGGCTGCTCCTTGAATGCCCCAGCCGAAGCCGTAAATAAACAGAGGATCGAGAATCGTATTGATAACCACTGTAGCAATAGTGGCATACATTGCCTTTTGCGGATGACCGGCCGAACGAAGCACGGCATTCAGTCCCAGGTAAAGATGGGTAATGACATTACCATAAAGGATCACTTTCATATAATCGCGGGCATACCCCACAGTCTCGTCGCTGCCTCCGAAAAAATAAAGGATAGGATCGAGAAAAATAAGGGTAAGTATCGTAAAAGCAAGCCCGATGATGATATTCAGCACCAATACATTTCCCAGCACACGTTGCGCCGTATCGTAATCTTTTTGTCCCAGCTTTACCGAAACCAGCGTGGCAGCCCCCACTCCGACCAGCGAACCGAAAGCCGCCGCAAGATTCATCAGCGGAAATGTCAGAGCAAGCCCCGAAATAGCCATCGGACCAACCCCGTGACCAATAAAAATGCTGTCTACCATGTTGTAAAGTGAAGATGCGGTCATAGCGATAATAGCCGGAATGGCATACTGCATCAAGAGTTTTCCAATCTTTTCGGTGCCCAGCGCAGTGGGCGTCTTTTGTCCTGTCATACCTATTATTTTGAGGGTGCAAAGATACAAATCTATTTAGAATTAAAGGTGAAGAATAAAGAATAAGAGTTACAATGCCGTATTTCTAAGAAAAGTTTCGTATTTTTGCCTCCAAAATTGAGTTAATATCTAACGAAATGAACATATTAGAACTAAGTGAACAGGAAATCATCCGACGTAACAGTCTGAATGAACTTCGCGCGATGGGCATCGAACCCTATCCCGCAGCAGAGTATGTAACCAATGCTTTCTCAACTGATATTAAAGCCGAATTCAAAGATGACGAGACACCCCGCCAGGTATCCGTAGCCGGTCGCATGATGAGCCGCCGCATAATGGGTAAAGCCTCTTTCATTGAATTGCAGGACTCTAAAGGCCGCATCCAGGTATATATCACCCGTGATGACATCTGCCCGGGAGAAGACAAGGAAATGTACAACACTGTGTTCAAACGCCTGCTCGACTTAGGCGACTTCATCGGAATCGAAGGCTTCGTATTCCGCACACAGATGGGCGAAATCAGTATCCATGCACAAAAGTTGACGGTGCTCGCCAAATCGATCAAACCACTGCCTATTGTTAAATACAAAGACGGCGTAACTTACGACTCTTTTGAAGATCCTGAATTGCGTTACCGCCAGCGCTATGTCGACCTGGCTGTCAACGAAGGCGTTAAAGATATTTTCATCAAACGCAGCAAAGTATACAGTTCCATGCGCGAATACTTCAACTCAAAGGGATACATGGAAGTGGAAACTCCGATCCTGCAGGCCATTGCCGGAGGAGCAGCCGCGCGTCCGTTCATGACTCACCACAATGCTTTGGATATTCCTTTATACATGCGAATCGCCAGTGAGCTTTACCTGAAACGCCTTATTGTCGGCGGTTTTGAAGGTGTATACGAGATCGGTAAAAACTTCCGTAACGAAGGTATGGACCGTACACACAATCCAGAATTCACCTGTATGGAGATATATGTAGCCTACAAAGACTACAACTGGATGATGGAATTTACTGAAAAAATGATCGAAAAGATCTGTCTGGACGTAAACGGTACTACCGAAGTAAAAGTAGGCGACAACATCATCAATTTCAAAGCGCCCTATAAGCGTGTCACTATGCTGGGAGCCATCAAAGAGCACACCGGTTACGATCTGACAGGAATGAATGAAGAGCAGATTCGCGAAGTTTGCAAGAAACTGAACATGGAAATCGATGATACGATGGGTAAAGGTAAACTGATCGATGAGATCTTCGGTGAGTTCTGCGAAGGCACTTATATACAGCCTACATTCATCACGGATTACCCGATCGAGATGTCTCCTCTGACCAAGAAGCATCGTGACAATCCTGAACTGACAGAACGTTTCGAGTTGATGGTAAACGGTAAAGAGTTGTGTAACGCATATTCTGAGTTGAACGATCCGATCGACCAGTTGGAACGTTTCGAAGACCAGATGAAGCTGAGCGAAAAGGGAGATGATGAAGCGATGATCATCGATAAGGACTTCGTCCGTGCATTGGAATATGGTATGCCTCCTACTTCGGGTATGGGTATCGGTATGGACCGTCTGACTATGCTGATGACCGGTCAGTCGACCATTCAGGAAGTATTGTTCTTCCCGCAGATGCGTCCGGAGAAAGTCGTACCGAAAGACAGTGCTTCCAAATTTATGGAACTGGGCATTACCGAAGAGTGGGTACCTGTCATCCAGAAAGCAGGATACAATCAGGTGGCCGACATGAAAGAGGTTAATCCGCAGAAATTCCACCAGGATATTTGTGGCATCAACAAGAAATACAAATTGGAACTGACCAATCCGTCAGTTAACGATGTAGCCGAGTGGATACAGAAAATTAAATAAATTAAGAATGAAGAATGGCGATGAGGAGCCGGAGCATTTGACCTCCGGTCTTCCCTGCACCATTCTTCATTCTTCATTTTTAATTCTTAATTTATAGAAATGAAATTACCCGGTAAGATAGCGATAATGGGCGGAGGAAGCTGGGCTACAGCCATCGCAAAGATGTGTCTGGCTCAGGAAGAGTCTATCAATTGGTATATGCGGCGCGACGACCGCATCGCCGATTTCAAACGGCTCGGACATAATCCAGCCTATCTGACAGGCGTAAAGTTCGACATGAAGCGCATTAATTTCAGCTCCAACATCAATGATGTGGTGAAAGAGTCTGATACGCTAATCTTCGTCACCCCTTCTCCATATCTGAAAGCTCACCTGAAAAAGCTGAAAACACGGATCAGAGACAAGTTCATTATTACCGCTATCAAAGGTATTGTCCCCGATGACAATCTGATTGTCTCGGAATACTTTAACAAGGAATATGGCGTTCCTCCCGAAAATATTGCCGTACTGGCCGGTCCATGTCATGCCGAAGAAGTGGCTCTGGAACGTCTCTCTTATCTCACCATCGCTTGCCCGGACAAGGATAAAGCACGCGTTTTTGCCCGCCGACTGGGCAGCAGTTTCATCAAGACTTCTGTTAGCGATGACGTGATAGGAATTGAATACAGTTCCGTACTGAAAAATGTATATGCCATAGCAGCAGGCATCTGTAGCGGTTTGAAATATGGAGACAACTTCCAGGCCGTACTGATATCAAACGCTATCCAAGAGATGAATCGCTTCTTAAATACGGTACATCCGATAAACAGAAACGTAGATGAATCTGTTTATCTGGGTGATTTGTTGGTGACCGGCTACTCCAACTTCAGCCGTAACCGTACGTTTGGTACCATGATCGGTAAGGGATACTCTGTAAAAAGTGCCCAAATCGAAATGGAGATGATAGCGGAAGGATATTATGGAACAAAGTGTATTAAGGAAATCAATAAACATCATCACGTAAATATGCCGATACTGGATGCTGTATACAACATCTTATATGAGCGCATATCTCCGATGATTGAAATAAAATTGCTGACTGACTCGTTTAGATAAACAAGGAAGCAGACAAATAACTCTTTAACTCCTAAATAAAGAAAGATATGATTAGTTTGAACATTGAAAAAACTTTTGGATTCATTTCCAAGGAATCGGTTTCTGCCTACGAAGCTCAGGTAAAAGCCGCACAGGAAGCGCTGGAAAACGGCACTGGTAAAGGTAACGACTTTCTGGGGTGGTTGCATCTGCCCTCTTCTATCAGTAAAGAGCACCTGGCCGACCTGAAAGCTACCGCACAAGTATTGAGAGACAATTGTGAGGTAGTGATCGTAGCCGGTATCGGAGGAAGTTACCTGGGTGCCCGTGCGGTGATCGAGGCATTGTCAAACAGCTTCACTTGGTTACAGGAAAAGAAAACAGCACCGGTCATGATTTATGCCGGCCACAATATTGGTGAAGATTATCTGTACGAACTGACAGAGTTTCTGAAAGATAAAAAATTCGGTGTAATCAATATCTCTAAATCCGGTACAACTACAGAGACCGCTCTGGCATTCCGCCTGCTGAAGAAACAGTGTGAAGACCAACGCGGCAAAGAGATGGCAAAGAAAGTAATCGTAGCCGTTACAGATGCCAAGAAAGGTGCGGCACGCGTTACTGCAGATAAAGAAGGATACAAATCTTTCATTATCCCTGACAATGTAGGAGGACGTTTTTCCGTGTTGACTCCGGTAGGTTTATTGCCCATTGCAGTAGCCGGATTCGATATCGAGCAACTGGTAAACGGTGCTGCCGACATGGAGAAAGCTTGTGGAGCCGATGTTCCTTTCGCAGAAAACCCTGCAGCGATTTATGCCGCTACTCGTAACGAGTTATACAAGAACGGCAAGAAGATAGAGATTCTTGTTAACTTCTGCCCGAAGCTTCACTACGTAAGCGAATGGTGGAAACAACTTTACGGAGAATCTGAAGGAAAAGATAATAAAGGTATCTTCCCGGCAGCAGTCGATTTCTCTACAGACCTGCACTCGATGGGTCAGTGGATTCAGGAAGGTGAACGCACAATCTTCGAAACAGTGATCTCTGTAGACAAAGTGAACCATAAGTTAGAAGTACCTTCGGATGAAGCTAACCTGGATGGCTTAAACTTCCTGGCCGGCAAGCGCGTAGACGAAGTAAACAAAATGGCCGAATTGGGAACCCAATTGGCTCACGTAGACGGAGGAGTTCCCAATATGCGTATCGTGATTCCGGAACTGAGCGAATTCAGCATCGGACAATTACTCTATTTCTTCGAAAAAGCTTGCGGTATCAGCGGCTATCTGCTGGGCGTAAATCCGTTCAACCAGCCGGGTGTAGAAGCATACAAAAAGAACATGTTTGCTTTACTGAACAAACCCGGATACGAAGAAGAATCAAAAGCTATTCAGGCAAGACTGTAAGAGCCCAATAAAACAGGTATATAATAGAAAAGAGCGGTACTATCGGAAGTATCGCTCTTTTCTATTATATACCGATCCGTCAGATCAATCGTCTTGTTTATCGGAAGTTTTGATTTCCAATTCATACTTGGCCCCTTCACAATTAACAGGTTTGGAGAAAAGGTAGAATTTAAGTTTCACTCCATCTTCGGTCACTTGCTGCACCTTTGCCCTGATACCTATTTGAGTCTGAGAAACTCCATCCTTAAACCCTAACTTGCCATTATCCTTATCCGTAAACTCTTTATCATCACTGAGCGTCTCTTCCGGCAAATCATTAAAATCAATCTCCACAGCAGTCTCTTTACTACCCGGAGTTTCCTCTTTTACCAGAAACGTATTCAACTCCTCTCCATTGCCGTCCAGTTTCAATGAAATTTCGAGTTCATCATCTACTTTGAGAGGAGGTAAGGCCTCCATTTGCCGGGTATAATCCATCTCTCCGTCATTGACGTACAGTCCCTGCATTTCGATCGTAGGACTTGGAACAGAATCTTTGCAAGCGGTAGTCAGCAAGCATAACGACAGTAAAGGGAAAAATAGTTTTTTCATGCAATCATATCACTTAATAGATTTTGCAAAAATACATATTCTGTTCGATTCACCAAAATAATCGTATCTTTGCACTCCAAATCAATAGGTATATATCATGTTTCAGGAAGCAATTGCGCAATATCTCAAGCAAAATCATTATGAATCTATCCAACTGAAATCCGTGCTTTTCGATATGGACGGCGTACTTTTCGACTCCATGCCTTATCATGCCGAAGCATGGCACAAGACCATGAAGGCCCATGGGCTGAATTTAAGTCGGGAAGAAGCTTACATGCACGAAGGCCGTACGGGGGCCGGAACTATCAACATCGTATGTCAACGTCAATTGGGACGTGACGCCACTCAAGAAGAAATAGAGAGCATTTATCTCGAAAAGAGCATCGAATTCAACAAGCATCCCCAAGCCGAACGCATGCCGGGTGCATGGGAATTACTACAAAAAATCAAAGCGGAAGGTATCATCCCGACCGTGGTTACCGGTTCCGGACAAGCCTCACTGCTGGATAGACTCGAGCATAACTTTCCGGGAATGTTTCGTCAGGAATTGATGGTGACTGCCTTCGATGTCAAATACGGAAAGCCGAATCCGGAACCCTATCTGATGGCATTGGAAAAAGGAGGATTGAAACCTAATGAAGCTATTGTCATCGAAAATGCCCCTTTAGGTGTAGAAGCCGGACATAAAGCCGGAATATTCACCATTGCTGTCAACACCGGACCTCTGAACGGGGAAATACTACTGAATGCCGGTGCCGATTTATTATTCCCTTCAATGCAATCCTTATGTGAATCCTGGGAGAAATTAGCCCGGCTCCTACATTAATTGGTCAATAAAACTAAAATGGCTGATAATTGTTTAATTATCAGCCATTTCTTTGTACTCCCGAAGGGAATCAAACCCTTATCTTAGGTACCGGAAACCTACATTCTATTCGTTGAACTACAGGAGCATTGTTTTTATGCGACGACAAAAGTATAAAAAATCTTCGCATTTTCCTAATGATTCACCTTTTTTTGTAGTATTCATCTACCGAACGCTATATTATCAAATATTATTTTGCAACTCTTATGCTATATAAAACGATCAATTTGATAACATTTTAGCCTATTATTCATACAGATATAGATATTATTCATATCTTTGCCGACAAATAACAATCAATAAACCTATGAGTTACCTAATAAAACCTCAGAATTATAAACCTTTGCTTGACCTGAAACAGACAGAACTGGGCATCAAACAAATTAAAGAGTTCTTCCAGCTGAATCTTTCTTCGGAGCTGCGTCTGCGCCGTGTCACAGCCCCACTCTTCGTACTCAAAGGAATGGGTATCAATGATGACCTGAACGGTATAGAACGTCCTGTCTCATTTCCCATCAAGGACCTGGGCGATGCACAAGCGGAAGTAGTACACTCACTCGCTAAATGGAAGCGCCTGACCTTGGCAGATTATCACATTGAACCGGGTTATGGTATTTATACGGACATGAATGCCATCCGCTCGGACGAAGAACTGGGCAATCTGCATTCACTTTATGTAGACCAGTGGGACTGGGAACGGGTAATTACTGCCGAAGACCGTAATGCCGACTTCTTAAAAGAGATCGTAAACCGCATTTATGCCGCTATGATCCGTACGGAATATATGGTGTACGAAATGTACCCGCAAATCAAACCTTGCCTGCCACAGAAGTTGCACTTTATCCATTCGGAAGAATTACGCCAGTTGTATCCCGATATGGAACCTAAATGCCGCGAACATGCCATCTGTAAAAAGTATGGAGCCGTATTTATCATCGGCATCGGTTGCAAGCTGAGTGATGGCAAGAAACATGACGGACGCGCCCCGGACTATGACGACTATACCAGCAAAGGGTTGAACGACCTACCCGGACTGAATGGTGACCTGTTGCTCTGGGACGATGTGCTGCAACGCTCCATTGAGTTGTCTTCAATGGGTATCCGTGTAGACAAAGAGGCTCTTTTACGCCAGGTGAAGCAAGAGAATCAGGAACAAAGACTGGAACTCTATTTCCATAAAAGATTATTGAATGATACGCTTCCACTCTCTATCGGCGGCGGTATCGGACAATCGCGTTTGTGCATGTTCTACTTACGCAAAGCTCATATCGGCGAGATTCAGGCAAGTATCTGGCCGGAAGAAATGCGTCGTGAATGTACAGCCCTTAATATACACCTTATTTAATAGCCTATGAACGTACAAATAGAAGAGAACTGGAAAACTCATTTAGAACCAGAATTTGAGAAGGATTATTTCCGCACACTGACTGAATTTGTCAGAAGTGAATATAGCCAGTATCAGATCTTTCCCCCGGGAAAGTTGATATTCAATGCATTCAATTTATGTCCGTTTGATAAAGTAAAAGTAGTCATTATCGGTCAGGACCCCTACCATGGTCCCGGTCAGGCACACGGCCTTTGTTTCTCGGTGAATGACGGAGTAGCCTTTCCGCCTTCTCTGGTGAACATTTTCAAAGAAATAAAAGAAGATATCGGCACGCCAGCCCCGTCCACCGGTAACCTGACAAGATGGGCCGAACAGGGTGTCCTGTTGCTGAACGCCACCCTGACAGTACGCGCCCACCAGGCCGGTTCGCACCAACGTCGCGGTTGGGAAGAGTTTACAGATGCTGCCATCCGTGTCCTGGCCGAAGAAAGAGAAAATCTGGTATTCATCCTTTGGGGAAGTTATGCACAAAAGAAAGGTGCCTTCATTGACCGTAACAAGCATTTGGTACTCAGTTCGGCACATCCTTCTCCCCTCTCTGCCTACAATGGCTTCTTTGGGAATAAGCATTTCAGTAAAACAAACGAATACCTGAAAGCCCATGGAAAAACAGAAATAAACTGGTAAACAGAGCAAACTATCAAACGATAGTCGATAAACGATCAACAGCCGGCAATTTATGCTTAAAATTTCTATAGCATAAATTGCCGGCTGTTGATCGTTCGTCCATCAGATATTTAATACCACTGAATATTACTTTGAGTCTGACTTCTCTTATCCCACTTCAAGTCACGCAGGATACTTGCCGTAGCCCGAATCGTAAAATTATAATAGCGATAGCGGCCGAAAGGCGAAATACTGGCAGACATATTGAAGCAATGCAAATCACGTGTAATCGTGCAAGAAGTCTGAGTGATCTCCTTTGCCTCGAAATCATATCCGGAATTGAATGTAAACGACCAATTATTGGAAATCTTCAGGTTACCCGACATGTTGATATTTTGCGTATACTTAAACGGATAACGCATCGTATTACGATTGATCGGCTTACTGCGATCCTCGGAAATACGGAACGAATAGTTCACATTCAGCGACCATGGCATCTTAAATACCTGATAACCGTCACGATCCGCCTGTGCTTTTTCTACCCTCTTCTCAGTAACCGCTTCGTCACCGGTAGAATTTCCTTTTTCTTCGTCAGCACCGTCCTTTTTCTTCTTTTGATCGTTATCCTTATCTTTCCCGAACAACTTCTTCCAGGTATCATTATTGAATGTATAGTTGATGGAAGATCCCCATCCCTGGAAACGCCCGAAGCGGCCATAAGACCATTCGGTGCGGTCACCCACTATTACATTACCCGACTTATCGAATGTATAGGCATAGGTTGCGAATACCGCGTTCATATTCAGCGTATAGTTATTAAACTTCTTGAACTTCATACGCAAACGCATATTCAGGTTACTCCATGGTTGCTTCTTTGCAGCCATATTATAAGAAAGATTGAAACCGATTTCATCAATCAAACTGACTTTCACAAGAGAGTCTTTCTTGTTACGGTATTTCATCTCCAAGTTGTTCGACACATCAAAACTAACCGTTCCGGACTTTTCACGCGGAGCTGTACCAAACTGCTGACTGGAATAAGGCGAGTAATACTGATCATTACCGTCTGCATCACGATAATATTCCCAGAATTGCCCGAAACTTGGAGAGCCATTCAATGAAATCTGCGGGGTAAAGACATGGCGAATCTGTATCTCTTTTTTCTTCATAAACAGCGGCTGGTACATACCATACATCTTGGTACTTAAAGCTAGGCTGGCCGAATAGTTGAACACCCGATAAAATCCATGAATCGTATCGCCGGGGTGTGTATCCCATTTCCGGGTAGTTTCGTCATAGCTCTTCATCACCTTACGGGTATACCAACGCTCAGTGTAATTAAATGAAGGTACCACCTGCAAATACTTGAAAAGAGTGAAAGTTGCCTGTACCGGAATGTTATGCTGCATTGCATTCTCCCATTCCCTGAAACCGGCTTTAAACAAACGGTCGTCTTTTGTCTTCAGGCTGTTAGTCAGACGTCCCGAATAACGCAATGAGATCTTTTCGTACCAACGCTCCTCACCTACCGCACGTTTACGCTTAAAAGGGAAAATAGTACTCAGAGTAATATTCAAGTCAGGCAGGGTGACAGCAATGGAAGAGTCACGCATGGTTTGCGCTATGTTGAAAGTACCCGCGAGTGTCAGCTTCTGATCCGGGAAACTACGAGAGTAGCTTACACTCGAAGTTTTTGTATTCTGGGTCATCAACTGAGAATTATAGAGGTTGTTGATATTGGTACGTTCGTAACTACTGGTAGCGAAGTTTACACTTGCCGAGAAAGTGCTGTTGGGACTCGCCTTCTGGTCTTGCCGGTGATTCCACACAATCTTGAAATCTTTAGCAACCGAGTAGTCCGGCATACCTTTATCCCCAAGTTTGGTTACCTGATAGCCGGCCTGTAACGAACCGGAATATTTATAACGCTTGTTATAATTGGTTTCCATATTGGCGGCCCATGAACCTTTAGTAAAAATATCGGCAGTCAGCTTGAGGTCCATCAGGTCACTGACAGCAAAATAGTAGCCACCACCGGTCAAACCGAAACCACGGCTGGAGTCATCCATATAACTCGGCATGACAAAGCCCGAAGAATAGCTGCTGGAAAACGGAAAGAAGAAAAACGGTACGGCCAAAGGCAACGGTACATCTTCCACTACCAGATAAGCAGGCCCCGTTACCACATTTTTCTTAGGACGGACCTTGGCTTTGGTCAACTGCATATAGAAGTGCGGATGATCGTGGTGGTCGCAGGTCGTATATCGTCCATTCTCCATGAACAGTTCATCGTTTGCGCCTTTCTTCGCATTGTTACCTACCACGTAGCCTTCCCCCTGCTGGGTAACGACGTTATTGATAAATCCTTTTTTACTCTTGAAGTTATACCGGATAGCCTTCGTTTCATAAGGAGTCTCTCCATCCTTAAACACCGGTTTCCCCTTCTCCACTCCCACAGAGTCGATCACTCCACGGGCATAGACCGTACTGCTGTCCATGTTCATGGTGATAATTTCGGCTCCCAGCTCGATGTTCTCGTAGTTCACCTTTCCATCTCCATACAAATGGGCAAATCCTCCTTGTGTAAAGACAATAGAGTCATTAGCAGAATATACAACGGGAGCGTCCAGGGGTTGTTTCTTTTTCTTCACCGATTCCGCCGACAATGTATCGGCCTTCAATACATTGGCTTTCAATGTATCGTTTTTCAGTGTGTCGACTCTCAGTGAATCGTTCTTAGGGGGTGAATAGACCACCGGCCCTTTCAACTCCCTGACACGGCGACGCTGAGCCATAGCTTCGTACGGAAGCATCAGGAGGATCAACAGTAGTATGGATGATATTATCGTATTTGCTTTCAATGGCGTCATTAACTAATAGAGTTTACGCTTGAAGGGGCAAAAGTACACAATCTTCACCAAATATACTTGAGAATCTTCATTTTTAATTCTTTTTTAGGCACTAAAGAAATAGCTTACACCAATTGTTAAAACGTTGCAAACCTTCATCTCCATACTTGGCGATGCTCTTACGAGCCCCCTCCACAGTTTTCTCACGGTCGAGATGGGTTTTCGAAAAAAACTTGTCGGCAAAGCAAATCACTTGTTCTTCCATACTTACCGGCAACATTTCGCGATGGGGGACAGGAAGTTTTTGATCCATAATATCTTTCAGTGAAAGTCCCGCCCCGGTATGCCGTTCACAGACTAATGCGTGTCGGGGGAAACCTTCCTTACGGACAAGTCCGGCTCCGAGATATCCATGACAAATGTAAGGTTCCGTCCCAAAACATTGAATACCCGGAGCATGTGTCAGGAAGATACCAATATCATGCAACATGGCGGCTTCTTCCAGAAAGACAGTATCCAGATTCAGTTCCGGATGTTTTCCGGCGATCCATAGAGCTTTATCAGCCACCGACCGGCTATGCACGTTCAAAATATGTTTCAGTTCATTATCCTGAGGATAATATTTGTCTATCAAATCAAGCACTTTCATATTCTATTATTCATTAATTCAAAAACCACTTGCCATTGGTTTCCGGAATGGAAACCCTTCATAAGCCAAGTGTGTTCGATTGGTTTCTTAAGCACATTTCTTTCCTTCTTTACCCCTCTTTCCCGGCCTTGTTTAGTGGGCTCGGACTCGTGTGCCCATCAGCCCGGATACCCGAGCCCGCTGATGAACAAGTCAAAAGTCGTTAATACTCCCATTCAGGCTTATCCAAGAGGGCAAACCGGCTAAACAAATTAACTTCTTCCACATAGAAAACAAGTCATGAATGAGGAAGGTTCCTGCCAAAGGCAAAGATAACAACTGTTTTTTAATACGGAATGAAGATAATCAAAAGAATTGATTGTATATTTGTGCATTTCATAGTAACCCGGAAAACGGATCTGATATCATATTAAAAACAATCCAATATTTATTCCTATGACAAAACCTTCTTACAAACAGTGGATAGCAGCCTGTACTCTCACGAGTACATTGCTATTGGGAGCCTGCGGTCCCGCTCCCGTTACCAGAGACGCATCAATCGTACCGTTGCCTAACCAAATTCAACAATCCGGCAACGCTTTTGTACTAACCCCGAACACTACAATCGGTACCACCGACCCGGAATTACAGCCAGCCGCCCAATACCTGAAAGAAATTCTTTCGGCCGCCACGGGCTACGACCTTCAGGTTAAAGAAGGCAAGGGGACAATCACTCTTGCGAAAGCCAACATCGAAGGAAAAGAAGGCGCCTATACACTTTCGGCAAAATCAGACCGGATAGACATCACAGGCAACTCTTATGGAGGGGTGATAGCCGGTATCGAATCGCTTCGCCAGTTATTCCCACCGCAAATCGAATCCAAACAAATCGTAGACAGTGTGGCATGGGCCATTCCCACGGCAGAGATTCAAGACGCCCCCCGATTCGAGTGGCGCGGGATTATGCTCGATGTATCCCGTCACTTCTACACCAAAGAGGAGGTAAAAGAATTACTCGACCTGATGGCACTCTACAAAATGAATAAGTTCCACTGGCATCTGACAGACGATCAAGGTTGGCGCATCGAAATAAAAAAATATCCGTTACTGACGGAGAAAGGCGCATGGCGTACCTTTAATTCACACGACAGATCGTGTATGAAGTCCGCTAAATCAGAAGACAATCCGGATTTTCTGATTCCGGAAAATAAACTCCGCATCGTCGAAGGCGACACGTTATATGGCGGATACTATACGCAGGAGGATATCAAAGAAGTGATTGAATATGCCAAAGTACGCGGGATAGATATCGTTCCCGAAATTGACATGCCGGGACATATGCTGGCTGCTGTCAGCAACTATTCCGGAGTAGCCTGTACCGATAAAGTAGGCTGGGGAACCACTTTCTCCTCACCCGTCTGCCCCGGAAAAGAATCGGCAATGGAATTCTGTAAGAATGTATATAGTGAACTGATCGACCTGTTTCCCTACAAATATGTACACATCGGAGGGGATGAAGTTGAAAAAGCAAACTGGAAGAAATGTCCCGATTGCCAGAAACGTATGCGGGATAATCATCTGAAAACCGAAGAAGAGCTGCAATCCTGGTTTATCCACGATATGGAGAAATTTTTCAATGCAAAGGGGAAAGAGATGATCGGCTGGGACGAAATCATCGAAGGCGGACTGAGCCCGACGGCTACCGTAATGTGGTGGAGAAGCTGGGCAAAAGATGCTCCCGCAAAGACAACTCAACAGGGGAACTCCATCATTTTCACTCCAAACGGACAGTTCTATCTGGATTATCAGGAAGACAAAAACTCTGTACGCAATATTTATAACTTCAATCCGGCAATCGAAGGATTGACTTCCGAACAACAGGCATTAGTCAAAGGCGTACAAGGAAACATCTGGTGTGAATGGATTCCTTCACGCGAACGCATGCAGTATATGGCTGTTCCACGCTTGCTGGCTATCGCCGAACTGGGTTGGAGCCAACCCTCACAAAAGAACTGGAATGACTTTGCACAACGCATGGCAAACCAATTCGAACGCCTCAACATCATGGGTATCAATTATCGCATCCCCGACTTGGAAGGCTTCCATCGCAACAATGCTTTTATCGGTGAAGGAACCGTAAAGGTAACCTGCCTCGATCCCAATGCCGAAATTCATTATACGACGGACGGCAGCACTCCTACTCTGCAATCGCCTAAATACGAAGGGCCTATTCAAGTAAAAGAAACAACGGACTTTACGTTCCGCACCTTCCGTCCCAACGGAAAAGCCGGTGACATCTCCCGGACACGCTTCATCAAGAGCGAATATGCTCCGGCTACGACTGTCACTCCCTCTACCAAAGGATTGCAAGCTGAATGGTATGAGTTTAAAGGCAACAAGTGTGCAGACATCACTAAAGCACCGCTGAACGGAACTTACCCGATAGAAAAAGTTATGATTCCCGAAAAGGCAAAAGGAAATATAGGACTGGTTATCAAAGGGTTTATTAATGTGCCGAAAGATGATATCTATACCTTTGCCCTTTTGTCGGATGACGGCAGTACGCTGGTAATAGACGGTGAACAGGTGATCGATAACGACGGACCGCACGGGCCGCGTGAAGTTATCGGCCAGAAAGCATTATCGAAAGGGTATCATCCGATAGAAGTACGCTATTTTGACCAAAACGGTGGCCAACTGAAAATGAAGGTAACCGGCACTGAAGGAAACGAAATTCCGACAAGTGACTTATATGCAAACTAACATTATTGTTCAAAGGATAAATTGACATGACACACAAGGGTGTGTCATGATCCACCACAGAGTAACACCGAATTCCACAGATCGAACTTAGTCTATTATTGATAAACGATATTTATCTGTGTAAATCGGTGTACTCTGTGGTGAATACGAGTTTAGGTACACCCTCCGATACACTGATTATAATTCAGTTCCGCTCCATAACACAAAAAATCGATATCATGATAAAACTTAAACTAAGCATTCTTGTATGGGCGATCGGCTTATCGATGACCGCCTTTTCTCAAACAACTTCGTCTTTGCGGGCGAAAGTGTTAACCTTGAACGACTATCCGGATGCTCTCCGGTTGTGGGAGTTATATAACGATTCCGCTTCTGTAATGGATAAAGCGACACAGTTGCATACCAAAGTGTCATTATATTATTATTTCAACCGTCCCGATGAAATGCTCCAATGTGTTGACTCCCTCCTCACATTGTACCCCAAAGAATGCACCACAGAACAAAAGCTGGCATATTGTTATGTAAAAGCCGAAAAGCTTTTGGAAAAAGGGCACTATAAGAAATTAAACACTTGGTGGAAGTCTTTACGAAAAGACAAAAAACTCTACAGAGAAATAGAAAAGCAGGAAAACTTCCCTTGTTCGGAAAAGGCTATTCAAGGATTGTCGGATAAGGACGACTTCCGAATGGACTTTCCGGAAAGTTCATCGACAGTTCCCACAAGCTATACTTACCCGTTGGTACTTTCAGTGACGATAAACGGAACTACCCTGCCGGCTACCATTTTTGACACAGGGGCCCCTTATACTTTTCTGACCAAGGAAACAGCAACGAAATGTAACGTACAATGCATGGGTGACACCATACCAGTGAAAAGTATGTTCGGAACCTCACAGGCAACAACCGGATTCGTCAAGACATTACAGTTGGGCAGCATTACGTTTCATAATGTGACAGTCCATGTTTCTCTGCTCGAGAAAGATCCGATCTTTTCCGGACACGATGCTTTATTAGGGCTAAAGGAACTTCGTGGAATATCCGCCTTAGAGTTTGAGTTTGGCAAATTAACTTTGAAGCAAAAATCACTAAGAAGTCCTCTCGATCCCAATATGTGTTTTGCGGAAACTGGTTGTGCATTTTTATTTGCCAACGGACAAAACTATCTGTTAGATACAGGTGGAGAAGGCAGTTTCAGCAATACGCCTGATAGCGTCTCTACCAAGGTGATAGACGTAAACGGTTATCCGGTACAATTCTTCAATACATATACAACAATCCCTGCCGCCCAAAAATCGGGTTTATTAGGATTTCCATTTTTCTCCGGATTTAAAATTTGTACACTCGACTTCGATCGTATGAACTTCTCCGGAGAAGGTTACCGACTCAGGAAAAGCTATTCGGAATTAATGAACAGTGGCGATATGATAGGACTCGACATTGAATACGAACGAATCAGCAAGACAACAGATGAAATGGGCAAATGGCTTACCAACGCATCACTCGAAATGATGAAAAACAAACCCGAAAGTTGCATTCAATACACAGACAGTCTTTTGGGGAAATATCAGCAGGAGCTTGGTGGCAGCATCATATATGTACTCAACCTCCGGGCTGCTTCACTAGCCTATCTCGGACTCTATAAAGAAGCAGGCGATCTGATGAAGATGTGCGCACAAGTCGTACCGGACATGATAAACGGCTACAATAAATGCATGGCATTAACCCCCTTTGGCGCCCAGCAACTCAGTTGGGAACAACCGGAAGTGACTCTAAACACCACTTTTAGCGAGAAAGGATTTTTGGCCTCGGCTGAGATAAACGGAAACAAGAATAAACTCTACTTTGCTCCTGATCAAATAAACTCAAGTATCTCGGAAGCGGATGCCGGAAAGTTAAACATGAAAATCATCGAATTCGAAGACCATACAACTGCAACGGGTAAAAAACGTATGGCTATAGCCAATGAATTGAAGCTGGGCAACCTACTGATAAAAAATGTACAATTCAATCTTACGGAAGGAAATGATATCATATTAGGCAACAGCCTTCTTCGTCTCATTCCTCAATTTAGTATAGAAAGCCAAAAGTTAGTACTGATGCAGCAAGTACAGAGTTTTACGAATGCCAAGCAATACCCTCTGCTCTTGATCAACTACACTTTCTGCTTTCGCGACCCGGATGACGATACCCAAAAATATTCGATAGGTAATCCAACTCCTTATACCCGAAAAATCACATTACAGGATTTATGTAAAAGCAGTGGTAAGATAGTGTTCGATATGAAAGATATGAAGCTACTGAAAATCAACTGAATCATAATAAAATTCTAATCTAACAGACACATACCAAATGATCATGAAAAAAATAATCACAGCAAGCATGTTGAGCCTCTTATTGGGAGGTACTGTACAGGCACAAAGTCTCCCTGTCTATCTGGACGATAGCAAACCGATTGAAGATAGAATTGAAGATGCACTTTCACGAATCACCGTTGAAGAAAAAGTAGCTTTGATCCATGCACAATCTAAGTTTTCCTCTCCGGGTGTAGCACGCCTTGGGATTCCGGAATTCTGGATGACGGACGGTCCGCACGGTATCCGTCCCGAAGTGTTATGGGATGAGTGGAACCAAGCCGGATGGACCAACGACTCTTGCGTTGCATTTCCGGCACTGACCTGCCTGGCGGCAACCTGGAATCCGGAAGCAGCACTGCTGTACGGACAAAGCATCGGAGAAGAAGCACGCTATCGTAACAAAACAGTATTGCTGGGTCCGGGCGTGAATATTTATCGGACACCACTGAATGGACGAAACTTCGAATACATGGGAGAAGATCCATATCTGGCTTCACAAATGGTAGTACCCTATGTAAAAGGTGTACAACAAAACGGAGTAGCAGCGTGCGTCAAACATTATGCACTGAATAACCAAGAAATCAACCGGCATACCACCAATGTTATTGTAGATGACCGGGCACTGTATGAAATTTATTTGCCGGCATTCAAAGCCGCAGTTCAAGAAGGGAAAGCATGGGCCATCATGGGATCTTATAACCTGTATAAGAATCAACATAACTGTCATAACCGGTATTTACTGAATGATATACTAAAAGGTGAGTGGGGATTTGATGGGGTCGTAGTTTCTGACTGGGGAGGTGTTCACAACACAGAAGAGGCCATCTATAATGGAATGGATATGGAATTCGGCAGTTGGACCAACGGACTTTCCAAAGGCATGGGAAATGCTTATGATAATTACTACTTAGCACATCCCTATCTGAAACAGATAAAAGAAGGTAAAATAGGGACAAAAGAATTAGATGACAAAGTAAGACGTATTCTTCGGCTGGCCTTCCGGACAACTATGAACCGTAACCGCCCGTATGGGGCAATGCTTTCGGAAGAACACATTGCCGTAGCCCGCAAAATCGGTGAAGAGGGAATCGTTTTATTACAAAACAAGAAGAACATATTGCCTATCGACCTGAACCGGACAAAGAAAATAGCCGTTATCGGAGAGAATGCATTGAAAATGATGACCGTAGGTGGTGGCAGTTCTTCACTCAAAGTACAGTATGAATGCTCTCCGTTGGATGGAATCAAACGAAGAATGGGCGATGGGATAGAGATCAGCTATGCCCGCGGATATGTAGGAGACACAGGAGGACAGTTTGATGGCGTCTCTTCCGGACAGAATCTGAAAGATGATCGTTCTGCCAGACAGTTGATCGAAGAAGCTGTACGCATAGCACAATCGGCCGATTATGTAATCTTCATCGGAGGATTGAACAAAAGCGGGCATCAGGATTGTGAAGACACCGACCGTAAAGGTCTTGAACTGCCTTATAAACAAGATAAAGTGATAGGAGCCCTGGCCAAAGTAAATAAGAACCTGATAGTAGTCAATATATCGGGAAATGCTGTAGCCATGCCTTGGATCAGTGAAGTCCCTGCCGTCATACAAGCTTGGTATCTGGGTACGGAAGCAGGCAATGCCATCGCATCAGTTTTAGTAGGAGATGTAAATCCGTCAGGTAAACTACCCTTTACTTTCCCGGAAAAGCTAGAAGACGTGGGCGCCCATCAATTAGGTGATTATCCGGGCAGGCAGAGAGAAGATGGCATATTCGACGAAAAATATAATGAAAGTATATTTGTCGGTTACCGCTGGACAGATAAACAAAAAATCCGTCCACTGTTTCCGTTCGGACACGGATTGAGTTATACCACCTTTGCTTACGGAAAGGCTACCGTAAACAAGAAAGTGATGAAAATAGACGAACAAATCGCTATCACTGTTCCCATAACCAATACGGGAAAGCGCATTGGGTCAGAAATCGTACAATTGTATATCAGTGACCTCAAATCGTCATTACCTCGTCCGGTTAAAGAACTGAAAGGATTTAGTAAAATACAACTTGCACCGGGAGAGACCCAAGAGGTCACTTTCTTAATTGATAAACAAGCGTTAAGCTTCTTTAATGATAGTCGTCATGAATGGGTAGCAGAACCGGGAAAGTTTGAAGCACAAATTGCGGCTTCGGCTACAGATATAAAGTCGAAAGTCACTTTTGAACTTGAGTAGACCCAATATTAGAAAAATACCATAGAGGCTATGTCAGAACTCTTTTTCCACAGCCTTTCATTGATCATCACAGAGTTTTAGATCAGAGAGTACGTGATAGGGCAATAATACACTGTGACACTTTTGACATAGCCTCTTATTTTTTATAAAGACCTTAAGTAGTCGCATCTTTCTAAAAAAGAGAAATTTTAAGGATATACTTACAAAATGGAAATCGTGATACGATCCGCTATGCACCCATATAGATCTATTTCATTTTAAATATATTGAATCACAGCAAACGAATCACAGCAAACTTATGTCAAACCTCAAATATCAAAAATCCGTCATAGAAGGCAACCGGGAATTTATATTTCTTTTTGATAGACACGTGTATGCTCCCCCCAAGGGTGATAGCAATCTCCTATATATACAAAATTGAAATGTTCATAATAGCCTGTATGAGTTGTACACAAGTATAAATTCCCGAAGCCTAATCGCCGGGTATCCTCTTCTACTGCTTTGATTAGTAAGTTTCCGTAATTATGCCCTCTATACTGCTCTTCGATGAATAAAGCAACCAACCACGGGTATAAGTCCATACGTGAATTAAAATCATTTGTGGCAAGTCCGGCACAACCTATAATTTCTCCTTCTTCATTCATCAGAAGATACCATTGTGGCAGAGGAGATTCCGACTCCAAACAAGTTCTGAAACAGTTATCATAAACCATTCTACTATTTTCGTCAGCCCACTTCCTTTGGAAATAAGCAATCGCCTCCTCTAAATATTGAGGGCTTTTCCGTAATGAAATGATATCCATAATTATAATCTTATTTATTAGCCGCTTACATTATTACTGCATTTTTCACTCTCTTTCTTTCTCTTCTTCCAAAGTTGCCAGCTATTAATAATGTTTTGCCAAAATACATAGCTTCCCGGCCCTACAGCAGAAAGTGGGTTCAGATAAGTATGAGCCATCCAGATGGCAAGAATGGTATTCTTTTGCCCTAAAGCCTGTCCACCACTAATACGATCGTTGTATATACTGCCCAATGTTTTACCCAGAAAAAATTGAAGACAACATGCTATCAGGGCGACAACCGCAATCATAATCTCCGTAAGTCCGTCTGCCGGATCATTAATCAAAGAATAAAGCGTTTGTGCAGTGACAATAGCAAGAGAAATTCCCCATAAATAAAAAGCCAGTTCATGATAACCCAACAGCACTTTATGCACCTTGGGAATAAACCTCTGCAAGAACCAGGCTGCTAAGAAAGGACAGATCAATAAAGGAAAAACCTTACTGAGAATCACCAGAAAAGCATCTATAAAACTAATACCGGGATTGGCCTCTATCAATGGAAACAGGATCGGAACAGCAATTGCAGCTCCAATATTGGCTATCAATGTATAAGTTGTCAGACTGGCGGCACTTCCTCCCAACTTCGATGTAATAACGGCAGCCGCAGTAGCCGTGGGGCAAATAACACAAACCATCGCTCCTTCTGCCACAATTTTATTAAAACGATAAAGTAGCAGATAAACAATCAAAGATCCGAATATCTGAATCAATAAAAGCCATAAATGTAACGGCTTCGGTTTTAAGTCACGCGGAGATACCTTACAGAAAGTGAGAAGCAACATAGTGAAAATCAGTATTGGAGTAAGGAAAGAAAAGCTGATAAATACCGGATAACCAACAGCACCTACCAGCATAGCTATCGGAAGTGTCCAATTTTTCAAGAACTTCAGCATTGTTATATCGTTTAAATTTCAGGTGCAAAGTAACGTAAAAAACTCAAAACTTAACACTAAATAGTGAGTTTTCAACAAATTTCTGCTACATTTGCACATTATTTTATATGGAACTACGTAGACCACACATATTATATATATTGATTTGCCTTTGGCTACTCGTTTCTCCATCAAACGTCAGTAGCGTCTGGGCAAAAGATTTCGTTGTAGTTATTGACGCCGGACATGGCGGTCACGATCCCGGAGCCATCGGAAAGATATCCAAAGAAAAGAATATCAATCTGAAAGTAGCATTGAAATTGGGTAATCTGATCAAACAAAACTGCAATGATGTGAAGGTGGTCTATACCCGTAGCAAAGATGTATTTATACCACTTGACCGCCGTGCAGAGATTGCCAACAATGCAAAAGCCGACCTGTTTATTTCAATCCACACCAACGCTTTGGCCAATAACCGGACCGCAAAAGGTGCTTCCACATGGACATTAGGTCTAGCCAAATCAGACGCCAACTTGGAAGTGGCCAAACGGGAGAACTCTGTTATTTTATATGAAGATGATTACAAAACTCGTTACGCCGGATTTAATCCCAATTCCGCAGAATCGTATATTATCTTCGAATTTATGCAAGACAAATATATGGAGCAGAGTGTACACCTGGCTTCATTGGTTCAAAAACAATTCCGTCATCACTGTAAACGGGTGGACCGGGGAGTACATCAGGCCGGATTCCTTGTATTGAAGGCTAGTGCCATGCCAAGCATTCTGGTTGAACTCGGTTTTATCTCTACGCCTGAAGAAGAACGTTATCTTAATACAGAAGAAGGAAGTTCTACTTTGGCAAAAGGTATATATCGGGCATTTCTCTCCTATAAAAGAGAACACGAAATCCGTTTGACAGGCAGCAGCCGCACTGCACTTCCCAATGATGACGAAGTAACCGATACTGAGGTTGCACAGATAGACAGCACAGAAAGCGAAAACGAAAAGCCCCAAAATACTCCACGCACCGACAAGCTGGTAACAGAAGCAAAAACTCAACGCCCAATTGTTGTAGAAAGCACAACAAACGACTCTGAAATTACGTTTAAGATACAAATACTGACCTCTTCACGTCCACTATCCAAAAATGATAAACGACTGAAGGGATTGAAAGATGTAGATTATTACAAGGAAAATGGACTATACAAATACACTTACGGGGCATCGTCCGATTATAATAAGGTATTACGGACACGCCGTAATACAGTCACTCCATTATTTAAGGATGCCTTCATCATTGCATTCCGCAACGGAGAAAAGATGAATATCAACGAGGCTATAGCCAATTTTAAGAAAAGAAGAAATAAACAAAAAGACTAAATAACAAAACATGAAACTCATTACAAAAGAAGTCAGGATAGGAATAGCAGGTGTTGCGGCCTTGTGCTTACTCGTCTTCGGGATCAATTATCTGAAGGGCATCAACATGTTTAAGCCTGCCAGCTATTTTTATGTAAAATTCCATAATGTAAACGGTCTGGCACAATCAAGTCCGGTATTCGCCGATGGTGTCCGTGTAGGTATCGTCCGTGATATTGCTTACGATTACAATCAACCGGAAAATGTAATAGTGGAAGTAGAAGTAGATACTGACTTACGCATACCGAAAGGAAGCTCAGCCGAACTGGTACCCGAACTGATGGGAGGAGTAAGAATGAATATTTTATTGGCCAACAATCCTCGCGAACGCTATACAGTAGGCGATACGATTCCGGGAACGCTGAACAACGGCATGATGGAGAAAGTTGCAGCAATGATGCCCGCTGTCGAAAAGATGTTGCCCAAATTAGACTCTATCCTTACTTCACTGAACACAATCATGGCAGATCAAAGCATTCCGGCAACTCTGCATTCTATTGAAAAGACAACAGCCAATCTCGAAGTTACCAGCCGTCAATTGAAAGTATTGATGAACAATGATATACCACAATTAACAGGAAAGCTCAATACTATCGGTGATAACTTTGTTGTAATCAGCGGCAATCTGAAAGAAATTGATTATGCTGCCACATTCAAAAAAATAGACGCCACTCTTAGCAACGTAAAAATGCTTACAGAAAAACTTAACAGCAAAGACAACACTGTCGGATTACTGTTAAACGATCCACAATTATACAATAACCTGAACCAAACAACCATTAATGCAGCAAATCTGCTTGAAGACCTGAAGGAACATCCGAAACGATATGTTCACTTCTCTTTGTTTGGTAAGAAAGATAAGTAGAGAATACGCCTTAAATAGAATTTATCTAAATAAGCGTGTACCAAACGAGGATAGGATGAAATCCTTTAAAAGTCTATTCATAGACAGAAAGGATACGTGCACCAACTATCAGGTTAAAGAATAACAGGTGGACCGTCACGTGATAAGCAATTAATTAACAAGTAGTTATAAAAAAGCAATAGCTTCCCATGAGGAGTATTTTATAGGGAAATGATAAGTCACTGAAAGTAAACACATTATTCTTTCAGTGAGAAATACAAGAAAAAGGAGATTTGTTTTTCTCGAATAAGATTCCCAATTTTGCAACCGTAGAAGTTTTGCTTAATTAATAAATGTATTACAGCCGCTATGAGTGAATCGAGTCATGTCGGCCTATGGAACCGCTGTCTTGAAATTATTAGAGACAATGTTCCTGAGTCGACATACAAAACATGGTTTGTTCCCATTGTTCCTTTAAAATATGAGGACAAAACGTTAATCGTACAAGTTCCCAGCCAGTTTTTCTATGAATTTCTGGAAGATAAATTTGTGGACTTGCTACGTAAGACGTTATATAAGGTTATAGGCGACGGCACGAAGTTGATGTACAACGTGCTGGTGGACAAAAGTTCAGGGGCAACCGTGAACCAGGAGTCTACTACCCGCTCTACGGCTATTCCCCAATCCGGACTTCCCCGTGTTGATGAAAGGAAAGCTCCGGGCTTGCTGCGTGCACCGGCCGTTCAGGACCTTGATCCCCATCTAAATCCGAACTATAACTTTGAGACCTTTATTGAAGGATACAGTAATAAGCTTTCAAGAAGTGTTGCCGAAGCTGTTGCCGAGAATCCGGCAAAAACAGTCTTCAATCCGCTGTTCCTCCATGGAGCATCGGGAGTAGGAAAGACCCATTTGGCCAATGCCATCGGTACCCGCATCAAAGAGTTGTATCCGGACAAAAGAGTGCTTTATGTTTCAGCACATTTATTTCAGGTACAATATACCGATTCCGTACGTAACAATACAACGAATGACTTCATCAACTTCTACCAAACAATCGATGTATTAATTATTGATGATATTCAAGAATTTGCAGGTGTCACCAAAACACAAAACACTTTCTTCCATATCTTTAATCACCTACATCAGAATGGCAAACAGCTGATATTAACTTCCGATCGTGCTCCTGTATTATTGCAGGGTATGGAAGAGCGCTTACTGACCCGGTTTAAATGGGGAATGGTAGCCGAATTGGAGAAGCCTACCGTAGAACTGAGAAAAAACATATTAAGAAATAAAATTCATCGGGATGGATTACAATTCCCTTCGGAAGTAATCGACTATATTGCTGAGAATGTTAATGAAAGCGTGCGTGACCTGGAAGGTATTGTCATTTCCATCATGGCTCACTCTACCATTTACAATAAAGAAATCGATCTGGACTTGGCACAACGCATTGTTCGCAAAGTCGTTCGTTGTGAGACAAAAGCTGTCACTATCGATGATATCATCAACGTAGTTTGCAAGCACTTCGATTTGGAATCATCTGCTATCCATACCAAATCAAGAAAAAGGGAAGTCGTACAGGCACGCCAAGTAGCCATGTATTTAGCTAAAACACATACAGACTTCTCTACTTCCAAAATTGGAAAATTCATAGGCAATAAAGATCATGCCACCGTTTTGCATGCATGCAAAACAGTAAAAGGGCAATGTGAGGTTGACAAAGGATTCCGATCGGATCTGGAAAACATAGAAACTTTACTCAAGAAAAGAAACGTGAGTAACGGTGAACGGTAGACGATGAACGATGGACATACTGCAAAATAATGTAAGATGTTCATCGTCCATCGCTCGCCTCCATTTATCACTCCTCCCGTTCACCGCTCACCCCGTTCACCGTTCATCGTTATTTAATCCATAAAGCCCTGCCGGCGAAGTACCTTCAACAGATTCTCAGACATAAATTCATTATCCTTCTTTGTATAGCGGACATCCGTGAATACTTGGGCCAGAGTCTCTTTCTGATTCTCTTCTATAAATAACTTGTTCTCAGGCAAAGATTCCTTATAAGCATATAACCGGTTTATATCTTCGGCGGTATAATCGTGATAGCTCTCTTCATGTATAATGCCCTTTATCGGCAGACGGTCTACCTGCTTCGGAGATTCCGCCGGATATCCCACAGTCACTGTAGTAATGGGAAACACCAACTCGGGCAAGTGCAAAGCATCGATAATCATTTGAGGATTATAGGTAGTAGTACCCAGATAACAAATACCCAATCCGGCTTCCTCGGCAAGCGTACAGAAAGTCTGTGCAACCAATAAAGTATCCATAGCGGCATTCAAAAAGGACATTAAATTACCATATCCCGGCACCGCATTCCTTTCCTGACAATATTTGCAAAAACGACGAAAATCTGCGCAAAATGTCAATACAACCGGAGCCGCCTTTACCATCGGCTGATTAAAATGAGCCGGAGAAAGTATTTCTTTTTTCTCGGCATCACGGGTGACAACCACACTATAAAGCTGCATTCCACCCATCGTAGAAGCGCGAAATGAAGTTTCAAGCAAATCATTTAACAAATCCGGCGTAATATCTTTTTGCTGGTATTTGCGGATTGTCCTTCTGTTCTTAACTGTATCCATTATATCTTTTTTCTGCAAAGATATAAAAAGAATAATCATTCTATCTCATTTATAAAATAGAATAATTTTCTTTTTGGAAAACTTCAAGTGTCGAACAAAAGCATCATTCATTTGTTTATCAATTGCTTATCGTTTATAAACGGATAACTTAGTACCGGTTAATAAATTATCTCGTTTTTATTTTGATATACCAAAAAACATTCATAGCTTTGCAGGCACGTTTGTTAATGATAAGTAAGCTTCTACATATTTACTTATTAATAAAGAAATCTAAGACACATTGCATCGTGAAAAAGCAAATTTACTCTTACGAGGAAGCCTTCGAAGAATCTTTACGATATTTTCAGGGCGATGAACTTGCTGCGCGAGTTTGGGTAAACAAATACGCAGTAAAAGACTCTTTCGGAAATATTTACGAGAAGTCACCGAAGGATATGCATTGGAGACTTGCCAACGAGGTGGCTCGCATTGAAGCAAAGTACCCCAACGCACTAAGTTCCGAACAGTTGTTTGAGCTGTTTGATCATTTTAAGTATATCGTGCCGCAAGGTAGTCCGATGACAGGTATAGGTAACGATTATCAGGTTGCTTCACTTTCCAATTGCTTTGTGATTGGTATTGATGGTTCTGCCGATTCATACGGTGCCATCATCAAAATAGACGAAGAACAAGTGCAACTGATGAAAAGACGTGGTGGTGTAGGTCATGATCTCTCGCACATCCGTCCCAAAGGTTCTCCTGTGAAAAACTCCGCTCTGACTTCTACCGGTCTGGTTCCGTTCATGGAACGTTATTCCAATTCCACACGTGAGGTTGCTCAAGACGGACGTCGCGGCGCACTGATGCTCAGTGTATCGATCAAGCATCCGGACTCGGAAGCATTTATCGACGCCAAAATGACAGAAGGTAAGGTAACAGGAGCCAATGTTTCAGTTAAGCTGGACGATGCATTCATGTCAGCAGCCGTAGAAGGCCGAAAATATGCCCAACAATACCCCATTGACTCCGATCACCCGACTACGGTAAAAGAGATCGAAGCTTCCAACCTATGGAAAAAAATTGTGCATAACGCATGGAAATCAGCAGAACCGGGTGTATTGTTCTGGGATACCATTATTCGCGAATCAGTGCCCGACTGTTATGCGGACCTGGGATATAAAACGGTTTCGACAAACCCTTGTGGTGAAATTCCATTATGCCCCTACGATTCTTGCCGACTGTTGGCCATCAATCTATATTCATACGTAGTCAATCCGTTCACCAAAGATGCCTACTTCGACTTCGATCTCTTCCATAAACATGTAGCACTGGCTCAGCGCATCATGGATGACATCATCGATCTGGAATTGGAGAAGATAGAACGTATCATAGAGAAAATCGATCAGGACCCCGAAAACGAAGAAGTGAAACACACCGAACGCGGACTGTGGGAAAAGATCTATAAGAAGAGTGGTCAGGGACGACGTACCGGTGTCGGTATTACAGCCGAAGGCGATATGCTTGCCGCTCTCGGAATGCGTTATGGAACAGAAGAAGCGACAGAGTTTTCAGAGAAAGTGCACAAAGCAGTCGCTCTGGGCGCTTATCGTTCATCAGTGGATATGGCCAAAGAACGCGGAGCATTCGATGTATATGACTCGGAAAGAGAAAAGAACAATCCGTTTATCAACCGCTTACGCGAAGCCGACCCGGCATTGTATGAGGATATGAAAAAATATGGTCGCCGTAACATTGCGTGCCTGACCATCGCTCCTACCGGCACAACCAGTCTGATGACCCAAACTACCTCGGGTATCGAACCGGTATTCCTTCCGGTATACAAACGCAGAAGAAAAGTAAACCCGAACGATACCAACGTACGAGTCGACTTTGTTGACGAAACCGGAGATGCCTTTGAAGAATACATCGTATTCCACCACAAGTTTGTGACTTGGATGGAAGCAAACGGCTATGATCCGGCTAAACGATACACTCAGGAAGAAATAGACGAACTGGTAGCCAAATCACCTTATTACAAAGCAACGTCCAACGATGTGGACTGGCTGATGAAGGTGCGTATGCAAGGTAAAATTCAGAAATGGGTAGACCACTCCATCAGTGTGACCATCAACCTGCCGAACGATGTAGACGAAGAATTGGTAAACCGCCTGTATGTGGAAGCCTGGAAGTCAGGCTGCAAGGGCTGTACGGTTTATCGTGACGGTTCCCGTTCAGGAGTGCTGATCTCTGCGAAGTCCGACAAAGATAAGAAAGAGGAACTCCCTCCTTGCAAACCACCAACGGTAGTCGAGGTACGCCCGACAGTGCTTGAAGCCGACGTCGTACGCTTCCAAAACAACAAAGAGAAATGGGTGGCCCTGGTCGGCTTGCTCGACGGCAGACCTTACGAGATATTCACCGGTCTGCAAGACGATGACGAAGGAATCATTATTCCGAAAAGCGTAAATACCGGACGCATCATCAAGAACGTCGATGAAAACGGAAACAAACGCTATGACTTCCAGTTCGAGAACAAACGCGGATACAAAATGACCATCGAAGGTCTGTCCGAGAAGTTCAATAAAGAATACTGGAACTATGCTAAACTGATTTCAGGCGTACTTCGCTGGAGAATGCCGATCGAACAGGTGATCAAACTGGTAGGTTCGCTGCAATTGGACAGCGAGAACATCAACACCTGGAAGAATGGTGTAGAGCGTGCGCTGAAAAAATATGTGCAGGACGGAACAGAAGCCAAAGGCAAGAAGTGCCCCAACTGCGGAAACGAGACATTAGTTTATCAGGAAGGTTGCCTCATCTGTACCACTTGCGGTGCATCCAAATGTGGATAAACTTAGCCAAGTAAATGATTAATATGTAAGCAAAAAGTGTTGAAAGGAGCCCATAGGCTCCTTTCAATGTTTAATCATACAAAGAGCACAAACGTTTGCATACTATTTTAAAGTAGTTCGACGAAAGTAAAGATACGACATATGTAGAATATTTCTATACTTGCAAAATCATTAGTCAATAATTAAATCTAATATATATGATAGTTACATTTCATATTGAATATCGCACAAGCTGGGGAGAAGAAGTCAGAATATTAGGTTCTGTCCCCGAACTTGGGAAAAATAATCCGGAGCAGGCTGTAGCCCTTACCACAGTAGACGGCATTCATTGGAGCAATGAAATATCCATTCAATTGCCGGCCGAAGGGGTTGTCGAATACAGTTATCACATATACCGTGACGGTAAGGCCATCCGTACCGAATGGAACTCCTTTCCGCGACGCATCTATCTGCCGGCCGACGTTAAGAAAAGCCTGCGCATCAACGACTGCTGGAAGAATCTTCCGGAGCAGCAATACTTCTACAGTTCGGCATTTACCGAAGCACTGCTGGCGCACCGCGAACGAAGCGCAATCCCCAAAAGCTACAAAAAAGGATTGATGATCAAGGCTTATGCTCCACGCATCAACAGCAAGTACTGCCTGGCCATCTGTGGTAACCAGAAAGCACTCGGCAACTGGGACCCGGACAAGGCATGGCCCATGAGTGATGCCAACTTTCCGGAATGGCAAGCCGAACTGGATGCTTCCAAACTGGAATTTCCGCTAGAATACAAATTTGTATTGTACAATAAAGAAGAGAAACGTGCCGAAGCTTGGGAGAATAACCCCAACCGCTATCTGGCTGCTCCCGAAATCAAAGCAAACGAGACGTTGGTCATTGCCGACCGATATGCCTACTTTAATATTCCTTCCTGGAAAGGTGCAGGCGTAGCTGTCCCTGTATTCTCACTAAAGTCGGAAAAAAGTTTCGGTGTAGGAGACTTCGGAGACCTGAAGAGAATGGTGGACTGGGCGGTCAGTACCAACCAGAAGGTAGTACAGATCTTACCGATCAACGATACCACCATGACTCATACATGGACAGACTCTTATCCCTACAACAGCATTTCCATTTATGCCTTCCACCCGATGTATGCCGACCTTAAACAGATGGGCAACCTGAAGGATAAGGAAACTGCGGCCGCCTTCAACCGGAAGCAAAAAGAACTGAATGCACTTTCCGCCATCGACTACGAAGCTGTCAACCGGGTGAAATGGGAATATTTCCATCAGATATTCAAGCAAGAAGGAGAAAAGGTGCTGGATTCGAAAGCCTTCCGCAGTTTCTTCGAAGCCAACAAAGATTGGCTGCAACCGTATGCTGTATTCAGCTACCTGCGCGATTTATACCATACACCGAACTTCCGCGAATGGCCCCAATACTCAGAGTACAATGCTCAAGAGATTGAAGAACTGTGCCGCCCCGACACGGCGGACTATGCCCATATCGCCATCTACTTCTATATCCAGTTCAATCTTCACCTGCAATTGCTCGAAGCCACCACTTATGCCCGCGAGCATGGAGTAGTGCTGAAGGGGGACATCCCCATCGGTATCAGTCGCAACAGTGTAGAAGCCTGGACAGAACCTTATTATTTCAACCTCAACGGACAGGCCGGTGCTCCACCCGATGATTTTTCTATCAACGGGCAGAACTGGGGTTTCCCCACCTATAACTGGGATGTGATGGAGAACGACGGTTATAAATGGTGGATGAAACGTTTCCAAAAGATGGCCGAATACTTTGACGCCTACCGCATCGACCACATTCTGGGATTCTTCCGCATCTGGGAAATCCCGATGAATGCCGTGCATGGATTGCTGGGACAGTTTGTACCCGCCCTTCCCATGAGCCGTGAAGAGATAGAAAGCTACGGACTCTCTTTCCGTGAAGAGTTCCTGCGGCCGTATATCCATGAATATTTCCTCGGACAAGTGTTCGGACCGCATACCGACTATGTAAAGCAGACGTTCATCGAACCGACTGAAACTTACGAGGAGTACCGTATGCGTCCGGAATTTGATACCCAACGCAAGGTAGAAGCCTTCTTTGCCGGCAAGAACGACGAAGACAGTATATGGGTCAGAGACGGATTATATGCCCTGATCAGTGACGTATTATTTGTTCCTGACCGCAAAGACCCGAACCTGTACCATCCCCGCATCGGCGTGCAGCACGACTTTATCTACCGTGCCCTGAACGACTGGGAAAAAACAGCATTCAACCGCCTTTACGACCAGTACTACTATCATCGTCACAATGACTTCTGGCAACAGCAAGCCATGAAGAAATTGCCACAGCTCACCCAGTCTACCCGCATGCTGGTATGTGGCGAAGACTTAGGCATGATTCCCGACTGCGTGGCATGGGTGATGAACGACTTACGTATCCTGAGTCTCGAAATTCAGCGGATGCCCAAGAATCCGGCAGAAGAATTCGGGAGGCTGAACGAATATCCGTACCGTTCGGTCTGCACCTTCTCCACCCACGATATGTCGACCCTGCGGGGCTGGTGGGAAGAAGACTATCAGCAGACCCAACGCTACTACAATCAGATGCTGGGACATTATGGTGCTGCTCCTGCCATAGCAACGCCGGAGCTGTGCGAAGAAGTAGTACGCAATCACCTTTACAGCAATTCCATCCTCTGCATCCTATCCCTGCAAGACTGGCTGTCAATGGATGGAAAATGGCGCAACCCGAATGTACAGGAAGAACGGATCAATATCCCCGCCAATCCGCGTCATTACTGGCGCTACCGGATGCACCTGACACTGGAACAACTGATGAAAGCAGAAAGCCTGAATGAAAAAATCAGGGAATTGGTGAAGCAGACAGGCAGAAATCCGGAAAAGTAACATCCGCCTGTCACTTTAAGAAGAAAAAGAACAAAAAGAGAAGAGTGAAACCAAGTGTTTTTCACTCTTCTCTCTTTGTTTTCAGTAATATTCAGTATCTTTGTCAGACCAACTACACAAACATCCGGAATGGGAGATGACAAAAACAAACGAATAGATTTTGTGGACTTAACGAAAGGAGTCTGCATCATTCTGGTAGTAATGGCACACATAGGTGGAGCCTTCGAAAAACTTGATTATCACTCGATGATTGCCAGTTTTCGCATGCCTCTTTATTTCTTCATCTCGGGCATTTTCTTCAAATCCTATGAAGGCCTTTTCGGCTTCTTCATCCGAAAGATAAACAAGCTGATCATCCCTTTCCTCTTTTTCTATCTCAGCGCGTTCTTTCTGAAATACATTGTATGGAAAATCGCTCCCGGAGTCTTCCAGCTTCCGGTCAGCTGGACGGAACTCTTAGTTGTGTTTCATGACCATGCGCTGATCAAGTTCAACCCTCCCATCTGGTTCTTGCTGGCACTCTTCAATTGCAACATCTTGTTCTATCTGGTTCACAGTTTGCGCAACCGGCGGTTAGGTCTCATGTTTGCCCTCACTTTGCTGATCGGGACAGCCGGATTCTATATGGGCAAGCATCAGATAGAATTGCCCCTTTATATGGACGTAGCCATGAGCGCCCTGCCTTTCTACGTAGCCGGATTCTGGATTCGCCGTTACAATTTCTTCCTCTTTCCCCATCGTTTCGACAAGCTGATTCCGTTATGCATCCTGGCAGCCCTGGCAGTGATGTACTTCACCGCCACATTCGTGGGCATGCGCACCAACAATTATGCCGGCAACATTTTCCAATTTTGGGCCTCAGCTTTTGCCGGCATATTTATGATCATGCTTTTCTGCAAGAAGTTCAAGAAGCTGCCCGTCATCTCGTATATGGGGCGTTACTCGGTCATAACACTGGGCATACACGCACCTTTACTCCATTTTGAATATCCGGTTGTCAGCCGGTTTATCCACAACGAATGGGGACAGGCCATTGCCTTACTGCTGCTGACGCTGACCGTCTGCATCATTGCGACCCCCATATTCCTGAAACTGATTCCGCAAGCAGTGGCACAAAAAGACTTTATTAAAACCAAACAATCGACACAACAAGGATCATAATTGCATTAATTATCCTATTTTTGCCGGAAGATACATCAATTATAAAACTTATGACTACCCAGCATTATATCTTCCTGGAAAACGTACGTTTCTACAGTTATCACGGAGTGGCCCCCCAAGAGACCGCCATCGGCAATGAGTTTATCATCAACCTGAGACTGAAAACAGACTTCGGCAAAGCGACCGAAACCGATGAAGTGGAAGATACCGTGAGTTATGCCGACATATATGCCGCACTGAAAGAAGAGATGGAACTGCCTTCAAAACTGCTGGAACATGTATGCGGACGAATCGTAAAAAGGCTCTTCCGGGACTTTCGGAAAATCAGGGAGATAGAAATCAAACTGGCGAAAAGAAACCCGCCCATGGGAGCAGACATCGACTCTGCCGGAGTAGAGATGCATTGCACGCGAGACTGAATCGACATTAAAACACTAATAAGATGAAAAAACTTTTATTAATCCTCCTACTGGTACTGGCAGGAGAAATCAGCGCACAACAAGCAGCAACGATTGTAGTCAAGACTACCCCGGACAACGAAATTGTTCATTGGCCTACAGGCAAAGAACACCTGTTCTGCATTGCTCTGGGAACCAAAGCACAAGCCGGCCCTCAGGGAGAATTTGTCCATCAATTCCGCACCGACCGCCCCGGCATGGTGCAGGTATGGACCCAAGGGAGTGATTCTTTTACACTCTACCTGACACCGGGAAGCAAAGACACCATTACCGTGACCAAAGATACCCTGATCATCAGCGGTACAAACTCGGCCTATAACCGATGCCTGAAAACAGTGAACGATTATCAGAAATACAGCGATAAACTGGTGTACATGCAGCCGCACGAACTGCGAGGAATCACTTCACTGGAGCAATATCACCGGCTGGCAGACGCCAGAATGCAGCAGGCACTCGACGCTGTAAATGCTTCCGGACTCAATGAAGAGTTTCTCGCGGAACAGCGTGCACATATCGATTACATCCGCCGGTCTATATTTATACACATTGCAAGGCAGCTGTCGAGAAAAGAAAAACTGCCCGAAGATTGGCAAAGAGAACTGACAGAAATCATCCATTCATCCGTCAACGGTGATTATCTGCGTTCCTACCGCGGAATCGGATTCTTTGTAAACGACCTGGTTATGATGCAGTTCACCAACCTCGAAAACGGTGACCTCAAAGAGATAAAGGATTACGCCTCCTTCCTCTTCGACCGGTATCGGAAGTTCTTCACAGGAGACAATCTGCAATACATGCAGGCCCAGCTTATCTACGAAGATGAATTTCAGGGTAGCAAAACTCCTTCGATCCCCCAACTATACGAAACTTATAGGGCAGAGTTCCCCAACAGTCCTTTTTTGAACGTACTCGAACCGGGCGTTAAAGAAAACCTGCGCTTTCAGAATAGCCGTATCACCGACAAAGACTATCATATTCTGACATGCGACTCCACCATCACCAGTCTGGAGGATGCGGTAAAACCCTTTGAAGGTAAAGTTGTCTATATCGATGTATGGGCTACCTGGTGCGGTTCCTGCCTCAAAGAGTTCCAATACCTGCCCGCCCTCAAGGAAAAAGCGCACAACATGGACGTTGTATACCTATACATTTCGATAGACCGTCCGGAGGAGCGGAAGAAATGGGAAAAGACCATCGCATACCATCAACTGAAAGGTTATCATTTATTAGTAAACGAAAAGTTAGGAAAATCGCTATACACCGAATTGGGAAACGAACGGCAAATACTGAGTATCCCCTGCTTTGTCATTATTGATAAGACGGGAAAGATAGCCATCCGCCATGCCGCGGCACCGAGTGAGCCCGAAAAAGTGATCGAACAGCTGAGCACCTATTATAACAAGTAAAAACAGACTTCGGAATAAGCTGATCGAGAAAAGACAAACGGGCAAAAGCTTGACTTCCGCAAAGAAAAAAGAGTATCTTTGCCTACATAACCATAAAGTATATTCCAATTAAAGTACGGTAATAGGGAGAAGCTAAAGAAACACAAGAAGCTAAAGAAACAATCGAAAAATAAGATTTCATTCGACTCAAAGTGCCGAAACACTCAAAACAAACTTGCAAAAGAAAGGAATCCGGCTTCATCTTGGCGGTGGAGATGTGTATCTCGGCCGCTAAGATACACATCTCAGCTGCCAAGATGTTCATCTCGGCAGCTGAGATGAAAGAAAACCGCATGAAAGAACTATTTTCCTAGAGGTTCGAAGCAAGTTTACCCGTAAGCTTTTGGATGTATTTAAAGAATGTTTGCCATCTAAACACCTTACCGTATTATAGCATTTTTTTCACGTAATGGATTCATATGATGCACTAAAAAAATACCCTCATTCCCCATAGTAGATTGATAGCCATAACTATTTGTTGCATTGAAATAGACACGTTTACATACTTCAGGGGTTCGAACTGTATAACATTCATTAGAATCAGTAATGAGTCCCCAATATGTTGCATTTAAATTTTGAAATGGATCTGTTGGATTGAATAAGAGGCAATTTTTTACAAGTCCATTTGTAACAAGTAGGTTCCAGTATTTTTTTACCTTTGAATTTCCATCTAAAGCTATGTGAGCAGCATATTTTTTACCTAGAAAATAAAAAACAGCCATGCAGCAACCTGTAAAATCAAAACTTAAAACAGCGTTATAGGGTTGAATAGGAAATATTGATATTTTTTGGGGTACATAGACAACTGCATTGTATGAGACATAAGCGTTTCTAGATCCATATCCATATTTTACCAAAACTTGCTTTTCCAAAGCACTACCACACATGAAAAAATCAGACATCGGTGTTGGAATACGTTGAGTCCTAAATTTATTTTTTTCTTCTGCCAGATCCAATGCTATTTTTTTATTACTTATTATATCTTCTAATCTCATAAATATTGCTTTATTCAAAGTTTAGTAATAGGGAAAGAACAGCCATATAAGGCTACTTTCTAATATTTTTCTCATACTCATATTCACTTTGTCATTGGAAAATACTTTCCTTGCCGCATAGTAAGAAGTTGCCGGCGTTGCTCTCCACGAGGACTTTTGTATCCTATGTGCATCCATCGTGGAACGGCGTTTCCGTTTTCTCCTTCAGAAATCAGTTGGTCGAACGAACGGTTATTCATGAACTCACGACAGAAACTTTTAAACTCAATCATTCTTCCATTGAGTGGAACAAGGTCGAAAGCATAGCCATGGCAATGAGCCGATGTACGCGATCCACCAACAGCAGCGTTCAGCTTAGGTCCCCGGTAACCCGAAGATATGCGTATGCCCGCAGTACCCAGTTTTGCCATTCGGCAATGTTCAGCCCAAGCCTCACGAAGCGGGTCAACCAGCGTCTCAATGCTTTCCCTTATGTGTGCCAAGTGCTCACTGTTCGGGGTATTGTCAATGCGTCTGGCTCGTGCCGTAGATGATTGTGTACACTCTTTTATTGTGAAATATTTCATCTTGAGTTGTTGTTTTTGTTTTATTCTTTATGATTTTCCGTATGATTTTCCGTTGTGAACTTCAGTTGTGAACTTCAGTTGTGAACTTCATCCATGTAAAGACGGAGGCATATATTCTATCCTCCGCCTTTATCGGTTTCTTATCAGTTCCCATGTAGTGGGATTGTCCGATTTCAAGGGTTCCACACACGATACCATGATATCCATCAACTACCGAATTACACATTTGCCGGGACGGAACATAACAATCATTTAATCGGACCAACATGGTCGCTGGTATACTTAGTGCTGTTTACTGTAGCACCGGCTTTAATGGTGACGGTGCCACATATTCCACCTTTACCACCTTTACCACCGATACCTATCTTATCGCAGTCTGTTCCGCTTGCCGTTGCCGTAACCACAGTATTTTCTCCGGATATTGTAATATTTCCACATTCAGAACGGTACTCACCACCTCCACCTGAGCCAATACCGGCTCCGGACTGACTTCCACCTGTAGCGGTAATAGTACCTCCTGTTATGATGATATCCCCACATTTACATTGATCTCCTGCTCCTATTCCTGCCGATTGACTACCGCCAGTTGCTTCTATTTTGCCTCCGTTTATTGTGATGGAGCCACATGTAGGAAAAGGAATTAAGTCTCCAGTCCAATAGGACCCAATTCCGCTTCCATCTTCATACTGACTATTAGCCACAATATGTCCACCATTAATAATCAGGCTTGCCCCTTCACGAAGGCCCAAGCATCCCGCTTTCCACTTTGTCCCTCCAGTCAGTGTCAATTTGTCGTTATCTGTTCCGTTAATGGTCAACGTACCTCCTATGACAGTTAACGGACAGTTATGCTCGGCACCGTTGATTTCATTAGTACCCGATAACAATAGCGTTGCAGAGCCTTTTATTTCTATGGTATTGACTTCGGTGGTAGGGGCAGCGAGTTTTACGTCCTTCAACATGACCTTTGCGTTGTCTTGGATGACTATCCTTTTATTCAGAGAGTTTCCTCCACCATTAATGATAATAGACTTGCCGCTTTCAACGGTACAGACTTCTTCCGTTTGGTCTGACAACGTTATGGTTTTGCTCGTCACCCCAATTCCCATCTTGTATATTTTCGCTGCTTCAGGAGTGACAGCGGTAGAAAGTTGACTCCATGCCCCATTGTTCGCCTTGACTTCTTTTATCTGATAACCCGGATATACATTGGCTTCAAACACCTTGTCGGCCACCTTATACATTTTTATTTCACCTACATTCGCACCATTGCTCCACGTACCTTGTGAAAGGGCGCAGGTGGTGTAGCCCTTTATGCTGACATTATCCACAAAACTTGCTGTCTCGCCGGTAAGCTCCACACGCACCTTGGCAAGAGCGTGGGAGAATGTCAGCGATACTTCTGTGTTGAAATTGGCAGTTTTCTGGGCTGTCACCACATAGGCAAGACCTTTTGTCTGATCGCTGAGATCGACCGTTTCGTTGCCAGACGAGGTGTACCACGCCCGGATGTTCTGACCATCTGCTTTGCTTGCCCAATAAGCGTACGCATCACCATCCGCTACGGTCAGACCGCTGCTTTGGTAAGTGTATGTGCCCGGTGTAGCATCGCCTATTTGTACCTTTATCTTATCTCCGTTTTCCCACGCACTGCTGTACTTTCCGTCAGTTGTGTTTTCTGCCATGCGTGTCTGCGGAGTATCCGCCCCCCACGGCTCGGCATTGCTTTCCGCCGTTATACTTACGCCTGCTATCTGCAAGGGGTACATGCCTTCGGGCAAGTCCTGTACCGTGCCATCCGTCAGTTCATCGCTTGCACAGGCGGCTAGCATGAGAGCCGCCAAAGCGGTGTAGGCTGTTTTTATCAATCTTAGTCTGTTCATATATCTTTATTTTTTAAAATTTGTTCCTTCATTCAAATAAAACGGATAAACCATATTGTTGCGGTTGTTCGTGCGGATAACCGTGTAGGCGAGGTGTATCCTCTATGTCCTGCTCCTTCATTTCTGTTTATCCTTTCTATTGTTTCATTTCTGTTGTTTCATTTCTATTGTTTCCGGTTCTATTGTTTCCGGTTCAAGTTGGCATATTGGAAAACAAACGTCCCACAAAGGAGCAACAGGCTTCTTTGTGGGACGAGAAACGTTCTTTCGTATGCCGGGATATTACAACAGAGCCGCGAATTTGCGTATTTGTTTCAAACGCTCTGTGAGCGAGGGGTCGTTCATGGCTTGCTGTATGTTATATTTCAGTTGCAGTCGCATCAGCGAATCGGCAGGTATGTCGAGTGCCGCCTCAAACATCATGGCGGTGGCGGTGGTCAGCGTGCGTCGTCCGTTCAGCAAGTCGTTGAGTGCCTTGTAGGAGATACCCATTTGCTCTGCCAGTTTCCGCTGTGAAACCTTACGGTATTCTATTTCATCCTTCAGCACTTCGCCGGGATGGGTCGGAGTATATCCAAATCTTACGGTTGCCATATCTGTTGTTTATTTATAATGATTAGACAATTCTATAATGTTACACACGGTGACTACAATTTCGGAAACCACTTTCGTCGTTTTAAATTCTATACGATACTGATCGTTTACCCTCACCGACTCTAAACCTGCCTTATCGCCAACAAGCACTTCGTAGTGCAATGAGTGGTATCTGAAAAGGTCCTCCACAGTCGATACCGATTCCAGCAAGTCTATCGTCTTGCGGTATTTGGTAACGATTGGGGGCTGAAAACGATATTTTTTATCGGAGGTCTTTCCTTTGAGGTATAGTTCCTCCAAATAATCTTTTTCGAACTTAATCTCCATGCTTCAATTGTTATCTTCAACTCTGGCAAAAGTAGTATAATTCGTCCTAAGTCCACAATATATGAGGACTTTTTTTAGAAAGTTTCTCGTTTTCCAATATGTCAAAGAACGCTTCGTTGTCGCAATCCTCTCTTTTCGGCGATAGCGGATTATAAATCCTTATTCGCATAGCATATCGTCATGCTTCTTTCCGTTGCTCTTTTCAGCTTATATCTCCACGCTGCCATTGCCGCCAGAGCCGCCATCGGTCCACGTCATTTCGGTGCTGGCTACGGTGGCGGTAACTTTCTCGCCTTTTATCGTAAGATTGTAGGTGTACTGCATGCCGCTTTCCCATTTGTCGGGTGCGGTTGAAACGGGTATATTATATTTGAAAGGCGCATATCCCTTCATCTTTATTTCGAAACTTTGGTTGCGTATCATGATTGGAACAACCAATGCCTGATAGCTGGCAAGGGCGGTTTCAGCAGGCTTATTAGCCTCAAAGCTTACGTTTGTATTCTGAACGGTGAGCTTGCAAGGTGTTAAGTCACAAGATTCACTTTCAATACCCGTAAACTTCAGCTCCCCACCGTCTTCATAAGTGTATCCGGTTGACAGAGCTTTATGGATTGTTATGGATTCTATATCTTCGTCATCAGTGGCCACTCCGTATTTACGGATGTTTATCACCACTTTGGCGGTTTTATGAGAAAAAGTGAGTGAGCTCGTGCCACCAAAGCTACAGGTGGTCTGTGGGGCATAAAGGAAGTCGCTCTTCTGATAGCCGTTGTCGCTGTTTTGGTCTGATTGTATGCTCCACTGCCACATCGGATTCGTCTTCGTTGGCGGAACATTATTGTATCCTTTACCGAGATACCACGCACTGACTTGTTTTGTGTCATTCGTGTTTTGCCAGTAAAAGGCATTGTCAGGGTCTGCCGGTTGCAGCGTGGTGCTTTCGCCACTACCAACGGCAACATATTTCTTCACTACGTCACCCACTTGTACAGCCACCTCTTCGCCGCCGTCCCACTTACCGTCGGCCGCGCCACGTGTTGTCGCCGTAGCTTCCAGCCCGGTGACGGTAAAGGTCATGGGGTATTTCCCTTCGGGCAGCATCTCGCCTTGCGATGTGTCCACCGGTTTATCCTGCGTGCATCCGGCAAGTAACAGTATACCTGCCATCCATCCGATAACGGCTGATTTCTTGCAGCCTTGTAGTCTGTATGTCATCATATTCTTCTATTGTTTTTTTGTTTCTTTCTTTTGCTTCTATTGTTTCTTTTGCCTTTTTTCTTTCTTTCGTGCCACCGGCAGCGGCGAGGCTGCCAGTTTGCTACCTTAATAAGGTACGTTCACTCCGGGCTTACGCATCAAGTGCCCGGCGGTGGCTGTGGCGACAGTGATGTCGGTAGCGGTTCCCGAAGCGGTACTGATTGCCCCGCTGCCAAGTGTCAGGCTTCAGGGCAGACGCCTTGTTATCTGTATGACGTTAATTTCTGATAAAAAAACTTTTTAAAGGGAGCTCAATATTTATAACTCAAAAATTCTGTTATTATAAAATTGCCATCCTCTATAAAGATTAGTATATCCCAAAGCGTCATTAAACGTCCTTACAACCTGTTCTATAATGAAACATCTATAATCTTCTATATTGTCAATCCTACCTATTCCAGCTGAATAGCAATTACCTGTATTACTTATAATTCCCCAGACAGAATTATATTTTTCCTCCGTTTTAAGACATTTATTGGGTTGAAATATTTTTATATTCATAACCGGATAATATTCGCAAAAATTTTTCCAATCAACACGCCTATCTTTAGTTGGATCTTCCGATGTTGATATATGTACCGCATAATTCCAATTACGAAATGTGAAGGTTCCCATTAAACACCCTGAAAAGGGCAAACTAATAATATTGTCGATACCTGGATTGTATGGCATAATTGAGATTTTACCATCCTCCCATCCAACAAATACTACATTTTGTTGCCTGAAATTGACAGTTTTACCCAATTCGACAATTTGACGGTTGTTAAATACGATTTTACCATACATCATATCTTTACCAAAATCAACCATTAAGTTCCTAATTTCTTCACTTTTGGCTGCTATAAGTTGTGATATTATATTGTCCATATGATTAATTTATATTTTTTATTGTTTTAAATCTATCCCAATTATATACGTTTTATGCCACCGACGGTTGCGATGCCGTCAGCTACACCTATAATATAGATAATATCTCCATGTTTTACGCAAAAACATGAGATGGTTCAATATTTACATTTAACTTTCACCACCACCAATTGTGTCTGTTGCCATAGGCTCAATATAGCTCGCCATAATATCCATCAGCTTCAATATACCTTCAGTTTATGGTTGCTGACTAGCTGCAACATGTACCTGGTATTTTGTAGCCTGGTTGGTTAAGCGGGTATTCTTGCGTGAAGTAGAGACTTTTACGCTAACGGAAGCTCTTACGAACCAATTACTTGATATGTTGGTTGATACTTCTGCATCGGTTTTCGTATTCAAGGTTTCCGTATCGGTTACTCCCATTTGGAAATCTACGCCTATACGGTCTATAAACAGTGACGGAATTGGAACCAAACCTATAAAAGGAGCCTGCATTTCCTGATCCATCATACTCATTAACTCGTCTTGTTGTTTTACGGGTCTTTTAACCTTAGATTGGAGTATGCGAGTATCACCTCTTTTACCTCCTCCCCGTTCATTTTTTGTTTCTTATCATCAGCCCCGTAGAATGCAATCCGTTGATAGAAGTCCCATGCTACGGATATCAATTTTTGTTGGGCTTCGGTGGCGGCAAGCAATGGTGCTGCAATCGGTTTTCTCATAGGAAAACCTTTAAAATTTTCCGCAACACTTTTATTATCACCATTATTTGCTTTTAATGATTGGGGAGTGCTGGGCGAATTTCCCTTAATCTCTCCCATTGCAGCATTTACGATTTCTCCAGTTTGTCCAGTAACGTTTTCTGTTTGTTTGCCGATTTCATTGGTCTGTTGACCATGAATCAATGTTTCTTCTGCCATACTACTTCAATTTTCAGTTATTAAATTTGTGGTGTAGGATAACTAGGATATAATACTGTATCATAATGACCACTATAACACGTATAATCATATTGGAGACAATCGCTTCTGCTTCCTTTGGTTTTTTTTTGATTATTTTGAAACCAAATTCTATGTTGTATTTCTTTCAATATCATTCTTATTTAGTCCCATATGTTATTCCTCCCACTTTTTAATAGTTTCAATATTCTTCCGCCACATCTTTTCAAATGTAGCAAACTCCTTCTCCACTCGCTTCAGCAAGGCTTGTTTTTCTTTTTCAGGCATAAAGCCGAAACGGATACTACTACGCACAAGCTGTTTGATTTCGTAATAGCCAAGACCATAGCGCATGACAGCCAACACATACTGCTGTGTTAAATTAGTGCGCAGAATACCCGGATCATCCGTCGAAAGAACAGTAGGCACATCCGCTTGCCGATAAAGCATAAACGGATGAGCATCATTCTTAACACCAAGAATAAACTCGTTGCTTGTCAAATTGATTTCAACCGGTATCTGTCGCTTTTGCATGGCATCCAGTAACGAAATACTCCCTTCTTCAAATGCCACATCCACCCCATGCCCGATACGGTCGGCTCCGGCAACGAAGACCGCTTCACGGATATGGCTGCACATATCTTCCGGTTTAACCAGTCCCAATGTCAATTCCCCTGCATGGAGAGAAGTTTTCACACGGTTTCCTGTAGCCTTATCCAAGTAGCGAAACATTTTCATGTGAGCCGTGTAGTCTGCCATCGCAATTTCGCTATTTTCGGCAGATACGATGTTTACACCCACTAATTTACTCCCTTCACGCAAACAGCTTTTGAATGCGATGTAGAGCTGGGCATAAACTACAAGCGGAGCGGCATTACGGCTGGCATATCCTTGATAGAAGCATACAGGAGTACGGTCATATCCCGATGAAAGGGTACTGTGAATGTCAATGCTGTCAATATAGGCAACATACTTGTCCACCCACTTGCTCATTGCCGGTATCTTCTCCCACTCTTTGAAAATATCGTCAAGCACCTTGTCTGTTCCTTCTCGTCCCTTTGTCCGTTCCGTGTCTGCAAGAATGGCCTTTTGTAAGCGGTCATTGTAGCGGGTATAGAAGTCATTGCCGCAAAGAGCGTCAATTTTAGCTGCATTGATGCCGGGAGAGGAAAGCATTATTTCCAAATATTGCACATTCTCCCGTGCTGCCCGTTTACGCAATTCTTGCATCAACTCTACCGTATGTTTTCCTGCCACGGTGTTGAACAATCCGAATGCACCAAAGAAATATTCGTCAGCTCCTAAAGGGAACTTTCCCGGATTGAAATTACGGATAGACCATTTATCTATCAATGCCATACGGGTATTGTGCAGATTGGGCATATCCGGCGAAAGCCGCAACATTTCCTTGCCTTTTGTGCTGTCTTTCGGCTGATAGAGCTTTCCGGTAGCCATATCCACCCACAGGCCATCTTCTGTTGCGAATTTGAAATAACTCTCTGCATAGGCCGCACCGGTCAGATGATTATGCAAATCACCTCCTTTGGGCATTTCAGCAAAGAATTGTCGCAAGCGGTTTTCATCGTTATGAATGGAAGAGAAGTATTCACTCACTACAACCGAGTCAGCTTGGGCATAAGCAGATAAAGGACTACATACGCAAATAAATAGCCATATAAGGCTACTTTCTAATATTTTTCTCATACTCATATTTATTTTGTCATTGGAAAATACTTGCCTTGGCGCATAGTAAGAAGTTGCCGGCGTTGCTCTCCACGAGGACTTTTGTATCCTATGTGCATCCATCGTGGAACGGCGTTTCCGTTTTCTCCTTCAGAAATCAGTTGGTCGAACGAACGGTTATTCATGAACTCACGACAGAAACTTTTAAACTCAATCATTCTTCCATTGAGTGGAACAAGGTCGAAAGCATAGCCATGGCAATGAGCCGATGTACGCGATCCACCAACAGCAGCGTTCAGCTTAGGTCCCCGGTAACCCGAAGATATGCGTATGCCCGCAGTACCCAGTTTTGCCATTCGGCAATGTTCAGCCCAAGCCTCACGAAGCGGGTCAACCAGCGTCTCAATGCTTTCCCTTATGTGTGCCAAGTGCTCACTGTTCGGGGTATTGTCAATACGTCTGGCTCGTGCCGTAGATGATTGTGTACACTCATTTATTGTGAAGTATTTCATCTTGAGTTGTTATTTCTGTTTTATTCTTTATGATTTTCCGTTGTGAACTTCATCCATGTAAAGACGGAAGCATATATTCTATCCTCCCGCCTTTATCGGTTTCTTATCAGTTCCTATGTAGCGGGATTGTCCGCTTTCAAGGGTTCCACACACGATGCCATGATATCCATCAATTTACTCAAGCCTTCGGTCGGGGGTTGCTGCCGGGCTGATACATGTACCTGATATTTGGCTGTCTGGTTGGTAGAACGGGTATTTTCGCGCGAAGAAGAAACCTTGCCGTTTACACTGACCGAACCCCGTGCAAAACATCCAAATTTGAAGCTTGCTTCCGTTTTTGTATCCACCTCTGCCTTCGTTTCAGCTTTCTCCGTTTCTGTGGTGGTCACCTCCATCTGGAAATCAATCTGCACATCATCAACCAGCAGCGAGGGTAGCGGAACAAGTCCGAGGAATGGAGCTTGAACCTCAAAGTTCATAGGTTTATCACTTCCCTCAACCGGTCTTTGAAGATTGAATTTCAACAATCTGGCTTTTTTCTTATCGCCAGTTCCTTCAAACCCGATTTCAGTCATAAACTCGAATGCCGACTGCGCCAGCTTCTTCTGTGAATCACATGCGGCTGTAAGCGGAGCCGCAATAAGTTCCGCAATGGGAAGCCCTTTAAATTCGTCTGCCATAATTAATTAAAATTTAAATGTTAATAAAAGTGTTATCTTTAGCCTATTCATTGCTGTCTTGCACTGAAAAAGGCGTAATGGTTTTATCGTATTCGTCAATGATACGCGACAATCCTTCGGGTATTGGCTTTGACTCGAATTTGATATGTACCTGCATCCTTGAGTTATCTTTCTTGCCGTCAAAACTGATTTCGAGGTTCGAACGTTTCAGATTATTTACAAAATCCGTTGAGGCCTCGCCAGCCTGAAAGCCTTCCTGCGGTTGCTTACGCCGCAACTCTGAAGATACAATCTGCACCGAGAAATCCATTTCCACCTCTTTTACATTGATGGTCGATGGATTGACTATCGAAATCAGGGGCACATCTACGGCTGTCTGGTCATTGATATTAAGCCGCCTTCTTATCGGAACACCATCCGTAGAAAAATAACGGCCCAACAACTCCACATTACGTGTCTCAACCATCTCCATTGCCGTATTGACCGAATGCTGTAATCCCCGAACCAAATCAGACAAAGTTTGAGACGCATTTTTTTCTTTATTCCAATATGCCATACTTCTTCATTTTAGAAATTTCTAAATCAATTTATTACATTCACCCGTCAAGCGATTTATGCCATCGAGAGTATCTTTAATCTTGAAGTGAACAGTGATTTCCATCATACCGTCCACATCGGTCTTGTTGTCACCCATATCCACTTGAAGTTCCGCATACGACACTGAGTTGTTTGCATCCAAAACATTGGGTATGGAATGGGACGATACATCACCGATACGGGCTTTGAACTTTATTTCTATATCATCCATCACCAGATTATTATGGGACACTAACGTCATTATGGGCACTTCAAGCTCACGACCTCCAATCTGCACTTTTTTAGTGACAAGCCTGCCGTCTTTCGTCCAGAAATGGGAAAGGTTATCCATCTGCTGAGCTTGGAGCATACTTGTGGCACTGCTGACGGCTTGTTGCAGCCCTTTCAGAATATCTGATAGTGCGTATTTCGGTTTCTTACTGAATAATCCCATAATATTGAAATTAATATTCTTGCACAAAAGAAATTTTATCATTATAATCTATTCCAATAGAAAACTTTCTACCGTCTTTAGTTATAAGGCCATGTACTCGTATGGGTCCATTTTTATTTACAAATAGTTCAATTTCCTTAGGAAAAGGATCGAAATCTATAACATGACTACAGTAACGTTTTATGTCATTTTCCCATATGTCTTTACAAGTAACTCCTTCATACTGATCTTCGTAAGCTATATGTCCAACAAGTGTTTTATATCGATATTTACAAGTAAGTTGACAGCCATATTTTCGGTCTTTACATAATTGCTTGATTTTTGCAAGTAAGCAGTCCCCGGTATAATAAAACCTCACCATATGACATCCTGTAAATGGAGCGCTCAACACATCTTTATTTGATTGAATACAAAGATTGATATTGTTTTTTACATAAGGTAAAAAAACTGCATTATAAGTAGGTGGATACATCGAATTCTGCTCCATTATAATCGTTTTCACTTCTTTAATGTTAATTCCTCCAGTAATACCCGAAGAAGGCAATGGAAATTTGAAGCCACCGGGAGGAGTTGTTTGCCTACAATTTCTTGAGGATGATTGGTCGAATTGTAAAAAATAGTTCTCCAGCATATTGTTATTCCTAATTTTTTATTATTTTTTTCTATTAGTTGTCTATTTAATGAGCATTATATTCCAATTTTGATAAAAATAGTATTTATTTCTGAGTTACGTTAGCTTTATCATCAATTGTAATTGTGTCGCAGCCTCCGTAAGGACTTGCCCCAATAGACACCGTACCTTGCCTCTCCTTTATAGCAGTGACAGTACCTCCAAGAATTATAATATTTTTACAACATGAACTATACCCACTACCAATTCCAGGACAATCATCTGCTCCAGCAGCTGTGATATTGCCTCCACGAATAGTAATATTTCCACACTCACATCCTATGCCGGCAGCAGGATATCCACCCCCAGTAGCTGTGGCTATTATGGTACCATCTTCTATGATAATATCTCCACACGAAGCATACTTTCCACCTCCGATACCAGGAGCACACTCCCCCCCAGTAGCCGTCAACTTTCCACTGCCTTTGATAGTGATACAAGTTGCTGCATGTACACCTGCCATGTAACCTCCATTACCCTCCACAGTATTCTCTCCTTCCAGAACTAAAATAGCATTACCTTCTCCTGAAATAGCATGGGTGTATTTATTAGGCTTTATATTTACATTATTTATAGTGACGGTTACTCCATCTTTGATTACAATATTTTTAGCCAATTGGGTATTCGCATCCCCATTAATGATACAATCCCATTTGGCGGTATAGGTGTCTCCGGTTATTTTTGCTAAATCAACAACAACAGGTCCATCGTTTACCGTTATCTCATAGACGTACAGATTTCCTGCAGTTAGCGTTACTGCGGTAGTATAATAATATTCTTTTTCATTCTTAAGGAGAATGCGGATAAACCTGGTTTCATTCATCTGTAGAGGCACAAGCAAGGCTTCGTAGGTAGCATCCGGTCCATTTCCTTCTTTGTAAGTTGGAAGATAGCTGTTTGTTCCATTGCCGGTAATGACTCCTTCGCTGTAACTGCACATAGTGTTTCCCCAAAGGCTGACTTGGGCATCATCCAGATTGGTTGTGCTGTTTGTCGTTTTCAATTTTATTTTCACCTTTGCCAAAAGGTATTTGAAGTTCAGCGTTGTGGAGGTACTATAGGAACAATTCTTGGCTTCCGCTTTTAGAAAGTCAATATTAGCAAACCCTCCCGATTGATTATTTAGGGGCACATTGTTTTTTGAATCTTTCGGATACCAAGCCGTAACGGTAGTCGGGGAGGTATTCAGCCAATAAACAGGATCGATGTTTTTCATTTGGCTACCATCCGTGGACTTTATTCTATATGAGCCTTTTGTTCCGGTACCTATCCTTGCGCCAATTTCATCACCCACACTCCAGGCATCTTTACCTGCGGCGCGAGTATTTGCCGCTCCATCGTCTTTGGTGGCGGTAAATGTCAGCGGATACATACCTTCTGACAAGGTTTCCACAGGGTTGTCCGTCATGTCTTCGCTGCTGCATGAAGCAAGGAGGGATGTTCCTGCCAGCAGGCAATAGATAAATAATCGTTCTATTTTCATAATCCAATTGTCTTTTCTTTTTCTTTCGTGCCACCGGCAGCGGCGAAGCTGCCCGTGTGCTACCTTATAGGGTTGCCCGCTCCGGGCTTACGCACCAAGGTGCCCGGCGGTGGCTTCTGTTTCTCTTGTCACTGATTCGGAAACTCTCAGTTATTATCCCATTACGGCGTCGCCTAATCACTCCATAACGGCGTCGCCCGTTATAGGATCTCCGTTACCGATTGTTTCCCAATTGGCGATAGTGGAAGTTACGGTCAGACCGGTCAGCTTCGCGGTGATTTTGTATTTGTAGATTTTACCGCTTGCCAGCTCCAAGGCGGTATCGGAAGTGCCGTTTGGCACTCTATAATAAAGGTCTCCCCCTTTTTTCAGATTCAGCTTGATGAATTGCGTGTTTTTCGCAATGGTCTGCGGAACGACGATGGCAGAGCCGGTGAGTGCCGTAGGCGTTGCATCCGTGGGGTATGTAGCGACAGTGATGTCGGCAGCGGTTCCCGAAGCGGAACTGATTGCCCCGCTGCTGAGTGTCAGGCTTGTACCGGGCAGCGTGTTCATGACGGTCAGGGTGGCGCCCTTGAAATCATCTGTGGTAAGTCCGTCTCCGGCTACCAATTCTATCTCTATCTTGGAGAGCAGGTGCTTGAAGCTGACGGGGACATTCTCCTTGGTACGCGCCACGGGATTGGCGGGTTCGTAATCGGTGGTACTTCCTGTTTTCAACTTCATCGGCTGTCCCCAGAGCAGGTCGCTGGCGATGTAGTCTGCATCCTTGCTTTGGTCTGCCTTCACGGTAAAGGAATAATTGCCATCGAGCGTAAGACCTGTTTTCCGAGGTGCGTATGCATAGATATTCACATCCTTGCCGCTTTGCGGAAAATAGACGGTAGTGCCGCTGAAACCTCCGTTGCCGTTGGCGGTGTAGTCCAGGTTCGGGGTGTAGGTGGTGGTGGCGGTTTCACCGGAAGCCACCTCTTCGTTGATGAAGAATCCCACGTGGTTGTCTTGGGCAATCTGCGTGGTTTGGAGGTCGGTGGTGATGCCGCGTGTCTCGGTCTGCTGCACCTCCAGTCCGCTTGTCAATCGGATTTCACCGTTCCAGTTGTCCATTACTTCGTTTTCGTCGTTGCTGCATCCCGCCATTGCCAATGCGGCGGCAGCCATCATCATAAATGCTTTTGTTCTCATATTTGTTCTTTTTTTAATTGTCTTCTTATTAATGGTCCTGTAAATATCGGCGGTCGTCACCTCGTCACTCGGCATCGCCCGATTCGCCGCCGTCACCGTTGCCCGCTGTCCAGTCCTTCACGGTGGAAGTCACCACTATTCCGGTCTTGCTTATCGTGATGGTGTACACATACTTGCTGCCCGCTTGGAACAGCTTCGACTTCTCGGCGCCGTGGATGTTCCAGGTGAACGGTTGGCTCATGCCTTTCAGGGTGAAGCGCAGAAACATGTCCTTGGTGGAGGTGTTGGGAAGCACGATGCCTTCGGCGCTTGTACCGGCGGCATTGGTCAGCAGTTCGATGTCGACAGGCAGGTTGTCAGCAGCTTCGGGATTCGTGACGCTCACCTCTCCGCCTTTCAGCACGTCATAGGTGGCCTTCACGGGCTGGTTGGTTATCTCCACCTTCAAGCCTTCCATGTCGGCAGCCGTCAGGGACTTGCCGTCGGGCTTGACGGTAAGGGACAGTTTCACCAGTTTGTGTTGGAACTCGAACGCTACCGCCGGGTCTTTTTTGGTCTTGCCCGTCACTTTGGCGGCGGCCATCAGGTCGATGGCTTTCTGAGGGGTCTGGGTGGTTACGTCCACCGGGTAGATGCTGCTTCCTGCGGCAATGTCCCGGTAAGGATAGTAGGCGGCGAAGTCTCTCGGGTCTCCGTTTACCGGGAAATAGATAGCGGTGGCGGCATCGGTGGTGAATGTACCGCTTTCCCCGGTTGTAGCCGTGGTGTACTTGCGGTTCTCCACTTCTGCCGCGTCGCCGTCCAGCATGTAGATGCCGATGGCGTCGCCGCTTTCCCATGTCTTGTCGTAGGCGCGGGTCTCTATGCCGCTGACTACCTGCAGGGCGACGCGTCCGTCACCTTCCGGTGCAACCGTCTCCTCATGGTCGTTGCTGCAACCCGCCGACAGCAGGAGGACGGTTGCCGCTAAGATACTTTGTCTGTTAACTTTCATATTCTCTTTCTTTTGATTTTCTATTTTCAACTTTCAACGATACAATTGCTAATATTCAACTATCAACGATCAATTGACATCAATGTCTCCGTTGTTCACGATTTTCCAATCACTGATGATGGCACTGACCTCCGCAGAGGTTTCTTCCTCATCGGGCAGCGTCAACGTGGCATCCAGCGCCAACGGTTCCATCTTACCGCCGAAGTTCTTCAGGGATTCGGTAAGGTCGGTGACGACGGTCTGCACCGTGCCGTTGATCAGGGTCACGACAAGGGTCAGTTCCTGCTTTTCGCCCGGCATCACACCCAGCAGACGCAAGGAAGTGGCTAATGCCGGATTTCCCGTGGCACGGGTTTCTACGGGCGGTGTTCCCATGCGGGTTTCTCCACCATCCGATCCCATGGTAAATACGGGAGCAACCGACTTTCCTTCCGTTGCCGTCACGCTTCCGGTTGCCAAATCCATCGAAGGGGCAATGCCCGTCAGGGTGGAGGCGGTACTTGCTATGCGCCGCTCGTCGCCGGGGTTCAGCTTTAAGGTCAGCGCCAGTGTGCGGATGCGTTGCATCATGGGCACGACGACTTTCAGCGTGTCGTCCTTCTGTATGTCCAGCTCTTTGGAGGCGGAGAACAGGAAACCGGGCATCGGGTTCAGCGTGCCGTCTTCCAGCGTGTTCACCGTGGCGGTGGTTCCGCTGATGGTGACACCTTCCGTCTGATGATAAGCTAACAGACTTTGTGTTCCCGGCAGAAACAGCGACTTGAATGCGTTTGTCTCTCCTTGTACCGTCTGTTCCTCGCCGCCGATGCGCAGGATATAGTCGGCGGGCACGACGGCATCCGAGGAGCGCCCCGTCCAGTCGGTGGTTACTTCCACCGCACCCTTGTCGGGGTGCGGGGTGTTGTAAAGGTCGTCTTTCACGCAGGAAGAGAGCGAAACAACCGATGCAACCCACATTATATAAAACAGTCTATGTATTCTCATAATTCTCACAATTTTTCATTCTCACTATTCTTCACAATTTTTCATTCTTCACTATTCTTCATTCTCATCATCATTCTTCATTCCTCATTTAAAAGGGTTTCCACACCAGCGTGACGCCGAGTTGGTTGATGCCCCAATAGTTCTTTTTCACGCCGTTCTCCGTGCGGACTCTCACACCTTCCGTCACGTTGTATTTGTCATAGTCGGCACGGGTATAGCCCAGGGCCGCATGGAAATCCAGCGAAAGCGCACGGTTCAGCGGCAGCTGCCAGCCGCCCGTGATGCCGCCACCCTGGTAGTCGCCCTGCTTGCCGGTGTCGCCCAGTTTGTAGTTGAACTCTCCCGCATGGTACATCGCCCCGAGGTAGCCCCGTTTCTCCTTACCTATATAATAGCGCACTTCGGGCGATACTTTCCAGAAGGCATAGCGCCGGTTCTTGTTGTCCCACGACCACGAAGTCCATGTGCCGTTTACCAGAATACCGATATGGCGGCTGATGCGCCATTCCACGCCGAGATCGGAAGTGAGCGTGGCCCAACGCAGCAGGTTGGCACGCAAGGCAACGGTATAGGGAGCGGCTTCGGCCTGCCAACGGGCAGATTCTTCGGCGGCAAGGCCTTGACGTTCGGCTTCGGCAGCTTTACGCTCCGCTTCGGCTTCCTCTGCCTGTTGCTGTGCCAGCCATTGCGCCTCTTCCCGACGGGCGGCGGCTTCCTGTTCCGCACACAGGGCGGCGGCTTCCTGTTCCGCACACAGGGCGGCAGCCCGACGTTCTCTTTCGGCAGCCTCACGGGCTTCCGGACTGTCGGCCTTCACCTCTTTAATATAGGCTTCCACCTTTTCGGCGGCCTCGGCTCCGGCAATCCGCCTCACCTTCTCTACTCCGGCGGGAAAGACCACCACTACCACGTCGCGCAGGCTGTCGTTGTAGGGGGTAGGTATCAGACGGTCGGTAACGAACATCCGTTCCGTAAGCTCCGTGCGGGTAATCAACTCCGATTTAATGCGGCTGTTGCGCAGGTAGCCCATGCGCCGTGCGCTTGTCTCTCCGTTTTTCGAAGCCGCGTAACTGCTCACAGAGACATACATCTGCCCTGCCCGCAGGCGATCGATATACCGGGTGAGAACTCCGCGCAGGCGGTTCATTTCCGCACCATTGCCCTGATAGGGGATGTAGAACATGTCCTTTTGAGGTACAAAACGAAACACGTAGATACTGTCTGCGGATGCCGTTTCGTCCATACTGCCTTGTGCCGACACGGGCAGCAACGGCAGGATGAAAAGCGGCAATAACATCATTCTTTTCAACATTCTATTTATGATTTGGATAAATTCTTCAGGAGTCACGGGGTCCTTCATCCGGTTGACGACGGGGCGTTTGTCGGAAGGAACAAAGTCTTTCACGCTGAGGTAGATGCAGACATAACGCACCAGAGCCTCGCGGGTAGTGTTGAGCTTGCATTTATAGTAGACGATGAACAAGGAAAGGATAATGATGACCCAAATAAGGCTTGCCAATAACAGGATTACCGGCAAAGAGAGGAACCGGACATCGCAAGTTCCCGCTATGCTTGTTGTCACTGCTCCTGCTGACATGGCAGGGCAGTTAAGATATTGAAAATAGGAAAAGCCTCTGTTATCCGGAAGTGGAAAAGCTTGTTTTTCAGCATTTTTTTTATTATAAGGGCGTCTGCATTGTGTGTGTGTGTGTGTGTGTGTGTGTGTGTGTGTGTGTGTGTTAGAAAAATATTTCTAACAACCAAATTATCAGTTGCGTATTTTTCCCGAACAGGGATGTTTTTTATTCCTGCAAGAGAATTTCCGCTGTATATACCTGTTTCGTCCATTTTCGTATCCGCCCCCTTTCACACATGTGAATGGATAAGTCGAAGACGAAGTTAAAGGAATGTTTTAAGAATCGTGTATCATGTAGATGTAACTCTGTAACATGAAACGGATTTATATGTAACTTGGCATGATTTTCCAGGTTACATTTCATGTTACATCGGTTTCAGGTCATTGTTTAATATCCTTATTATCAGATGATAAATGGTTTTTCCGGAAAGCGGAAGGCGTGATACCGAAATATTCGGAAAAAAGGCGGTGGAAGTGTTGGCGCGAGTCTATGCCGCACATCTTGGCGATGGCATCAATGGTATATTGCGGATATTCCGTGAGCAGCTTGGCAGCATAATCCATACGCAGCTTATTGATATGTTCAGAGAAGCTGTGTCCGGTTTGTTCCTTGAAATGTGTGCCGAAAAGCGAGGCGGGGACGTGCAGTTCCTCCTGCAAGGTTTTCGCCGTAATGCCCGGTTGCAGATAAAGCTGACGGACCGCTATTTGATGCAATGCATGTTTCAGAAGTTCCTTTTCATCGACTGTAATTCCACTTTCCGTCACTCCGGTTGCTTCTGCATTCACAACCGAAGCGGAGGAATCGTCATCAGGGGTATGTTCCAACTCTTCAAGTCGCTTCGCCATTGTTTCGATTTGCGCCTTATATACAAGGCATTCCTCCTCCTTCTGCAAAAGTTCGTCCTTACAGGCAATGCCCTTTTGCACGGAACGTACCAGCGACACATTGCGACGGCGCATCCGGCGGTTGTAGTGCACTACCACTCCCAAAGCGACTATAACTGCCGTTACAAATACAATCAGCAGATGCTTCTCAGCCTGTTCTTTCTGTATCTGCCTGTCTTTCTCGCCGCTCTCGTAAATAACGGCCAGTTCCTGAGCGTCGTCCTGCTGCTTACGCTCGAAAAGGGTATCTTTCAGTGCGATAATCTCGCGGCTCACGTCGACGGCTTCCTTGTACTGCCCCAACCGGGTGAGCGCTTCCATTTCATCGGCAAGCAATTCGTTGGCATAGTATTCACTCTCCGTGTTCCGTTTCTGCCGGTATATCCGCTTGGCGGTTCGGATGTCATGCAACGCCTGCCGGTAGTCTCCCGTCCATATCCGGTAATGGGTGAGCAGCACCACACCGTCGGGCGACTTCACATAGTCGGTAGAGAGGCACTTCTGATAGCACTCGCCGGCTTGCTCCTTATGGCCCAGATGATGATAGACTTCCATGCACTGGGCATAGACAAACGCCTTGTACATATCTATGGCACCCGGTGGCGCCTGATCCACCATTTGCTCGTGCCGGCTGTTGGCTTTCAGTATGTTGGGAATCAGTGTGGCGGCCTGCTCGTAATCGCCTATGGCACACAGCGCAGCCATGGTTTCACCCAGCGTATAGAGAAGGTCGTTCACACTGCTCCATGACTGTTCTTTATCTACTATTTTCTCATAAAGGGCAATGCTCCGGTTCATGTTGGCCTGCGCGTCCTTAGTGATTCCGGTATAGAACTGGCTCATACCGATATACATCAGGAATTTGGCTTCCAGATTTTGCAGTCCGTGTGTACGGGCCATTTGCAGCCCTTCGGTAGCATGGCGGATGGCGGCAGCATAATCGCTCGATTTGTAGCAGAGACCGGCAAGTTGGGCAAGATTGTTCAGATAGCTGTTGGTGTCTTTCCTGAATTCAGTATCCTCATACGCTTTCTGAGAATAGAACTTGGCGAGTTTGCGCTGTCCCAGACCGTTCTGGTAGATCATTGCTTTCACGGCGTTGAGACAGGTGTGGTCCGGTCGCAGGAGGTTGAGCATTTCCGCTGTATCGGCCAGCGCCAGTGCCCGTTGCGGCTCACTGATGGCGATGTGGTAAATATGATCGTATCGGTAAATGCTGTCACTGCCCTTGCCCGGCACTGCAGTGGAGGACTTCCGTCCGCAACTGTTCAACAATACGGCAAGAAGCATTATCAGGCATATAGGTAGTTTGTCCATTTTTCTACTGCTTAAAAAAATCTATATGCAAAAGTATACAAAAAGAACTGAGGACAAAAAACTTCTTGTTTTTTTATGATTGCTATCCGGTAAAGCAGCTACCTTTACCCATAGTTACATTCATTTGTTTGGCAACGTAAAGGTAACTAAAAGGGCTGACACCTCCTCTGAGATGCCAGCCCTGGTTTTAGGCTCTTATTTCTTTCTCTTTCTTTTCTTCACCGATTCTACCGCCTCGGTCACCACCGGTTTATTCTCGAAACGTTTCGTATAGCCCGAGTAGTCCGGATGTGTCCGTTCATAGTCCGGATCAAGGAAGAGCGGACTTGAAATAATATGATCGGCAGTGGAACGGTTGCAACAAAAGACGATGTTTTCCACACTTGCCAGACGCGTCAGTGCCTTCACATCCGTATCGTGCGGCTGAAGAGTCATCGGGTCGGTAAAGAAGAAAAGATAATCGATCTCTCCATCCACAATACGCGATCCCATCTGCTGGTCGCCGCCCAGAGGACCGGATTTCAGGATAGTAAAATCCCACTCCACATCGGGATGTTTCTCTTTCAATGCCTCCTGTATCAGCGTACCGGTGGTACCTGTACAATAAAACTTATGTCCCATCAATAACTCCGAGTTCCAAAGAACCCATTCAATCAGGTCTTTTTTCATAGCATCGTGCGCTACCAGCCCGATTCTTCGAATTAGTTTTTCCATAACGTCATCCTTTTAAATCTGATAATTGTGAAAAGAACTTCCGCCCTTTCACATAGAATTGCACTAAGATACTGCTTTTTATCCGTTCGGGAATAAAGTGTGAGGAAGTTTTTCTGAGATTCTCCGCTCTTGCATCCCGGAAACTGTCACGTAACAACTTGAATTCGCGACGGGCACGAATCACCGCTTTCGCATTGGCCGGCTGCCCTTTAAGCGCAAACGTAGCAGCCGCGATGTAATCGAGCCAGCAACGTACACGCATCACTCCGGCCAGTTCTCTGTCCGGAAGATTCTTGTAAAGCATGACAAGGTTATTACGAAAATTGAGGAAGGTCTTGTGCGGATTCTCCTTCTTCAACGTAGCTCCTCCTACATGATAGACCACACTTTGGGGGATGCAAACAATTCCACGTCCGCGGGCACGGAGTCTCCAACAAAGATCGATCTCTTCCATGTGGGCAAAGAAGCGTCCGTCCAGTCCTCCCGCTTCGCGATAGTCCGCCAGACGGATGAACATGGCGGCACCGGTAGCCCAGAATATCGGCAGTACGGTGTCATATTGCCCTCGGTCCGCTTCGACTACTCCCATCACCCTTCCCCGACAAAACGGATATCCGTAGCGGTCGATGAATCCGCCGGCAGCTCCGGCATATTCGAACCATTCTTTTTGTCGCCAACTGCGTATCTTCGGCTGGCAGGCAGCCACCTCAGGATGGGCGTCCAGATAGGCAGCCATCGGTTGCAACCACTGTCCGGTCACCTCGACATCGGAATTGAGCAGCACCACATACTCGGCCTCCACCTGCCGAAGGGCAAGATTGTACCCATCTGCAAAACCATGATTCCCATCCAGCAGAATCCGGCGTACCGAGGGAAACTCGCGGCGCAGCATCTCCACCGACTGATCCGTAGAACCGTTATCAGCCACACAGACTTCCACACCTTCAGCCTCCGAATATCGAAGCACGGAGGGAAGAAACGAACGGAGCATCTCGCAACCGTTCCAGTTCAATATAACGACAGATATCTTATTCATTTTTCTTTTCGGGGCGTTTCAGCTTCCAACGCTTATGCGACCATAGCCAATAGGCCGGCTCTTTCCGGATGGTCTGTTCCAGCCTGCGGGCAAATATTTCGGTAATCTCCCCGTCGGCTGTCTCCTTCGGACGGTCGGTTACCAGATCGAAGTCTACCCGGCAATATCCTCTCCGCTCCTTCCGCAGCTCGCAATAGAAAACCGGAAAATCCATCATCTTGGCGATACGTTCGGCACCATCCATAAATACCGTATCCTGATTCAAGAAAGTAGTCCAATAATGGGCTTCATGCATATTGGGCGATTGGTCGGTAATCAATCCGATGGCCATCTTCTTGCCGGCACGCTTCAGCTTGATCACTTCGCGGGCGGTAGAGTGTTTCGGAACATTATATCCTCCGAAACGGGCACGGATGTATTTAAAGAGTCCATCCAGATAGACATCTTTCAAGGGCTTGTATACCTGCACGGGCACATCGCCCGGACGCATAATCATCCCCATACCCGTAATCCACTCAAAATTAGCGTAATGGGGTATCAACAGGACAATCCCGCCCCGTTCGTCTATCATCCGGAGGTAGGTTTCCTTATTCTCGTAGGTCATCCGTTTGCAAAGTTCTTTCTCCGACATGCGCAGCATTTTCACATCTTCGAGCATATAGTCGCAAAGATAATGAAAGAACTTGCGTTCGATGGCCTTCAATTCTGCTGCCGACTTTTCCGGAAAAGAGTTCTTCAGGTTGGTACGTACCACCTTCCTCCGGTAACCGATCACATGATACAGCCAGAAATAGATAAAATCGGACAGCGCATACAATACCGGAAACGGAAGAACAGCCAAAAGCCACATTCCTACATAGGTCAACAAATAGAGGAGTTTCGATTTCATGTTTATTGTGTTATAGTTCCTTTCAGTGCGGTACCCTCTTCATTAAAATCTCCCAAAAGAACATTCACTACTTTATTATCCAACGCGGTGTCACTCTCCACTTCCACACGGATATAGTTTGCCGTAAATCCATGCATCAGCGCTCCCGCTTTGGGCTTTTCCATCAGAACGGGCATGGTCTGCCCGATGTGACGGGCATAAAAGGCTTTTGTTTTTTCATCCGACAGTGCAAGCAGACGCTGGCTTCGCCGGTGTTTCTCTTCAGGAGTCACCACATGGTCTATCTTCAGGGCCTGGGTTCCCGGACGTTCCGAATAGCTGAACACATGCAGCTGGGTGACGTCCAGTCCGTGAATAAATTCATAAGCTTTCTCAAAGTACCCGGCAGTTTCGCCCCGGGTACCTACAATCACATCCACACCGATAAACGCATCGGGCATCACCTCTTTTATCTTCGCAATCTTCGAAGCAAAAAGTTCTGTCCCATAGCGGCGACGCATCAGTTGGAGAACTTCGTCACTACCGGACTGCAAAGGGATATGGAAATGTGGCATGAAACTGCGTGAACGGGATACGTATTCTATAATTTCATCTGTCAGCAAATTGGGTTCGATGGAAGAAATACGATAACGTTCGATACCTTCCACCCGATCGAGGGCCTTTACCAGATCAAAGAAGGTCTCTCCGGTGGACTTTCCGAAATCGCCGATGTTGACTCCGGTCAGCACTATTTCCTTTCCGCCTTCGGCGGCAGCCTGCCGGGCCTGTTCCACCAAAGAAGCAATGGTACCGTTACGGCTTCGTCCGCGGGCAAAGGGAATAGTACAATAAGAGCAGAAGTAATCGCAACCATCCTGCACTTTAAGGAAAAACCGGGTACGGTCACCTCGCGAACAAGACGGTGCAAACGAACGGATATCTTTTGTAGCGGTCGTATAGGCTTCTCCTCCTTCGTGCTTATGCAGGTCGCCCAGATACTGAAGCAAATCTTTCTTCTGTTCCGCACCGAGCACAACGTCCACTCCCTCTATCTTTGCCACATCGCCGGGTTTTAACTGGGCATAGCAACCTGTCACCACCACAAAAGCGCCGGGATGTTGTTTCACCAGCCGATGAATGGCCTGACGGCATTTCTTGTCCGCCATCTCGGTCACCGAACACGTGTTGACAATACAAAGGTCAGCCTTTTCACCTTTCCGGGCTGTACGTACACCTGCCTCACGCAGGATTTTACCAATCGTCGAAGTCTCTGAGAAATTCAGTTTGCAGCCTAATGTATAATAAACGGCTGTCTTATCTTGAAATACAGTGGTATCTATCATAATCTGTAAAAACGCATATTCAGCGCAAAGTTACACATTATTATTAGGAGTAAAGAGGTGAAAGGAGTTAAAAGGAGTTAGAGGGGACCGAAGAAGAGGTACGGGACGTGAAGGACACCGGAAAGAAACATTCCACGTTTGTAAATCCTTCTGCCTGCATCAAAAGGCATCCCTCTTTGGTTTAAAACCAGGGAAGCATTGACTTTAAGCCAAAGACACCTGCCTTTTAAAGCAAGAGCCCGTTGCTTTAAAAGGTATTTCCGTGAAGGATAGAATGCTATATTTCAACCGATTAGAGAAGAGTACGGATAGTTATCGTTTCCTCTTCATGTAAAGATATAAATAAACAATAAGCCTAATTAACACCTAAAGGTTTCTTAATCCGGAAGTTTATACCTACTTTTGCACAAATCTTCAAAAAACGTGCAATGATAAAAGAAAACTTCATTAAACTCTACGAGAACAGTTTCCGTGAAAACTGGGATTTACCTTGCTACACCAACTATGGCGAACCGGAAAGTTATACCTACGGTGAAGTAGCCGAAGAAATAGCCAAACTTCATTTACTGTTCAAGCACTGTAGTTTGCGACGGGGAGATAAAATAGCCGTTATCGGAAAGAATAATGCCCGCTGGTGCATCGCTTACATGGCTACCATCACATACGGAGCCATCATAGTGCCCATCTTGCAGGACTTCAATCCGAACGACGTACACCATATTGTCAATCATTCCGAATCCGTTTTCCTTTTCACCAGTGACACCATCTGGGAGAATCTGGAAGAAGAACGCCTGACGGGTATCCGTGCTGTCTTTTCACTGACCGACTTCCGTTGCCTGCACCAGAGAGACGGAGAAACAGTACAGAAATTCCTGAAGCATATCGATCAGTACATGACAGATACTTATCCGAAGGGATTCCGGAAAGAAGATGTGCTCTACACCACCCTTTCCAACGATAAGGTGATGCTGCTGAACTATACTTCCGGCACCACCGGATTCAGCAAAGGAGTGATGCTGACAGGCAACAACCTGGCCGGCAACGTGACTTTCGGTATCCGCACGGAACTGCTGAAAAAGGGTGATAAAGTGCTTTCTTTCCTTCCGCTGGCTCATGCTTATGGATGCGCCTTCGACTTTCTGACAGCCACGGCAGTCGGTACGCATGTAACCCTTCTCGGTAAAGTGCCCTCACCCAAAATCATCATGAAAGCATTCGAAGAGGTGAAACCGAATCTGATTATTACGGTACCGCTGGTCATCGAGAAAATCTATAAAAACGTGATCCAGCCCATCATCAGCAAAAAAGGAATGAAATGGGCCTTGAGCATTCCTCTACTGGATAATCAGATTTATGGCCAGATCCGCAAAAAGCTGATCGATGCGCTTGGCGGACGCTTCAAAGAAATCATTATCGGTGGAGCCGCCATGAACCCGGAAGTAGAAGAGTTTTTCCACAAAATCAAGTTCCCCTTCACCATTGGCTACGGCATGACAGAATGCGGTCCGCTTATCAGTTATGCTCCTTGGGACAAATTCGTCCCCTCTTCATCGGGCAAAATACTCGATATTATGGAAGCCCGCATCTATAAAGAGAATCCCGAAGCCGAGACCGGAGAGATTCAGGTACGGGGAGAGAACGTAATGACCGGATATTATAAGAACCCGGAAGCCACTCAGGAAGTGTTCACTAAAGACGGATGGTTGCGCACCGGTGACTTAGGCACCATGGATGACGAAGGCAATATCTTCATTCGCGGCCGACTGAAGACGATGATCCTCAGTTCAAGCGGGCAGAACATCTTCCCCGAAGAAATCGAGGCTAAACTTAATAATCTTCCATTTATTCTTGAAAGTCTCGTGATCGAACGAAACAAAAAACTGGTTGCCCTGGTCTACGCCGATTATGAAGCTTTGGACTCTTTAGGACTCAACCACGAAGACAACTTAAAAACAATCATGGACGAGAATCTGAAGAATCTGAATAATAATGTAGCCGCCTACGAAAAAGTAAGCCAGATCCAACTCTACCCCACTGAGTTTGAGAAAACTCCGAAAAGAAGTATCAAACGCTATCTATATAACAGTATAGCAGAAGATTAGATATGTTTTAAAACATACAAAAAAACATAATGAAACATTCTTCTAAAAAAAAAATAAAAAAAAGTTGGGCTTAGGAGTACAACATATACAAAAAGTACATACCTTTGCAGCGTTTTAATAAGCAATTGATTGTATTACAGATTTAAAAAGCAAAGAAAATGAAAAAATTAGTTTTGATGTTCGTAGCTATCGCAGCAGTATCATTCGCATCTTGTGGTAACAAAGCAGCTGACGCTGAAAAAGCAACTGCAGATTCTATCCGTATCGCTGACTCTATCGCAGCAGTAGAAGCAGCTGCAGCTGAAGCAGCAGCTCAGGCAGCTGATACTATCGCAGCTGACACTACAGTAGTAACTGAAACTGTTGTAGCTGAATAATCTCGAACAACATTAGAGAGAATTGAAAGTCTGCCGTGCCAAAGCACGTACAGACTTTTTTTTGTGTCCTTACCTCTCCTCTCCTCAAAACAAACTCTTCCGGACGGCAACAGACAGTGTCCCCATACCGTAATCGAAAGAAGTTAATATCGCAGCAACAGGATATTAACATCCTGACTACAGCAAGTTAACTTCCTGTCATCAGCAAATTAACTTCGTATCAGCAAAGAAGTTAATATCGTAACGTCACATAAGGATACTAAAAAAAGGGCATTCTCTTTCAAGAATACCCTTTCCTTATATCTCGGTATTGTATGCTACTTATTCAGCTACTACTTCGAAAGGAATTTCTACAGAAACTTCTTTGTGCAGTTTAACGATAGCTTTGTAAGCACCAACTTCTTTCACAGCGTCTTTTACAACAATGATCTTTCTGTCGATCTCGTGACCCAATTTAGCCAATTCCTCAGCGATCTGGATGTTACCAACAGAACCGAAGATAGTACCGGTTGAGCTAACTTTTGTAGCGATAGTCAATGATACGCCTTCCAACTTAGCAGCCAATGCTTCAGCATCTTTCTTGATTTTCTCAAGTTTGTGAGCACGTTGTTTCAGTTCTTCAGCCAACATTTTCTTTGCAGAAGGAGAAGCAATAACAGCTTTTCCAGTGGGGATCAAGTAATTACGACCATAACCAGACTTAACAGTTACGATGTCATTCTTATAACCCAAGTTTACTACGTCTTCTTTCAATATAATTTCCATACTTTTCCTCCTTATTTCATCATGTCAGTTACAAATGGAAGTAACGCCAGGTGACGTGCTCTCTTTACAGCCTGCGCAATACGACGCTGGAACTTCAAAGAAGTACCGGTGATACGGCGCGGAAGGATCTTACCTTGTTCATTCAAGAATTTCTTCAAGAATTCAGGATCTTTGTAGTCGATATACTTGATACCGCTTTTTTTGAAACGGCAGTATTTTTTCTTTTTAACGTCTACTGAAGGCGGAGTTAAATATCTGATTTCTGATTGAACTTGTTGTGCCATGATTAATCCTCCTTTTTAGTTGATTTAACATTTCTTCTCTTAGCAGCATATTCAGCAGCGTATTTATCCATTTTAAAAGTCAAGAAACGGATAACACGTTCGTCACGACGGAAGTTAATTTCCAACTTTTCAATAACCTGCGGTTCTGCTTTGAACTCTATCAACTGATAGAAACCAGTTGATTTCTTTTGGATGGGGTAAGCCAGCTTTTTCAAGCCCCAGTTTTCCTCATTGATAATCTCTGCACCTTCTGCAGTCAGAATACCTTTGAATTTCTCTACCGCTTCCTTCATCTGAACATCAGATAAAACGGGAGTTAAAATGAAAACGGTTTCGTATTGATTCATACT
>ERZ840407.144-NODE-144-length-74971-cov-8.707339_pt1 | contig 74971 bp, 69 predicted proteins | sample MGYA00519877_ERZ840407 | MGnify/ENA primary metagenome ERZ840407 (study PRJEB31850, sample SAMEA3708875) | human gut metagenome | biome: human gut; feature: human-associated habitat; material: faeces | place: China | collected 2014 ...
CAGTCGGTAGAGCGCATCCTTGGTAAGGATGAGGTCGGCAGTTCGAATCTGCCTAACAGCTCCATAACAAAGCCCACAGCACGTTGGTTACTGTGGGCTTTTTACATAGGGGCATAGCTCAGTTGGTAGAGCAGCGGTCTCCAAAACCGCGTGCCGAGGGTTCGAATCCTTCTACCCCTGCCAAAAGCACAGCAGTTGTGATACAGATGTATCGAAAAACTGCTGTGTTTTTTGTTTGCGGTTCGATTCGTTAAAATCCGAAGGGTTTCAAGGAGAATAAGTTGGAGAAAATTATCGTAATGGCACCCGGCCATGAACTGTGGGATGGGACCATCGCTTTTGCAGCAGGCTGCCCATGGAAAGCAGCAGCATTTTTGGGGCAGAGAAGATGGAGCCAAACGATTTTGAAAATAACGAAAGAGCTCTTGTGGCCTTGCGCGATGATGACGCGGCGGCTTTCTGCACGTTTACCAATCGGGATGAAATGCCAAGAGAATATGGTTGTGGGCCTTTTACGGCTCTGTTGACCAGCTTTTTTCCAAAACGCTGTAACAAAAAATGTTGTAGTCGGGAAAGAGCAACTGCAAATTAACGCTGCGGCATGGCCGTGGTCAGCAGAGGAAAGCACAAGAGCACCCGCCCAAAACTTTATTGACGCTGATGCGCGAAACACAAGAAAAATGGCAAAAAAATCAAAAAAGTGCTTGACAGTTGGGGTATAATCCAGTATAATCAATCATGTTGCAGCGGTCAGGTAACGCCTGATGCAAAGCGCGAAAGGGCTTGGCCCGGTAGTTCAGTTGGTTAGAACGCTAGCCTGTCACGCTAGAGGTCGTCAGTTCGAGCCTGATCCGGGTCGCCACATGCTGTTATAGCTCAGTCGGTAGAGCGCATCCTTGGTAAGGATGAGGTCGGCAGTTCGAATCTGCCTAACAGCTCCATAACAAAGCCCACAGCACGTTGGTTACTGTGGGCTTTTTACATAGGGGCATAGCTCAGTTGGTAGAGCAGCGGTCTCCAAAACCGCGTGCCGAGGGTTCGAATCCTTCTACCCCTGCCAAGGTAAGCCGTACACCTTCGGGTGTGCGGCTTTTCTTGTTGGCTGTTCGGCGTGAGCTCCAGTGGCGATGTAAAAGCATACAATTCAGCCGCTGCTTTTGGGGAATATATTTTTCTTTGCAGCCCACTTGATTTTTTGTTTTGTTATAGTATAATTAACTCCGCGCTTGAGCAAAACAGGGTGCCAACCACCCTCTTTTTTACTTTTGCGCGTTGTTTTGTGTGGAAAAATGATCTTGTTGAGGGAACGCATATGACCAAAGATTTAACGAGCGGAAATCCGTTCAAAATCATCCTGTTGTTCACCCTGCCGCTGATGCTGGGCAACCTGTTCCAGCAGTTTTACAGCCTGGCAGATACCATCATTGTGGGCCGTTTTGTCGGTGTCAATGCGCTGGCGGCAGTTGGCGCTACCGGCTCGGTCAACTATCTGATCCTGGGTTTTGTTATTGGCATGTGCAACGGCTTTGCTATCCCCATCGCACAGCTGTTTGGTGCCCATGATGACAGCGACCTGCGCCGCCATGTGGCCAATGCAACCTGGCTGTGCATTGCCTGGGGTGTTGGGCTTACCGTTGTCACGGTGGCGCTGACCCGCCCCATTATGGAGCTGATGCAGACCCCGGCGGACATTATTGATGGTGCCAGCACCTACATTGGCTGGATCTTTGCGGGAATTCCCTTTGTTTTTCTCTATAATATGGTTTCGGCCATCATGCGCGCTTTGGGCGACAGCAAAACCCCGCTTTACTTCCTGGTGCTGACCAGCGCTGTCAACATTGTGCTGGATCTGGTGCTCATCATCAACTTTAATATGGGTGTTTTGGGTGCCGCTGTGGCAACCGATGTTTCGCAGGCAATCTCCGGCGTGATCAGCTTGATCTATCTGATCAAAAAGTTCAAGATCCTGCATATGACGCGGGATGAATGGAAATACAGCCGCTCTACCTGCCGCCGCCTGTCTGCTATGGGCCTGCCCATGGGCCTGCAGTGTACCATCACGGCGGTGGGCAGCGTTATAATGCAGTGGGCCGTCAACGGGCTGGGCAGCTCTGTGGTTGCCGCTATTACGGCTGCGGGCAAAACCCAAAACCTGCTCGCCTGTGCGTTGGAAAGCATCGGCACCGCTATGGCAACCTATGCGGGCCAGAACCTTGGCGCGGCCCGGCTGGACCGTGTGCGCAGCGGTGTAAAAAGCTCCTACATTATGGTGGTTGCTTATTCCGTCCTTGCTTTTATTGCCCTGCACTTTGGCGATGTCGTGATCATCGGCCTCTTCCTGGATACCAAGACCGAGGTTGAGATCGTGGCGATGGCGCGGGATTATATGTTCTGGAACAGTCTGTTCTTTATCCCGCTCGGCGCGCTCATCGTATGGCGCTATACCATTCAGGGGCTGGGCTATTCCACACTTGCCATGATGGCCGGTGTGGCCGAAATGGTGGCGCGTACCGTTATCGGCCTGGTGCTGATTCCGGTTCTGGGCTTTTTTGGCGCAGAGCTGGCCAACCCGGCAGCCTGGGTGGCGGCCTGCCTGTTCCTGTACCCGGCTTACCTGTGGACGGTCAAACACCTGGAAAACCGCCTGCTTGCCGGCCACCTTGCCATGCAGCACAGCGCGGTAGGGGATTGACCCCCTGAATTTTTATCACGATCCATGCTTTTGCCCTGCATGCCCTGCGGTATGCGGGGCATTTTTGCACCATTCCGGCATTTTTTCAAAAAGCTCTTGCCCTGCGGCGGCAAAAGCAATATAATAACTGTATATTTATTCATAGAGGGTCAGAGCGTATCGAATAAGCAAACAAGCGGGTGGAATATTTTCACCACGTTTGCTTTACGGTACGCCCCAGCGGGCCGCATACGCCCTGTATGTGCAAAAAAGGGCAGGGGAAGTGCCGCACCGCACAACAAGAGAGAAGGAAGTATTATTATGCCGGAAAAGAAACCGTTCATCACCCTTGAGCAGGCACAGGAAATTATTGCCGATGTGCCTACCCCGTTCCATCTTTATGACGAAAAAGGCATCCGCGCCAATGCACGCCTTGTCAACAAAGCTTTTGCATGGAACAAAGGTTTTAAGGAGTATTTTGCCGTTAAGGCAACCCCCAACCCGTACCTGCTGCGCATCCTGAAAGAGGAAGGCTGCGGCGTGGACTGCTCCAGCTACACCGAACTGCTGCTGAGCGAAGCCTGTGGCTTCAGCGGCAGCGATATCATGTTCTCCTCCAACGAAACGCCGGTGCAGGACATGAAGAAGGCGTATGACCTGGGCGCTTACATTAACCTGGACGACCTGACCCATGTGGATTTCCTCAAGAATGTGGCAGGTATCCCCGAAACGATCTGCTGCCGCTTTAACCCCGGCGGAACCTTTGACCTGGGCAACGGCATCATGGATAACCCCGGCGATTCCAAGTACGGCATGTCCGAAGAGCAGATGACCGAAGCTTATACCCGCCTGATGGCACTGGGTGCAAAGAACTTCGGCATCCATGCTTTCCTGGCCAGCAATACCGTTACCGATGATTATTACCCGGAACTGGCCGGTATCCTGTTCAACCTGGCTGTGCGTCTGCACCAAAAGACCGGTGCACACATCAAGTTCATCAACCTGTCCGGCGGCGTCGGCATCCCCTACCTGCCCGAGCAGCAGGCCAACGATATCCATGCCATCGGCGAAGGAGTGCATGCGGCCTACGACGAGATTCTGGTTCCCGCCGGCATGGGCGATGTGGCAATCTGCACCGAGATGGGCCGCTTTATGATGGGCCCCTACGGCTGCCTGGTCACCAAGGCCATCCACGAGAAGCAAATCTACAAGGACTATATCGGTGTCGACGCAAGCGCCGTCGATCTGATCCGCCCTGCCATGTATGGCGCCTACCACCACATTACGGTGATGGGCCAGCCGGGTGGCTCCGACAAGACCGCGGCGCCTGTCACAAACACGTACGACATTACGGGCAATCTGTGCGAGAACAACGACAAGTTCGCCATCGACCGCGAGCTACCGCGGGTCGACATGGGTGATGTGCTCGTGATCCACGATACCGGCGCGCATGGTTACTCCATGGGCTACAACTACAACGGCCGTCTGCGCTCCGCCGAGGTGCTGCTGCGCCCCGACGGCTCGGCCGACCTTATCCGCCGCGCCGAGCGCCCGGGCGATTATTTTGCCACGCTCGACGTGTTGCCGAGCGGCCGAGAGCTGCTGGCCAAGTCGCGCGCCGAAAGCGCTCGTCGTCGCGCTCAGGACGAGCGCCTGGCCGTCGCCGTCCAATGGAACAAACGCATCCAGATCGCGGAAGCGAAGGAGAAGAACATGGATATCCGCAACCTCGAGGGCTCGATCGTCGCCCTTGTTACGCCGTTTAAAAAGGACGGCAGCGTCGACTTTGACGCACTCGAGCGCCTTATCGATTTCCACCTGCAAAATGGCACCGACGCCATCCTCACCCTGGGCACCACCGGCGAGAGCGCCACGATGACCGATGACGAGGACAACTCCGTCGTCGCCGCCGTGGTCAAGCAGGTTGCAGGCCGCGTCCCCGTCATCGCCGGCTCGGGCTCCAACTCCACGCAAACCATGCTCACCAAGTCGCTCACCTATCAGGGCCTGGGCGCCGACGGCCTGCTGCTCATTACCCCCTACTACAACAAGTCTAATGAAGAGGGCATCTACCAGCACTTTAAGACCGTTGCCGATGCCGTAGATATCCCCTGCATCCTGTACAACATCCCCGGCCGCTGCGGCTGCGGCATCAGCGAGCGCAACGTAGAGCGCTTGGCCGCGCACCCCAACATCATGGGTATTAAGGAAGCCTCGGGCAACGTCGCCTACGCGGCCAAGATCGCCCACCTGCTGTCCGACGACTTCCGTATGTACTCGGGCGAAGACACGCTCACCGTGCCGCTCATGAGCCTGGGCGCCTCGGGCACCATCAGCGTGTGGGCCGATGTTCAGCCGCAGCTCGTGCACGACATGTGCCGCGCCTATCTGGACGGCGACGTGGAGCGCGCCCGCGATATCCAAATTGCCGGCCAGCCGCTCATCAATGCCCTCTTTAGCGAGGTCAACCCCATCCCCGTCAAGGAGGCACTCGCCCAGATGGGCATGATCGAAGCCAACTACCGCATGCCGCTGTGCCCCATGGCCGATAACACGCGCGCCGCACTTACCGATGCTCTGAAGGGAGCTGGTCTGCTTGATTAAGACCGTCATTATGGGAACGGGCCGCATGGGCTCGCTCATCCACACTACCGCCGAGGGCATTGTCAACGCCGCTGGAGAGCCCGTTTTTGATATCGTGGCCCAGATCGGTTTTGACTTGTCCGAGCTCGAGAGCGCACCGACGGCCGACGTCATCATCGACTTCTCGAACGTCGTGACCTTCGATGCCGTCGTCGCCTATGTCGAGCGCACGGGCGCCGCACTCGTTTCCGGCACCACGGGCTATACGCCCGAGCAGATGGACCGCCTGCGCGAGCTGGGCCAGAATGCCCGCGTCATGCACTCGGGCAACTACTCTATCGGCATCGCCGCCCTGCGCCATCTGGTTGCCCAGGCCACGCGCGAACTGCCCGGCTTTGACTGCGAGATTGTCGAGAAGCACCACAACCAAAAGGTCGACGCCCCCAGCGGCACTGCCAAGCTACTGCTCGATGCCGTCGTCGAAGCTGAGCCCGAGGTAGGCTACCACCCTGTCTATGGCCGCGAGGGCATGTGCGGAGCGCGCGACCCCAAGGAGATCGGCATGCACTCGCTGCGCGGTGGCACTGTCGCCGGCGTGCACGAAGTGAGTTTCTTTGGCCAGGACGAAGAAGTCACGCTCACGCATCGCGCCACGAGCCGTCAGATCTTCGTCAACGGCGCCCTGGCCGCCGCCCAGAAGCTCGTCACCCGCGAGCACGGCTTCTATACGTTCGACCAGGTCATGTTCGCCTAACCAGGTATCAACCAGATCCACCCAAAGGAGAGACAGCAAATGAGCAATGCAGCCGAGATGGATGCACAGGAGATTATCAACTACATCGCCACCGCGCCCAAAAAAACGCCCGTCAAACTGTACGTGCGCGAGAAGCCCGGCATGAAGGTTGCCTGGGGCGACGCACACGTCTACGGCGGTCGTCGTGGCAAGACCGTCTTTGGCGACTGGGATGAGCTCAAAGCAATCCTCGACGCCAACGCCGACTCCATCGACTATTACGACGTCGAGAATGACTGCCGCAACTCCGCCGTGCCCATGCTCGACCTCAAGGGCATCAACGCCCGCATCGAGCCGGGCGCGATCATCCGTGACCGCGTCGAGATCGGCGATCGCGCCGTCATCATGATGGGTGCCATCATCAACATCGGCTCCGTCATTGGCGAAGGCTCCATGATCGACATGGGCGCCGTGCTGGGCGGCCGCGCCACCGTGGGTAAGAACTGCCACATCGGCGCCGGCACCGTACTGGCAGGCGTCGTTGAGCCCGCGAGCGCCACGCCCGTCATCATCGAAGACGACGTCATGATCGGCGCCAACGCCGTGGTCCTGGAAGGCGTGCGCGTGGGCAAGGGCGCTGTTGTCGCCGCCGGCGCCGTGTGCGTCGAGGACGTCCCCGCCGGCGCCGTCGTGGCCGGTGTCCCCGCCCGCGTCATCAAGATGCGCGACGCCCAGACCGACAGCAAGACCGGTCTCGAGGAAGGCCTGCGCCAGCTGTAGGGTTACGCGGTTTTATCAAACCGCGTAACTAGCCGACGCTGCAAACGCCCCAGAGCGGCAATCTGACGTTCAATCGTCGAGCATGACCAGAAGGTCAATGCCCTCCTCTTTCACGTCACCTTGCTCGCTCTGGGGCGTTTTCGCTGACTTATGCTCAACCAGTAGCGAAATTAAGCCCCAAGTAAAAAGGCCGAAGCCCTCATCCGAGGCTTCGGCCTTCGCTTTCTCGCTGCAGGCGTAACGCAACTTATCGATTCTCGATGCTGCCGATATTCTTGAGCTCGATGGAGATGAGGCCGTTGGGCTCGTTGACGAACTCGATGTACTCGGAGTTAGAACCCATCTCGGCCGGGAAGCTGATCTCGATACCCGTGTCGGTACGGATCTTGTGGTTGCGAACGGCGGCGCGTTCGACCTGCTTGCGCTCCACGGGCACACGATCGGGCACCTTCTCCTCGGTCAGCGCCGCGCGCACGCTTTCCTTGATGACCGGCTCGTCCTCAAAGACCTCATCGACGATATCCCAAGGCGGCAGTTCCTCGTCATCCTCAACCTTCTCGGCCACAGCAGCCTTAACCTTGGCGAGCGCCACGGCCGTGTTGGCGCCGTGTTCCTCGGCGACTTCCTCGACCACACGCGTCACGGTGTCGATGACCTCCTTGCCAGATACGCCCGTGTCGCACTGCAGCAGGCCATCGGGAATGAGCATGCGGTCTTCGCCGGCAATCTTGCGCTTCTTGTCCACGTAGCCGATCTCCATGGTGCTCGCGCGCACGATGGCATAGCTCGGCACCTTTTGTGAGGGGTTCGGCAGGATAGCGTAGTGGCGCGCGATGTCGTTGCGCACCTCCCCCTCCTCGCGGCCCACTTCGTGCATAAAAGCCTGCTTGGAGCCCAGCAGCATCACGGCAAACCAGCGGGCATCCTCATCGTCGTCAAAATCAGCCACGAGCACGTCGGTGGACTCGGCTTTCTCGGCTTTGGTGAGCTCGGAGGAGATAAACTCCGCAATCTGCTGCGACAGGTCCACGAACTCGCGCTCGCCAAAGAAATAACCCTTGAGCTCGCCGCCAAACGCAGAGTTCTCGGCAAACGTGGCGCGTTTATTGTCAGCCGAGGTACGTGCGCGGCGCAGATGCGTGGTCACGAAGTTGCGCACGGTACGGCTCTCGATATCGAGCTCGCGCTGGCTCATAACGTTGACGGCAGAGTCAAAGTCCAGGATATGCAGAATCGCGTGATTGATTTTCATATACGGCATTCCGTTCTAGATCGATTTCGGCACGAACCAGTATAGCGGTCGAGCCCTCCCCGAGCGCATCGAAGATTGGTGCATCGGGGACAGGTTGCTTTGCACCAATGGTTAGCGCAGAAGCTCGGACTGCCAAGCCTCGAGCTGTTCTGCCAGACTCTTACCGGCAGCGGACATGTCGAACTGGGGTCGTTTGGGCAGCAGTGCGCATTTAAGGATTGCCACGATGGTCTGCGAGACAAAGCGTCGCGTATCCTTGTCAAAGCCTTGTGCAGCCTGGAGCATCACGGGCAGGCTCTCGCGCAGATTCCCGGCGATATCCGCAAACCGCTCAGCACCCGTAGCCTCAAACACGGAGAACAACGCATCTACAAAACGCTCGCGCTCGCTAGGCGACACTGCAAGCAGCATCTCGCGAATGGAGCCATCAACGTATCGAGCACCGGCGGACAGGCGCTCACAGTACACGAAGTCGCGGCCATCAACCACCCAGCTAAAGGGATTGTGCTGCAGCAGGCTGAACTCGGTGCTCTCAACGATGGCATAGTCCTCCTGTGTCTCGAACATCATGCCAAAGATCGACGACCGAGGTAGCGTCTTGTCGATTCGACCGGAAAGATCGGCAAAGGCGTTGCCGTTCAGAAAATCCTCGACGAAGCCCGGACCATCATGGGAATACACCCGTTCGATTCGCTCACGGGCGACGTCGGAGCACATCGCCGCACCGTACACCGCAAGGTTTCCGCCCTTGGAATGACCTCCGCACAAAAGCGGCCCGTCAATCGCATCCGCCGCCTCGTCCACATAACGCGCCGCAGATTCCTGGGCCGGCACGGGACACCGGAACGCCATGTTGAAGTCCTCTTTCCAGCCCACAATCGTGCTGTCGGTCCCCCGGAAGGAAAGATAGCTAAACCCCGCCGGAAACCGGAACGCCATGGCTGCAAACTGCTCTGTCGCCACCACATCGCTCACGGCACGATAGCCGCAAACGTGCACGCCACGGTAGCGAGGGCTTGCTGCCACGGCCTCCAACAAGGCCCTGCTCCCCTCTGGATCCCACAGGTCGCCAATCATGTCCCGGTAGCACTCGGCACGAAGCAGCTCGCGTACGTCTAGGCCCTGCCAGTTCGTCAGCTCCGCCATATCACCCGGCAAACGCAAATAGGACAACCACGCAAAGACCAGGCTATCCACCGCGCAGAACGGCCGTTCCTCAAACGGGTCAAACGCCGTCTGGGCATAGGTCAAAAAATTAGGCGAATCCGACATGGCGCTCCCATCAACTATGGTGCATTGGGGTCAGGTTACTTTGCACCAAAAAGGCGCCCGGACCGTGTGGACCGGACGCCTTTCATTGTAGCCTGTTGCCCAAAAGAGCTTGATTTAGCAGGAGAAGTCGACGCTGTCGATGATGTCCTTGAGGGCCTTTGCAGAGGCGGTGAGCTCATGCTGCTCGTCATCGTTCAGCGGCACGGGGACGCGGCAGACAACGCCGTCGCGGCCAACGACGGTCGGCATGGAGATGGCAAGATCGGACAGGCCATACTCGCCCACCATGAGCGAGGAGACGGGCAGAACGGTCTGCTCGTCACGCATGACGGCGGTGCAAATGCGCTTGACGGCCATGGCGACGCCATAGTAGGTGGCGTGCTTCTTCTCGATGATGGTGTAGGCGGAGTTCTTGACGTCCTCGGCGATGCGCTTCTCGGCAGCCTCATGCTCCAGATGACCGTGAAGCTCGCAGAAGGTGTTCAGCGGAACGCCGGCAACCTGGGCGCTGGACCAAGCAACGAACTCGGAGTCGCCGTGCTCACCCATGACATAGGCCTGGACATCGCGCGGGTCGACCTCAACGTGGGCACCAAGCATCTGCTGCAGACGACCGGTGTCGAGCACGGTGCCGGAGCCGATGACATGGCCCTCGGGCAGGCCGGACATCTTGATGGCGGCATAGGTCAGAACATCGACCGGGTTGGAGACGATGAGCAGAATGCCGTCGAAGCCAGACTTCTTAATCTCGGGAATAATGGACTTGAAGATGTTGACGTTCTTGTTGACCAAGTCCAGGCGGGTCTCGCCGGGCTTCTGGGCAGCGCCAGCGGTGACGACGATCATAGCGGCGTCGGCGACATCAGAATAATCGCCGGCATAGATCTTCATCGGCTCGGCAAACGTCATGCCGTGCGCGATATCCAGAGCCTCACCCTCGGCGCGGTTCTTGTCCACGTCGATGAGGACCATTTCAGAGAACAGACCGCTCTGCATCAGCGCGAACGCCGAAGACGAACCGACGAAACCGCAACCGACAATAGCGACCTTCTTCTCGTTAACCATTAGAAACTCCCATCTCTCTCCACAAGCAAGCCGCCCGGGAACGACCCGAGCGGCTTGCCGTAATCCCAATACATCCAATCGGGACTTTGATTATGCTCCTATTCGAGGACAAAAATCGACCGTTTACCGAAAATGTTTGCAGGATTCGTAAAATAACTGTACGAAATCGGTTTCGATCTATTGACGAGCCGAAATAGCTATTTAATACAGGCCCGCCTCGCGAATGGCCTCGACAGCCAAAGCAATCTGATCGGGCGGCAGGACCAGCGCCATGCGCACGTGTCCCTCGCCCGAAGGACCAAAGCTCGCGCCCGGCGTCACCACAACGCCGGCCTTCTCCATGAGCTCCTCGCAAAACGCCATGGAATCGGTGCGACCACCGGGAAGCTTGGCCCACACAAACATAGAACCATGCGCGTTGGGACGTTCCCAGCCCAGGTCCTCAAGACCGTCGCACAGGGCATCGCGGCGATCCTGGTACTTCAGACGCTGTGCCTCGACCTCATCGCGCGGGCCATTAAGGCACGCGATTGCAGCCTTCTGGATCGGGAAGAACATGCCAAAGTCAATCTGACTGCGCAACTTGGCAAAGGCAGAGACCACATCCTCGCGGCCGACCAAAAAGCCGATACGCGCACCGGTGACGTTAAACGACTTGGAGAGCGAGAAGAACTCAACGCCCACCTCGAGCGCGCCAGGGTACTGCAAGAAGCTTCCACCCGGATCGCCGTCGAACACGATGTCGGAGTAGGCATTGTCATGGACGATGAGCAGGTCGTGCTCGCGGGCGAAAGCGATGATCTCCTCGTAGACCTCGGGCGTGCCCACCGAGCCCACCGGGTTGGCGGGCAGCGACACAATCATGTACTTGGCACGATCGGCCACCTCGGGATCGATGCCCGCCACATAGGGCAGGTAATTGTGCTCGGCAACCAGCGGATAGTACTCGAGCTTGGCATCGGCGATCTTGGCACCCGCCTCAAAGACCGGGTAGCACGGATCGGGAACCAGAATGGTGTCACCCGGATCGAGCAGGGCCAGGCCCAAATGGCCCACGCCCTCCTGCGTGCCGTTGCACGACTGCACCATGGACGGCGTAATGCCCGAAACGCCAAAGCGACGCTCATAGTAATCGCACACGGCTTGCTTGAGTTCGGGCAGGTCGCGCAGGGCATACTTCCACATCTCGGGATCTTGGGCTGCTCGCGTGAGCGCCTCGACCACGTGGTCGTACGGCTTAAAGTCGGGCGTGCCCACGCTCATGTTGTAAATGGTCTTGCCCTGAGCCTTCAGCGCGAGGAGCTTGTTATTGAGCGAGGCGAAAACCTCCGCGCCAAAGTGGTCGAGACGCTGCGATGCCTGCATGGTGCCACCTTTCGATATAAAAAACGCGGCGCTCCGACAAGAGCGCCGCGCGATACGGGCCATCAGATTGCAAAAGTGTAACGCTTACAAACCCTGCATTGGTTCAATTTAGCCAACCTTAGTCAATTGCATTGAGCGCGTCGATCTGCGCAAGCCATAGACGCGAGCTGGCGTCACTCGGCATACGCCAATCGCCGCGCGGGCTGAGCGTCACCGAGCCCACCTTGGGACCATCGGGCAGGCAGCTGCGCTTAAACTGCTGGGCAAAGAAGCGACGATAGAGCGTACGCAGCCACGTGTGGACGGTCTTGGCGTCGTAGACGCCCTCGAAGCTCTTGAGCGCCATGCGGTAGATCTTGCCCGGCTCAAAGCCAAAACGCAGCAGGTAGTAGAGGAAGTAGTCGTGCAGCTCATATGGGCCCACCAAATCCTCGGTCTTCTGCGCAATCTCGCCATCGCCCGTGGGCGGCAGAAGCTCGGGGGACACCGGCGTATCGAGGATATCGAGCAGCACCTCGGCAATACGCCCGCCAAAGACATCAGCCGCATAACGCACCAGATGACGCACAAGCGTCTTGGGTACGCTCGCGTTGACGGCGTACATGCTCATGTGGTCGCCGTTATAGGTGGCCCAGCCGAGCGCCAGCTCCGACAGATCGCCCGTGCCGATGACAAAACCGCCAGCCTGGTTGGCCAGATCCATCAAAATCTGCGTACGCTCGCGGGCCTGGCTGTTCTCGTAGGTCACGTCCTGCACGGCCGAATCGTGCTCAATGTCCTTGAAGTGCTGCTCCACGGCCGCGTGGATCGAAACCTCGCGGAAGCTCACACCCAAGTCGCGGGCGAGCGACTCGGCATTCGACTTGGTGCGATGCGTCGTGCCAAAACCTGGCATGGAGACCGCCGTGATACCCGTGCGCGGCAGCCCCAGCGCATCGAAGGCACGCACGGTCACGAGTAGCGCCAGCGTGGAATCGAGGCCGCCGGAAAGGCCGATGACCGCAGCCTTGGTGCCCGTGTGGGCAAGGCGGGTCTTGAGGCCGGCGGTCTGCAGGTCGAGGATGGTCTCGCAGCGCTCGGCCAGGTCACCATGGTCGGCCGGCACAAAGGGCGCGCGGGGGAAGACACGGTCGATGTCGCAGGCGTTGCGCAGGACAGGCTCTTTGGCCGGCACGCCCTCAAACGAAAACTCAACGGTCGTGGCCTCCGGCGCATCGTCCGCGCGGGTCCACGTCGTCGAGCGGCGGCGCTCGGCAACCAGGCGGTCAAGGTCAACGTCGGCGACGGCCATATCGCAGGTAAGCAGCTTGGTCGCGGCGAGCTTCGAGCCGTTTTCGTAGATAAGGTTCTCGCCCGCAAAGACCATATCGGTCGTGGACTCGCCCTCGCTCGCGTCTGCATAGGCATAGGCGCAGTACAGGCGCGCGCTTTGGTTAGAGATAAGGCCGCGGCGGTAATCTGCCTTACCGATAATCTCGTCCGAGGCCGACGGGTTGAGAATCACCGTCGCACCGTCAAGCGCCATCTCGGTCGAAGGGGGTGCCGGCACCCATAGGTCCTCACAGACCTCAACACCCAGCACCAGGTCCTCGGCACCCTCATCGCAGCAGCGGTAGACAAGCCCCGAGCCAAGCGGAACCGGACCCTGACCGGCAAATTCAACCCACACGGGATCCGCAGGCGCCGGAGCAAACCAACGGCGCTCATAGAACTCGCCATAGTTAGGCAGATACTTTTTGGCCGTGAGGCCCAAAAGCTCGCCCGCGCAGCACACGGCGGCGCAGTTGTAGATATTCTCGGCAACCGCAACGGGAAGACCGACGGTAAAGACAATCGGCAGCTCGCGGGTTTCATCGAGGATAAACTCAAGCGCCGCCTCGCAGGCATGCAGTAATGTGCGGTTATGGAACAGATCGGCCGCGGTATAGCCGCACAAGTTGAGCTCGGGCAGCACCAGCGCGCGAACGCCACGCTCGGCAGCCTCGCGAACAGCCGCCAACGCAACCTCGGTATTGCCCTCGACGTCGGCCACGCGAATCAGCGGCGACGCCGCCGCCACACGCAAAAAGCCGTCGTTTGCTTTCGCGCACACGGCGCCCGTCTGGTTGAGCTCTGTATCCATAGCATGCTCCTTGCGCATAAAGGCGATTCTTATGGGCACCATTGTAGCGCCTTGCCTGCGCGCCGTCGTTTTAGGCGCGCTCCGCGGGATACGATAGGCCTCGTCAAATCCTTGAGAGACGGAGCGCATATGGAACTAAATACATGGACGCACGACAAGCTTCCCGAGTTTGCTCGCACATTCCAAGGTACCGAGGCCCAAGAAACCACGGGCGAAGAGCTCGCCTGCCACAATGTTCCCGATTTGCCTCATGGAAACCGCTGCGGGGGCAAGCGAAGAGTAGCGAGCGCATTGACGCATGCAGCGTCCCCAGCCGACGCCCCAGGATTGGCCGTCCTTCCCGGCCGGCGCGCTGTGCATATCTAGGACAGCAGGATGGGGCACGAAAAGTTACCTGAAATACGTACAGCGGGAGGTGGCCACAAAAGCCGCCTCCCCACTCTCAGCTAGCGTGCCAGCACGTACTGATAGGTATCCCCCATGGGCACAAAGCTCACCGGCACCTTGGCAGAATCCAATCCCGCCCCCTCGAGCGCACGCGGCACCCAGGTTGCCATGTATTCCATGCCCGGTTCCTCACCGTTGAAATGCCCCATGTGGATAATGCACTTGCCCTGGCCGAGCATCGCGGCGTCGCGCACGTATTCGCTCGCCGTAAAATCGATAAGCTCCATGGCGAGCAGGCAATCGATACCCTCGGCATCCATCTTGTTGAGTGTCTCGGTATCGCCCATGGGATGCCCCATGATATGCATGGGGATGCGCACACGGCGCACGGGAGCATCCATGTCGCCAATCACACGCGTACCGGCAAGCCCCAAACGCTCGACAACATATGCCGCCAGCTCGCGCGCCAGCATCTCGGGAATCTCGAAATCCATGCAATCACGCTCGATGCGACAATCGAGCCAGCCGAGCTTATCGGCAAGCCCGTAAAAGATGCCATCGGCAAGGGAACCGTCCGCCTCGAGCGGCACACCGGCATGAATGTAGTCATGACAGCGCCAAACCGTGCCATCCCACTCTTCAAGCAGGGCAACCTTAGCCTTAAATGAGGCATTACCAGCCACGACATCGCGATGGTCGCCGTGGTTCCAGAAGATTGCTTCGTGCGAGATGATTAGATTGGCGCCCAGCTCCTTCGCACGGCGCACTACCTCGACCGTAGGCCAGATACAGGTCACAACGCCCGCGCAGGCGCAGTCGAGCGCCTCGGCGCCAAAGGTCACCTGATCGCGCGTCGTCGCCGGATCGATGGGCTTGCCGGTAAAGGCATCCATGCTGGAGCAATATCCCTTCACGGCCTCGATAACATCGTTGATAGTCATATGTGCTCCTATCGATAGCGGAAAACGGCCCCGCAAGGCCGCTTTCCAAGTTTAAACATCGCTGAGTTGATACTAGCGCTCGGAAACAGGTCCATTTTCGAGCTCGTCCTCGGTAAACCCAAAGAAGAACGTAAGGGCAAAGGCCGCGATAAACCCTACAGCACCGGCGATGCAGGCGTTGATGAAGTTCTGCACGTCACCGCCCACAAAGGCGAGCAGATTGAGAACATTGGAGGCAGTACCGGCAACGTAGACGCTCACACCGAGAGACATGCCCAAGGCACCCGCGACAAACGCGCCGGCGATAGCCATGGCAAAAGTGCGGCGATAGCGCAGCATCACACCGTAGATAAAGGGCTCACCCACGCCACCAACCATATTGGCGATTACGTAGCCCAGGCAGAGGGTCTTTTCGTCTTTGTTTCGGAGCTTGAGCCAAGATGCGACTTCGACTCCGTATGCCGCCCAGAGGCTCAGCGTGGTGGCAGGCAGGATAAACGAGTCGACACCGGTGGCCATAAAGTTAGCGATGGCGATCATGATGAGAGCCACATGCATGCCCGAGATTACCATGGGAAGCCAAGCTGCCGCCAACAAGCCGGCGCCGAGAATCGCGACAACACCACCCGTGGAACCGAGCATCTCAAAGAATGCCGCCAAACCGTTACCGAGCCAAGAGCCAAGTGGCGCAAGAGCGCAAAGCGACACCGGCACCGTTACGAGCATTGTAAAGAACGGGGTGAACACCGTGGAGAGAGTATCGGGCATGACCTTCTTGAACAAGCGCTCGATATAGCTCATCGCCCAAACGGAGAGCAGGATGGGGATCACCGACTGCGCGTAGTTGCCCGCAACGCAGGGAATACCGTAGACAGAGAACGGGGCACCGTCCGCAGCCAGTTGAATCATCGTCGGATCAATGAGAATGCCGCCCATAAACGCACCGAGCACTGGCGTCACGCCGATATTCTTGGCGGCGTTATAGCCAAGGTAAATGGGGATGAAGTAGAAAGCTGCATCATAGACCATGTTCATAAGAACATACAGGTCGCTCGTTTCAGCGATAACATTGGCCATCGTGGGACCGAGGACTACGGCGATGGTCTTAAAGAGACCGGCGCACATCATAACGGGGATCATCGGCACCATGGAGCTCGACAGGTAGTTAAGGATATTGTTGCCGATTGCCTTGGGTGTAAGCTTTTCCTTGGGCTTATCAAGATTCTCATCGACGGCGTCTTGCTTGGCAAAGCCGCCGAGCTTACAGAGCTCGTCATAAACCTTGGGCACATTCTGGCCCACGATCACCTGGAACTGCGATCCCGAAATCTGGGCACCAAGCACGCCGTTGATCTTTTTGATCTTCTTGATATCGGGCGCATCGATATCCTTGAGATTGAAGCGCAAACGCGTCATGCAGTGCGCAACAAACGTTACGTTTTCCTTGCCGCCAACGGCCTCGAGCACGTCTGCTGCAATCTTTTTGTTGTCAGCCATGGCTGAACTCCCTTGCTTTTCCGGCGCCCCGCGTTTGCGCGCATGCGGAGCGTATCGATAACGGCAGGCCTGACATCAGGCGATTCAAAAAGAAGGAAGAATGACAAAAAAACAGAAGAGCCCCGAAGCATAATACGGACAGGGAACTGTCTGCGTCATGCTTCGAAACTCTTCTCGAATAACACCTTATGTGTAAGTAATCTTAAGACCGGAATGCCAGAGCGTGCCCCAATAGGATTGTCCAATCCGGCAAACGGTCAAAATACAGCGGCGAACGGCGTTCTACGTACGCGACCCCGCGCAGACGCGGTTGACATGGAGCATCAGGTAGACCTTCTCCTCATCGGTGAGCTCGGCACCAAAGCGCTCGGCGATAAGCTCGGTCAAGCGGTCCACGCACGCGGCCACATCGGGATGTTGCTCGCAGAGCGGCCCATAGAGCGAGCCGTTCTCAGTATTGAGGGGCTCGCCGCTCTGCACGCGCTCAAGCAGGTAACGCACATGCGTGGCATAACGGCAGAAATCAAAACCGTCGCGATCAACGCCAACGCCAAGCTGAGACTCGATAATCTCGGTAAACTTCTCAAGGAGTGCTTCATCCTTGCGGACCGTGTTGGACTTGGCCTTGGAAGAAGATGCCACCACGCTGTTGACGATGCAAAGTACGATGCCGCTCGCTTCACTCGGCGGCATCTTGATGTTGAACTCGCGATTGATGCCCTCAAGCGCAAACTTTGCAATTTTGTACTCGATGGGATACATCTGCCGCACGTCATAAGAAAGCGGCATCTGAACAAACATGTGCTCGCGGCAGCGCTTGATGGCAAAGGCGATGTGGTCGGCCATGGTAAAGGGCAGGTTGGCCGAGAGCTCACGCGAGATGTTGGAGCGCGCAATATCGGCGATCTGGGCGGAAAACTCCATCACCTGCGGATCAATTTCGTCGAGGAGCGCCAGATAGCGAGAGTCGACGCCGTAGAACGTGCGCTCGATCTTGTCGAGCGTGACCTCGTCAGGGCCGTCGGGAAACCCGATGCCACGACCGAGCGCCACAAGCTCGCGCCCCTTGGCATTGACGCAGATAACCGTGTTGTTGTTTATTCGCTTAAGAATCTTCATGCTGCTCCCCACTTGGCACAGGAGTGCCACGAGGTTGATTATTCACACGGAATCGAAGTCAGTCAACAGGCACCACTAGAGAAAGGCCCTCGCGAGGCGAGCCTTGATTCTCATTTTCAGGGTATCCTGCAGCGCCAGGAGGGCGCAGGCGGCGGTCGCCTCCATTGTACTGTCATGTGCGATCAGCGCTAATGGAACGAGCTCATGATTAAGATTGGAAAAGAGAAGTCAGAATAGCATTTAGCAGTAGAACGAGATCTCGTCCACAAGAAAGAGTGCCCGATAGCCGCTAATAAGAAATAGGCTAGGCAACTTTTGCTCCTCCGCTTGCGGCGTAGCGATACAGCAGATGGGCGTTATTGCTCAGAAAAGTCTCAAAGCCTCGCTTCTCCTCGTCGGTGAAACGCCCCTCCCACATGGTCCAATTGTAAGAAGGTAGCTCACAACGAGCGGAGTCAAAGCCCTCTGCCGTCGGTCGTTCAAAATGCACGATAACCTTTTCGATATCGCCATCTGTAATCAGGTCAGAATGAATGACCTCGGTTCCATCTTCGAATGTCATATACGGGTACATCACGTAAACCACCTCGCAAATATAAATCCAGTTTAGCATCAAGCTATTGCACCAAAGACAGCAAGCCCCCTTGATGAGTTGATGGTATCTGTTAAATGTCACGTACGATTCACATCTGGTGGGTACCCTGATGGCTACACGAAACGAAGCAGATTTACACCGGGAGGACCCCGTATGACGACCAAGTACACCGACGCGCCGCGCACGCGTGTCATGACTCCCGCCGCACTGAACAACGGCGTTCACGAAAACCATTCCATCGGCCAGACCATGGCCATCGCGCCCAAAAAGGGCCTGTTCGATGACATTTCCATTCCCCAAATCATCGCCGGCGCCGCGGCTGCCGCCACGAGCGTGGCACTTGCTTCAAAGATCGGCATTGCCGGCTCGGTGATTGGTGCCGCCGTGAGCTCAGTCATCACTGTTGTGTCTTCGCAGGTCTATCGCCACTTTATCTCTGCCAGCGCCGAAGCAATCAAGGGCACGCATGCCGCTGTCGACTACCCTACCGGCGCCTACGAGCCCGTTGAGCCCAATGTCGAGGAGCACCTAGGTGGCGCCGCAACCACGCAGGAGATGCGCCAGGTTGCGGGACGCGCGACCACGGCGCGCGTCGCTCCCAACAGCCTGCGCGCCAAGGCGGCGGCCGAGCGCAGCCAGACGCAAAAGAAGGTCATCATCTTCTCGATCGCTATCGCCATAGTCGCGGTCATCGCCTGCGCCGGCGCCATCCTTATCACCACTGCCGGTGAGGGTCTGGGCGAGCGTCCCGAGCCTATCCTTTCGTCGCGCACGACCGAGAGCGATGCAGATGGCAACACCCGGTCGCAGGATCAGCAGGCAAAGACGGACGATACGCAAGAGAGTTCTACCTCTGCCAATTCGTCCTCGAACACCCAAAACCAATCGCAGGGCACCGATTCCTCTACGGCCAACAACAGCACGCCGTCCGGCACGACCGACTCAAGCCAAACGACTGACGGTTCGCAGCCGAGCACGGGCGGCCAGACGAGCGACACCACGTCGGGAACGGGAACAGCAGACAGCAGCAACACCAACAGCTCGAACAGCTCGAGCGGAACCGCGTCTGGCACGGCATCCGACAACTCGAGCCAAGGCACGGCATCGGGCAACTAAGCACATTTGCCTCTCATAGATAACCGACCTGTATAACGGGCGCGAATCGACAGCGGTTCGCGCCCGTTTGCCTTGGGCGCCGCCATGGCGAACGCTCTGCGATGGTAAGATGCTTTACATATGTAAAGAGGAGATTTGCCATGAGCAAGACAATAGTTAGGCCCACGCTTGCGCTGGGCAACCACATCTATCTGTATCGCCTGCTGCGCGATGCAATTGGATGCGGCAAGCAAACATTTATGACACAGGTCGAGGAGGCGCTCGCCGCAGACGACATGACTGCTTATGACCTAGGCTTTGAGTCCACGCGCGAGCTGCTCGAGGAGCTTAACGACTGCATTAAGCTGACCGTCTTCAAAGGCGGCCGCCTGTATGCCACCGTCATCGCCAACGAGGCCTGGGATGCCGCACTTGCCACGGGCGAGGACAAGCCCAAGACCGCCAAGGGCGCCAAGCAGTCCTACAAAAAGAAAAAGCGCGGCAAGAAGGACCTGAAGGCCGTGCGCCCCAAGCACGTTAAGCGTCCCGAGCCCGAAGCCATGGTTGGAGCCGTGCCGGAGCCCGAGACAGAGATCGAAGTCGCTATTGGAGTAACAGCAGAGGCCGAAACCGAAATCGCCGCCACGACCGATCCCGAAGTCATATCCGAGCAGGAAGCCACTGCGGAGCTCAACAAGGCCCCCAAGTCGACAGCCGAAGAAGCCGCTAACCAATCCGAGACGCCTGCGTTCCAAAACAGCGATGTCTTTGGCGACGAGGCCGAAGACGATCAGCCCGACGAGCCCGACGATCAAGACGCTACCGAGCCGACGCCGGAGCCCGAGGCGCCGCAGCCTGCCATCTCGCTCACGGTCGTCTATGACCCCGAGAACGCCAACGCCGGCATCACCACCATGGCCTCCACGCCCATCGAGGCAAAGCCGTCTGTCGAGGCAGAGGACACTCCGCAAGCCGATGCAAAAACCGAGACTGAAGACACATCCGTCTCCGTGGAACCGACAGATTCCGCAGTTAAGCCGGAACCGGTGCCTGAGTCTGCACCCGTCATCGAGTCCACATCCGCACCTGTCTATGACCAGATTCCTGTGCCTGCAGCGGCTCCGGCCCCCGCTGCAGCACCGGCCCCCACACCCGTAGCGCCCGCCATCCCCGAGGACTTCCCCGTCGATTTCGCAACCGAGGTCTTCTGCCCCGGCCCATTGCTACACCAGTTGTCGACCTATCTCCCCTACGGCGCCGACACGCTCGGCATCGTCGGCGAGTACTACTGGATCGCCCGCGAGCGCGGTACCATCGAGGCCGCGCGAAACCGCGCAAGCTCCCCCCTGCGCTACACGCAGGCCGGCAAGCGCCACGAAGTCACCGTGCGCATCAGACGCAACACCACCGGCGGTCTCGGAGCCACCTGGGCCATCGACAAGGTCGAAGAACCCGAGCAGTAACGACAAACGGCTCAAATCCTGATTTGGATTTGAGCCGTTTTATTTGTTGATGTTGCATAACCAACAGCGAGCGGGCCGCAAGTGCCCCAGGTTGCCGTGAAAGAGGAGCGACGCGTACTTCGGTACGCGAGCGACGGCCTGAACGGCAAGATGGGGCGCTTGCGGCCCGCGCAGCGTCGAGCAGTTACGCGGTTTGGAAAACCGCGTAACGATCTAGTCGCGCGTCAGCTTGCGGTGAATACGATGCGGCTGAGCTGCGTCCTCGCCCAGACGCTCGATACGGTTGGCCTGGTAGGCCTCAAAGTTACCCTCGAACCAATACCAGTTGCCCGGATTCTCGTCGGTGCCCTCCCACGCCAGAATGTGCGTGGCGACGCGGTCAAGGAACATACGGTCGTGGCTAATGACCACCGAGCAGCCCGGGAACTCGAGCAGCGCCGCCTCGAGCGAGGACAGCGTCTCGACATCGAGGTCGTTCGTGGGCTCGTCGAGGAGCAGCAGGTTGCCGCCCTGCTTGAGCGTAAGCGCCAAGTTCAGACGGTTGCGCTCGCCACCGGAGAGTACGCCAGCGCGCTTCTGCTGGTCCTGGCCCTTAAAGCCAAAGCTCGCCACGTACGCGCGGCTCGGAACCTCGGTCTCACCGACCATCATGTGGTCCAGGCCGTCCGAGACGACCTCCCATAGGTTCTTATCGGGGTCGATGCCGGAACGGTTCTGGTCGACATAGGAGATCTTGACGGTCTCGCCCACCTCGAGCTCGCCCGAAGTCAGCGGCTCCAGGCCCACGATGGTCTTGAAGAGCGTAGTCTTGCCCACGCCGTTGGGGCCGATGACGCCCACGATGCCGTTGCGCGGCAGGGTGAACGAAAGGTCATCGATGAGCACGCGGCCATCGAACTCCTTGTGCAGGTGATGGGCCTCGAGTACCTTGTTACCCAGACGCGGGCCCACAGGGATGCGGATGTCGGTCCAGTCGAGTTTCTGGCTTGCGCGGGCCTCGGCCTCCATCTCCTCGTAGCGAGCCAGACGGGCTTTGTTCTTGGCCTGACGGGCCTTGGGCGAGCTGCGCACCCACTCGAGCTCGGCCTCCATGCGCTTGGCGAGCTTGGCGTCGCGGTTGCCCTGTGCCTCGATACGCGCGGCCTTGGTCTCCAGATACGTGGAGTAGTTGCCCTTGTAGGGATAAAGGTGACCACGGTCGACCTCGCAGATCCACTCGGCAACGTTATCCAAGAAGTAGCGATCGTGCGTGACGGCAAGCACGGCGCCCTGGTAGTTATGCAGGAAGTGCTCGAGCCACAGGATCGACTCGGCGTCCAGGTGGTTGGTAGGCTCGTCGAGCAGCAGCAGGTCGGGAGCCTCGAGCAGCAGCTTGCACAGGGCCACGCGACGGCGCTCGCCGCCGGAAAGCACGTTGACCGGCATGTCGGAATCGGGCAGCTGCAGGGCGTCCATGGCCTGGCCGAGCTTGGAATCGATATCCCAGCCGTCGGCGGCGTCGATCTCGTCCTGGAGCTTGCCCATCTCGGCCATGAGGGCGTCCATGTCGCAATCCGGGTCGCACATCTCCTCGCCGATCTTATTGAAGCGATCGACTTTGGCGATCATGTCGCCAAACGCCATGCGCACGTTCTCGATGACGGTCTTGTCGTCGTCGAGCGGCGGCTCCTGCTGCAGGATGCCCACGGTATAGCCAGGGGTAAGCCTGGCATCGCCGTTGGAGACCTCCTCGATACCGGCCATGATCTTGAGCAGGGTCGACTTGCCCATGCCGTTGGGGCCCACGACGCCGATCTTGGCACCGGGATAGAAGCTCAGGGTCACGTCGTCAAGGATCACCTTGTCGCCATGGGCCTTGCGAGCCTGATACATCTGGTAGATAAACTCTGCCATTTGCCTGTTTTATCCTTTCTACCCGCTGTTTCCCTATTCTTGTTTCGTTTTAGTGGAAACGAAATGAGGAAACCAGCTCTGAAACTTAACGAAAAAGGGGCATGGTTGCCCACGCCCCTAATACTACCTGGGAAAAGTCCCCCAGAACATACTATGAACTGCGTACGCTAGTTTTCCGCAACCTTAACGAGCGGCTCGCTGCGATTTGCGCCACAGCAGATACGAGTAGACATAGGCAGCTCCGGCCGAACCAAGCGCCAGAACCGCTATCACCGCGGCGACGACTTCACTCGAAAGCACGCTTCCCGCCACGCCCATCACAATCAGGCCAACACCCAGCACCATAAGACAGGCGCCGCCAAAACGCTGCGTACGGCGCCAGTTCTCGGGATCGGCAAGCGCCCAGGGCGTCTTGATGCCCAGCGTGTAGTTTTGCTTCACGCGCGGCAGGTAGTTGCCTACGCCGATGAGCAGCAAACCGACAGCACCGGAAGTCAGCACGTTGACCGTTCCGACCGCGGGCACAACGCCCCACACCGTAAGCTCTCCCAGCCAGCTTATAACACACATGAATACCGTGAAAGCAATTACGAAACTCTGGTAGAACTTGCCCGAGGTCCGATACGCCTCGCCCTTGGGGTCAATGCGTGGCAACACGTAGAACATCGCGAGCAACACCAGCGGCAACGCGCCGAGCGCCGATGCCATCCAGCTGGGACCCCAACCGTTAACGGCGCCGCTCGCTCCCCAGTGCGTGGGAATCTGCGCCGGCAGGCTCGGCATCACCATAAGGTGCGCTGCGACGTTGGCGACGCACAGAGCGACCAGCACAATCCACACGCGTGGCGATACCCCCGTGGCGTGAATGCCCTTGTTTTCGTTATTCATCCTTATCTCCTTCGGTGTCTGTAAAGCCCATAAACCAGCCGATCAAGTCCTGCATGACGGTGGTGTTTAAGCTGTATACGATGTTTTGACCATGGCGTTCGTCGGTCACCAACCCGGCGTTTTTGAGCGTCGCCAAATGATGGCTGAGCGACGGCTTGCTCATGTCAAAATGCTCGGCAAGTTCCCCGGCAGTACAATTGCCCTCGCGCAGCAGTTCCAAAATGTGCCGTCGTGTAGGATCGGCCAGCGCCTTAAAACCCTCTCCCGGCATAGAGCCTCCTCTCAGTATTTCGTTCGACGCGCACACTATACTCTATATTTAGATGTTTGTCTAACTATTCAATTAGACAATAAGCATAGAACGCGCGTTCGTTTTTAGATAGAATGGGCGCAGAAGCAGATAGTCCAGCTCCCTCTTCCCAAGAAGGAGATGGACTATGAGTATTGACGATGTCCTAGCGTTGTTATTGCTTGTAATCGCGGCTGTGGAGCTCGGCATCCACATGGGAGGTCGAATGAAATAGCCGCCCCCGCGTAATGCGAAGACGGCCACTTCTCACGCCATAAACGTGTTTCGGAGTTGGCTAGCCCGCGGCAACGGGTGCCATCTGCTTCATCTTATGCGAATCCCGATCTCATTTCAACAAGCCCCTAGGGCTTAGATGGAATCGCGATAATACCTATAATGGCGATAGCTAAAACACGACCGCTTCCCCATCGGAGGATGTTTATGACCGAAACCGTAGCCGCTTCACCCATCGAGACGCGCGACACCAAGCTCGAGATCATCATGGGCCGCGAGGCACTCGACAGGCTCGCTGACGCCACGGTGCTGGTACTCGGCTGCGGTGGCGTGGGCTCCAATTGCTGCGAGGCACTTGCCCGCGGCGGCATTGGCCATTTCGTAATTCTGGATAAAGACATCATCGCGCCCAGCAACATTAACCGCCAGGCCATCGCCTTTCACAGCACCATCGGCAAGCGCAAGGTGGACGTGATGGAAGCCATGATCCACGACATCAATCCAGCCGCCACCGTTATCAAACGCACTGAATATCTGTTGAACGATAACATCGACGAATTCTTCGCGAGCGTTTTTGAGCAGACAGGTGGCAAGATCGACTACGTCATCGACGCCATTGACACCATCTCCGCCAAGCTCGCCGTTGCCAAATATGCTCAGGACCACGACATTCGTTTGGTTAGCTCCATGGGCGGCGGCAACAAGCTGCATCCCGAGTGCCTGCGCTTTGCCGACATTTTCGAAACGGTCCGCGATCCCATGAGCCGCATCATGCGCAAAGAGTGCAAGAAGCGCGGCATCAAAAGTCTTCATGTACTGTTTAGCTGCGAGGAGTCGGTCAAGACCCAGCGCCGTGACCCCTCCAACATCCACGAGCGTACCGAGCTCGGAACCGCCAGTTATATGCCGCCCATCATGGGTCAGATGATTGCCGGCGAGGTCATTCGCCAGATCAGTGGGCGCGGCGCTGAGCGCGTGCGTGCTGACGGCCAGCGCTTGGACTAGCGAGGCGCACCGCGATGGAACCCCGGTTAATTGACGCACACTGCCATCTTGATTTAATGGCTTACCCGAATGCTGTTGCCGACGAAACTGCGGCTACAGGGCTGGGGGTCTTTGATTGCGGGGTCGACCCACGCGACTTCGCGGCAGCAAAAAAGCGTGCCAGCCGCTACCCAAACATTATCGCGGGCGTCGGCCTCCATCCCTGGTGGCTCGTCGACGGCCGCTGTGGTCCCGCCGAAGTCAATCTGCTTTGCGAAGCTGCGGCCCAAGAGCGCTACATCGGCGAGGTGGGACTCGACTTTTCCGCGCGCTTTGCCGGAAGCGAGCCGCTGCAAACACAGGCACTTGACCGGCTCTGCGATACACTCGTGCAGCATCCTCTTACCGGGCGCGCGATATCAATTCACGCCGTTCGTTCGGCAGGAACCGTACTGGATGCCCTTGAGTCATATGGATTACTCACCCCAAGCCCCAACTCCCCCGCCATCATCTTCCACTGGTTTAGCGGCACCTCGAACGAGTTCGTCCACGCGCGAAACGCAGGCTGCTATTTTTCCGTGAACGAGCGGATGCTCGCTACCAAGCGTGGTCGTGAATACGCCCGACAGATCCCACTCGACCGTCTGCTGCTCGAAACCGACGCTCCAGCCGAACCGCAAGCAGATGCAAGCGCGCGACAGCTCATCACATCGCTTAAAAGCGCCTCCCTGCACATCGCCGAACTTAAAAACTGCGTCGTGGAGAGCGCCGAATCGATCGTTTTGGAAAATTCGCGCTTCATATTTGACTTCCGCTGACCCCGGTGGGCAAAAAACACCAAATGTGAGTACTGTTGCAAAGCTAGTCACATTATTTAGCGACTAAACAACACCCCGTTAATGCACAGGCGTTCATTAACGGGGTGTTTTAGCATGTCTTAAGCCGTAAAAAACAAGCTTTAATCGCCCCCGGGCGCTCAACTAGAGCCTCGAAGGCTTGTTTTTGCTGTTACTAAAATAGTGACAGTACTCATATTTGGCATTTTTTGCCCACCGAGTCACAAGGAAGCGCGGAACACGCGCCTCGTACTCCACAAATTACTGAATCCTCCTGTACCCGAGCAGTATCGAATACCAGTTCTGTAAAACTACGCCAGTTCATGCACAAGATCGCAGTTACGCGCATACAGTTCATCGAAAATATGACGACGCGACGTATATAACTCGTGGGCAGCCATATCGGGCACGATTGTTTGCGCAACGCCAAGGACTTGGGCGAGCTCATCCCATGATGCATAGGCGCCACCTGCGAGAGCCGCCATGATGGCATCACCGAAGCATGAATCCACCGTAACCTTGGCAACCGAGACCTCGCGCCCGCATACATCGGCGATAACTTGCATCCAAACTGGATTCTTGGTTCCACCTCCGACAAGCATAATGCGCCCAATCGGCAGTCCATGTTCTCGCTCGATAATGTCGACATGGGACGCAACGGTATGCGCGACGCCTTCCAAGGCGGCGCGAACCATATGGGCTCGCGTATGCCTTCCGGTCAGGCCAAAGAAGACGCCACGCGCCTCGGGATCGTTGAGCGGAGTACGCTCACCCGCAAAGTACGGCAGACACAGGAGCCCATCGGCACCCGGCGCCACATCGGCGGCATCATGCGCCATAACCGAATATGCATCGGGGCCACCGTGGCCCTCGGCCTCCACGGCGTCGCGATACAGCTCTTGGCGCAGCCACGATGTGAGCGCACCCGCCGTATTGGTCCCCGCGCAGATCCCGTAAGTTCCGGGAATGATAAACGTCCCTGGCCACAGGCGGGCATCATCGACCATATGATCAGCTAGGTAGATGAAATACGCCGTGCTCCCCAACTGAACCATCATATCGCCGGGACGGAAGACACCCGTCGAAATGGCCTCGGCACCAGAGTCGCCCGTTCCCACTAAGACAGGTGTCCCTGCCGCGAGCCCTGTCGCCTCAGCCGCACGCTGCGTAATCACCCCGGCAATATCGGTAGCCGACATGACCTCCGCCATCTGGTCAGGCTGGCAGAAACGAGCACATTCCCGAGCATCAACCTTCCAAGTGTGGCGGTCATATAGGGGAAGAAAATCCTCCGCCAAATAACGGTCCACCGTAAAACGCCCCGTCAACTTTGCGCATACAAACGATGACACCGTCAGGAACTTCGCGGCACGTTCGTGCACCTCGGGCATATTCTCCTTAAACCACAAGATCTTGGGAGCAATATCTGACGAACAGGGATCGTGCCCGAAAAGCTCGCGTGCGCGATCTGACCCATATTCGGAAAGAAGCTCGTCAATCTGCGGCTTCGAACGTGCATCGACTCCATACAAAATCGCGGGCGCCAGCGCGTTGCACTCGGTATCGACCGGCACGCAGTCGCAACCCAATGCGGAAAGGCCCACGCATCCAATCTGCGCCGCGTTAACCCCCGATCGCACCACCAGCTCGCGCGACAAGCGGCAAAAATCGCCCCACCAAACTGCCTCCGCATCATGCTGATACCATCCATCACGCGGGTTGTCCGTCTCATGTCCACAAGAGGCTTGGCAAACAATGTTGCATCGATCGTCGATTAAAACGCCTTTAGAGGCGCTTGCCCCAATATCAATACCCAGATAGAACGCCAAAGGTGCCTACTCCCCTCGCGCCGCACGAGCGGCAGCCATAAAACGAACTACCCGCTCAACATCAACCGGGGCATCCAGCTTTCCGTCGCGCTTTAAGCACGTGCCGACAAACGCGCCATCGTAGTGAGCAAATACGTCAGCCACGGTATTTTCACGACAACCGGTGCCACATACCACAGGTACTTCGCCAACACGCTCGCGGACCTCATCGGCAAGCTCGCCCGAAGCACCACGACCGGCAGCCGAACCGCCGATGACCATCGCATCCGGTAGGCAATTAAAGAGAAGCGAATCGGCAATGTCCGCAGTCGTGCGGTCGTTGAGATAAACCTCCCCCTCGCTCGTGATGAAGTGAAAAAGCTTATGGTCGTCCAAGCGCAGCGCGGCCTTGCGGCGCATGGTGTGAGCGGAATCTCGGTTAATCAGCCCGAGATCACCGGCCCAGGCACCACAAAAATTGCAGCGAGTGAACTGCGCATCGACGGCAGCGCACGGCTCGATTGTGGCATCACCATCGTAAATAGCCTCAGCTCCCCAAGGGGTCGACAAATCATGGGATAGAGCCCCGATTACATATCCCATAGCTGCAAAAGTCGAGGGGGAGACGTGCTGCTCATAGGGCATCGAGCGCTCATTGGTAATCAAAATGCCATCGACACCGCCCTGTTGCAACGCTTCGAGATCGCGCTTGGCGGCTTCCACGACTTGCGATACGCTTCCGCCCGGATAATACAACGGATCACCTGGCAGAGGACGCAGACTAAACTGAAGGGACTGACCCCGGAGGAGTTCCGGAGCCAGTCCCTTGCGGCGTAGTTCTTATTTAAGCCGTCCAAGTTTTGGGGTGCAGTTCATTATTGCAGGGACGTTACTCCCCCAGCACCTCGACGTACACTTTTCGCTTCTGCGGACCGTCAAACTCCGCAAGATAGATGTTCTGGGCACTTCCGCACACGATGTGGCCATCTTGGACGGGAAAGAAGCAACTGTTTCCACAAATCATGCTCTTGATATGCCCACAGGAGTTGTTACCGGTGGCTCCATAGCTCGGCAGGAAGTGTGCATGCGCATAGGGAGCATCGAGTGGGGCGATGCGATCAAGCGTCTCCATAAGATCCGTCTCCACGCAGGGCAGCCCCTCGTTTACCACGATTCCGCAGGTCGTATGCGACAAAATAATCGCCGCCAAGCCATTGGTCACCGAGCTGCGTTCGATGGCAGCGTGCACGTCCTCGGTAATATCGATGAACTGGTCCGGAGCAGTCGATAGATAGCTCAATGTCTCGAGCGTCACCATGTTCACTCATCCCCTTCAAGGAAACGCAGGGCATTACCCCAGTAGAGCCTTTCTCGCGCATCATCGCGCATGGGCACGGTATCGAGCGCCCGCTTGAGTTTGAATGCACGGAAGCGCGGCGTATTGCTGGCGAACATCACTTGGTGCGATAGCGCGCGCTCATACCACAGCGGCCCCATATCGACCGTGAAAAGACGCTGCATCATCTCCTCGGGCGAATCGATGTAAGTGATAGAGGTGTCCGCGTAGCAGTTGGGATACTTGAGCAGCATCGCCACGGTCTCGCGCACCCAGGGCCAGCCAAAATGGGTCAAACTAAAACGCACATTTGGATGCGTTGCGATTGTGTGCTCAAATGCAAGCGGGTTACTGCGCGAGAGCTCTGCGCCCGGCTCCCAAGACATACCGGCATGGAAAACCACCGGCTTGTTATAGCGCTCGCACAGTTCGTAAAGCGGCTCGGCCACAGCATCATCGGGGGCAAAACCCTGCTTTGCAGGATGCAGGCAAAGCCCCTTTGCCCCCAACTCGGTAAAGGCGCGCTCCAATTCGTCTGCGGCACCGCTCACCTGCGGGTCTACGCTCGCAAATCCCCACAGACGCTCGGGATGTGCGGCAACCAGCATGGCAATCTGATCATTGGTGCCAAAGTGCCCTCCGCATGCCGTGGTTACATCGAGCGGCATGAGCACGCTCTTCTGCACATCGCAGACGTCCATCTCGACTTGAAGCTCATCCCAATCCATGGGGCCCATATGCCCCATACCAAATTCTCGTGACCAAAAACCGAATCCATCAGGCTCATCACCCGGCGTGCAGATCTCGCCGTAGAGCATAGGATGGACCAACATGTCGATAACCATTTCGTACTCCTTTCCAGGCATTTGACCCTAGTACGGCTCAAACGAACCAATCACTCGGGACGACAGCTCAGCGCCCGCCTTCATACACGCCGGAATATCAAGGCCATCGATCACGCCCTTGGTAAACCCGGCAATATACGAATCGCCGGCACCCACGGTATTAACGACCTTCTCCGCCGGTACGATCCCGCACTCATAGAAGCGCTCACCGTCATAGGCAATGCTCCCCTTCTCGCCAAGCGTGGCAACCGCAACGCGCGGTCCCAATTCCTGCGCGTGGCGTACCCAGTCCCGCAGCTCCGGAGTGTCCTCTTCAAACGACATGAACACATAGTCTACGTAAGGAAAATGAGCCTCGCATGCATATTCGGGATCCTGGCTGAACACCGAGAAGTCCATAACCACCGTCTTGCCCGCATCATGCCATTCGGGCAGGAGGTCCAAACAATTGCCAAACAGGTCGGTATGAATGATGTCATGCTCTAGGATAAACGCCCGGTCATCTTCATTCGGACGATATGTCTCCATTACGCCATCGATTGCCTCGAGATGCACGCGATCGACGCCGTCTTTCAATGCCATGAGCATCACCGAGGTGTCGCCATCCTCCACCCGCAGATGAGAGATATCAAACCCCTCGGCGGCCAGCGCCTCTCTCATCTTGTCTCCGTACTCGTCCTTGCCGACAACCGACACGGCGGATACCGAAACGCCCATTCGTGCAAGATGGATACCCCAGTCAATGCCATTACCAGTCGGATAGAACACGCCGATGTTTTGATAGACGTCCGCACAGCAAAAACCAGCCGCACACGCTTTAATACCCATGGTCTTCTCCAATGTTCAAAAGGGGACCCACCACATGGCAAGCCCCCTTTTCGCGTTTCGCTTATTGTTTTGCATCGGCTGTCCAAGGCCTCATAGCCAGACCGCCGTACGCTTTCTTAAGCTATTCGACGATTGGTGCTCCGTGGCCCCAAGAACCTTCCATGCCGCACACGGTCGAGGCAAACCCAGCAGCAAAGTCGAGCGCGCGCTCGATGGCCTCGGCGCCATCCTCACCACGCTTGGCGGAATCGAGATAGCACATCAAAAACGAGGTGAGGAACGAGTCGCCCGCCCCCATGGTGTCCTTCATGTCCGTTACCGGTTTAGCCAGCTGGCGGTAATAACGCTCGCCGTCGTAAGCAATGCAGCCCTCGGCGCCCGCCGTAGCCGACACAAAACGCGGACCCAAGCCCTTCACCCACGCCAGACGCTCGCGAATCTCGTCCTCACTCGCGGCATCCGCCGCACTAAAGAAAGCAAAATCGACGTAGGGCGCAATCTGCTCGTAGTACTCGTCGGTGGAGTCGTCCGAAAAGTCAAAAGAGACCGTGACGCCCGCAGCCTTCAACTTGGGAAGCTCGCGCTCGGTAAAGCAATAGTTGCCCGAATGAACCACATCGAACTGCTTCATGTACGCAAGGTCAAAGCGATCGAGGACATAGCGCGCATCGCCACGGATACCGCCCTCATTGGAGCCAAGGAAGACACGGTCACCGTCAACGACGGTCACGCGAGCCGCTCCGTTCTCGCCAATCATCTGCTCGCACTTGTCAAGCTCGATACCCTCATCCTCGAGGCTTGCAATGACATGCTCGGCAGCGGCGTCATTGCCAAAAATGCCCATGTATGCAGAGCGTGCGGCACCGCATTTCTTGGCATAAACGGCGAAGTTCACCGCATTGCCGCCGGGATACATGGTGTGGATATGCTCGTAGCGATCGACGACGTTGTCGCCAAATCCGAGCGCGTTAACGTTAAATGCCATGGCCTTTGCCCCTTCTAGTACTCGACAACACCCATATAGCGACGGAAATCGGGATCGTGATCAAACACCTTGCCGCGTGCAGCACGCAGCTCGCAGTTCATGGCGTAGAACAGCACCGGGTCCAGATAGGCACGGACACTCGCCGGCACGGCTTCCATACCGTACTCCTTGGCATCGAGCACCATCAGCGTATCGGTATGCGTCTTAAGGAACGCAAGGGCGCGCTCGTCCATAGCACGGCACTCGCTGGAGCCCATCTGCAAGAAGTAAAAAACGCCATCCTGAGTAGCCTCGAAGGGGCCGTGGAAGTACTCGGCAGAGTGGATGTAGCTGCAGTGCTGCCACTGCATCTCCATAAGAGAGCAGATAGCGAAACCGTAGGTCTGGCTAAAGTTGGGACCGCTGCCCAGAATGTAGAAGAACTCGTGCTCCTGGCAAAGCTTGGCAAAGCGATCGCCCAGCTCGGCATTTACCTTCTCACGTGCCGGGGGAAGAATCTTATCCATCTCGGCGATACCGGCATACATATCGGCAAGATCGGCGTAGCCCTCCTGCTGATTGAGCAGCTCGGCCGCAAGCGACAGCGAAATGCCAGCGGGGACCTCGGCCTGCGGCACGCCCTCGCCCCACGGGTAGACCCACGTGGTCCACTTGCCGGAGTCAATCTTGGATCCAGCGTTGTCGGTCTGGGCGATCACCGTAGCGCCGGCAGCAAGGGCAATCTCGCAGCCCTCGACGACCTCGGGGGTGTTGCCACTGTGGCTGCAAGCAATGACCAGGGATTTCTCACCCAAGCGGCGCGGGCGCATGATATCAAACTCGCGAGCCGTATAGATATACGAAGTGAAGGTGGTTGCCTCGCGCTGCAGAAGCTCATGAGCCGGGATCAAATCGATCATGGAGCCACCGCAAGCAATCCAGTAGACGCTGTCGAACTTGCCCTTCTCGGCAATTGCCTCTTTGATCAGATCGTGTGCGTTCATATCCAGTTCCTTTCTTGTTTGGCCCGCAATCAATGACGTTGGCTGCGTGGCCGATAGTTGTTTTAGTCAATCAGATATTTCTCGAATGCGGCCATGTTCTTGGCATCTGCCGCCTCCGGGTCATCGTAGTAACGGCCGTCCGTGATTTCCTGGCCCAGCATGCCGTCGAAACCATGGGCGTTGAGCGTGGCGACGAAGGCGTCCATATCGTGCTTGCCTTCGCCCCACACCAGATGGCCATACGGGTCGCCGTCGATAAAGTGCATCTCGTGAATTGCCCCATCACCAAAGGCGGCAAACCAGTCCTCGAGCGTCTCGCCTGCAACGCCCATCGCGGTTGTATCAACCATGGGCTGTAAGTACGGACTCGCGACCTCGTCAATCATGCGCTTCGCATCGGAAACCGTCGTCACAAGGTGGCTCTCCTCGGGACGCAGGCTTTCCATCGTAAGCACCAGACCGTGCTCGCCGGCATACTCCGCCAGAATGGACAAGTGCTCGCGGCTGCGCTTCCAGGCTTCCTCACGGTCCTCGTCCCAGTCGCCCCAGCCCGAGTTAACGGACATACGGTCGCACCCAAGTACCTCAGCAAGCTCAATGCCATGCTTAAAATACGCCAGGCTGCGCTGCTCATGCAGCGGTTTACGTGCGCAGTACTGCCAAGGATAGACAACATTCTCGGGGCACAGAGTACGATACCTAAGCCCACGATCTGCAGCCTTTTTCGCCAGGACCTCAGCCTCAAAGTAGCCCGTGTGGTCGAGCGTCACATGCGGCTCCGCACACCACAGCTCAATGGACTCAAAGCCCAAACGCTGCTGCACATCAAGGAAGTAATCGAGCGACCACATGATGTAGTGGATATTCATGCCCGCAATCTGTTCGCGGCGCAGCGTCGGTTTGGATTCAGGCATCTTATGCCTCCTTATTTCGATCGAACACGATTTGTCCGTCCGACATCGTCATATCAACCGAAAGATCGCGTGCGTCGCGATAATCGAGGTCGAACACATCCCGATCGAGCACGCAGATATCGGCAAGCTTGCCGACCTCAAGCGTACCCAGCTCGTCTTCGCGCATCAGATCGTACGCGCCCCCGGCAGTCCAAGCACGCAAGAGCTCGACAAGCGTCAGCGCGTTGGCCTCATTCACGGGCAGTCCATCGTCGAAGTATCCACCGCACGCGCTGTAGATTGACTCGCCCAGGCTCGGAATCAGCAGTGGCAAATCCGTACCACAGCACACCGTGCATCCGGAATCTTCCATGCCGCGGCGATTCCAGCTGTGCATAAGTCGCGTCTCGCCAATTTGTCGACGCATCATCGACAGGCAATCCTCGCGCCGGTCCAGCGTCAAAATCTGCGGATAGACCTCGCAAATTCCACCTAACTTGCCAAACTCGACAAGATCGGTCGGATCAGAGTTCTCGAGATCGGTAATCGCATGGCGGCGAAGCAACCGTCCATGCTCGTCTCGAGGCAGCGAGGCATAGAGCGCCACGGTGCGACGAACGGCGCCATCGCCCTGGCAATGCAAGGAATATCGGAAGCCGTCAGCATCAATTGCGCGCAGCTCGTTCTCAATCAGATCCCACTCGGGCTCCTCGACAACCGTCTTGCCGGCAGCTCCCGCATCGGCCGTGTCCTCATAGGGGTCAATCATCTCGGCAAGCCCCGCCCATACGCCTCGATCGGTCATACGGTTGAAGCCAGAAAAACGAACGAACGGACCCCGGAAGCGCTCTCGTGCCTCGCGAGCATATGACAGATTTGCACCGGCACCCACCGGCTGCGACATCATAGAGACACGAACTGTCAGCTGACCAGATTCCTCACGGCGAGCCATTTCGTCGGCAAAACCGTAGTAGTCATCAAACGCCATCTCCTTGATGGCGGTAACGCCGCGCTCGTTAAGCATGCTCATGTAGTCCGAATACCCCGCACGTACCTCGGGCAGCGCGAGGAAATCGCTCATCATGCGCCAGATCTTCTCGGCATAGCACGCCTGGGGTGTGAAGCCGTATCGCGCACTGGCGGCAGCATTGAGAACGCAGGTCTCCGCACCCGGTGTAAAGCAGACGACAGGGATATCGCCAAAACAATCGTCAAACACAGCTGCCGTATTTGCGTTCTCGGCATCCGATGCCAACGTTTCGGGCAGGTTGTGGCCAAAAGCCGCCGCGCAATCCGGATGATCTTCTTTCCATGCACGCAAGAGCGACACGGCCTCTTCGGCATCAGCGATGCCGGACAGATCAGACCCCAACGTCCGCAGCGCCCAGCCCGTATAGAAGGTATGAACATCGATCAGGCCAGGCATGACGGTGCGGTCGCCCAGGTCAACTACCTCGTCCGCCTGGATCAAATACGAAGCTACCTCACACTTGGTGCCAACCGCCTCAATTCGATTGCCACGGACCGCTACGAAACCTTCAAACGGCAGGTCCCCCGTACCGGTAAAGACGCTCTTAGACGTCAGGACCGTTATTAAACGATCAGACATCACAACCACCTACGCCGGAAGCATGCCAGAGACTGCCGTTACGATCAGGCCAAAGACGACCATGAAAATGAAGAACTTCCAAATGGTCTTCCACCATTGGCCAAACGAAATCTTAGCCACGGCAAGGCCGGCGACTGTCATGCCCGCCACGGGGCTGATGGTGTTGATGGTCTGGTTGGCAAACTGGAGCGCGGTGACGGCCGCCTCGGGATTGAGGCCCATAAGCTCGGTCAGCGGACCCGTGACGGGCATGGTGAGCGCCGCAAGTCCAGAGCTCGAGGGAACCAGCAAAGAGAGCAGGCCAAGGACGATATACATAAACGTGGTATAGACGGCGGCGGGTGCACCGGCGAGCGCAGTAGCGAGCGCCTGGAGAATGGTGTCGATGATCATGCCGCCCTCTGCGATGACCAAGATACCGCGAGCGATGCCGATGACGATAGCGGCATACGCAAAGTCGGCAATGCCTTTAACGAACTCCTCGGCGATCGTCTGCTGGTCAAGGCCGCCCAGGATACCGGCAAGCAAGCCCATACCAAGGAACACGGCGGAAATCTCATTCATGTACCAGCCCTGGGTAACAAGACCCCAGACGATAATGCCCATACCGCAAGCAAAATCGATAAGCACGAGCTTCTGACGGGTAGTGAACTCTTCCTCGATGGAGGCATCGGTCACGGAAAACTCAACACGCTTGAGCTTGTCGTCCTCGTACGTAATGGACGACTCGGGGTTTTTCTTGACGCGCATGGCATAGCGCATGGCCCATGCGATGCCAACGGCGGTGAAGATGACCCAAGAAACGGCGCGCAGCCACAGTTGCGGATTGCCCTCGATGCCAATGATGCCTTGGGCGATCAAAACATTAAACGGGTCGATGGTCGAGGCACAATAGCCCAGGTTAGGACCAAGGAAGCAGATGATGAATGCCGTCATCGAGTCATAACCGATACCCATCATGATGGGAATGAAGATGGCATAGAACGGCAGGGCTTCCTCAGACATACCAAACGTAGTGCCGCAAATGGACAGCAACGTCATCGTGATGGGAATGATGAGGATGTCCTTGTTCTTGAGCTTTTTAATCACACGGCTCATGCCGGCATTCAAAGCGTTGGTCTTGGTGATGACTGCGAACGATCCGCCAATCAATAAGACGAACGCAACGACGTCGGCAGCCTCCTGGATGCCCTTAGTAGGCGCTTGCAGGACCGCAAAGATATCCTGGCCCAGATTGATGGTCTCGCCGGTCTCGGAATCGGTGTAGTTCTTATCGACCTGTTCATAGGTTCCAGCAACGGCGACTTCACGCTCACCCGCCGCTGTCGAAATCGTCTTGCGCTGATACTGACCAGAAGGAACGATCCAAGTCAGGACCGCAAAGACAACGATCAGCAAGAACATGATTGTATAGACATGCGGTAATTTGAACTTAAAACGTCTGTTTGTCTTCTTCGCCTTCGTATCTGACATAGATACCTCCAAAGAACTCAAGACTGCATCGCATCTCGCTTCAACGCTTGCACAAGCAAACGTTCTATGACGTTCCATAGATTACCAGCAGCTTTTCAAGTCATCAAGATTATTTCAAACTGATTGCCGTAACGCGGTTGAACGGTTGCGTTCGCGCCGTGAACGGCATGGAGACGCCCGTTGAGATGATCCACCGGGCGTCTCCATTCGCAATGTCCTAGATGTCAAAAACGTAGCGAGATCCAACGATCCGCTGACGACCGATGATAAACGGCCGCCGCTGCTCATCGAAAAAGAAGGCTTCCATATAAAACAAGGGTTCGCCAACGGGAACTGCCAACAGCCGAGCGACCTCGGGCGATGCGCACGCGATCTCGAGCGTGCACGGGTCGGTAAACGCGGGTGTGCGGCCCGTCCGGTTGCGCACGAACTCAAAAATGGATTGGTTAGATAGAGGTGCCGTTGATAGATAGGCGTTGTCCTCGTAAACGTATATGTTGTTCTCAAGCATGACAGGGACGCCATCGGCAGTACGTACGCGCTCAACGCAAATCAGGTCAGTTCCAACGGGAACACCAAAGAACTGCGCTTCGGTGGAATCCGTCGGCAGTATCTTTCTCGAAATGACACGCGCCCCCGGTTCCATTCCGTTAACGCGGCATGCGTCCGAAAAACTCTGGACGTCATCCTTCTGGCGAATCTTGCGCTTGAGCTTGGGGGCATTGACAAACGTGCCTTTCCCCTGTCGCTTCGTTAGATAACCCTGCTGGACGAGCTCCTCAATAGCGCGTCGCACGGTAACGCGGCCAACTTTATAGCTCTCAGCCAATTCGAATTCGTTGGGTATCCGCGCACCTGCCTTGTAGGCACCGGAGTTGATTTCGTTTTTGATGATATCGATAACCTGTTGGTACAGCGGTATCGCTGCTTTACCGTCAGTTAGCCCTTCAGTCGGTGGCATATACCCTCTCCCAGCACAATTAAGTCTAAAGCGGGCTCAAGGGCATTCAACAAGCCCTTGAGCCGCATTAGCATAAAGTATGCTTGTTGCCGCACCAAAATGCCGGGCACTTACTCATCAGACCCGAAAAACGCGCAACTACCGCGCTCCTAAGAAAGCGTGAGCAGCTCCGGCAGTTGGTCGATAATCTTGTCCGCGGCATCCTGGCTAAAGCCAAAGCGCTCCTCACGCTTGGCAATCACCGTCAGGCCGGCTCGCTTACCCGCGGTAATGCCCGGAACGGAATCCTCAACGCAGCAGCAGCGATTCGCGGGCAGCCCCAGCAGATCCAACGCATGTAGGTAGATATCGGGCTCGGGCTTGCTCTCCTTAAACTGCTCGCCGCTCACCACATACTCAAAGGCATCCGACAGGCCGCACGCGCCAAGCACCTCCACGATGCTATTCATGGAAGATGAGCTGGCCAGCGCCACGCGTACGCCGCGACGCGGGAGCTCGCGAATCGTTTCCACAGCGCCGGGATTAATCAGGGCCTGATAATCGCGCGGGCGTTTATGTGCCCACTCGTCCCAGCGGGCAAGCGCCTCCTCGCCGGTAAAGTGCCCCTTTCCGGCGCGTTCAAACCAATCGACCAGCATATGCAAAAAGAACTGGTGTGAGGCACCGACCTGCGCGTTCAGATCTTCTTGACTCAGGTTCAGCCCAAGCTCTTTGGCAAACGCAGCGGTCTCTCCCAGGTAGTAATACTCGGTATCGACGATGACGCCGTCCATGTCAAAGATAACGGCGTCGAACGGAAATGCGGACACGGCACCCTCCCTAACAAAAGGGCGCCTGCAAGCAGACGCCCGAACCATGCACTATCGGCGATTCTAGCCCAGTAACTGGTCAAGTGCCACCGCGATGCCGTCTTCGTTGTTATTCGCAGTCACCATCTGAGCCACGGCCTTGACCTCATCGATAGCATTACCCATAGCAACACCGATGCCGGCCCACTCGATCATAGACTTGTCATTCTGACCATCGCCAAACGATACGACCTCGCTGGCATCAATGCCTAGCTTGGGCAGAGCGCCCCGCAGCGCACGCGCCTTATCGATACCGGGAGCCGTAAACTCAAAGTACCAGTCGGCCGTAAACATGCCCGAAAGCGTCTCAGTAAAGGGTGCGTACATCTCCTCGTGATGCGCCTGCAGATAGGCCGGATCGCCCGCAGTGAGCAGCTTGTCCACCGGATAGGCATCCGCAACCTCATGAAGGCTCTCGACCTCGCGGATTTTAAGGTCGCATGCGTCTCGCTCATATTTGACAATGTTCTTCTGCGAGCCGTCGGGCAGCGTGATCATGCAGCGATACGAGTCCACGACACGCAGATCGCGGCCGAGCGAAATCATGGGGATCACGTCAAAGTTACGCAGATGGTCGAGCAAGCGATGCAACTCGTCGACCGGCATGGCCTGGTCGAACAGCACCTCGTCGGTCTGAGCATCGACCACGTGCGCACCGTTAAAGGCCACCAGCAGGCCACCGTGGCTCTGAAGATCGAGCTCCTGCGCCAGGGCATGAAGGCCCCACGCGGGACGGCCCGAGGCCAAAATGAGCTTAATGCCCGACTCCTGCGCTGCGAGCAGTTTCTCGCGCGTGCGCGGGCTAATTACCTTCTGGTCATTGGTGAGCGTACCGTCGATATCCATTGCGATGGCCTTGATTGCCATACGTGCCTCCCTGTCATTGAACAACCTTGTCTGAGCCATCATACAGAACACCCACGGCGGCGCTGTTTGCAACGGGAAAATGTCATATTGTCCCAAACATGAACGGCGCGCCTTCGACGATTGCGATGCCCGTCGAGGCGCCTCCCGATACATTCCATCCTATCCAAATAGCAAAGGGCCCGCATCCCAACGGATACGGGCCCCTTCGGCCATGACCTATCTCGGCAACAAAGACTACTTGCGGTGAGCGCGGTAGAACTCAATGAGCGCCTGGGTCGAAGCATCCTGCTCGGCCTTGGTGGCGTCATCGTGGAAGGCAGGGGTGATCTGCTTGGCAAGCTGCTTACCCAGCTCAACGCCCCACTGGTCATAGGAGTCGATGCCCCAGACCGTGCCCTCGACAAACGTGATGTGCTCGTACAGGGCGATGAGCTCGCCGAGTGCGAACGGGGTCAGCGTGTCGCCGAAGATCGAGGTCGTCGGACGGTTGCCCTCAAAGCAGCGGGCTGGGACGATCTGCTCGGGCGTGCCCTCGGCACGAACCTCATCGGCCGTCTTACCAAAGGCGAGCGCCTTGGTCTGGGCCAGGAAGTTGCCCAGGAACAGCTCGTGCACGTCCTGACCGTTGTCGGTCGCAGGGTTGGCGGTGTTGGCGAAGGCGATAAAGTCGGCCGGGACCACCACGGTGCCCTGGTGCAGCAGCTGGTAAAAGGCATGTTGGCCGTTGGTGCCGGGCTCGCCCCAGAAGATCTCACCGGTGTCGGAGGTCACGGCGCTGCCGTCCCAGCGAACATGCTTGCCGTTGGACTCCATGGTGAGCTGCTGCAGGTAGGCCGGGAAGCGGTGCAGGTACTGGCAGTACGGAAGCACGGCGTGGCTCTTGGAATCGAAGAAGTTGACGTACCAGACGTTGAGCAGGCCCATCAGCGCGACGGCATTGTTCTCGAGCGGCGTGTTGCAGAAGTACTCGTCGATGGCGTGGAAGCCCTCGAGGAACTGCTGGAAACGCTCGGGGCCGAGCACGACGATCAGCGACAGGCCAACAGCGGAGTCGACGGAGTAGCGGCCGCCGACCCAGTTCCAGAAGCCGAAGGCGTTGGCAGGGTCAATACCGAAGGCCTCAACCTTCTCGAGTGCGGTGGAAACGGCGACGAAGTGCTTTGCCACGGCCTCGGCGTTCTGCTCCTCGGAGCCATCGATGGCACCCTGAGCCTTGAGTTGCTCGAGCATCCAGGTCTTGACCTCGCGGGCATTGGTGAGGGTCTCGAGCGTGGTAAAGGTCTTGGAGACGATGATCACGAGCGTGGTCTCGGGATCCAAACCCTTGAGCTTCTCGGCCTGGTCGTTGGGATCGATGTTGGAGATATAGCGGCAATCGATACCGGCATCGGCATAGGGGCGCAGAGCCTCGTAAGCCATGACCGGGCCCAGATCGGAGCCACCGATGCCGATGGACACCAGGTGCTCGATCTTTTTGCCGGTTACGCCCTTCCACTCACCGGAGCGCACGCGCTCGGCGAAGGCATACATGCGGTCGAGGACCTCGTGCACGTCGGCGACGACATCCTGGCCGTCAACGATGAGCTGGCCTTTCTCGCTTGCCGGACGGCGAAGTGCGGTGTGCAGAACAGCGCGGTCCTCGGTGGTGTTGATGTGCTCGCCGGAGAACATGGCGTCGCGGCGCTCCTCGAGCTTCACCTCGCGGGCAAGATCGCACAGCAGCTTGACGGTCTCATCGGTCACCAGGTTCTTGGACAGATCGAAGTGAAGGTCGCCGGCGTCAAAGCTCAACTTATTCACGCGGTCGGCGTCAGCAGCGAACCAGGCCTTGAGGTCGATGCCCTCGGCCTCGAGCTTCTCCTGATGAGCCTCGAGCGCCTTCCAAGCGGCAGTCGACGTAGCATCGATAGGTGCGGCAACAGTTGCCATAGAGTCCTCCTCAGCATACGGGCGCATTCCTCCATGCGCCCGGATAATCAGATGCCCTTATTCTAACGCAGGTCAAGACCGTAATCAGCGAGCGTTGCCAATCGGCCCCCGAACGGCGACCGACCAAAACGGGACAGGTTTATTTTGGCAGGTCAAACGCTTTACCCACCATAATTTACCTGTCCCTTCCTGGCAGGCCATTATGCCGCGGCGCATACGCTGCCGAGCAGCTCGCGCAAGGGAGACCCGATGCCCTCCAGCAGTTCGGGCGCGATGATAGCAAAAACGGGAACCTCGCCGGCACCCACAACGGCGGGCACTTTTCCCTCGGAGACGATGCACCCGTAGGGAACAAAGCCGTCCTCGCCGGCATCGAGCACGGCCATGCGACGAGCGAGTTCGCGCACAAAGCTCGCCGTATCGGCATCGCCGATCGCCAGGACAAAGTCCACGCCCTCATCGGTCGCCAGGGCTACGGCCTCATCGACCAAATCGTCTCCCCCATCGCCCCCGACCAAGCCGCAACGAAAGAGTATGCGTTCGAGCAGGGCGCGATCGAGCGAGCCCAGCGCCGCCGAAACAAGCTCATCACGCGTGTGCTTGTCGCCTCCCAGCACGACCAGTGCCTTGGTGCCGCCATAGTGGGCAACCAGTCGTCCGCACCAGCGAGCCACATCCCCATCCGCAACCAAGCGCGTCGGCATACCAAACCCATAGTTGACCATTATCCCCACAACCCTTCCATGCTTTATGGTGGTATCGATCGTTAGGCTCATGCTACGAAGCGAGCTTTTCCGAGCTGTTTCGCGCTCTTTAGGGCTGCGTTAAAATCAGATTCGATCCGACATGGCGTCCAGTTACGACAATTAGACGGTCAAAATCCAAGGGCCAAGACGCACGAACAGGATGAGCCAGATAAAAGACAGGCAAAACCCGCCCAGCACATCCGAAACGTAGTGCACGCCCAGATAGACACGGCTGACGCCCACCGCAAGGATGACGCACGCAAGTGCAACCTCGATGGCGGCGCCGAACGGAAGGCCACACACGCCACACCGCACCAACCATATACCATAGCCATAAAACGCCATGGCCGCCATCGAGTGGCCCGAGGGGAAGCTCAGCCCCGGCGCCTCGACAAGCCGAGATCCCTGTGGACGAGGTCGATGCACAAGGACCTTTAACAGCTGGTCGATTGCGCTGATAGCACCGACATTGAAGGCGGCCCAGACAACATGGGGCCAATTGGGCGCCCACAGCATCGCCGCGGCTAGCACACCGACGACAAACGGCAGCGACGCCAAACTCGAGGCGGCTTTCATCACGGCCGTCAACACCGGCGACCGAAGCCTCTCGACAATCAGCAAGTAACCCACCTCATCGATTCTTATAGCCCGTCCTTTGAGCACCTTGATCAGCAGGTAAACAAAGATCGCAAGGCACAGCACGAACAGTATCAGAAGTGCAAGATCACCCTTATCGATGGTCATCCATACCCCCTCAGCGTATTCAACACATTAAGGCTACCGGCTCACTGTAAGCACTCGGTAAACCGACCAAAATAAACCTGTCCCTTTTTGGCAGGTTTTGACGATGTCCGGACGAGCCGGTATTATCGAACAGGTATTCGATAAGAACATGTGTTTGATGAAAGGACACGGATGGCGCACGAGCAGCACACCTACATCTGTATCGACCTCAAGACGTTTTATGCCAGCGTCGAGTGCGTCGATCGTGGGCTCGATCCGCTCACCACCAACCTGGTCGTTGCCGACGAATCGCGCGGACGCACGACCATCTGCCTCGCTATCACGCAGGCCATGAAGGACCTAGGGATTCACAACCGCTGTCGCCTGTTCGAAATACCCGATGGCATCGACTACATTAAGGCCATACCGCGCATGCAGCACTACATGGAGGTGTCGGCGCAGATCTACGGTATCTACCTGAAATACGTCAGTCCGCAAGACGTTCACGTCTACTCAATTGACGAGTGCTTTATCGACGTGACACCCTATCTGGACCTCTATCACACCGATGCGGAAGGCTTCGCCTGCATATTGCGCGACGAGGTCCTGGCGCGCACCGGCATCACGGCGACGGTCGGCATCGGCCCCAACCTATTCCAGGCCAAGGTTGCACTCGATATTACCGCCAAGCACGTGCCCAGCCGTATCGGCATACTCGACGACGAGACCTTTCGCAAGGAGATCTGGCCCCATCGCCCCATCACCGACATCTGGGGCATCGGCCCCGGCGTGGCGGCCCGTCTCGAGAAATACGGCGTCTACGACCTGATGGGCGTCGCCGCACTCAACGAGAACCTGCTCTACGACGAACTCGGCGTCAATGCCGAATATCTTATCGACCACGCCTTCGGGCGTGAGCCGACAACCATCGCCGATATCCAAGCTTATCGCCCGCAAGCGACCTCGACCACCACAGGGCAGGTGCTCTCGAAGGGCTATGCCTACGAGCAGGCCTACACCGTCTTGCGCGAAATGGTCGATGCCGCCGTGCTGGATTTGATCGACAAGCACGTGGTGTGCGACAGCATCTCGCTCTTTGTGGGCTATGCAAGCGAGCGCGCCGACATACGCCGGCTCAACGCCAGCGGCACGGCGCAGTATATAGACGGCTGCGGACACCTGCGCTCGAGCACTTCGGGCATCGAGCCCGCAGCGACCGACGGCCCCGAGCTCGCGCACCGCGCACCGAAACCCGTCCAGCGAGATGACGAACGCCGACGTTTGGTGCGAGAGGCACAGGCGATTGATGGCATCTTTGTGGGCGAACACGGCGGCAAGCCGCGTGGTGGCTATGCCGCGCTCTTTGCGCACTCCAACGCCTCGCGCAAGCTGCCCGAGAGCACTAATTCGTTTAAGAAGATCATGGGGTATTTCGATGACCTTTGGGCACAAACGGTCGACCCCAAGCGACCGGTCAAGCGTATCAATCTGGGCTTTGGCAATCTGGTGCCCGAGGAATTTGCCACCATCGATCTGTTTAGCGACGTTAAGGCCGATGAGCGCGAGCGCGACCTGGCACGCGCCGTGTTAGCCGTGAAAGGCAAATATGGCAAGAACGCCCTGGTCAAAGGATTGAGCTTTACCGCCGGGGCCACCGCACGCGAACGCAACGATCAGGTAGGAGGACATCGTGCCTAAGTCCCAACAACGGCCGATGCGGCCACCGACGCCTTTTGAACGTCTAGCGGACCCCGAGGGAAGACGTCGATTCACCGACCCCAGACTCACCGCCAACGGTGCCTTGCGCGCCAACCGCGCCGCACAGTTTATGCCCTTTGCCGCCCTCACGGGATACTACGAGCTCGTGCGCAAGCAAGAGATCACCGTCGAACCAAAATGTGAGCTAACGGAAGAGAAAGCCCTCGAGCTTTCGCATAAGCTCGAGGGCCTCAAACGTGGCGACCTGGTCCGCGTCACCTATTACGATACGTACGGCTATCGCTCTCGCACCGGCATCCTCGACGAGGTACTCCCTGCCTTCAAACTCCTCAAGCTCAAAGACATCGCCATCGACTTCGATGACATCCAAGACATCGAACTGCGCGGACGAGCCTAGACAAGGACGCGCATCCAAGGCAAGACCTACAGCGTCATGACGTAGTAACCCGCGTCCTTCACGGCCGCCACGAGAGCACCGCGATCGATCGGCTGCTTAGAGCGCACGCGCGCCGTGTGGTCCGCATACGTCACCGTGGCCCAAATGCCATCCAGGGCATTGAGGGCATTCGCCACGTTCTGAGCGCAGCCGTCGCAACTCATGCCACCGATGAGCAGCTCATCGCTATAGGGATAGTGCGACGCATCGGTATCCGTCACAACAACCTTTTTGGCCTTCTTGCTGCTCGCGCCATCGCTGCAACAACTCTTCCCGTGTGTCGAAGCGGCAATGCGACGCAGTCCAAAAAACATGCCGACGGCAATGACGGCCAGCACGATGAGATTCGCAGGGTTGAGCAAGTCACTCATGCGTTCCCCTTTCAAGTAGCCCTATCTAGATACCCCCATGGGGTGTTCCCATCTTACTCCAAACTCGTGTCGGTTCGGTCAATTAGTTTCCCGCTTCAAACTTTTTTGTTGACCATGGCTTACTTTCGTGTATAAGTTTTCCTAGGCTAACAGTTTAGATCCGTAAGGAGCGCCGTGACTCGAACCATAGACATCCCAACGTTTCAGGCAGCAGTCGTGCGCAACTGCTCTCCCACGCTCGCGGGCATCAAGCCCGCATCGCTCTTTACCTATCCAGGCGCCTACGCCCACGGGGACGGCTCGACCGCAACCGAAACCATCGCAGAACGCCGAGCACACCTGCTCAAGGTTATCGCCCAGTGCAATCGCGAGCTTGACCCGCTCGGCATCCACCTGAGTGTTTTGGTCTGGCGGCCCTGCGGAGCGCTCGTGTACGTGTACCGGGCCAAAAGCCTCACCACCTATTTCGCAGACCCTCGCGTCCAAACGGTGCTCGCCTCGGAAGGCTACGACACGAGAGACCTTTCGACATGCCTTGTGCATTTGGCATCACGCATCGCGCTCGCGAGCAATAACGTCGCGGAATGCGCCTGTAGCCAAACTCGATGCACACTGCCCCAGCAAGCTCGCTGCAGCAAAGACTGCGCCTGCGAGTTTCCGCACGAAATAGGTTACTTCCTGGGATACCCCTACGACGACGTGCACGAGTTTATCGTCCAGCACGGCGAGAACTACAAGGTCTTTGGGGCCTGGAAGGTCTACGCAAATGTGGAGCAGGCGCTTGCGACGTTTGATGCTTACCGTACCTGCACCCAATACTTCACTTTTATCTATCAGCAGGGCTGCAGCCTGGCGCAACTTGCCCAGGCAACCCGATAGAACGTACAAGCCGCGGCCAGCGCCGCACGACCGAAAGGACAAAACATGAGCAAGATCGCCGTCGTCTATTGGAGCGGCACGGGTAATACCGAGGCCATGGCGGACCTCGTCGCCGAAGGCGCCACGTCCGCGGGTGCCGAGACTGAGGTCATCCCCTGCGCCGACTTCTCTGCCGACAGGGCCGCCGACTACGACGCCTTCGCCTTCGGCTGCCCCGCCATGGGCTCCGAGGAACTCGAGTACGATGAGTTCCAGCCGATGTGGGACGAGGTCAAGGAGACTCTCGGCGACAAGAAGGTCGTCCTCTTTGGCTCCTATTCGTGGGCCGAGGGCGAGTGGATGGACAACTGGAAGGCTGACGCCGACGACGCCGGCGTCAACGTCGTGGACTCCACCATCTGCAACGACGCGCCCGACGACGAGGGCGAGGCGGCCTGCCGCGCCCTTGGAGCCGAGCTCGCGTAACGAACCCAGGGCCTCCAAAAGAGCCTGGATCAAAGCGCATCGCCATCCCTACAAAAGAGCGGGGGCTGGATTCAAGTCCAGCCCCCGCTCTTTTGTAACGGCAGTTAGATCAACCGGCTACGAGATATTGCCCAAGAACGCCTTGGTGCGCTCGCTCTTGGGGTGGTCGAAGACCTCGCTCGGCGTACCCTCTTCCACGATAACGCCACCGTCCATAAAGACGACGCGGTCGGCGACGTCGCGGGCAAAGCCCATCTCGTGCGTCACGACGATCATGGTCATGCCGTCGCGTGCCAGGTCGCGCATGACACCCAGAACGTCGCGAACCAGCTCGGGATCGAGCGCCGACGTGGCCTCGTCAAAGAGCATGACGTGAGGGTTCATCGATAGGGCACGGGCGATGGCAACGCGCTGCTGCTGGCCGCCCGAGAGCTGGCTCGGCATAAAGTCGATACGCTCGGCAAGACCGACCTTGGTCAGCTCCTCGACGGCAATCTTCTCGGCTTCTTCCTTGCTGCGCTTGAGTACCTTTTGCTGCGCGAGCATGACATTCTTTTTGACTGACAGGTGCGGGAACAAATTGAACTGCTGGAACACCATACCCAGATGCGTACGTACCTTGTTAAGGTCGACGCCCTTGGCGCACACGTCCACGCCCTCAACGACAATCGAGCCGCTCGTGGGATGCTCCAGACGATTGATGCAGCGGAGCATCGTCGACTTGCCCGAGCCCGAAGGACCTAGGACTACGACGACCTCGCCCTTGTGCACATCCAAATCGATATCGCGCAGGACCACGTTATCGCCAAAGGCCTTCTGGAGGTTCTTGATGCTGACGACGACCTCGTTCGAGTTATTGGTTTCGCTCATGATAGGACCTCCTTACAGACCGGCGATGTGATCGGCGGGCGTCGCGACGACCTGCCCGGCGCTCTTGGCGGGACGCTTCTTCTTGGTTTCGGCCGTACCCAAAAGCCTCGCCTCAAGACCGCTCACCAAGCGAGCAAGCGGCAGGGTGATGACCAGGTAGAACAGGGCGGCAACCACATACGGCGTGATGGACCCCGTCGTGGCCACGATGGTGCGGGCGTTCATGACGATCTCGACCACGCCCACGGCCGCAAGCAGCGACGTATCCTTGTAAAGCAGGATGAACTCACTGGTCAACGTAGGCAAAACATTGCGGAACGTCTGCGGAATCATAACGTAGAGCAGTGTCTGGAAGGCGTTCATGCCCAGCGAGCGCGCGGCCTCGTTCTGGCCCTTGGGGATCGACTGAATACCGGCGCGGAAGATCTCGCACAGATAGGCGGACGAGTTCATGGCCATGACGATGACGCCCAGCACATAGTCGTCAACCTTGACGCCGGCCAGCGGCAGGCCAAAAAACGCGATGTAGATCTGCAGGAACGCCGGCGTACCCCGGATGATATTCACATAGATGCCGGCAAGGCAACGCAGGATGCGCGACTTGGAGATGCGCATGAGCGACAAGGCGAAGCCAAAGGGAATTGCCAGCGGAAATGCCACGAGCACGATCGAGAGCGACATGAGGAAGCCTTTGAAGACGATCGGCAGGCTCTGGACCAAAATGACCGGGTTCAGGAACAGGCGAAGGAACATGTTGGAATTCCATGCCTTGACCCACGGCTGCCCCTTAAGGTCGGCCAGAAAGCTATCGAATGCCGTCACGCCCTTGATCTCCACCGACGGAATCTTGGAGATCTTCTTGGTCGAACCATCGGCCAAAGTGCAGGTGCCCCTAAAGGCCTCGTCGCCACCCTCGACGGGGAAGGTCACGCCGTAGACCTCGACGCGGAAATAGCCGCCGGCGGGCGCCGTCTCGCCAAAATCGATCTTGAGCGTCTGGCCGTCGACCTTGCACGTAGGCTTCATGGGCGTACGATCCATAAGGTCATCGCCCGAGAGCATCGTCAGACGCGTGCCGTCCGCACCAAAGGTCGTACCATCGGCAAACGTCAGCGAAAGGCCGCTCAGTTCCTCGTCGGCATCGGCCTGGACCTCCCAGGTGATACGAGTCTCGGTGCCACCGACCACGTCGCTGCCCGAACCGGTATTGGGTCGGGCGGTGATCTTTGCGGTCTCAAGCGCCTGAGCAGTCGAGGGCACGCAGGCCCCCGCGCATACCAGGGCGAGCGCCACAGCCAGGGCACAGGCTAGCTTTTGGAGCATCGAGGGCAGTGGATAGCTCTGGCCCATAGCTCCTTGGTTCAATCGAGACAAGGTGGCTCCTAACGTTTAAGTTGCCGACATAACGGGGCGGTATCGTGCCCATTCAAGAACCGCAAAGGCCCTCTCCGCCAAAACGGAAAGGGCCCGCGCGCAATCAAGTGACTATTTTACTTGATGTTGTACTTAGCCATGAGGGCGTCAACGGTACCGTCGTCGGTCAGGTCCTTGATGGCCTGGTTGATGTCGTCCTTGAGCTTGGTATTGCCCTGGTTGACGGCGATAGCATACTCCTCACCGGTGCTGATCTGCTTAACTGTATGGCAGGTATTGAACTGCTCGGCGGTCAGCTGGCTGGCAACGGAGCGATTGGTAACCACGGCGTCGCCCTTGTCGGACTGCAGGGCGCTGAAGCACTCAGTGGCGTCCTTATAGGGGACGATCTTGGCCTTGGGGAAGTTCTCCTGGGCAAAGGCCTCGGCGGTCGAACCGGACTGGACGATGATCGTGGCGTCAGCATTGTTGAGTTTCTCGCTGTAGTTATCGGCCGTAATGTCGGCGTTATCGGTCTTGGTCACGATAGCCTGATCGTCCATGTAGTAAGAGTCGGAGAACGCGACTTCCTTCTCACGCTCGGGCGTGTCCGTGATGGCCGCGATGGCGACGTCATACTTGGCGCCCGAAGCAACGCCGGGGACGAGCGTGTCGAAGTCGTTGTTGACGTACTCGACATCCAGACCCAGCTTGTCAGCGATAGCCTTGACAAGCTCAAGGTCAAAGCCCTGGTAGTCGCCGTTATCATCCTTATACTCAAACGGCGCATACTCGGCAGAGGTGCCGACGGTCAGCGTGCCGTCCTTGACGAGCGCATATTTCTTGGAGCCGTCGACCTTCTCGACCTTCGCGTTGTCAGAGCTGCTGGAACCGGCATCGGAACCAGAGGTGGCGTTGGACGAGCCGCAGCCCGTCAGTGCGAGGGCGAGCGCCATGGCGCCCGTGGCGGCAAATGCGCCAAGCTTCTTGAGCTTCATAATCAGTCTCCTTCCGGTGACCTCGTTTGATTCAGAGGTCTGCAAAAACTGTTGGCTATTATGCACCCGTAAGTGCGAATCTGCAATTAGAAAACTGATTGAAACAAACGCATAACGTGCATGAGATACTCCACTTTGTGACAGTTGTTACTGCTGTAACGATCTTAATAGCGTAATTTCCATCGCATAACCTGCAAGTTCGTTAGGCGTCTCCAAAATAAATGGAAGTGCACGCAAGCGGCTATTCGATACAATATTCTGCATAACCTGCATACCGCCGCCAAACTCCTCGCTGCCAAGGTATCCCTTGCCGATGCACTCGTGACGATCTTTATGGGCGCCACAGGGGTTTTTCGAATCGTTGATGTGTACGGCATGCAAGCGGTCGATACCCACTACGCGATCGAACTCGTCGAGTACGCCGTCCAGATCATGGATGATGTCATAGCCGGCATCGCTCACATGGCAGGTGTCCAGACACACGCCTAGCTTGTCCGATAGCTCTGGACGCCTGGCAGCAGCACCCTCGATAATGCGCGCCAGCTCTTCAAAGCTACGGCCCACCTCGGTACCCTTTCCCGCCATGGTCTCGAGCAGCACCGTCGTCTGCTGCCCCTCAAACATCACCTGACACAAGGTGTCGACGATCATCTGAATGCCAGCATCAGTCCCCTGCCCCACATGCGCGCCGGGGTGGAAGTTGTAGCAGTTGCCGGGCAGTGCTTCCAGACGCTGCAAGTCCTCGGCCATTGCCTCCAAGGCAAACTCGCGCGCCCGCTCTTTGGCAGAACAGGGGTTGTAGGTATAGGGGGCATGCGCCACGAGTGGGCCAAAATCATTTTGCGCCATAAGGTCACGCAGGGCCGCCACATCATCCATGTCAAGGTCTTTCGCCTTGCCGCCGCGCGGATTGCGCGTAAAGAATGCAAAGGTGTTGGCGCCGATGGATAGCGCCGTCTCCCCCATCGCCCGATAGCCCTTCGTCGTCGAAAGGTGGCACCCAATCGTCAGCATCTCCAGCTCCCCCTCATCAGTTGCGGTGAAATAGTTCCTGTTTGGCCCCTATTCTGCCGCAAGCAGGAACTATTCCACCGCAAGTTATAAAAGAGTCACGAGGAGCGCGTTTTGCCGAAGGCCTTAAGCACCGCCGTCACGGGTCCAGGCTGAAAACGGCGGCGTACGTCGTCCAAGCGCTCGGGAATATCGATGTGCTGTGGGCAGTGCCGCGCGCATTTGCCACATTTGACGCAATTGCTCACCAACTTGGGCTCGCTTGTGCGCACCGCGCTCGCCGTAAAGTACTGCGATAGACCCGTAAACCAGCTGTGCGCATAACTTGCGTTGTAGGCGGCGAAACACCCAGGGATATTGATGCCTTTAGGACATGGCATGCAATAGCCACATCCCGTGCAGGGCACGCGATTCGATTTTTCAAACTCTGCCAGCACGCGTGCGATGGCATCGAGCTGAGCAGCCGTCATCGAATCCGGCAGGGCCCGATCGGCCAACGCCGCGTTCTCATCCACCTGCGCGGTATCGGTCATACCCGAAAGCAGCATCGTCACCTGAGGATGATTCCACACCCACGAAAGCCCCCAAGCAGCCGGCGTCTTCAGGTACGGATCGCGTACGCCATCGAGCACGGCGCGGGCCCGCGGAGGCAGCTTGCCCGCCAGGCGTCCACCCAAAAGCGGTTCCATCACAAACACCGCGAGCCCGCGCTCGGCGGCTGCCATGAGCCCCGCCGTTCCCGCTTGGTAGCGCTCTCCAGCGTAGTTGTACTGGATCTGGCAAAAGTCCCAGTCATACGCGTCAAGCATCGTGAAGAAGTCCGCCGCACTGCCGTGGTACGAAAAACCTATCTGCCGAATGCGCCCCGCCGCCTTTTGACGCGCGATCCAGTCCTCGATACCCAACGCTGCCACGCGCTCCCACTGCGCGGGCGAGGTGATGTTGTGCATGAGGTAGTAGTCGATATGGTCAGTCCGCAAACGGTGCAGCTGCTCGTCAAAAAAGCAGTCGAAATCCTCCGCACATTTGCACGAAGCGTGCGGCAACTTGGTCGCAAGAAAAATCTGGTCGCGCAGACCCAGGCGCTCAAGCGAAGCTCCCACACAAGCCTCGTTACCGGGGTAGAGATAGGCCGTGTCCAGATAGGTTATCCCTTGCTCCACCGCACGGGAAATGATGGCATCGGCCGTCTTCGCATCGGGGTGTCCCGGCGCACCGGGAAACCTCATGCAACCCAGCCCCAGCGCCGAGATACGGTTTCCGCTTTTGGGGTCGACGCGATATTGCACTGCCCCTCCTCTCCCCTCCAAGCCCTAATGAGGCGAAACACAACGGCCACATCATCGAAACACATTGGAATCACAATCGAGAACGTATCGTAACGTAGCAGAAATCGAGCTGTCACGACACCGCTCTAACATCAGCAAAAAGCCCGATGAAAGGAGTCACCCATGCCCACGCTCAATCTTTGGAACCTCGCATCCCAGCTCAAAAGCACCGATTATCGCTGGGTCGACCTCACCCACACGCTCTCGTGCGACACCCCGCACTGGTTTGGCTTTAAGCCATTTGAGTCCACCAAGCTCTTCGACTACCTGCCCGGCACGCCCGAGGACATGCTCGCGCCCATGCGTTGCTTCCAGTATTCGGTCGCCTCGCAGTACGGCACCCACGTCGATGCACCGCGCCACTTCCATGTTGACGGCCGTTCCCTTGGCGAGATCGAACCCATCGAGTTTATGCATCCGCTCTGCGTAATCGACAAGCACGAGGAGTGCGCCGCCAACCCCGACTTTATCCTGACCGTCGATGACCTCAAAGCTTGGGAGGACGAGCACGGTCGTATTCCCGAGGACGCTTTCGTCGCCTTCCGCTCCGACTGGTCCAAGCTCGCCGACCTGGAGAACAAAGACGAGGACGGCCAGCCCCACTACCCCGGCTGGGACCTCGACGCCATCAAATGGCTTGTAGAAGAGCGCAATATCGGCGCCATCGGCCACGAACCGGCAGACACCGACCCCGCGACCGTGACCACACGCGAGAATGCCTACCCCTACCCCGGCGAACAATACATCCTCTCGGTCGACCGTTACCAGATCGAGGTCATGGACCATCTGGACGAGCTTCCCGCCACGGGCGCCGTCATTTTCTGCACCTTCCCCAAGGTCCGCGATGGCGTCGGATATCCCGCACGCGTTTTCGCGGTCTGCCCCGCGGCATAAGCGCACAACGCAATAGTTTCTTTTTCATAACAGCAGCCCCGCGCGCTCACCAAGCGCCCCAGCGACATACAATCCATCAGGCGCCCCTTACGCGGGCGCCTTTTAATATGGGGAGATGATTCATATGCAGATCAACAAAGTCGCCTTTATCGGCAAGGGCGGCGTCGGCCTGCTCTACGGCAGCATGATCGCCAAGGCCCTCGGCAATGACGCCGTCGAATACGTTATGGATGACGCCCGTTTCGAGCGTCACGCGGGCGATGCGCTCACCGTCAACGGCATGCCCTGTGCGCTCAAATCTGTCCGCACCAGCGAGGCAACGCCTGCCGATCTGGTCATTCTTACGGTCAAGACGACTGGACTCGATGTGGCACTCAAGACTATGGAGCGCGTCGTGGGGCCCAATACGCTCATCGCCTCGCTGTGCAACGGCATTACGAGCGAGCAAAAGATCGCCGAGCGCTTTGGCTGGGAGCATACCGTTCTTGGTATTTGCCAGGGCATGGACGCCGTATTCCTCAACGGAGAGCTCACCTTTACCAACACGGGAGAAATCCGCTTTGGCGCGGCGGCCGGTACGGACCCCGCAACCATCACCGCAATCGACGAGCTCTACACGCGTTGCGGCATCGCACACACCGTCGAGGCAGACATCGAGCACCGCATGTGGGCCAAGCTTATGCTCAACGACGGCATCAACCAGACCTGCATGGCTTACGGCGGTACGTACGGAAGCGCCACGAAACAGGGCTCCGAGCAGCGTCGTTGCTTTGTTTCCGCCATGCGCGAGACACTTGCAGTCGCCAATGTCGAAGGCATCGAGCTGACCGAGGCGGACCTGACGCAGATGGTGCGCCTCATCGAGGGAATCGACCCCGCCGGTATGCCCTCGATGGCTCAAGACCGCATCGCAAGGCGCAAAACCGAAGTTGATGAGTTCGCTGGCACCATCTGCCGTCTGGCGGCCAAGCACGATATCCAGACGCCGCAGAACGAATGGCTCTATCAGCGCATTCGCGATATCGAGGCAAGCTGGTAGCGCCCGGCTCACCACGTCAACAGACTCAGCAGCAAAGCCGCCGCAAGGGGACCTTTCCCCTGCGGCGGCTTTCATCTTCGTCTATGACCGGCAGTCAATCTCACAACAGCTAGCGTTGCGACTCCGGAACCTCGTCCTCATCATCGCGACAAAGGACAACACCGGCGCTCCCCAGCAGTGTGGCTGCGATCAGCGCGCCGACCACGATAGGAGTAGCCCCGCATGTCCCCTGCATGCCCGCGACGAGCGCGGCCGTAGGACCAAGGCAACCAAGCGTCAAAGCAACGGCGGCAACGGCGATATCACGAGCGTTCACAAGACCACTTCCTCCACGAGAAAGACCCTATTTCTCATGAACTAGTGTGCCCCGCGCCCATATGCGCGACGTACCGTCACGGTAAGGGCTCTGTTAACTCAAGCGCACATAAAGAACGGGCAGCTTTACGTTGCCCAAAAGCTCGGCAAAGACGCCCGCCCATCATGTGCAATCGATGCCGGCAGATTACCAACCGGCGTAGCAATCGGTAGTTCCAGCTGCGTAACCCGAACCCGACCTAGCTAATGCGGCCCGCCGTACACAATCAAGCCTCATCGCAGAGAGTCAGTTGCCACATTCAGGGTCAACGTGATTCTGCATGTTCGTTGTTCACACCCCAAATCCAAAAAAACAGTAATCTATATAAAGCTAAGGAATCCAAGGGAAGCCGCGCAGGGTGACGGCTACGGCTTTCTTGTTTTTTCCTTCTGATTCTTTGGGGGAGTTTGCCCATCGTTCGATAACGGCTTCAAGCTCCTCGCCAAGTCTAAATAGTTCGTCGGAATTCAAATGAAGGACGGTGTCGAAGCCAAGCTCAGCCCCGTGCCAGCAATCATCATAGTCATCAAACTTATCGAGATATCGTGAATAGGCGGCAAAATAAGACTGGCTCGAGGCCCTTCGAACAGCAAGCAGATCGGTATCTTCCGCTCCATCATCAAATTCTTCAAGCGGACCTAAAGGCAGGGGGGTAATGGTCCACCAGCTTTGACGTTTATCGCCTTTACCTTCGCACTTCGTTATAAGCCCCGCGGCGCTCAACCTCTTAAGGTGATAACTCACGCTTCCCGGAGCAAGCCCGATCCTATCGCTAATCATTCCAACATTACATGGGCCAATATTGCGCAATACTGCAAGGATTCTCATTCGCTCAGAGTTTGCATAAACCCTCAAAGTGGAAGAATCAGTCGCCCCGTTGATACGATCCACCATTTCTACCTCCAATCATCATTCTCCCATAGAAAAAGAAAAGATTTGTTGTAGATTTCTACAACAATCGTTGTACAATGCTTTTTCGAAAGGAGTCTCGCACATGCACATCAATTCACTAAGCGAGTACAACGAGCTCGCCAAGGCATACGACATATTTAAACGGGACGATAATTACCCCGCCTTCTTCTCCCTCCTTAAAAGAGAATTAATCGATGCCTGCAAGCTGAGCAGGGATGTGCATTCACTCGAAGTTGGCTGCGGTACGGGGACGTTCACGCATCTCTTCAATGAAGCCGGTTTTAACATTGATGGAGTCGACCTTTCTCCAAACATGATTTCTGTAGCACAAAATAAATACCCGGGTTTGCGCTTTTCCGTAGCAGATATTTCGAAAGACCCTCTCAATACTAGCGAATACGGTTTATGTGTGGCTCTCGATGATGTTTTGAACTGCTTACCTGACGAGATTTCTCTAAGGTCTTCAATTATCAATATCGCATCAAGTCTTACTGTGGGCGGTTACTTTCTCTTTGATCTAGTTTCACTTAGCTCTTTCAGAAATTACATGGGCACAGTCGATTTTCGCAAATATGAAGACGCTTGCGTTCTTTCCTATCCCCTATCCTCGTTATACAACACAGGTCGAGATCCCTTCGTCTTAGGCTTCTCAATCCTGACCTTTGACGGTCGTGCGGCCACCTGGAACAAAAATGACTACACAGCAACCGAGCGCTTCTACCCAAAGGAAGACGTTGAGGCGATTCTTCTCAAAGCGGGGCTATCCATCGCTGCAAAGCGCGATCTCGTTCAGGGCGAACTTGTCGCCCCGGATTCGGCAAGCGCTTCTTGCATACAGAAACACCTTTACTTGTGTAGAAAGGAGGCAACAAATGACGATCGAAGAGCAGGCCAAAAAGCTTGATGCGTCTGAAATTATCAAGAACATCTAGCGCAATGGGGCGGCATGCCGAAACGGTATGCCGCCCCATAATCGGAAGGGGGAAAGATGGAGAATATCAGACTAAAATCTGGCGTAGATTTCTTTATTTCTGCTCATTCAAAATCACTGATAATTAGCCCCACATTCGGAACATCCACATTTCAGATAAATGAGCCTTATGATTTAGCGTGGCAAATGCTGAAAACGCTTTCAGAACCAATATCAGTAGCGAATCTAAAGAGACAATTCAGATCTGATGATCCAAACTCATTCGACGTATTCCTTAACTTTCTTGTAGAGAAAGGGCTAATCACCAGCCAAAGTAATGACTCACAGCTGAATAATCACGACGCGATTAAATACAAACGGCAAATGGCCTATTTCGAGCAATCTGAGACCTTTTCAGAAGAATCCTCTAGATGTCAAAAAGGGTTAGCCACAAAAAGCATTGCAATCATAGGTTGTGGGGGCGCTGGAGCGCCGATAGCGGAGCTGTTGGCGGCTTCAGGTATTGGGACAATTGAATTAATAGACGGCGACACAGTCGAATTAAGCAACCTTGGACGACAGATAGCCTATGACGAACAAGATGTAGGGCAACCGAAGACCACATGCCTTTCAAAAAGGCTCAAGCGCATCAATCCCGATATAGCAGTCAAAACGACCGAGCGCTTCGTTACAGAAGAAAATATATGCGGGGTCCTATCCGAAAATGACTTCACAGTAGTCGCTGCAGATTGGCCAATGCCCGATTTACTCTATTGGGTTGATAACGTTTCCTTCAAAAATCAAACATGCTATGCCTGCATCAGCAACTCTCTTCCGACAATACGTGTCGGGCCCATTTTCGACCCAAGTAAATCTCTTTGCTATCAAAAATACGAAAATGCGTTAGAGCAGAAATGGCCAGAGGTTAAAGAATACGAAAGAGTTGCGAATTCATTCGAATACAACAAATCGGCAACGCCCTGGGCCTGCTATTCCGCAGCATCAATTCTTGTTGGCCAGATTATCCAGAAACTACTAACGGGACATTCCACTTTAGATGGAAAGACATTCCTGCTGAATCTTGAAACTTTAGCTGTCCGCAAAGGAATTGAAATATGAAATCGAGCTATTCCACCTTTCTATCATCCGTTGCGATAGGCCAAATCTGTGATGCTCTTTTACTAACCTACTTGTCTATTTGGGCACTGGCGCTTTCAAATGACGCTTTAGCCCCATCACTCGTTCTCTCGGTTTCATCGATTGCCCGCTCATTTCTATTCCTCCCTGCTGGGAGAATATGCGACAACCATCCCCCTAAAATAATATTTACAACGATTTCGCTAATTCGACTTCTTGCGTTTTTTGGTTATTTCGCAGTAACCGTATTATTTCAACAGAACTTAATAAGCATCCTAATAGCCTCGGCAGTTTTAGGAGGTATAGAGGCTCATTATGCGACTTCATCCCAAGCTGTGGTCATTCAATCCTCCGCCCACCAAGGCATTGCAAACCTTCAAAGGCGCTATTTAACGGCCCAAAAAGCCGCTGCCGTAGGCTCCGCCCTTCTTCTTGGATTGCTTTCAGGGTCAACGGCCAAGCATGTTATGGCCTTGCTATCGGCCCTCGCGCTGTTGTCCACTTGCCTCCTCTGGATTAGTCCGATTCTCAAGTTAAGCCCCGAAACGTCTCAGAAAAAGACCGAATCGGAACCAAAAACTATAGTCGAAACCGTTAAAGCGGTTATGAGCAGCAGAAGCGCCCGTTTGATGTTGCTGTTTATTCTAATTGCCGAAACAGCGACGTCATCTATTCAAGGGCCGGGCTACATATCCTTGTGCGCACAGAATAAGTGGGGGGATGCAATACTGAGCAACCTACTTCTTGCTTTTTCAATCGGAACAACAGCTGGATCGGCAGCAACGCGTTTATATAAAAAAGGCCCATTGACGTTACGGATACCGTTGCTAGTTCTTGTAATATCTTTTTGCGCGATAGCGTTCTTTTCATTATGGCAAATAGCGATCATCTTATCGTTGCTTTCAGGCATTTGTTGCGGATTGATCTCAACGCAACTTATAACTGAATACCTGAGAAACACGAGAGAACTAAATCGGCCGGGCACGATAACCTCAGTTCTCAACCTCGCCGCTTTCGGTGCCGTTTCCATAGGAGCTTTGCTGTTTGGATTTATTGCCAACATAGCAGGCCTGGGAATCGCCTTTGGATTTTTCAGCGCATCTTTACTTTTCGTAGCGTTGCTCATGTGAGCAGCGAAAGAACGGAAACGCAATTGGCTCGAATCGCAATCTTTCGAAGACCCCTTCAAGCATAACCATGACAAAAGCATCAGACATATTTCGGACAGATCGGAAGCAGATCGCTACGTCTCAGCAGCGCCCTCTTCATTGCCACGGCAGGAATGAAGCCCGACGCCAGAGAGGATGACAATCGCAAAGGCCACAAAGCCAGGGACCATCGCCGTCGCGGCGAAGCTCAGACGTACCTGCGCCTCGACAACCAAGACCACCGCCGACTCCAGACCGCCCGCCAAAAAGGGGAATGCCGCAATCAAGACATCCTTCATCTTCACGAACGCATCTGCATCCATACCGGGCTCCTTGCCCGCGGGTACGGATGTGAGATGTTTGACGCCTGCGTCGCAAACGCCAGCACTCCGTTAACTCAAGCACGCACAAAGACGGACGCCCTTACGTTGCCCAAAAGCTCGGTAAAGACGCCCGTCCGCCAAATTTCCGTGATGCAGAATAATTACCAGCCAGTGTAGTAGTCGGTAGTTCCGGCAGCGCAGCCAGAGTCATAGACCTTGCACTCGCCCTTGGATCCGGTAAACGTGGAGCCTTGGGCCTTATCGCCCGCGGCCACGACGTAGTAGCCATCGGAATCTCGCCAAAAGCCCTCGGAATCCTGCGTCCATTCGCCCGTGCGGTGGTGATACAACACGTTGCTGCTGTAATAGGTCTCGCGGCGCCCGTTGTAGTTATTGACACCCGCAGAGCGCGTCAGGCCCGATCCGTTCGCGTAGGACGCGGCAGACGCGTAAGACGAGCCGGAGCCGGCGTTGTAGTACGAAGCCTGGGCGGCCTCGGCCTCGACTGCGGCAGCCTCAAGCGCCTCGCGCTTGGCATCCTCAAGCGCGGAGCGAAGCTCGTCGAGCTCGGTCGACTTGGCGTCGACCTCCCCCATCGTCAACAGGCTACCCGCACCGTCGATGCAACCCTGCAACACAGCGCGCTCGTCATCGGTAGCATAGTCGCCATACATATTCATAATGATCTGAGCGCGCATCTCCAGGGAATTGCGCTTTGCCCCCATCGAGGCGTTCCACTCCTGCATAGAGCCATAACCGTCGCCGCGGTAGTCGACGGGCTGTACCAGCGTCGCCTCGGACGACGTAGATCCGACCGTATCGGATAGTGTTGCCGCGTGGGCATCAGTTGCGCCGGCGCCCGCCAAAAGTGCCACGGTCAGAGCGGCGGAAAGGGCGGCGGCTTTCGGTTTTCGTGAATCAATCCTCATGTAGCTGGAAACCTCCGTAGTGCGTTTTTGCTGCGTTTGAGCTGCGTGTGATTTGATCGCGCTGCATAGTACCCCGAGCAAATCGCGACCTGCGGTTTTACTCAAAAGGCGCACGTCAATTGCGTAAAACTCACATCCTCTCAACAGGAGTTTTCCACAACTCGAATGCATAAAGCGTGTCAAAAACCCTGTTTTTGCACCCTCTCTATGCAAAAAAGGGCGCCTGTGCAACCATTGTTCGCACAGGCGCCTTGACCAGGCATTTTATGCAGTTATACCTATCGAGTCGCAAGGGTTCCTTGCACAAGTCGCCCTACTCGTCCAGCGCGGCGAAGGCCTGCTTCAGGTCCCAAATGATATCCTCGGCGTTCTCGGTACCGATGGAAAGACGAATCGTGGAAGGCGTGATGTTCTGCTCGGCGAGCTCCTCGGCAGAAAGCTGGGAGTGCGTGGTGGTAGCCGGGTGCACGACGAGCGACTTGACGTCGGCCACGTTGGCGAGCAGCGAGAACACCTGCAGATGATCGATGAACTTCCAAGCTGCCTCCTGGCCACCCTTAATCTCAAAGGTAAAGATCGAGGCACCGCCATGGGGGAAGTACTTCTGATAGAGCTCGTGATCGGGGTGCTCAGGCAGGCTCGGGTGGTTCACCTTGGCGACGTGGCTGTCACCAGCCAGGAACTCAACGACCTTCTTGGTGTTCTCGACATGACGGTCAACGCGCAGCGACAGAGTCTCGGTGCCCTGAAGCAGGACCCAGGCGTTGAACGGGCTGATGCAGGCGCCCTCGTCACGCAGCAGGATAGCGCGGACATAGGTTGCGAAGGCGGCGGGACCGGCAGCCTCGGCAAACGAAACACCGTGGTAGGAGGGGTTGGGCTCAGCGATCTGGGCGTACTTTCCGCTCGCCTTCCAATCGAAGTTACCGCCATCGACGATCACACCGCCCAGCGAGGTGCCGTGACCGCCGATGAACTTGGTCGCGGAGTGGACGACGATGTTGGCGCCATGCTCCAGCGGACGGAACAGATACGGGGTGCCGAAGGTGTTATCGACGACAACCGGCAGACCGTGCTTCTTGGCGATCGCGGAGATGGCGTCGATGTTGGGGATGTCGGAGTTGGGGTTGCCGAGCGTCTCGAGATAGATGACCGTGGTGTTGTCCTTGATGGCACCCTCAACCTCTTCCAGGTTATGGGCATCGACAAACGTGGTCTCGACGCCAAACTGGGAGAGCGTATGCTCCAGCAGGTTGTAGGAGCCACCGTAGATGGTCTTCTGAGCCACCACATGGTCACCGGCCTGGGCAAGAGCCTGCAGGGTATAGGTGATGGCAGCGGCACCGGAGGCGACGGCAAGGCCTGCCACGCCACCCTCGAGTGCGGCGATACGGTCCTCGAAGACGCCCTGGGTGGAGTTGGTCAGACGGCCGTAGATGTTACCGGCGTCGGCAAGACCAAAGCGGTCGGCGGCGTGTTGGGAGTTACGGAACACATAGCTCGTGGTCTGGTAGATAGGTACGGCGCGGGAGTCGGATGCGGGATCGGCGCTCTCCTGGCCAACGTGCAGCTGCAGGGTGTCGAAACCAAAGGTGTGCTCGGGGTTGTTGATGAACTGGCTCATGATGATCTCCTTGATCGAACGAAAGTAAATAAAAAGAGAGAAGTAAGTCGCTGTCTCCTGATCACGCCAACGGGCGCAAACAGGAGCCCGGCATTCGTCTTGGTAAGCAATTCATATGCGGGCCTCCTTTCGCATCCCGGTTCCGTGGTTGGCTTAATTACCTACCGCCTTTGTGTGTTTTGAATAGTACGAGCATTGTTTTCCTCGGTCAATCACTTAAAAGCGCTAACCTGTTATCTGTTTTATAGATATCAATCGAAAGGATGGCGTCGATGACCCTTCAGCAGCTTCGTTTTCTGATCGCCGTGGCAGAGTCCGGCTCAATCAACGCCGCAGCCCAGCGCCTCTATACCGCTCAATCCAACATCTCAAACGCCGTCAAAAGCCTGGAGCAGGAGCTCCATCTGGAGATCTTTACGCGCTCCAGCCGCGGCGTCACGCTCACCAACGACGGCACCGAGCTTTTGGGCTATGCGCGCCAGGTCGTAGAGCAGGCCGACATGCTCGAGGCACGCTACGAGGACGGCGGCACCCCGCAAGCCCGCCTCGCCATTTCCGCCCAGCACTACGCCTTTTCGGTCGAGGCCTTTGTCAACGTGGTCGAGCGCTGCCGCGACAGCAAGTTCGAGTTCATCATGCGCGAGACCACCACATCGCAGATCATCGATGACGTCCGCGCGTTTCGCAGCGACATCGGCATCCTGTATCTGGACGATTTTAACGCCCGCGTTCTGCAGAAGGCTTTTGCCGATGCGCGCGCGAGCTTCCACCCCCTCTTTGACGCAAAGGTCCACGTATTCGTAAGCGAACGCCACCCGCTCGCCCGCCGCCCGCAACTGTCCCTTGCCGACCTAACGCCCTACACCCGCTACAGCTTTGAGCAGGGCACCTCGAACTCCTTCTATTACGCCGAGGAACCCTTTAGCTACATTCCCTGTGACCGCAACATCCGCGTGTCCGACCGCGGCACGCTCACCAACCTGCTTATCACCTCGAACGGCTACACGCTATCGACCGGTGTCCTCTCTAACGAAATGCAATGGGGCATGGCATCGATCCCGCTGGCAGACGCCCCGACGATGCACGTGGGTTATATCATGCACGACGAGCGCAGGCCCTCTCCCCTGCTGCAGCAATATCTCGATGAGCTCGACCGCATCATCCGCGAAAGCCAGCCATCTGGGGACGGGGCAGAAACGGTAGATTGCTAGCCCTCGGCGAACGCGGCGCTACAATGGACACCCACACGAGAAGCGTCCAACGAAAGGAACCATGTGAAGGTCATCATCTACACCGACGGCTCGGCCCGATCGAATCCGGGACGCGGCGGCTACGGCGCCGTACTCAAATACACCAACCCCGCCGGCAAGACCTTTACCTCCGAGCTTTCGCGCGGTTACGCCAAGACCACCAACAACCGCATGGAGCTCATGGCCGTTATCGTGGCGCTCGAGGCACTCAACCGCCCCTGCGAGGTCGAAGTCCATTCCGATTCGCAGTACGTCGTCAACGCCTTTAACAAGCACTGGATCGACGGCTGGAAAAAACGCGGATGGAAAACCGCCAACAAGCAGCCCGTCAAGAACCGCGATCTGTGGGAGCGCCTACTCACCGCCAAAAGCAAGCACAAGGTTGAATTCATCTGGGTTAAGGGTCACGCCGGTCATGAGCTCAACGAGCGCTGCGATGAGCTCGCCACCACGGCGGCCGACGGCGGCAACCTCGATATCGACACCGGCTTTAACGAGAGCGACCTGTAATATCGTTTTCGCGCAGTTTTATATCCCCACGCGCTACACTCATCCTGTAGACCAAACAACGCAAGGGGGACGTATGCTGCGCATCGCGACCATCGGAACATCCATGATCACCGACGACTTTATCCAAGTCGTCAACGCCAACGACCAAGCCGCGTTTGTGGGCACGCTTTCACGCGATTCAGATCGCGGTGCTGCCTTTACCGCCGAGCGCGGTGGCGAGCGAAACTTTACTTCGCTCGATGAGCTTGCGGCAGCCGCCGGCGTCGACGCCGTCTATATCGGCAGCCCTAATGCGCTCCACTGCGACCAGGCGCTCACCTGTATTGCCGGCGGCAAGCACGTCATCGTCGAGAAGCCCTTCTGCGCCACCGAAGCGCAGGCGCTGGAAGTCTTCCGCGCTGCCGAGGCAGCAGGTGTCGTGGCCCTCGAGGCCATGCGTCCCCTCCACGATCCCGCCTTCCACGCCATCGAGGACGCCCTGGGCGAGATCGCCCCCATCCGCCGCGCCTCATTGCGCTTTGGCAAATACTCCTCGCGCTACAACGAGATTCTCGCGGGACGTGCCACCAATATCTTCGACTGCAATATGGCATCGGGTTCCCTCATGGACATTGGCGTCTACACCGTCGAGCCCATGGTCGAGATTTTCGGCATGCCCTCCGGCCTTGCGAGCATGACTACTCTGCTCGACCCCACCACGCGACAGCTCACGAACGGCCCCATCGACGGCTGCGGTTCCATCCTCGCCAGCTATGGCGGTGGCCGTATCTCCGTCGAGCTCGCGCACTCCAAAATTACGAATGACCTGCTGCCCTCGCAGATCGAAGGCGAACGTGGCACGATCCAGATCGACCATCTGTCCACGCCCCGCAACGTCCGCATCGATTATCGCGGCGACGTCGTACGCGGCTCGGCGACCGAGGCACCGCGCGAGCAAGGCGGCAACGGCCGCGTGCTCGACCTGCCCAAATCGAGCAACACGATGGAATACGAACTCACAGACTTTATCACCGCCATCGGCGGCATCGATAACGTAAAGGAAGAGATTTGGGAGACCCCGGCGGGACGCCACGAGCTTGGCCACTACCGCGATGTCACGCTCGTGTCGCTGCGTATCATGGATGCCGTACGTCAGCAGGCGGGCATCGCCTTCCCCGCCGACTCTAACAAGCAGGCATAGCGATGGGTTTTTTCGACAAGCTTTTCTCGGGCGTCACCGGCGGCAGTCGAGAACCTCAAAAGCCCTCTGGCGTCGAGCTCGAGCTGCGCCGCAGACTTACTGTGTTCGCAAGCGACGAGGCCACTCAAGATGCCCCGCAGCGCTATTTCCTGCGCTGGGAAGGGCAAGTCCAGGGCGTCGGTTTCCGCTTTACCAACACCAACCTCGCGCAGGCACGCTCCCTCACCGGCTGGGTGCGCAACATGGAAGATGGCTCGGTTGAGATGGAGATACAGGGAGCTCCGGCAAACATCCTATCTCATCTCGAGGCGCTTCATGCCTCCTACGAGCGCATGGGGACGCGTTTTCGCCTCGTAGACGCCCAGGCCCGAGCCCCACTTGCCAATGAAGACGGTTTCAGTCCTCGTTATTAGTATTGTGTGCTAAATACGGTATCATTTACCTACGACCGTTGATAGAAAAGAGGCGAGGCGCATGGCGGTGCAAAGAAGGAATACCAGGCAGCGAAAGCTGGTTCTTGACGCCGTGCGCCAAAGCTATAACCATCCCACCGCCGACGAAATCTACAACGTCGTGCGTGCGCAGGATGACAAGATCAGCCGCGGCACGGTCTACCGCAACCTCAACCTCTTGGCCGACGCCGGCGAGATTCTCTCCATCAAGACGCCGGGCGGCAGCCGCTTCGATCGCACGATTGATCCGCATGCGCATATCATCTGCGCCTCGTGCAGCCGCGTCATCGACGTACCACTTCCCTTCGATGCCCAGCTCAACGCCAAGGCGTCCGAGCAAATCGGCTGGCACGTCACGTCGCACTACACCATCTTCGAGGGTCTCTGCCCCGACTGCCGGTAGATGTTTGGGACATGCCTTAAAATACACCTTTCCGCACTCTGCAGCAAAAAGTAGATTTCTAGGCATGTCCCAAATATCTACTCGGCGAGCAGGCAACGGAGTTCTTCTTCGACCGTGCGCACGTAGCGGATGCGGTCGTTGACGCCGCGCATGGTGGGGTTGCAGCTCTCCATCAGATAGGGATGGCCCACGACGTTGAGCATGTCGCGATCGTTCTCATTGTCGCCAAACGCCATCATCTCATCGGGCGAAATCCCCAGGGCACGACCGTAATCGACAAGCGCGGAGCCCTTGCCCGAACCGAAACCGATCAAGTCCGTCCATGCGGTTCCCGACGTCATCACGTCGACACGGTCGCTAAAGAGGCGCTCGAAATACTCCCGGGCTGCCGGATAATCCACCTTGGGCGTCTGGAAGCCAATCTTAATGACATCCTCGTCGATGTCCTCGGGACGGTCGACCACCGCCACATCGCAGTGGACCTCATGGCGCAAATGGTCGACGAACGCATCGTTGCCGCTCATGGCGTAGAGGTGCCCCTCACACGAAAGGGTCACGTCGGCATGGGGATACGCAACCACGGCATTCGCGATAGCCATAGCAAGGCTGCGCTCCATGGAGCGCTTGACAACGGCACGCCCCTCGCTCATCACCAGGGTTCCGTTTTCGCATACATAGGCGAGCTCATCGGCCACCGGGGCAAACAGGTAGCGCAAGCTCGCATATTGACGGCCACTCGCCGGCATAAACACGATACCGCGACGATGCAGCTCATCGATAAGCTCAAATGCCTCGGAACGCAGCTCGCGCTCCCCCGGATGCAGCAACGTACCGTCCAAATCGCATGCAATCAGCTTGATTCCCTCAAGACCCATATGCTTCCCCCAAAGCCTTCTATCAACAGCAAGACGGACCTTGATTGGTCACCCCTCAAAGCCCGTCTTGCGCATACGTGCGCTTAGCCGCGCGTCTTTTTTACGATGGTAAAGTCGGGAGCCATGCTCACGACGACCTCCGCCGCACTCGACGCAAAGCGCCGGTCCGCATCGAGTTCACGGGTAACCACCGAGAGCCGAACACCCTCGACACCCCGGAGCATGCGGCCCAAAACAGGCTGCAACGGCGTATACATGCGCACGGTATGCTCGTCCGAGTCGCCCCGGAAGAGCGGCGCATGCATGTTGCCGATCTCCCAGCACGCATACGCGAGCGCAATCGGATCCATGCGGTCGACTTCGACCAAATAAACCTCGGCGCTGCGCAGGCGCACGACAACCGCCACGGGCACCATGCCCGAACGGTCAATGGCGAGCACGTCGCCATCGGCAAGACGACCGCCATCGGTAGTATCCAGCCGAACATCGATCGTGCGCCCCAGCTCCGTCACGCCCCCAAACGCGCACACGTCAGCCTGGTCCCAATCGAGCAGTAGCTCGTCAACTTCAAAGACGCCGCCCAACTTCCGGCGAAGCAGGAGTTCATAGGATGGATCGTTGAGATTTCCCAAGCATGTCGTCGAAACCAAGCATTCAGGCATACTCTAACCCTCGACCTCAACGAGCTCGATATCAAAGTTGAGGTCCTTGCCGGCCAACTCGTGGTTGGCATCGAGTGTCACGGTCTCGGGCGTTACGTCGATGACCACGGCGGGAACGGGCATACCACTTGGCGTGGACAGGAAAAGCTTCATGCCCTTCTCGATCTGCTCGATGTTGGGGACCTGTTCGGCCGGGAAGGTAATAACCATCTCGGGATTGTGCTCGCCGTAGGCATCGGCAGCAGGAATGTGCACGGTCTTCTTCTCGCCCACCTGCATGTCGACAACAGCGGCGTCGAAGCCCTTGATCATCTGGCCAGCGCCGCAGGTGAACTCCAGCGGCTCACCGCGATCGTAGGAGCTATCGAACTGCGTGCCGTCGTCGAGCGTGCCACGATAATGGGTCTTAACCTTCTTGCCCTGGTTGGACATGGTAACCTCCGTGATAAGGGCGGCGCACAACGCGGGCCGCCATGAACATATGGCGCTAACTATACCCTAGTCATACAATTCAAAGACAGTTTGCAAAGAAACGCTGCAACCGGAGGAACCATGGCATATCCCGTATTTGACCTACACTGCGACACCGCCGACCGCATCGGCTGGGCCACGCTCGATCTCGACCTGCGCTTTACCGCCGGCACCGACGGTTATTTCCCCGGCGACGAAACGCATCCGCAGGATTTCGACCTCATCGAGGGCAACGCCTGCGCCATCTCGCTCGCAAAGATCGGCAACACGCCGTGGGCACAGTGCTTCGCCACGTTTGTCCCCGACGAGATTCCCACCGCCCACGCAGCGCGCTTCCAGGCGCAGATCATGGCGCACATGAGCGGCCAGGCAATGCTCAACCACGACCGCATGGTCAACGTACGTAGCGCCGCTGACATTCGCCCTGCGCTCAAAGACGGCAAGGTCGCCTGCATCCACACTATCGAAAACGCCACGTTCTTTGCCGAGGACCCCGCGCTGATCGAGGTGCTCAAGAGCCTGGGCGTACTCATGTCATCACTCAGCTGGAACGCGCAGGGACCGCTCGCGAGCGGACACGACACCCATGCCGGCCTCACCGCCGCCGGCATCGAGGCACTTACACAGATGGAGCACGCCGGCATGGTGCTCGACGTCTCCCACCTCAACGATGAGTGCTTTGACGAGGTTGTCGCCCACGCCACGCGCCCCTTCGTCGCCAGCCACTCCAACTCCCGCACCGTCTGCGGCGTCAAGCGCAACCTCACCGACGACCAGTTCCGCACCATCCGCGACATGGGCGGTATCGTCGGCCTCAACTACTGCAGCAAGTTCCTATCCAACGACGCAACCGACAAGACCGCCGCAGATGTCACCTTCGACCAGCTGGCAGCCCATATCGAACACTGGCTTGACCTGGGTGGCGAAAATATCATCGCGCTCGGCGGCGACTGGGACGGTGCCGCGGTGCCCACTTTCCTCTCCGATGCCAGCAAAATGCCCGAATTCCAGAACATGCTCTCCAGGCACTTTGGCAAGACCGTGATGCAGAAGCTCTGCAGCGACAACGCGCTTGCCTTCTTTGAGCGTTATTAATTTCACATCCCCTGAGCGGGCCGGCATGCCGAACGGTCGACATGCCGGCCCGTCCCCAATCTGAAGGACCGCTTTTGACGCAGCAGTTTACGTTTTTCCTATCCCGACCGGATGGGACGCCCATCCCCGTCGTCGTTACCAAAAAGCGCGTCAAAAACTTCAACCTACGCGTCACATCGAGCGGCGAGGTCGACGCCAGCGCACCGCTCGGTGCCAGCCGCGAGCGCATCGAAGCGTTTGTGAAGCGCAACAGCGCCTGGATTATCAGCCGACTTGCCCAGCGCGAGCAACGTCAGGCAACGGCACAGGAGCCGCTCAGTCCCCACTCGATCATTGCACTTTGGGGCAAGCCCATCACGGTGCAGGATGCACTCGATCACAACTTTGCATCACCCGTACCACGGCCCAAACAGGCTACCTTCGCAAGTTTTATGGGTACCGACGAGCCAGACGAACGCCCACGGGCCAAGCGGCACGCAATCCTCGACGGCCTAACGCCCGATGAACTCCAAGCCAACATCAACCAGCTTTATACGTCCGAGGTCACCACGGCACTGCGCGATATGGTGCACGCGTACGAAATCGCAATGGGCGTCACCGTGGCCCGCGTCTCTGTGCGCAGCATGAAAACGCGCTGGGGCTCATGCACGCCCAAGACCGGCGCCATTCGCATCGCACGCGAACTTGCCGCCTATCCCATCGAGTGTCTCGACATGGTTGTCGCCCACGAGTTCGTCCACTTGCTCGAGCCAAGCCACAATCAGCGTTTTCACGCCCTGCTCGACACGTACTGTCCCAACAATAGAGCTCTGTCGCAGCGGCTCAAGCAGCCACCCATAGAGACGCATTAGAACCGGTTAGCGCACGCGCTCGATCTCGACACCGCAGCTTACCAGGGGAAGACCGACAGGCGCCCAAGGCTTATCGAGCTTAACGCGCACACCAAGCAACGAGGGGTAACGGCGCAGCAGCATCTGGGCTGTCCCCTCGGCTGCCGCCTCGATGAGTTTAAACGTATGCTCGCGCAGATAGCCATCAACATCGTGGCACACCGAGCCATAGTCAATCGAGGCGTCCAAACTATCGTGCTCCCCCGCCGCGCGCAGGTCGGCATAGAGCACCAGAGAAACGATGAACTTCTGACCCAGAGCGTTCTCCTCGGGATACACGCCATGGTTGGCAAAAACCTCAAGGCCGTCAATGACAATACGGTCGGCATGGCGAAGGTCGTCATAGCCCACATGGGGTACCGCCGTCGCAGCAGAAATTTCACCCCTACCACGACGGGCGAGCTCAGCACCCTCAATCTTGGTGGCATTCTCAGGCAGTTTTTTATTACTCATCGCGATCGTCTCCTTCGTTTAGAACCCCGATCGCGCATACCGGCTACACGCGAATCGACAGGTTCTTTTTATCGTCGCTCCAGTTGCAAGCATTGCGCGCGGGGCATGCAAAGCAGGCGCGTGACGCTTTGTCGGCTGCATAGAGCAGACGCTCAAGCGGTTGGCTGTTCACACGCAGCTTTCGATGGCCCAGAATGGCCGTCTTAATGGCTGCGGCATCGGCCGGCTCAAACGCCACGTCATCGGGCATGCCGCCGAGGATCGCATCAGCGACGCGTTCGCTTGCAACATCATGGGATATACCCGATTCATACTGTTCATCTTTGCCGATATCGTGAAGAAGTGCCGTGGCGTAGATGACCTCGCGGTCAAATTCGAGCTGTTCCTCGAGATTCTTGATCCACATAATACGGGCAACATCCAGCAGGTGGTCAATACCGTGGCGGCAGAAGATGCGCCCCGATTCCAACTGTGCAATGTTGCCCAGGTGCCGCCGGAACAGCCCGTTGGCACAAATATAATCAATGCGAGGCATGGCACCAAAGGGAGTCAGGCCCGAAGCCATAAAACCGCGACGCAGCGCTCCCTCGTCAGTATTCGATGTAAAGTCGTTAACGACTCTCATAGTTAGCGTCCCAGCATCCTAAAGAATCGCTCCTCGAGCGCCGGATCGGTCTCAAAGACGCCGCGGCGAGCGAGCGTTACAGTCTTGGTGCCGGGCTTTTGCACGCCGCGCATGGTCATGCACATATGCTCAGCCTCCATGAGCACAATCGCTCCCTGGGGAGCGAGATAATCCATGAGAGCGTCGGCAACCTGTGCACACAGCTGCTCCTGCAGCTGCAGACGGCGGGCATAAACCTCAACCGTGCGAGCAAGCTTAGACAGGCCCGCCACCCGACCGTTAGGGATATAACCAATGGCAGCCTTGCCATAAAACGGCAGCAGATGGTGCTCGCACAACGAGTAAAACGTAATGTCACGCTCGATAACCAAATCGTTCGAAGCGACGGCAAAAGTTTTGGACAGATGCTCCTCGGCACTCTGGTCCATACCGCCGGCAATCTCGCTATACATACGGGCAACGCGTGCCGGCGTCTCCAGCAGCCCCTCACGAGACGGCTCCTCGCCTATACCTTCAAGCAGCAGCTTAATGGCAGTCTCGACTTTTTCCTGATCGACCATCTGGGCCTCACTTTTTTTTGATTTCGCGTTCGCGCTATGGTACCACGACGGCACGCAACCTCTGCAAGCTACATAGTATGGGTCGAATAGACCGGATCATCACGCCAAAGCTCCACGGCGTCGCAAAGTGCAACGTTTTCACGCTCGGCACGGGCACGCGTGGCATTCATATCGATCACGCGCTGATTGCTCGAGCCCCTAAAGCGCAACGAGATATCGTACAAATCCTGAACGAACGGACCGTCCACCAACATATCGAGGCAGGCGAGAATGCGGCCCGTCACCTCGGTATGATGATGCCCGCCCGGCATAAGCTCCTCGAGAACGTCGCCAGTAAAGCACCAAATGGTCTTTCCCGACCCCACAGGATAAGTGGCACGAACGCGCTCAATGAAATCAACGAGCCCCGCCTGGTTCTCGGGTTCCATGGGCTCCCCGCCCAGAATTGTCAGGCCATCAATAAAGGGATGGTCGAGACTCTCGATAATCTTGTCCTCGATGGCACGATCGAACGGATCGCCCGCAGCAAAGTCCCACGCGGCAGAGTTAAAGCAGTTCTTGCACCCACGACGGCATCCACTCACAAACAGAGAAGTACGAACGCCTTCTCCATTAGCAATGTCGAAATACTTAATGTTCGCGTAGTTCATAAGTAACCTTCCTGGGGGCCTGGAGTATATCATTCCGTCCTCAAACATTCTCGGCCTTTGGCCTGCGAAACTGCGGGCGGAACGATATACTCCAGACCCCTCGCGAGCGATACTCAATGAACTCAGCGAACATCGAGTATAGGGTTCGAGGTCCAATAAAAACAATGCTGCAGCTCAACCGTTATTGCAAGCAAACCGTCGTTGCAGGTCAACTCATTTCCGCGAAGAACTTCGAGGAGTGAGCAGAGCGTATGCTGCATCTCAGCTACGTCAACTTGGCTGAGCCGAGAGGGCCGTTTGGGCTTTTGCTCGATATGAGTTCCGCACGCAAAGAAGGCCACTTAATGTGGCCTTCGTCTTGCGCAGGACTGTCCGAAATAGCGAGCAAATGCCCAAGTGGCCCTCTCGGCTCAGCCCCGGAGCGGTATTAGAGATGCAGCACGCGGTCGCGGATCTCCTCGGTTCGACCCTGGTTCCAGAACTGGGTACCGATGTAGCCGCACGTGCGACGGGCGACATTCATCTTCTCCTGGTCACGATTGCCGCAGTTGGGGCACTCCCACACCAGTTTACCGTCGTCCTCGATAATGCGGATCTCGCCATCGTAGCCGCACACCTGGCAGTAGTCGCTCTTGGTGTTGAGCTCGGCGTACATGATGTTGTCGTAGATGTACTGCATCACGCGAATGACAGCCTTAAGGTTGTCCTGCATGTTGGGAACCTCGACGTAGGAGATGGCACCGCCCGGCGAAAGCTGCTGGAACATGCCCTCGAACTTGAGCTTGTCGAATGCGTCGATCTCCTCGGACACGTGGACATGGTAGCTGTTGGTGATGTAGCCCTTGTCCGTCACGCCCGGGATGATGCCAAAACGACGCTGCAGGCACTTGGCGAACTTGTAGGTCGTCGACTCAAGCGGGGTACCGTACAGCGAGAAGTCGATATCGCTTTCAGCCTTCCACTCGGCGCACTTGTCGTTCATGCGCTGCATGACGGCCATAGCAAAGGGTGTGCCCTCCTTCTCGGTATGGCTGTGGCCCGTCATGTACTTGACGCACTCATACAGGCCGGCATAACCCAGACTAATGGTGGAGTATCCGCCCACGAGCAGCTTGTCGATCGTCTCGCCCTTCTTCAGACGGGCGAGGGCACCGTACTGCCAAAGAATCGGTGCGGCGTCAGAAAGCGTCCCCATCAGGCGCTCATGACGGCACAGCAGGGCACGGTGGCACAGCTCAAGGCGCTCATCGAAGATCTTCCAGAACTTGTCCATGTCCTGATGCGAGCTCAGCGCGACATCGGGCAGGTTGATGGTCACAACACCCTGGTTAAAGCGACCATAGTACTTAGGCTTGGTCGGGTCATAGTTCAGCGCATTGGCGACATTGTTAAAGCCGTTGCCCGAACGGTCGGGCGTCAGGAAACTGCGGCAACCCATGCAGGTATAGCAATCGCCATTGCCGGCGGTCTCACCCTTCGACAGCTTGAGCTCGCGCATCTTCTTCTCGGAGATGTAGTCGGGCACCATGCGCTTGGCGGTGCACTTCGCAGCCAGCTGAGTCAGGTAGAAGTACGGGGAATCCTCGTAAACGTTATCGTCCTCGAGCACGTAGATGAGCTTGGGGAACGCCGGGGTGATCCACACGCCGGCTTCGTTCTTAACGCCCTCATAGCGCTGACGAAGCGTCTCCTCCACAATCATGGCAAGGTCGTGCTTCTCCTGGGGCGTACGGGCCTCATTGAGATACATAAAGACCGTCACGAACGGCGCCTGGCCATTCGTGGTCATAAGGGTCACGACCTGATACTGAATCGTCTGGACGCCGCGACGAATCTCATCGCGCAGGCGGTCCTCAACGACCTCACGAACCTTCTCGGCAGACGCAGAGACGCCAAGCTCCTCGAGCTCGCGGGCAACCTCGCCACGAATCTTCTGACGGCTCACCTCGACAAACGGAGCCAGATGGGTCAGCGAAATCGACTGACCGCCGTACTGGGAAGAGGCGACCTGGGCGATAATCTGCGTCGCGATATTGCAGGCAGTCGAGAAGCTGTGCGGCTTCTCGATCAGAGTGCCCGAGATAACGGTGCCGTTCTGGAGCATATCCTCCAGGTTCACCAAGTCGCAGTTGTGCATGTGCTGGGCGAAGTAGTCCGAATCGTGGAAGTGAATCAGGCCCTCGTTGTGGGCATCCACGATCTCCTGGGGCAGCAGCACGCGCTGCGTCAGGTCCTTGGAGATCTCGCCGGCCATGTAATCGCGCTGAACGGAGTTGACGGTCGGGTTTTTGTTAGAGTTCTCCTGCTTGACCTCTTCGTTGTTGCATTCGATCAGCGACAGGATCTTGTCGTCGGTCGTGTTCTTTTGGCGCTTCAGGCTCTGAACATAGCGATAAATGATGTAGTGGCGAGCGACCTCATAGCAGTCGAGACGCATGATCTCGTCCTCGACCAGATCCTGGATCTCCTCGACCGATACGGTGTGCCCGGCATTTTCACATGCCTCGGCAACGTTTTGTGCCGCGTAAACCACCTGACGGTCGGTTAGACGAGAGCTCTCCTCGACCTCCAAGTTTGCGGCGCGGATGGCATTGACGATCTTGTCGATGTCAAAGACAACCTCGGTGCCGCTGCGCTTGATGATCTTCATCCTCTTGCCTCTTTCGCATCGTAGTCTCATTGCGCTTCAGAGCCAAACGATGCCCGGCAGGGCTTGCCCCTGTCTTGCGGCGCCGTCGCGCAATCTGTGTTCTCGATAAACCATAAGCCTCCATGCGGACATCCCCAGGAGCCGATCAAGCGACTCAAGGACACGTTCAAAAGAGGCAGTTAAGGTCTTCGTTCTCTGTCCGCCATCTATCATACGACAAAGAGGCATCTATATCCTGTATTCTTTTTTTAGGTCAAACACAACATATAGTGTTTCAGCAGGTCAAAGCAATTGGTCATTTTGCAGACGCATTAAAAATGAGGGGTATTTGACAAGTCGGTAAAACGTTACCAACACGACTACCTGCATGGCAGTTATAAAACCCCCTTTGTCAAGACGCCGACAAATCCTACCAAAACTAAGCCACTCACGCCAAAAGAATCCAAAAGATAATGCTTGACCAACATGTTGCGGTCACGATCGGCCAGGACGTATGCAATCTGCCGGTACCCCTACGGGATGCGAAGATCATCGCGTACAGACCTTGAATCAATATTTGGTGGCTTATCTGGCGGCGAGCTCGGTGACAAAAAAACAGCCCAGAGGACATAGCCTCTGAGCTGCGAACATTTGGTGGGCGTTAGAA
>ERZ840407.154-NODE-154-length-71541-cov-282.036231_pt1 | contig 71541 bp, 64 predicted proteins | sample MGYA00519877_ERZ840407 | MGnify/ENA primary metagenome ERZ840407 (study PRJEB31850, sample SAMEA3708875) | human gut metagenome | biome: human gut; feature: human-associated habitat; material: faeces | place: China | collected 2014 ...
GCATTCTGACCGCTATCGCTACTACGCTCGGAGTAACGAGCTGCATGGGATAAAACAAAATCGACCGCTCACCTCAATACGAGGAGAGCGGTCTTTTTTGTTTTCTACCTAAAATCCGGTCATGAAGGGTCAAAGTCATTAAGGGTCATTATCATTTTCAAACCGGCGTATCGGTGGCTGAATCCTTGAAGAGGTCATCGCCCAAAGGGCAAAGGACTCTTATCTGAATATTGCCTTATAGATAGGAATACCCAGCAGAGGAGTGAGCATGGTACAAAGACTGAGGTAGAACACCCATAACGCGGGATTGCAGGATCCCACAACAAACGGCCCCACCACCAGTGCAATGACGAACGATGCAAACATAACGAAATCGAAAAAACCCATAATCTCGATATTTTAATGTGTTACTAATTCTTCGGGTGCAAAGATACACTACTTTTTCTGAAAAACAAAATTTTGCTCTAGAAAAATGGCCACCCTCACGGGCAGCCATCCTTAATTAGAGATCTGTTAAGCATGAGCAGCGCTCTTATTTCTGATAATAGAAAAGGGTGGCGGCTGCATTCCCCGTTGACGGAACGAAAAAGCCCCCGATGCATCTCGCACCAGAGGCTCAAGAGTTCATTTAATTTTTATGAAGTACAACCAACTTTTGGTTGCACATCGTTCAAACATACTGTAGAACTGGTTTATCTATCAAGAGACCAGCGTCTAAATCTCCTTTTATTTTGGCAATGCCTTGCCTTATTCTTTTCAAGCTCTTGGCCTGTGGCACCTTGATGCCAGCAGCATATTGCCTGAGCAATGATGCATTCATACCGATATACTTTGCAAAAGCGGAGATACTAATCGGATAGTAACTGAAGAATGCGCCTACATCGAATATGAATCGAAACTCCACGTTGGGGAACACCTTGCCGTTTTCCTTAAAATCCTGCCTAGCCTCTTCGTAACACACATAGAAATCCTCAATGGCTGCCTGTGCTGTCTTACCATCACCACATAGCCCGATTCCTATGTCACTTGAATCATTTGACAGGAAGCAAGAGAATAAATCCTTGCCAGTCTCCACTATCACATCAACTTTCTTTACCATGTCATTAATTGTTGTATTCTAAATTAAAAGTGACCTTCTCGCATACTGGTCTTCGATGAAAGAGAATTCGGTCATGGAAGTTTTGTTCACTTCTTGTTGTTGTTAATTGGGGGCTGATTTTCCACAACCAAGTTTACGACATTTGTAACAGTTGTGAATTCTGGAAGTTCGACGCCTATGCTGACGAGATATTTTTCGAGGGTCGTCTTAATCCACGCTATTTTTTTTTCACGGTTCTTAAAAGTATTCATGGCAAACTTTGCTTCATCAGAAAGTTCCTGTCTCATGAATCGCTTTTCAGTCGTGATTTTTTTTTCGAGCCTTTCCACACTATCTTTCAACTTCTGATTTTCTTTAAGTCGCTTTTTGTCACGATTCTCATAAATGGTTATGAGTGTCTTTTTCTTGTCTTTATATTCGGTTATGAGTTTCCTTTCCTTGTTTTCATATTTGTTCATAAGTTTCTTTTCCTTGTTTTCATATTCGCTTATGAGTTCCCTTTCCTTGTTTTCATATTCGCTTATGAGTTTACTGGACTCAACGTTAAGTTCACGTTTTACCATTGCTCTTGTGCTCAAAACAGCTTTCTCGAGGGCTTTTATCTCACTCTTCAATTCCCGGTTCTCTTCAACTAGCTTGTCGTAGTTCTTTAGAATCGGCATCATCTGCTGTTCGTATGGCAAGTCTTCATTCATCATCATCATCTCTTTTAAATTAAGTTCGTTAAACAATTGCACGGACGATTCGCTTATAATTTTATTATCAAGGGACAAAGGTACATATAAATAGTCAGAATTACGAACGTTTAAGAAGAAAATTTGCAATAATCCTGTATTTTTCTCTTTGAGTGCATGAAGGGTCAAAGTCATTAAGGGTCATTTACATTTTCCTATCTTCTTGAACCAGGGCAATAAGATAACGGAAGAAAGTGCATGAACGCTATGAAAAACTACAAACCGACTGACCTTAGGCTTTTCGCCGGCTAAATTAGCCGGTTAATTAAAACCCATAAAGAACTCTATATCTTCTTAAGGTTTGCAAGTTCATTTTTTTGTATCTTTTCTCAACAGCATCGTTACCTTTATTTTTTTTACGACATTTCTTTTTTGGGAGTGCAGGATCTCCTTTTAACCATCTAAAATCACCATGAAGTCTACTTGTTACGCAAATACGACTAAACTTGGATTTTCTTAGGAGCTTATGTAGTCTATTTCCTGACTCATCGTAATTAATATTATAAGAAAATCTATATTCTTCCCAAGGTAAATATATACACAACCAATACTCCGAACAAGGGTGTTTTTTTGTGTAAGTATCGAATAATTTATTTTTAGCCTCAATACATTTACAAAGAGAACTACATTCTATAGCGTCTACTCGTCCAATATTATTAAATTTAACAATGTTCTTCCCAATAGTTTTAAAAACTCTTATGCCTCTTATAACTCTACCTTTTCCAACCCTTTTTCCTTCATGGAACGCTATCAAATAATATTCAATAGCTGCGCATATAGAATCAACACTATATTTTGTGGATAGCGCATTATCAGAATCTATTATTATTCGTAGCTTATTGTCCCCTTTTGTTATGGATTTTAGATATAAGTCTTTTAAAAATGACTTGCATATTTTCTCTTTAAAATTCTTCAAAGCAGGTGCATTGTCTTTTTTCTTCTTGGAGGTAGAAGGATGACATTCTATGACTTCAACACCTATAGACTTATCACGATACCCAAAAATAAAATCAGGTTCTTCAGCATCTTTGACATTACACGACTCAGAATTAGTCAGACCAAGGGCTTCATAAATAGAGGGAGTTAATGTTTCTACTGCATACCTTTCTGCATTCTTTTGTATTGCTTGATGATTTTTCGTTTGATTATCTATTTTCATATGTTAATTATTTTCAATAGCAATCATCCATTATTTCATTAATTTCTTCGCTTTTATAGCGCGAATCATATTTATTTAAGAATGAGGTTAAACTCCCATTGTCCCATTGTTGCTTCGACATAAGATACTTATATATCTCAGATATCCCAAGAAACAATTCATCAGAGTTTGTATATTGTAATTCACATGTTATCCATATCTCATCATGATATTTTTCCCATCCTTCACTATTTACATGTCTCCACGTCTTTGTTATAGAAAACATTTGAAAGACAATAGAGCAATCTAATACTTTGAATGATTCTTTGACGAAATACCAAAAATGATTACTTTTTAATGTAGGTAAGCATTTATCTAACATAAGATTTTTCTTTCTTTTAAATATTATAAATCACACTTTCCGGAAATAGCAAAGCCATCCCCTTCTTCTTGATTTTGAAAGAATAAGTATCGCCATGTCCGCTTGGACGACAAAGCAGCAAATCAACAGTTATTATATTCTGTTCAAGAAGCACATCAAACTGACCAACATTCGGATTCTTTGTATGCTCTATCTGCTTATAGCGAAAGTATTCCTTACCATTGTTTAACTCGTTTTCTACTTCAATCCAGAATGTTTCATGATGTTTTATTTGTAAACGTTGGTGTAACTTTACTAACCTCCAAGCCGCAATATCTTCAACTTTTCTTCTCTCAGCTTGTAATTCAAGAAGTTCGTCTACATGGTTGACATTCAAGAACATCATTTGACTGTTTGGTGGAGCGCATTGAACAGTGTTTTGGTAAGTTTTGAAACCGTTTTCATTGCTGTAACCGTATTTCTCGACAATTTCTCGTCCAGATTTCAATTTACTAATTCCCCAATCTGGGGTTTGGGTAAATAGTACATTTTTCTTGCTGCTTCTTTTATCCCTATGACTCTTCAATTCTATTCCCTTGTAATCAGGAGTCTTGTCACTATTCATACTGATTCCAAGGAAAGACTCTATAGTTCTACCAATTCCAGTGTCAGCAGTTACTTCTGACTCAAACCACTGATCTTTAACAGCACGAAAACGCCCAAGAAGTTCATCAGAAACAGAGTTCCCCTCTTTGTTAATTTCTTTCAAAATCTCCTGCATAGGCGTAATGAGAACTGAATTGTAGCATTTCTCTATATCTATATGAGTTATATTGATACTATACAAAGTTTGTTCATGCCAAAACAAAACATGAATGTCATTACCGTCTGTATGTGCACCCAATCCATATATCCACATTCGAGGGTCTCCTTTCTTTGTGTTTGGACGATAAAAGGATGCTTTCGTGAAAAATTGTGTTGCATCGGTAAGAATGCAAGCTTGTTTTATTTGCTTATGTTCTTGACCTTGAAGTTGTTCCTCATAGTTATGAATACCATTTTCAAGAAAATAGGCTCGCATAGGAGCTGTTGAGTCAAGAATACCCTTACCTAAACCAGTAGGGGTAATCTCAACTTGTGTAAACTTCACATTGTGGTTTACAAGAAATTTTAAATTCTTCTGCTCAAAAGCAGTAAATGGACGCATATTAACCATATGAAAACCTTTTACTTTATATGTTTCAACAATGTATTGGCAATTGCCCTTGCCATTAGTGGTGGAACAGCATTACCTACAAGCGTGTATTGAGGTATCTCTTTTTGGCGATTGTTACCACCTGTCTGACGTTTACCTTGGAACACAAACGAATCGTCAAAACTCTGGAGGCGAGCCATTTCACGAACAGTCATAGGACGATACGCAGAATAATGAATAAAGTCATCTGGCATTGTACATACTGTAGGACTTTGTCCAAGAGGATTCAAAACTACATAGTTTCGTTTCTGAGAATCCAATCCCTTTTCTTTCAGTTCAACCTTTGCCTCATCATAATCACCATGTGCAGCAATAATGCGCAGTCGTTCACGAACTTTTTCATTCTGTAAACTTGTTTGGTGATTGAACAAATCCATATGCTGATATTTCTGCGGTTTATCCAACTCATCCATATTCATCACATAGAACGGTTCCTTATCAAACGTAAAGCGATGTCCCAAACGACCAATTTTTGACCATTCAGAAAACAAAAGTCCATGTTCATCAGGCTCACCCTGAATAGCTCTTTGAATTTTTGTATCTTCAAATTTCGGGTTCAACTTTGGCTTCTTATACGAAGTTACTGTTTCACCATTTCCTATCATATCCAAATCCCAAAGAGCCTCATAAACTTTCACTTTCTCGTCATCACTGACGGTGGCTGGAATCTCTTTAATAACCTCTTGGTCATTTCGGCAACCAATAAACACGACTCGCTCACGATTTTGAGGAACACCATAGTTTGAAGACAAAAGAACAAATGGCTCTTCAATATTGTAAAGACGAATCTCCTTCATCATCTCATTTAGATGATTGAGAAGGTCTGTTTTACCTTTGAGTTGCTCTTGAATATATTCTATACACTCATCGAAAGTAGATGTCAGTATTTCCAAAGACTTTTTCAAGGACTGAGCTTCATCCATACAATCCCCCATATTTGCCACTTTATCAACAGCATCTAAAGTCTTTTCAAGAATCTGCTCATCTGATATTGTTTCAATTATAGCATTGTAACCATCCATAAAAGTGTCATTGTCAATGTGAGCACTGGTTTTTAACTGAATGACCTGTTTACGGATTGAATCTCTTTGCTGTTTCATTTTTAACAACAAAAGTCCATGACGAATAGTATTTACACTTTCATCACTCTTGCTTACGCTATATGGCAAATGCTTGGTCACATCCTTTAATTGTTGCTCAAGATTCTCAAAGAAAATCTCATTCTGCTTATCCCAATTGTCTGTGGACGTTTCCATACAAAGCCTAATATATAAGGCATAGTATAAGGATGCAGGCATCTGTGGTTTCAACACATCTTCCAAGAAAGCATAGAGCTGATTCATTCTCGCATCATCAACGATTGATCTGATTTCACGAAGAATTCTCTCTTTTATTCGTCCTTCATCCTTTGTTAATATTCCCTTTACATTCTCCATTACAAAGTATTTAGGGCGTAAAGCTTTAATAACCTTTAGGTAATGGAAGAACAGGTCATCACGCTTATCTAGTTTCTTTCTGCGTCCTGCAAGACTAAACGACTGGCAACTTGGGCCACCAGTTACAACATCGATTTCTTGATTGCCAATTTCTTTGAGAAGATTAGGTAAAAAAGAATCTTCCATAATGTCTTGACACATGAACTTAGTATCAAGACCTAGCATCTTATTGTAACGTACACGATGTGTGAGTTCACAATTCTCGTTTATATCGCTTGCTAAACGAAAATTGTAATACTTGTCATCCGTATAGGCTTGCATGAAACCCTCGCTGAAGCCACCAGCCCCAGCAAACAAATCAAGATATGTAATGCCCTTTCGGGTTGAAATAAATTCTTTCTTTTCAGACATTGTTATGTTTTACTACTTATTTAATTCTGTTATTCAGCTCTTACCAATTCAGTACTGAACTTTCGCATGCGGTTCAAGAACGGGCTGAAAAGCCCAAAAGCTCCTATCCCAGAATACAGGGCGACCTTTTGCGTCCGTATTTACCCAGGGTGCTACCCTGGGCTAGGAGCTTCTGCCCCTTCAGAGCGAGGGGGGGGTAGCCGGTCATGAAGGGTCAAAGTCATTAAGGGTCATTATCATTTTCAAACCCCTAAAGAGCGGTCATTTCCGGTCACGGTCATTTCCGGTCATTATCATTTTTAAACCGGTGTATCGGTGGCTGAATCCTTGAAGAGGTCATCGGCTGATGGAATCTCATCTTCATCAAACCACTTCTTCAACTTGTCCTGAGCCTTTGACTTTACATCATCTGAAACCTCACCCCAAACTTTCTTGAGCACAAACAGCAATACGGCCAGGTCATCACCCAAACCGGCAATAGGTATGGCGTCTGGAATCACATCGAGCGGACTGATGAGATAACCCAAGGCTCCTACGATCAGAGCCTTGTCCTTCAGCGAAACCTTGTCACTCTCTAACGTATAATAGAGAATGAGCGCTGTATAAACCATCTTGGCACCGGCACGTTTGGCAACATGCGAAATCTTCTCGACAAATGCACGCTGGGTGAACTTGTCCTTATAGTCCATAAAGTCTGGTAATGTCATACTACTTATAGTTTATAGTTTATAATTTATAGTTTACAGTTACGACCGCTTCTCGTAGAAGAGGACTGCCTTGATGAAGGTCTCCATCTTAGGCTCCTTATGATGGTTCACGCGATAGGCGATGATCATCTGGAGAAGTGCCTTGACAAAACACGCCAGCAGCAGACCGATGATGACGGCTATGACCGTGGCGAGCATCTTGCCGTTGTCGTAGACGGGTGACTTATCCGGGAAACAGGACAGCACCAGTACGGGGAGAACGGTGATGAAACCGCCGATGGTGAGCTGGCTGCGCTTGGAACCGCCCATGTCGAGTATCGCCTGCTTATCGAAAAGATAATCATCCAGCTCCATACGGGTAATGCCGTAGTTCTCAAACTTTGGGAAATCGGGCTCATTGCCATATTTCGCTATCTTGCCCGTTACCTTATGTTCGAAATCATCTAATATCTGCTTTTCCGGTTCTCTGAGTTTCATAATCTTGCTAGTTTTTAAAATCGTTTAAAAATGAATGCATCTTATACCTTATTATATACAGCGGCTGCGATGCTGAAAAAAAAAGAAAAGCAGTGCCCCTATAAGCCGAGTTCTGTGTTTCTATATCAGATATGCTGTTATGCTGTGTTCATACCAGATATAAGAACGTCTGTCATTTATCTAGTCCCAAAGTCACCCTTGGGCTCAAGCACTCTACCCTCCACAGCAGCCCTAAGGCAATCGGACGAGCCGCCCTCAATCTGCGGTATACATGAGCTTACAGCTCCCAGATGGCACAGCCTGACGATCACCCGCCAGCTGGTGGTCTCTTACACCACCTTCTCACCCTTACTCTCACCACCCCAGACTGGACAAACGGGATAAGTGAAAGCGGTTATTTTCTTCTACCGACACCTACTGTCACCAATAGCTTCTAGTTTCGGAAGTGGGATGCTCTATGCTGCCCGGACTTTCCTCTCGCACCTGAAAGATGCCAGCGACAGACCGGAGCACTGCTTTCGACATGCAAAAGTACAAAAAACTTTTGATACTATCGCACGATTCCTCACTTTTTTATGCATCATTAGTTATTCGCAAGGCTATTTTCACTCTTTTCCCCCGGTTAAACCGAGTTTCTGAGTCCCTATCGTTTAACAGATATTTATTAATCAGCAGAAGATAGTTTCATATACAAAACTAAGATTTTCGTGCTTACATTCAAATATTTGTGAATTTAGGGCATTTCTTGTTTAATAGCCGTTAAAGTGTTAATTTGAAATGTTAAAACGGAATAAATTTATGCTGAGAATGAAGCGTATCTCAAAAAATGACCCTATATTTGCAACCGGAAAACAGAGCGGTGCATGACAAGCTGACTTTTGGCATGATATTAGCTGCTGCAGTTCCAAGGAAAAGAAAAGTAAACAATAAAAAAATAAGAAACATGAAAAAATTAAGTAATTATGTTGTGGCTGTGCTCTGCGTTGGTTCGCTCGCATTTTCAGCCGGTGCTTTCATGAAAGTAAATGCTTCACCTGCAGTTACCGCTGCGCCAGCAGGTCAGCCTGTAGACTTAACCTATGCTGCCGAGAAGGCGCTGCCTGCAGTAGTACATATTAAATACGTACAGAACTCGAAGGTGAAGACGGTAGATGTGCAGGACGACCCATTCGGAGGTTTCTTCGACCCGTTCGGCTTCTTCGGCAACCCGGGACAGGGCAACGGAGGCACACGCAAGCAGAAAGTGCAGACTCCGAAGAGAGAGGCTACCGGTTCGGGCGTCATCATCAGTCAGGACGGTTACATCGTTACCAACAACCACGTGGTAGAAGGTGCTGACGAGCTGACCGTAACACTGAACGACAACCGCGAATTCTCGGCTCGCATCATCGGAACCGACAAGACTACCGACCTCGCCCTCATCAAGGTAGACGGCAAGAACCTGCCTACCCTGCCTATCGCCGACAGCGACAAGGTGAAGGTGGGTGAATGGGTCATCGCCGTGGGCAACCCATTCGGACTGAACAATACGGTTACAGCCGGCATTATCTCTGCCAAGGCACGTTCGCTCGGTGCCAATGGTGTAGAGAGCTTCATCCAGACCGATGCTGCCATCAACGCAGGTAACTCGGGCGGTGCACTCGTCAACACCCAGGGCGAACTGGTAGGCATCAACGCCATGCTCTATTCTCAGACCGGTTCTTACTCCGGCTACGGTTTCGCCATCCCTACCTCTATCATGAACAAGGTGGTAGACGACCTGAAGAAATACGGCAGCGTACAGCGCGTGATGCTGAGCATACAGGGAAGCGATGTGCTGAACTATATCAACGCCCAGAAGGAGAACGGCAAGGAAGTGAACCTGGGAACCAACGAGGGTGTTTACATTGCCAAGGTTGATGAAGACGGCAACGGTGCTGAAGCAGGACTGAAGGAAGGTGACGTGATTACCAAGGTTGACGGCAAGAAGGTGACCAAGATGGCTGAGCTGCAGGAAATCCTGAACGGCAAGCGTCCTGGCGACAAGATGAGCATCACCTACCTGCGCAACAAGAAGGCAAGCACCAAGACCATCACGCTGAAGAATGCCCAGGGTAATACTTCGGTTATCAAGAGCGCAGACCTCGACGTGCTCGGCGGCAGCTTCCGCCCTATTACTGAGAGCCAGAAGAACCAGCTCAACATCAAGTATGGTGTAGAGGTAATGAAGGTGAACAGCGGCGCCCTGAAGGATGGTGGCATTTCACGCGGTTTCATCATCCAGCGCATCAACGACAACAACATCAATACGATTGATGACCTGCAGAAAGCTGTAAAGAGTGCTTCTACCAGCAAGGACCCAGTGCTCTACATCCAGGGTATATGGCCAACAGGCAAGAAGGCTTACTTCGCTGTTCCGCTGCAGAAAGACTAAGGGTAAGAGTTTTAAGAGAAACGTCTCATGATTGAGTAGTGAAAAAGGCCCTTTTACTGCCCAAAAAACTCAAGAAACAGACAAAAAACAATAAAATAGTAGGTATTTCTGAAAAATATCTACTATTTTTTTTGGTATTTAAACAAAAAAGTGTATTTTTGCAACTACTTAAAATTTGATGCCAGCATGAGACAATTAAAAATTACTCAGTCAATTACGAATCGCGCAAGCGCATCGTTGGAAAAATATCTTCAAGATATTGCTCATGAGGAGCTGCTCTCTACAGATGAAGAGGTGGAGCTCGCTCAGCGTATAAGAAAAGGTGACCGTAGGGCATTGGAGAGATTAACAAAAGCCAATCTCCGTTTCGTGGTGTCTGTTGCAAAACAATACCAGAACCAGGGGCTCAGTTTGCCTGATCTTATCAACGAAGGAAATGTGGGGCTTATCAAAGCCGCACAGAAGTTTGATGAAACTCGAGGGTTTAAGTTTATCTCTTACGCCGTATGGTGGATTCGCCAGAGCATTCTGCAGGCCATAGCCGAGCAGAGCAGACTTGTGCGCCTTCCGCTCAACCAGGTGGGAAGCGTTAACAAGATTAACAGGGAGATAAACAAATTTGAACAGGAATTTGAACGCAAACCGAGTGTAGACGAAATGGTTGACCGCGTAGACTTGTCGGAAGACAAGATTGAGGACGCCATGAAGGCTTCGTCAACAAGCCGCCACCTGAGCGTGGATGCTCCTTTTTCTGACGATGAAGAAGGCAGCATGCTCGACCTGATGGCCAATTCGGATAAACCGACCGACAATGAACTGCTGACAGAGTCGCTGAGAGCAGAAATAGAAAGACTGCTCGGCACGCTGCCGGACAAAGACCAGAAAATCATTGCTGCCTTCTATGGCATCGGGACTCCTGAACTGTCGCTCGAAGAAATTGGAACCAAGTATCATCTTACAAGGGAAAGAGTGCGCCAGATTAAGGAAAAAGCTATCAGGCGACTCCGGACCAGTACGAAAAATAATCTGCTGAAGTCCTATCTGGGATAAGGAAATATCCGCATAACTGATGGGGCAGACAGCACAAACAACATAAGACAGAAAAAGAAATGAAAATTACAAAAATTGCATTCGCATCTATCGCATTAGCATGTTTCAGCTCGCTCTCTGCATCTGCTAAGAACGATGCTAAGACTGCATACATCTTTGGATTTGCCTCGTCGTTTAATGACTCGACAGTCTATTTCACAGACGTACAGAAGGTTGATTCTGCCTACTTCACCCGCAAGAGCAAGTTTCTGATAAGCCGCGAGAACTATTCATACCAGTTGCGCGACTATCTGGAGCAGCAAGGTGCCGGCAAACGCACATGTATCGTGATGTTTGAGACCGATCAGAAGAAAGCTGAAAAGAAATGGAACAAGCTCTATGCAAGATACATCCAGAAGCCAAAGGCTAAGAAAGCAAAGAACGGACAGCAGACGAACGATGCGCCTAGCCCTTATCAGGTGAAGACCATCAACCCTACTGATTTTCATTTTTCATCTGTTCAGCCAAACGATGAAGAGGTTGAAGAGGTAAAAGTGAAGAAGGCTAAGAAAGCCAAGAAAGAAAAGCGCAGAAAAGGCGCTAAAAATGAATAAGAATTCCAAAAGATCCTTACTTCGCAAAAGTAAACAAGGGTAACATTAAATTAAGAAGCCATTCCTATTTCCCATCAGGAATGGCTTCACTTTTTTATATCATATCATTTTCTACTTCAGATTCTGCTTGAACCAGTTAGCTATCTGGCGAAGCAGATGGTTGCGGGTATTGCCGCCCGAAATGCCGTGATTACGGTTCGTGTACCACAGGGTTTTGAAGTCCTTGTCTGCCTGAACCAACGCCTCAGCATATTCGAAGGTATTCTGCGGATGAACATTGTCATCTGCCAATCCGTGACAGATAAGCAACGCACCATGCTGCTGCTTTACTCGCTCGATAGGGTTCACCTTGTAACCCTCTTCGTTCTCCTTAGGAGTGCGCATGTAGCGCTCCGTATAAACCGAATCATAGAAGCGGTAGCAGGTAGGAGGAGCCACAGCCACACCTGCCTTGAACACAGGACGGCCCTCGCTCATACTCATCAGCGTATTGAAACCACCATAGCTCCAGCCCCAAATGCCGATATTATCCTTGTCTACATAAGGCAGAGAACCCATGTAGAGAGCTGTCTCAACCTGATCTTTCGACTCTAAATCGCCCAGACGGAGATAAGTAGACTTCTCAAACTCAGCTCCTCTACCACCTGTTCCACGACCATCTACGCAGGCAATGATGAATCCTTCCTGTGCAAGATAATAATCGAAAGCACCGCCATTGCCCATACTGCCCGTGCTCCATGAATCGAGCACCTGCTGGTTGCCCGGACCGGAATACTGGAAGAGGATGACAGGATACTTCTTGCTGGCGTCGAAATCAACCGGCTTTACCATCCAGCCGTCCAGCTTCACACCTTCGGAAGTGGTGAAAGAGAAAGTCTCGCGCTTGCCCCAATTATACTTCCGGGTCTTTTCGAGCAGCTGCTTGTTGTCTTCCAATGTCTTGATAAGCTTGCCCTTGTTGCTGCGTACGGTGAAGACATAAGGATGGCTGTAGCTGCTCCAGGTGTTTACGAAATAGCGGTAATCGCCCGAGAAGTTAGCCGAGTTGGAACCAGCCGCATCGGTAAGGCGCTCCACCTTTCCGTTCTTATGAGCCACGTAAACCTGGCGGTCGTGCGCATCGAGTTTGGCAGCCTGGAAATAAACATCGCCCGTCTTCTCATCCATTCCGTAGATAGAGGTAACATCATAGTTGCCCTTCTCTACCTGGCGCAGGAGCTTGCCGTTCATATCATAGAGATAGAGATGCATGAAGCCGTCGCGGTCGCTAGGCAGCAGGATGTTCTTCTTGCCCACGATGCTGTTTTCAATCACCTCTTCCTTCACAAACTTAGGCACACTCTCCTTGATGAGCATCCTGCTCTTGCCGGTGAAAGGATTGACTGCATAGAGGCGCATGTCGTCCTGATGGCGGTTCATCGTATAGACAATCAGACTGTTGGCGTCTGGCGATGTCTTGATACGTGGATAATAGCCGTCAGAATCTACAGGCACTTCGAGCGCCACGGTCTTTCCGTTCTTCATATCATAGCTCCAGAGGCTCACCTTAGAGTTGTCCTGTCCTGCCTTAGGATATTTATAGGAATACTCTCCAGGATAGTCGTGATACTCGCTACGGGTAGGATGAGAACCTTCGAACATCTGCAGAGAATAGGTCTTAACATGCGATTCGTCGAATCGGATCCAGCCGATGGCAGTTCCATCCGCATTCCATGCAAAAGCGCGGTTGAAGCTGAATTCCTCTTCGTAAACCCAATCAGGAATACCATTGATCACCTCGTTGAACTTACCGTCACGGGTAATCTGGGTTTCCTTATCTCCATCGGTAACAAAGAGATTGTTATCCTTTACGAAAGCGATGTGGCGTGAATCAGGCGACCAGGTAGCCACCTGCTGGTTAACGCCCTGAGAAAGTTTCTTCAAACTCTTCTTAGCAATATCATATATGAAATACTCTGCCTTGAACGAGCGGCGGTAAATAGCCTCGCGATGGGTCATGATAAGCAATTTCTTACCATCAGGACTGATTACATAACCTTCAATCTGTCCGAAAGGAGCCTTGGCTGCGTTCACATCGAAGAGGATGCTCATCTGCTTGCCCGTCGTGAACGAATAACAGATAACCTGCTTGCCATCATTGCTGATAGAAGCATACAAATCGGTGCCATCAATAGGGTTAATACCGGTAACATAAGAGGCAGCAAACTCGCCGGAGGTAATGGCCTTCAGGTCGAGCTTATCTGCAGCATGCATTGCTGAAACCATCATGACAGTTGCAATAAAAACTGGAAATCTTTTCATGTGTTAATCTTTATGTAATGCCTCAATAGGCGAATAATCTTCGTCATTGAGCAGTTGTTTTACTGTTACTTTAGGGTTGCGCTTTATATAAGCGCAGATTGTCTTCACATACTTGGTCTTGAAAATCTCCTTGCCCATCGCCTTGTTCACAGCCCACATGATCTTGCCCATGTGCAGATCGCGGTCGAGCTGCGGACGGGTGTCGAACTGGTCCATCGGATAGATGCTCAGCAGATAGAAGGTAAGGCAATCCGGCACAATGTACTGGCGCGACATGGTGCTGCGCTGCTGCGGTGTATAGAACTTCTTGTAGAGCGGATAGTTTTCGCCCATGTATTTATCGAGCGAAATTCCTACAGAATGCTCTCCTACCACGATGCTCTGGTCTAAAGCGCCGATCTGGGCATAGAAACAAGGCTGCTGGAGCTCCGGAATCCAACTGTTCAGACGCGAGAAGGAAGATTTCAGCTGCTCGTTGATGTCTTCCATATTGGCAAATTCTGCCTCAGCATCGGCGATAAGCGCCTGCAGGGTAGAATCCTGATAGAACATGAGGAAACGGTTGCTGATATTGGCGTCGGTAATGGTGCCAAGCTGGAGCATTTTCTCTATCAGCGTACGGGTTTCTATCGGGTAATCGGTGTTCATCTGCTGCAGGGCTGAGAAATCACCGGTAGTAAGATATCTGCTTTCCAATCGGTCGTAACGCTGTACCGACAGGGGCACAGCCTCTCCTTCCTCGTTCGGCTTGAACTTAAACTCGCAGGCCGAACTGAGAAGCACTATTGCTAATATGACTATATAATTAAAAAACTTTTTCACGATAATTCACAAATCTTCGAGTTACGACTGCAAAAATACTAAAAATTATTTAAATTACCAAGCTTTTTTGCTAAAAAATCATACGCATTCGCAAAAAAAATGGGATTTTCTCTTAAATTTGTTTGCAAAATAGCCAGCAATGAGCAAAACGTAAGTCTTTTTTGCTCATTGCTGGCTATTTGTGCATTTTTTCTGCTTATCGGATGATAAAGAAACTGTTTATCGAATGATGACAGAAACAGAAACCTGAACCGGCTCTTCTATCTGCTTCTTCCAGGCTTTCAACCACTCATACCACTCCTTCTCGCCCTTGAAACCATAGGTTTCGTTGGCACTGGTATAAGCAAGCTTATAACTGAGCTGGCTGCCTGCAGGTTTCACTACCTGAGTATAGCAATCCTTATTGGCTGGCTGCTGACTTACCAGGGCTGACTGCGGCACATAAATGCCCAAGCCTACGGTCTCCAACTTGTGCTTTCCATCGTCCTTGCCTGTTGGCCAGTCGCTGCCGTAACAGCCTCGCAAACCCTTGCCATCAGCAAATTCGCTGGAACCCTTTACGTTGATGAGTCCTGTAGCAAACAGATAATCAGAAACATCCTTGTTGAAGAATACATCTACGTCGAAATCGCGATGACCGGCATAGATGGTGTAGCGGATGGTGGCATTGACAGGCTGCAAGCCCGGAGCCGGAACCCAACCCTTATCCACGACCTCGACGATGGCACGGAGCGGACCTTCTGAAATGACGCGCTGCTCCTGATATTTCACGTTGTTGAACAGCACCTGGTCTTTACCGTCCCAGCCACGGAGCGCACCCAGTCCGTAGGTATTGCCTACCCAGAGGCAATCATCGCCCGAACCAGCCTGAATCTGCTCATCTGAAGGATAGAACTGTGTATCCTGAATCACCAGCCCCTTGTTGATTTTGCCATAAAGGTCGATGGTCTGACGATGATCGAAATAAACACGCATGGCAATCAGTTCGCTTTCAAAGCAGGTGCCATGAGAATGGACGTAGTGATAAGGATCCTTGGTTTTCTTATCAAAAGAGATGCTGCGCAGATAAATATCCTGCCTGTTCTTAGCCAGTTTCCTGTTTCTGCTTGGCAAGCAGAGTTCAGCAAAAGTACGAGCCGGATACTGTGCCTGCTCGCCCTCACGATAGAGATGCACCTGATAGGTCTTGGTTTCTTTCTTGCCTAAATCGGCAAGGAAACAGAGTTCATCGTTGGTACAATCGCGGTTGGTGTCGTCGAGCTGCGAAGGAATCTCCTTGCCGTCAACGGTTACTACTGCGCGCTGAATGTCGCCGATAGCGCCCAACTTGCTGAGATCTACCACCACCGGAGCATCGGTTCTTGCCACCTTGGAAGGATTGGAAACCGACACCTGAAAATTAGCCTGCGCCTGGGCTGACAGAACCATCAGCGAAACCAGCGCCATCATCATTTGTCTTTTCTTCATAGATTTTTATTTTTAAGTTTGTTTATGAATAGTCTATTCAAGTTTCGCAAGTAAGCCCCACACGCCCTGTTTCGCAAGTAAGCCCCACACGCCCTGAAAGGGCAGAAGCTCCTAGCCCAGGGCATCGCCCTGGGTGTTTATGGGCGCAAACCTGTCGCCCTGTAAGGGCAAAAGCTTTCAAATACCTGGCAATATACAAAGCTTTTGCCCTTACAGGGCGCCTTGCTGATTGCCATTATACCCAGGGCGATGCCCTGGGCTAGGAGCTTTTGGGCCTTCAGCCCGTACTTGAACCACATGCGAAACTTCAGTTTATTGTCTACAACTGCGAGAAGAGTTTCTTGCCCTTGGCGTAATATTGCCAGATGATAGAGAGATTGTAAACCTGCGGAATCTCCTCCCTCACCCTACCCGTCTGTATCTTTCTGCGATCTTCGTCAAACTCATGTTTCCATGCATTGAAAGCCCTGCGCGCCTTGAAGATGGCCTTGAAGTCACCCCAGTTGCGTTTCAGAACCAATGTTTCGAAAGCAGCAAGGTAATCCAGGAATCTACGCATACGCATTACATGAGTCAACTCCGTATCACTCAGATTCTTATAAAGCATGGTTAAATTATTTCTGAAATTCAGATAAGTCTTCATCGGATTGCTTTTCGGCAGGGTTCCACCACCCACATGATAAACCTCACTCTCAGGAATGCAGTAGATTTTTCTGCCCATCAGACGCAAGCGCCAGCAAAGATCTATCTCTTCATTATGGGCAAAGAAACGGCCGTCTAAACCGCCGGCAGTCCAATAATCTTTTGAGCGAATCATCATACAGGCACCCGTAGCCCACAAGATTTCCTGCTGGTAATCATACTGCCCGTTATCGCGCTCTACCATATCAAAGATGCGGCCGCGACAGAACGGATAGCCATATTTGTCGAGGAATCCGCCGCAAGCGCCAGCATACTCAAAACTGTCCTTATCGTATTCCGCAAGCAGCTTAGGCTGGCAGGCAGCCACCTGCTGATGCGAATCCATAAACTCGATGAGCGGTGTAAGCCAATGATGCGAAACCTCCACATCGCTATTCAGGAGCACGTAATACGCTGCATCAATCTGCTTCAAGGCACGGTTATAGCCTTCAGCAAAGCCGAAATTCTGCTCCAGCACAATGGTCTTAACCTGAGGAAACTGAGTCTCGAGAAGGTGCATCGAACCATCAGAAGAAGAATTGTCTGCCACCCAGATTTCAGCATCCTGACGGGAATATTCGATGACATTCGGAAGATACTTTGCCAGCATCTTCTGACCATTCCAGTTTAATATAACGATTGCTACTTTTTCCATATTTATTGTAAACTCTTTAATCTGTTATTCAGGAGATTGGTAAACTCATAGTTCTTGAGTCCCCATTTGGGAGCAATCAGCAGTTCTTTGGGCGACTGACTGACGAAGCGCTCCAGCACCAAATCCTTTCTGAGCAGACGGATGTATTTCACGATGACATCAATATATTCCTCTACCGTGTAAACATGGAAGGGATGCTCAGCATATTCCTGTGCCAGCCGGGTGCCCCTGATAATCTGCATCTGATGAATCTTGAGAATATCAAGCGGCAAGGAAGAGATGAGAGGAGCCTGGCGCAGACTTTCTTCCGCATCTTCTCCCGGCAAGCCGATGATGATGTGACCGCCCGTAAGGATTCCCCTGGCATGAGTACGCTCTACGGCACTACGGCAACAGGCAAAATCATGTCCGCGGTTGATACGCTTCAAGGTTTCATCATTGGCACTCTCAATGCCGTATTCCACCAGTACGAAGGTGCGGTGGTTCAGTTCTTCAAGATAATCGAGCAATTCATCGCTCACACAATCCGGACGGGTTCCGATAACGATTCCCACCACATCTTCCACCTCAAGAGCCTCTTCATACATCAGCCTCAGTTGCTCCACCCTGGCGTATGTATTGGTATAAGCCTGGAAATAAGCCAGATATTTCATATCAGGATACTTCCTGCTGAAGAAAGCCTTTCCCTCCTCCAGCTGTTCAGTAATCGACTTTTTCCGGTCGCAATAGCTGGGGTTGAAGGTGCGGTTGTCGCAATACGTACATCCCCCACTCGATATTCTCCCATCTCTGTTAGGACAGGAGAATCCCGCGTCTATCGAAATCTTCTGAACACGGAAATCAGAAAACTGCTTCCGGATCCATGTTCCAAAATCGTTGTAATACATTGGACTTTGAACTTTATGATTAGCCTTGAATATTAGCTTTTAACTTGACAATCAGCCTTTGAGCTATAAACTATCAACTATAAACTATCAACTAAAGAAGCTCTCCCTTCAGCGCCGTTTTATCGTGATTGAAATCACCCAGGCGAACCTTGATAAGCTGGTTGTCGTATTCTTCCTTGGCGAGAGCCGGCGAAAGTTCTACGCGGATATAGTTCTTGGTGAATCCATGCATTGCCTTGCCTCTTGGCGCCTTCTCGAAGAGAACCTCAGCCTCAGTACCGATGCATTGAGCATAGAATTCCTGCGTCTTCTGATCGCTCAACTCCAACAGTCGCTTGGAACGCTTCTTCTTCTCCTTCTCGTCAACCACATACGGAATCTTCAAGGCAGCCGTACCCGGACGCTCAGAATAAGGGAAGACGTGAAGCTGGGTAACAGGCAGACTCTTCAGAAACTCATAGCATTCTTCAAAACACTCCGGAGTTTCACCGCGACAGCCCACCATCACATCAACACCGATAAACGCATCAGGCATCTTCTCCTTGATAAGATTCACCTTGTGGGCGAAGAGCGCCTTGTCGTAACGGCGATGCATCAGCTTGAGCACCTCATCGCTTCCGCTCTGCAGAGGAATGTGGAAATGAGGCATAAAGGCACGGCTCTGGGCACAATATGCGATGAGATCATCATCGCAGAGATCAGGCTCCAGACTCGAGATTCGGTAACGCTTGATTCCTTCTACCTGATCCATCGCCTTGACAAGGTCGATGAATCGCTCGTGGGTAGTCTGACCGAAATCACCGATATTCACACCGGTAATGACGATTTCCTTACCGCCTTCAGCAGCCGCCTGCTCACATTGAGCCACAAGCGACTGGATGCTCGGGTTGCGCGAATTGCCTCGGGCAAATGGAATGGTGCAATAGGTACAATAATAGTTGCAACCATCCTGCACCTTCAGGAAATAACGGGTACGGTTGCCACGCGAGCAAGAAGGCTGGAAGGTCTTGATTTCCTTTGTCTTCACGCTATAATGCTGATGAAGAGCCGCAGCATCGCCGTTCCGAGAACTTTCCGTATCGACGTTCTGAGGAGTCTGAGCAGCCAATCCGTTTTCCTGGGCAAACTTCTGCGCCCATGCATCGCTGAGATATTGAATCAAGTGAGCCTTCTCGTTAGCACCCAACACGAGATCCACGCCCTCTATCTTACTGACATTCTCAGATTCGAGCTGCGCATAACAGCCCGTCACGATAACGAATGCGCCCGGATTGTTTCTCACCATCCGGTGGATAGCCTGACGGCATTTATGATCGGCAACTTCTGTTACCGAGCAGGTGTTAATAAGACAAATATCAGCTTTCTCCCCCTTTTTAGCAGTAATGACGCCCATGTCTTCGAGCATTTTGCCAAAAGTGGAAGTTTCAGAGAAGTTGAGTTTGCAGCCTAGCGTATAGTAAGCTGCCTTTTTACCTTGGAAGGCACTTGAATCTATCATAAATTATCTTTTCTAATATTCTAAAAGGTAACCTAAAAAAATGAAACATAGTCTCTATAAAACGAAAAAGCCGCTAGACCGAAGTCCAGCGGTTGTTTCTCTCATTTTTTCGTTCGCAAGTAATTTCAAATTACTTAGCAGAATCAGCAGCAGCTGTATCAGCAGCAGCAGTGTCAGCAGCAGTTGTATCTACCTGAGCTGTGTCAGAATCAGCAGAAGCTGTGTTCTGAGCTGTTTTGTTACCACATGATGCGAAAGAGATAGCTGCGATAGCTACGAACATAAAAACTAATTTCTTCATTTTCTTTGCTTTTTTAAAATCTGTAAAACAATCATTTGTTCTTTTGAACGATGCAAAGGTAAGCATTTTTTTGATACGTTGTTCTTTTTTTTGCGACTTTTTTTTAGGCGTTTTTGTAACAAAATTACAAATCACTATAAATCAGCCACTTACAAAGTGCTAACAAAGGTTAAAGTTTTTGATGTGCTCGGAAACAGCCTAATTTTAACACTTTTCGGTGTTTTTTAGCGTAACAAGGGTGCGCGCCAACACCTCTTCAGAACAGCACTATATACATATAATAAGGTACGCGCGCGAGGGAAAGAACAGAAACTTTTTCTGCCTGAGAGAGAAACTTTTTCTGACTGAGGAAGAAGATTTTCCCAAGAAATCGTCCCCCAAAAACTTTGATTGCCGAGAATTTTTTCGTAACTTTGCACTCAAAACAAAGAAACAACAGACAGAAAATGATACAGCTAAAAGAAAATCAGGGCATTCCCCGCAGCATTCTCCTGATGATGGCTATCGTCGCAGGACTCACCGTAGCCAACTGCTACTACAATCAGCCGCTTCTCGAACTCATCCGCCACGACCTGGATATTACCGAGCAGAAGGCTAACCTCATCACCGTCATTACCCAGATCGGTTATGCGCTGGGCTTATTCTTCCTCATCCCCTTGGGCGACATGCTTTCGCGCAAGAAACTCATCCTTGTCAATATGACCATTGCTGCATTGATGGCAATTGTGATGGCTGCAGCGCAAAACGTTTGGATGCTCTGGGGAGCTTCACTGCTGATTGGCGCCTGTTCGGTGATTCCGCAGTTCTTCATTCCGATAGCCGGACAGTTTTCGGAACCCAAGAACAAGAGCAGGAATATGGGCATTGTACTCTCCGGACTGCTGACGGGCATTCTTGCCTCACGTGTAATCAGCGGTTACATCGGCGAATGGCTGGGATGGCGGGAGATGTTTATCATAGCTGCCTTCGTGATGGTGGTTTGCATGGGAATCATGCTACTCATGATGCCTGAAATGAAGCGCAACTATGTAGGAACCTACAGAGGGCTGATGACCACGATAGCAGAAATTTTCGTTTTCCATCCTTCTATCCGCATCTATTCCACCCGTGCAGCCTTCGGGTTCGGCAGTATGATGGCAATATGGTCTTGTCTGGCGTTCCATCTGGCGCAGCCACCTTTCTGCGCAGGAAGTGATATGGTAGGAATGCTCGGACTTTGCGGAATCATGGGAGCCGTTGCTGCCAGTGGTGTGGGAAAACTGATTCCTAGGTTTGGCATTCGAAAATTCAATCTGTTCGGAGCAGGAATGCAGATCATCGCCTGGGCAATAGCCTTGGTTTTCGGCGACACTTACGCCGGACTCATCGCAGCCATCATCCTGGTTGACATCGGTCTGCAATGTCAGCAGCTCAGCAATCAGAGTGGTTGTCTGCAGGAGATTCCGCAGGCAGCCAACCGCGCCAACACCATCTTCATGACAAGCTATTTCATCGGTGGTTCGCTAGGCACTTTCTGTGCCGGTTACATCTGGACGCAAGCCGACTGGCTTGGTGTCTGCATCGTAGGAATCGCCTTCGCCATGACTTCTCTGCTTATCACGCTAAACTGCAAGAAATAAACATCTACATCTTTTCATCACCATACATTTCCGTCCACCAGGAAGCATCATCCTGCAACCACTTGGCAAACCAGGCAAAGATGGTGTTCTGCCATTTCAGTCGCTTCTCGTAGTCGATGATGTGATGATCCTGACCATCTACCAATACCATCGCCGTAGGACGGCCAAGGAGTTTCAGCGCTGTATAGAGCTGGATACTCTCGCCTACAGGCACATTATTATCTGCCGTGCCGTGAACAAACAGCAACGGAGTATGAATCTTGTCGGCATTATAGAGCGGACTCTGATCTACAAAGAGATGCTTGTTGGTCCAAGGATATTCGTTCGCCATAGAAACTTCGCTGTAGCTGTAGCCCCAATAGCCCTCACCCCAATAGCTGGTGTGGTCGCTGATGCCTGCATGCGAGATGGCAGCAGCAAAGAGGTCGGTCTTGGTCTGAAGATACTGAGTCATGAATCCGCCGTAGCTGGCGCCGATGCAGCCTATCTTCTTGCGGTTTACGAAAGCATGCTCATCGCAGAAAGCCTGGGTGCTGGAGATGATGTCTTCAGCCACTCCCTCGCCTGCCGTATCTACATGGCGGGCAGAGAATTTCTGACCGAATCCGGTGGCTCCACTAGGATTCACAACCAGCACTACATAGCCCATCGCCGCATAAACATGATGAGGATAACGGCTCTGGAACATGCGGCTCGTAGGACTGCATCCGCCATAATAGTTCACAACCATCGGATACTTCTTCGATGCATCAAAATGAGGTGGCAGATAGTAACGGCAGCAAAGGGTGTCGCCTCTTGAATTGACAAAATTCCAAGCCTTGCATTCGCCCAGTTCAACATCCTTCAACTCGCGCGCACTCAAATCGTCAACCAATTGCGATTTCAGCGCCTTCGTATTCATCTTATAGAGTCGGTCGGCATTGGATGCACTCTGACCGGAGAAAGCCATTTCTGCTGCAGAAGATGCAAGCGAGAAACTCTTGATGTACTCTTCAGGAGTCTTGAGAAGCGTAAACTTGCCCGATTTCGGATTGAGCTGGAAGAGATGCACACAGTCTTTATCTTCGGCTGTAAGATAGATGTTTCCATCTACCTTGCTCCATTCCGTGCTCAGCACATTCGGATTGAAATCCCTGGTCAGCGGACGAACCTTCTTGTCTGCCAAGGTCATCAGATAGAGCTGGGTGTCGATCATGCTAGGTGTCTGTCCTTCTTCCACATTCTTTCCAATGCCGTTGAAAGCTTCCGGCGAAGCGCTCACGAGAATGCTCTTGCCATCTGGCGAGAACTGGGCGCTGTTCAGAAATTCACCCTTTTCTATCAGGGTTTCTACCTTTGGTGTTGTGGCAGAAGATGCATTCATACTACCCAAATCCAGGCGGTAGAATGATGTTAGGGTTGTTGGACGCTTGGTGAGTCGCTCCTCTCCCTTGCCTATCAGCAGATAACGCGAATCGGCAGAAATATCCATCAGGTAGATGTTGTGGTAACCGAAGGTGAGCGGCTGGAGAATGCCCGATGCAAGATCATATTTGGCGAGATTGCTGCGCTCGCGCCAACCAGGCTGTCTGTCTTCCGGTTCTTTTACATCATAAACTTGCGGATCCTTTTTTCTGCCTTCAGTAGTGAGCGTATAGATGAGCGTCTTCTCATCGGGAGTAAACTGGAACCATCCGTCTGGAATATTGGCAGCCAACACTTCGCGCTCCATCGTCAGCGGATTGATGGTAATAAGCTGCAATGTGCCATCCTGCTTTTCTTCTCCGGCAATACTGCTGTCGCTCGCCTTCTGCGTGAAATACAGTTTATTGCTTGAAGGCATCCATTTCACGTTCTCCTCAAATGTAGCCATCAGTCTGTTAGTCTGAGAGTTGCGCAACTCACTAATGCTATGGTTATTACCTTTTCTATCTACCCAGGTTTTCCGAACTACGATAAACTTTCCGTTTGGCGAGATAGAAACACTCGGATAGTTGGGCGCACAAATCACATCATAGATGTTATAGGCACGCTTTGCCGTCGCATCGCCTACAGAAAGCGGAGCACCGTTGGCTGCGGTTACGGTCAACTTGATAGATTTCTTATCAGAAGATGCATTCTTCCGGGTAAGATATTTGATGACAACTGTATGTTGTGAAGGAGTCAGGATGGTTTCAGCCTTATCGCCGTTCACCTCTACCTGTTCACCGTCTACAAACAGGCGGTATTGCTCCAATCCTTCTACCGCGATGGTTGCTTTGGTGCGCTGAGTGTTAGATACGCAGAAAGAAGCCAGATGGAGCGCATCCTGCTGCTTGTCGGCAAGAAGTTGGGCTGCACTCACCTCCTTACCCTTGTTTAATAAGGTGAAAGACAGTGGCGAATCGAGCAGCTGCTTAAGGTCAAACGCTTCGCCCTTGATGTTCACACTGTCAGCCATCCAAGGCTGTACTACAGCATAAGGGCCTGCATATTTCAGCGTTTTCACCTCTATGGTTTCGGCACTGGCAGAGATTGAAGCCATCAGGGCAGCTGCCAGCAGTCCGCTTTTTGTTGTTTTCAGAATCAGTTTATTCATAAATGTCCTTATTTTGATTTTGGTGCGAAATTACAAATAAAATTCGAGATAAACGAATGTTTCTGTTACAATTTGCTTTTTTTGCTGCATTTTTGCCATACAAATGTTATCTTTAAGTTAATCGGATGAGCCAGTAGGTTATTGTTGGGTTAAACCCCTCTCCCATTCATTGCTGTTTCAAGAAAACACCTTATCTTTGCATCGCCAATCTACAGAAGAAAGGCGCATGAACTTAAAAAGAATAAGAAAAAAGATAGCATTAACATAAGAAAAGGGAAAGAATATGAAACAGAAATCATTGATATTGATGAGCACCCTGCTCGTCTGCTCACTCGAAAGTTTCGCACAGAGTGATGTCGAGAAAAACGACTCGATATGGAAGGACTTCGACCTGGCAAGCGTTACCGTGGTTGCCTCGAAACCGCTGGTAAAGATGGAGACCGACAAGATGACCTACAACGTACAGCAGGATGCTGACGCCAAGGCCTCTACCGTTCTCGACATGCTGCGCAAGGTGCCGATGGTTACGGTGGATGGACAGGACAATATCACCGTGAACGGTTCATCCAGTTTCAAAGTGTATGTTGATGGAAAGCCGAATCCGATGTTCTCAGCCAACCCTTCGCAGATTTTCAAGGCAATGCCGGCAACTATGGTAAAAAACATAGAAGTAATCACCAACCCAGGAGCCAAATATGATGCTGAAGGTACGGGCGGCGTGCTCAACATCGTACTCAACAAGCAAGCTGTAAATGGAGCCGGAGGCAACGACTTCAGTAATGGCTATAATGGCAATATCAGTGCAGCTGCCGGCAACCAGGCACAGCGCATCTCCGCCTTCATCAGCGGTCAGCAGGGCAAGCTCACCTATAGTGCCAACGGAATGTACAATCATCAGCGCATGAATGGAACCACCATCTCCTTCGACCGATTCCAGAAGGATGGCTGCACGATGAACTATTATCAGAATTCGGATATGAAGCAGCCTTTCTCTATGGGCAACATCAGTCTGAGCTACGAACTTGATTCACTGAGCAACATCAGCGCTACTGCAGGACTGACCACCTTCAACCAGAAGATTACAGGTCACCCACTCACAAAGATGAGAGGCGGAATCTACGGCAAAGGATTCGAATACGGCAATGAGATGAAACAGAATCTGGGCAATACCTCCTTCAACGGAAGCATCGATTATCAGCGATTTTTCAACAAGGAGCGCACGAACTACCTCATTCTCAGCTATCTATTCAGTACCAACCCATCTCACACAGACAACTATACGTTCTACGACGACATCAGCCATGTGACGTCTCTCCAGCTCAACGATCTGCTCTCCAAAAGTAAGACCCGAGGCACTGAACATACTTTCCAGGCAGATTTTACCCATTCGCTCAGCGCCACCCAGCACCTGAATTTCGGAGCCAAATACATAGCCCGCATCAACAGAAGCGATTCACGCTACTACGATGTGGCGGCAGATAAAACTGAGACGCTGAACCCTGCCAACAGTATGGAGTATAAGAACACCCAGAACATTCTTGCCACCTATGCAGAATGGAAGGGAAACTTCGGAAAGATAGGAACCATGCTTGGAACCCGATACGAACAGACCTGGGAGAAAGTGAAGTTTGAACAGGGTAAGGGTGATAATTTTGATAAAGATTACGGCAATCTCGTACCGAGCGCCAGCATCTCTTACGCCATCGCTCCAGGCATGAATCTCGGTGTGAACTACAGCATGCGCATCACCCGTCCGGGAATTACCTACCTTAACCCTTATGTTGACCGCAGTAATCCTACCGCCATCAGCTATGGTAATACAGACCTCGACGTAGTGAAGTCGCATCAGGTGAACATGGTATTTAATTATTACAATCCACGATTCATTCTGAGTACAACTCTGGGCTACGGATTCTGCAACAACAAGATAGAGCAGTATTCGTTCATCGATGCAGACAACCTGCTCAACACCACCTACGGCAATGTTTCGAAAACCCGCAACGCCAGTCTGAATATCTTTGCCAACTGGCTGGTGTTCAAGAAGACGAGATTGATGCTGAACGAGAGTCTGAGCTACAATGATTTGCGAAGCGAAGTATTGGGATGGAAGAATCATGGCTGGAACAGCAGTACGATGATCAATCTGCAACAGACACTTCCTTGGGAGTTGCAATGGACAGTAGGAAGTATCATTCAGAGCAAACAGCACAACCTGCAAGGCTATCAGAGCGGAATGTCATTCTTCAACTCCACCCTCTCCAAATCCATCGTCAAGGATAAGCTGGACTTGAGTCTGATGTTCCTCACACCAACCGATAACAAGCTCAACATCAAGCAGAAAACCGTGGGTTCAGACTATGTACAGAATATGACGGTAAAGGTGCCTCTGCGCCAGATCAGCCTCACACTCACCTGGAAATTCGGCAACACCAAGAAGCAATTCCAAAAGGTGAAATCCAACATCAAGAATGATTTCCAGGAAGAAAAGCAGGGAATCCAGACGGGTGGAATGAATGAAAATTAACAAGATCAGAAACAATAGAAAACGTTGAATAGAATAAACAATACTCTCTCCAACGAGTTGCAATGCATAAAAAAAGCATTCGCAACTCGTTTTTTTATACGATTTATTGTCTTATTTGATTTCTTTTTTGTACTTTTACACGCAAAAAATATCACATAAAATAACAGAATGATGAAGAAACAGACTCAAGCTATTCATTTGGAATATGAGCGCCGCGATCTGCATCTTTCTCACGATGCGCTTCTCGACCTATTCATCGACAAGGCGCATCTGGCATTGAATGATGGGGAGATGTTCGGACCTGGCGGAGAAGGATTCATGCGATTGAATGTGGCTGCACCAAAAAGTGTTATCAAACAGGCTTTACAGCAGTTGGAAGAGGCTATGAGCCAACTCTAGATCTTTTAAGAAAAACAATAGCCGTAACTACAGAAAATATAGTTACGGCTATTATTATAATATGGTGGAAGAAAACCTTTATTCCCCCTCCATCAAATCATGAACCAGTTTGATTTCGTAATAATCAATACCAGCTCCCAAAGCTTCCTTTATTTCGCTAAAATGCTCCAATTCAGGATGAGCCTTCATGAAATCACGGATTTTCTTTTCATGGGCACTTGAAATCAGCGCCCGCAGCCCAACCTTTCCTTCTTTCACATACGAAGCAAGATGACCTGCAATCGTATCCTTGACAAAACCCCGTTCTGCAGCTATCTGCTCCAGCGTCATTCCCTGCTTATAAAGGTTATAACTGATTTCCCTTGTAGGGGTTTTCGGCACCTTCGGTTCATTCGGTTTCTTCTGTCTCCTTGACTTTCTGCCCGAACCGCTATCTGATGAGGCATCTGCATCCAACAGCAAGAACTGCGCCTTCTTTTTCAGATAATCTGTTACCGTGAATTCTGCACTACATTCATACTTCAAAAGCCGTTCTTTTAATTTTACATCCTCTGAAAAAACAGAGAAGCGGTCTTCAAACTGTTTCCTAGCCACCTTGTTGTCTGTATCAAGATTCGACTTTCTGATTAAATCAATCAGAATGCCGATTTTATCAAGAAAATACATAGCCCCCTTATGAATGCGGTCTTGCAGTTCAGCCTGTCTTACATCAGGATTTCGGGCAAGCATACCCGTATACTGCACACGGAATTTATCCGATACGGCTATCAGACTTTTCAACACCACCTGCAGCTTCTGATACTCGCTTACCACACGCGGATATTTACCATTAAAGAACTCAACCAGGCAGCGCATCAGATGCTCATAACTGGCTCTGATAGAATAGAAATCGAAGAGTTCACTGATGCAATAAATGATATACTGCAGCTCCAGACTGCTGATTTGCTCCTGAGTAGGAGCAGTAAGCTGACTGCTGAATGCATCCACTGTCTGGCTGCTGATAATGGCTCCGCGAGAAAGCGGTTCGCTGAGCACCATACCCTCTAAAGTCTTGCAGCGGCTCAGTGCAACATAGGTCTGACCATGCGTAAAAGAATGAGAAGCATCAATGATGGCATGTTCGAAAGTAAGTCCCTGACTCTTGTGGATGGTTATTGCCCACGCCAGACGCAGAGGATACTGCATGAATTTTCCTTCCACTGTTTCCTCTATCTCTTTGGTTTTCTCGTTCAGGGTATATTTCGCATTGGTCCATTCCTTTTTCTCCAGTTCAAGCTCCTCGCCTGAGTCCTTACTGCGAACGATAATCTTGCTGCCGTTTTCATCGGTCTTGACCCCTATCACCTCGCCTATCATACCATTATAGAAACGATGCTGCGGGTCGTTCTTGATGAACATCACCTGGGCTCCCGGTTTCAAGATGAGCTTGAAATCAGCAGGATAAGATGATTCTGGAAAATTGCCTTCCACCTCGGCAGTAAAGGAATACGCCTGCGCAGGCAAGGCGGCAAGCTGCTGTTCGTTAATATACTGGGCAGGTGCATTATGGGTGGTAAGCCGGATATAATTGCCCTCCTTTGGTGGTACAAAATTTGGAATATAGCGCTGGTTCAGAGCCTGCAGCGTAGCTTCTGAAGCCTTGTTTTCCCTAATCTGGTTGAGCAGCGAGATAAACTGCTCATCTTGCTGTCTGTATATCTTTTTAAGTTCGACGGTAAGATAACCCACCTGCTTCAGAGCGTTGCTGCTGAAGAAGAAAGGAGTATCATAATGCTGCCCTAAAAGATGCTCTTCCTGTGGCGTAACAACAGGTGCGAGCTGCTGCAAATCGCCTATCATCAAGAGTTGTACACCACCGAAAGGCAGGTCGTGGCGCTTGCGATACTGGCGAAGCACGGAGTCAATAGCATCGAGCAGATCGCTACGCACCATACTGATTTCGTCGATTACCAGCAGGTCGATGCTTCGGATGATATTGCGCTTGAGCTTACTGAACTGATAGCGTTTCTGTTCGCCGCTGCCAAAGGTCGTGCCCGGCACGTATGGCGAGAAGGGAAGCTGGAAGAACGAATGGATGGTCATTCCTCCGGCGTTGATGGCTGCAATGCCCGTAGGAGCAAGCACAATCATTCGTTTGGGCGACAATTCTTTCAATCGCTTGAGGAAGGTCGTCTTACCTGTGCCCGCCTTTCCAGTAAGGAAGAGGTTGGCACTTGTCTTTTCTATGATATTCCATGCCAGGATGGATTCTTCGTTCATTTCCATACAGCTTCTTTTTTGTACCAGATTTTATATCAGAACTAGATTTCTTCCGTGATTTCGCGCATTTCCTTGCGCTTCTTCTCTGCGCGTGGACAGTCTTCAGCAATATGACCTACAGGAATGATTACCACCGCCTCATAGCCCTCGCGAGCAAAGAACTGCTGCATCTTTGCCGTATCGTAATTGCAGACCCAGCAGGTGCCCAGTCCGCACTCTGTTGCAGCCAGACAGAGATGCTCTGCCGCTATCGCCACATCAATATCGCCATGCGGTTTCTCATCATATCTGCGCACCCAGTTCTCATTCACGTTTTTCATACCTATAATATATATAGGAGCCGTCTTGAACCATTCACGGTCATAGCACTCCTGCAGTTTCTTCTTCGCATCTTCCGAGCGCACGATGAGCCAGCGCCAAGGCTGCCTGTTCACTGCCGACGGTGCCAGGCGCACACACTCCATAATATAGTCCAAATCCTCCTGGCTAACTGCCTCTGGAGTAAACTTGCGAGCCGAGAAACGCTCCTGGCTCAATGCCAACATGTTATTCTTATGATTCATATCGTTCAGTTTTATGATGTTTCAATACTAGCTTATGTCCACAAAGGTAAGAATAAATCATGAAACGACAAAAAACTTGAATGAAAAACTATCTTTTTCGGATTATTTTTTGTATTTTTGCACATCAAACCAGGATTTCTGGTGATAACAAGAGATGTTAATTATAAGATATGATAGGACTGGCAGACTGCAACAACTTCTACTGTTCGTGCGAGCGAGTGTTTCGCCCCGACCTGATAGGAAAGCCCGTGGTTGTATTGAGCAACAACGACGGGTGCGTCATTGCGCGCTCTGAAGAAGCCAAGGCATTGGGGTATAAGATGGGAGACCCGTTCTATCAGGTTAAGGAAAAACTGGAGGCTGAGGGAGTGGCTATCTTCTCCAGTAACTATACACTCTACGGTTCGCTCTCCAACAGAGTGATGTCTATGCTGTCGCACTACTCGCCCCACATCGACCAATACTCTATCGATGAAAGTTTCTTCGATGTAGATCAGTCTATGGCAGAGCGCTTCTTCCAGGATAATCTGAAAGAAAACGATACATTTTTAAATAATGAATCCCTGCTCCACCAATATGGCGCTAAGATTTCTGCCGATGTACTCCGAGCCGTAGGAATCCCTATCTCCATCGGCATTGCAGAAACAAAGACTCTGGCAAAAATCGGTTCTAAATTCGCCAAGAAATACAAGGGTTACCAAGGCTGCTGTCTCATCGATACTGATGAGCGAAGACACAAGGCTTTATCTCTGTTCCCGATAAAAGATGTATGGGGAATCGGACGACAGATTTCCAGGAAACTCGATTATATGGGCATCCGAACTGCTGCCCAATTTGCAGATAAGAAAGAAAGTTGGGTGCGCAGTCATTTCAACATCACCACGGTGAGAACGTGGAAGGAACTGAATGGCGAAAGCTGCATCAGCATCGAGGAACTGCCGCAGAAGAAGAGTATCTGCACCAGCCGGAGCTTTGCCGCTGAAGGCATCAGCGATAAGGATGTGGTAGAAGAAGCCGTGGCTAATTTTGCCGTGCGCTGCGCCGAAAAGCTGCGACATCAGGGCAGCGTGTGCCAGGGAATCACGGTGTTTGCCTGGACATCCAGGTTCAATGAGAACGTGCCGGAATACACCATCCACGATTCCCTTACCCTGCCCATTGCCACCAATGCGCAGGAAGAGATAGTAGGTGCCGCCCTCAGTATTCTCCGTGCCAAATACCCGAAATCGATGGCTGACAGCAGGCCCGACCGCCCCGACATGTCGTTTTACTTCAAAAAAGCTGGCGTTATCCTGTGGCAGATTTCCCCCGACCATCCCCGTCAGCAAGACCTCTTCGACCCCATCGACCGAAGCAAGCAAAAAAAGCTGATGGAGGCTATCGACGCCATCAACCGGAAGAATGGTTATGGCACCATACGCCAGGCCATACAAGGCACAGACTGCCGATTCGACCTGAAACGCGAGTACATGTCGAAGCAGTTTACCACGAACATCCATGATATTCTGAAAGTAAAAACAAAATGAATAAGAATAACGATAACAAGATAAAACTGACATTTCACCCTGCGGAATTCGGAGCCAAGATGCCGATTCCGCTGGCAGAGCAAAGCGTAAAGGCTGGCTTCCCTTCGCCGGCACAAGACTATATGGAAGGAGAGATAGACCTCAACGATATTCTGGTTCGCCATCGTGAGGCTACTTTCTATGTACGTGTTTCAGGCGACAGCATGCAAGATGCAGGCATTCTCGACGGTGACCTAGCCATCGTAGATAGACAGATTGAACCCTCCAATGGCAACTTCGTCATCGCCTTCGTGGATGGCGAATTCACCATCAAGCAATTCAAGATGGATGAGAGCGGTGCCTTCGGATGGCTCATCCCATGGAACAAGAACTTCTCCCCAATCCGGGTAGATGAGACCAACCGATTCATGATTTGGGGCGTGGTTACCTATGTGATTCATCAAATTGCAGAATAATTCATTTGATTGCGGAATGATTCATCTGATTGCAGAGCAGAATAACTCTTAAAAATAAAAAACTCGGGATGCTTCGAAAAAGGAAACATCCCGAGTTTTTTATATTCTTATTAATTTACGTCTTACTAATGTCTTTTATACTTCCTGCTTCTTGTAACCCACAAGTCCGTACCAGAGGATGACGAACTCGCAGAAGAGAGGAACGAGCCAGGTGAACTGCCATGAACCGATATAATCAGCAAGCAATCCCTGAAGCACAGGGAAGACGGCACCACCGAAAACTCCCATCATAAACACACCCGAAGCCTTGGAAGTATATTCCTTCAAGCCATCCACCGCCAAGGTAAAGATGCAACTCCACATGACACTATGGAACAATCCCACAGCAGCCATCAACCAGAGATTTTCGGTAAGCATGGAAATAGCCATCAATACGATTGCCGCCACGCTAACGGCGATGAGCATAGGGCGAGGTGCCACGTTCTTCAAACCAGCAGAAACCATTCTACCTATCATGAATCCTCCCCAATAGAGTGTGGCAAGAAGGGCTGGAGAAAGATCGTAACCATGACCCATCAAATCCATCGCATGAAGATTCATATTGTTGCCGATTCCCACCTCGGTTCCCACATAGAAGAAGATGGTAATCACACCATATTTCAAATGGCGGAACGACCAGATGCTGCGTTTCTTCGCATTCCTGGAATCATCAGAAGGAGTTGTCTTTCCTTCAGATTCCACATCTTGAGTTTCCTCTCTCGTACCCTCAATGTCAGGAAGATTCGCCTTGGAAGTACTCCATGTTGTAAAGGCAATGATGAGCATCATCACCAGAAAAGGAATGGTGAGCTGATCGGCAGAAACACGATCCAGGGAAACGCCGGCAAACATCACGCCCGTTACGAAGAAAGGAGCGATGGTAGTACCGAATGAATTCACCGCACAAGTGAAGTTCATGCGCTGCACCGGTTGAGTGCCCGGCAAAGGATAGGCAGCTATGTATGGATTGATAACCACCTGAAGCATTGCCGCAGACGTACCCATCAGATAGGAACCGAAAAGGAAAATGAAATACCCGAATGGTACGAAATCCAGAGAAATATGCACACCTGCCCCACCCCAATATTCAGCAATCAGCGCCGAAGCAAGATAGAAGGCAAGTCCCAGCACCATGACCAGCATCGAACGGATGAGCGTCTTCTTATAGCCCACCTTGTTGAGCAAGCGTCCCGTCTTCGCACTATTGAGCAGATAACCCAGGAAGAAGGCGAAGGAGATAAGCGTAGCCAGGGAGTTCTTGGTGGTAGTAACCTCCGAGAGGAAGGCTATCTTCAAGGGCCCCTGACACTGACCGTTGACGGTAGTGAGAAAGCCCACTATAAAATAGATGAATGTCAGGAGGAGGAATGGTCCTGCACTCCTAAGCGTTATCGATTGTTTCATGTTTATCTAGGTTTAAATTAGAGAAAGTTACGCTATCGTCAGGTGTTTCGACGAATTAAACAATCCATAAAAACACCTGACTCTTATTTTCAAGAGTTTCTCTCTATATTACAAGATTTCATCTTCCAAAACCTTCATGGCACCCTTTGCCTTGATGTCTTCCACCATCTTCAGGTAAAGCTCTACGAAATGAGAAGCTGCCTTGAGATTAGTGCTTGTAAAGGCTGAAATGCCGAGAAAATCGAGCGCATCATCGCTATCGATGGCCTTATGGTCATCAACGGTAAGCCATGGATCTGCCACTTCGAATGCATCACCATTGTCATCTACCTGATACTTCAGATAATGACGGTAAGCAGCAAAGAGGTAAGCCACACGCTTGAACTCCACATTCTGGCGCTTGCCAGAAGCATCATCAGCAATCATCTTCTCCAGGTTCGGCATTACGTAAACCGGGAACTTGCTGGCACCATCGAAGCAGAGACGAGCCACCTGGTCGCTGACCATACGATTGCCGAAACGCTCTACCAGGCACTGCTTGTATGCCTCCAGATCAGTATCCTTTGGAGCTGGCACGTAAGGAGTGATGTCTTCATCCATGAAGGCACGTACAAACTTACGGATTCTCTCATCGTGCATGGCTGCATCTACCTTGCGGTAACCGCCGAGGAAAGATGGATAAGAGAGCAATGTATGAGAAGCATTCAGGAGAGAAAGCTTCATATTCTCGAAGGCAGTCACATCGTCGGTCATCTGAGCACCCACGGTTTCCCATGCTGGGCGACCGGCTGCAAAATTATCCTCTACTACCCACTGGATGAAATCCTCGCAATAAACAGGAGCCTCATCGCAAGTGCCGTTCTGAGCATTCAGTCGCTCGATGTCGGCAGGACGGGTAGCTGGAGTAATGCGGTCAACCATTGAGTTTGGGAAGGTAACGTTCTCCTCCATCCAGGCAGCGAGTTCCTTATCCTGAGCTCCCACGAAAGCCATGAAAGCCTTGCGGGCTGTATTGCCATTGTGCTGCAGATTATCGCAGGAAAGGATGGTGATAGGACCATTGCCTGCTGCCTTGCGGCGACGCAATCCCTCGGCTACATATCCGAAGGCTGTAACCGGCTTGGCAGGATTCTCGATATCGTGAGCCACCTGCGCATTGTCGAGCATGAATTCGCCACTCTGACGAGAGATATTGTATCCGCCCTCGGTGATGGTGAGGGTGATGATCTTGATATCCTTTGAAGCAATTTTGTTCAGAATCTGCTCCTGCTCCTCAACGCCCCAATAGAGTTCTACGAGCGCACCCAACTGATAAACCTGGATGCTGTCATCACGTCCACATACGGTAAGGGTGTATTCACCGTCCTGCTTCTTCAGGGCGTGGTAGAGACGCTCATCGCCTGGGAGAATCATTGCTCCACAGATACCCCAGTTCTGCTGGGTATTGTTCTCGAGGAACATGTTGGTCATGAACTCCAGATGAGCACGATGGAAGTTACCTACTCCGAAGTGCAGGATACCTGCCTTTACCAAACTGCGGTTATAAGCATAACCTTTTACTACCTGAGCTGCATTTGCTGCGTTTGCATTCACTAAATTTGCCATAATTCTTTTATTGTTAGCTGTAAATATTAATTGTTTATTCATTTTTGGGGAAGCAAGTAGCCGAGGAGTTTCCTCAGCTATCTTATCTCCCGTTTCCGATGGCAAAGATATTGCGTTTTTTCGAGATAAAAAGATATTTTTTTCGAAAAAAACTTGCAAACGTTCCCAATTTCTGCAAACGTTTTAAATACTTTCAGGCGATTACCGAGAACCACTTTCTAGTGATTACCGGAAACCACGAAGTTTGATTATTCTCCCGTAGATTCTCTACATTTCATCGTGGTCTTCAACACCACCTGTCTATCTTCCATCTCCGGATTATTGATTTTCTCCATCACCAGTTCTGCCGCCTTTCTGCCCATCTCCTCCAACGGAGGCTCCATAGTAGTAATCTGAGGAGATACGATGGTTGATAGTTCGGTACCCGAAAAACCAGCCACGAAAATCTCTTCCGGCACCCGTCTACCCAAGGCACGGAGTCGATTCTGCGCACCTATCGCCAAAGTATCAGTAAAGGCGAAGACGGCATCAAATTCCACCTTATTATATATAAGACGGTCGATGGCATCAGCTCCATCCTTGAAGGTCATTCCCGTCTTCACAATCAGCTCCGGGTCGAAGAGATGGAATTTCTCCATCGCCTCACGATAACCCAAGCCTCGCTGATAGGCATTATAAATGTCGTCGGGTTCCTGCAGATAGACGATGCGCTTCCTGCCCAGGCGGATAAGATGCTCTACCATGAAATAAGAATCAACATTATCATCCACCATCACCTGCGGCATTTTCAATCCGTATGGAATGCGGTCGTAGAAGACTATCGCCATACCATCTGCTGCCAACTGCTGATACATTTCTATGTTCTTGCGGTAGCTGCAGAGGCTCACAATCAGACCATCTACCATAAACTGCTCCATCATCTTCAGGTTCTCCAACTCCCGCTCCGGTTTCTCATCGCTCTCGGCAATCATCACCTTCTGGTTCTTTTTGTAGAGCACGTCCTGAATACCATTAATCACCTGCGAAGCATAAGGGGTATGCATCTCCGGCACGATGACACCAATGGTGTTCGTACGCCCCATCTTCAGGTTCATCGCCACCGGATTGCGCTTGTAGCCGAGTCGTTTTGCCTCTTCCACCACCATCTCGCGCGTCTCCTTGCGAATGTTCTTGTCATCCGTCAACGCTCTGGAAACAGTGGAGACCGAGATGCAGAGAGAACGGGCTATATCCTTAATTGTAACATGTTTCATAATGATGTTTTTTATTAAAAAATCGTTCGTCTTTTGAAGTTGTCGATGCAAATATACAACTTTTCCTTTAAACCGACAACATTTCTCGAAAAAATGCTCATAAAAATGCTATCTGAATATTACATTTTACAAGTTCATCTTACTAAATCTAAAATGAGAACGATTGCAACAAGCTTCAATCCCATATTTCTACCCATCTTCCTTTGCCTCCTCATCAAAAAGTTGTACCTTTGCAGTCGAATTTTCAGCAAGAACCAGGCATTACGCCTTATAGAGAACAGAATTTTCAGCAAATATATGTAATTAATATGTAAAAACAGCAGTAGTTATGAGCATTAATATCAAGAGAAATCAGTTGAAGAGAGTAGTTATCGTAGGTGGCGGACTCGGTGGTCTTCGTTTGGCAGAAGACCTCTGCAATTCAAACCTGCAGGTGGTGTTGATCGATAAGAACAATTTCCATCAGTTCCCTCCGCTTATCTATCAGATAGCTTCGGCAGGTATCGACCCAAGTTCCATCTCCTTCCCTTTCCGCCAGATTTTCCGCAAGCGCAAGAACTTCTACTTCCGCATGGCAGAAGCGAGAGCCGTATTCCCAGACAAGAAGATTCTGCAGACTTCCATCGGTAAGATCGAGTACGATTACCTGGTGTTCGCAGCAGGAACCACCACCAATTTCTATGGCAATGCCAACATCGAGAAATGGGCGATTCCTATGAAGACCGTTTCTGAGGCAATGGGATTGCGCAACGCCCTGTTGAGCAACCTGGAGCGTGCATTGACCTGTGCCACAGAAGAGGAGCGACAGGAACTCCTGAACGTGGTCATTGTGGGCGGTGGTGCCACAGGTGTGGAGATTGCCGGAGCCCTGTCTGAAATGAAGCGCTACGTGATTCCTTATGATTATCCTGATATGGACTCATCTCTGATGCACATCTATCTCCTGGAAGCTGGCGACAGACTGCTCGCCGGAATGTCACAGGAATCTTCTAAGAAAGCATACGAATTCCTTACCAGCATGGGTGTGGATGTGCAGTTTGGCAAGATGGTAACCGACTACAAGGACCACAAGGTTCTGATGAAGGATGGAGAGGAGATTCCTACCCGCACCTTCCTCTGGGTATCAGGTGTAAAGGCTCAGCCTATCACAGGTATCGATGGCGACCATCTGGGCCGTGGTTTCCGAATCGTAGTAGATGAATTCAACCGCATCCCTGGCATGGACGGCCTCTTTGCCATCGGCGACCAGTGCCTCCAGACCGCCGATCCAGCTTATCCTGGCGGTCATCCACAGTTGGCTCAGGTAGCCATCCAGCAGGCTGCGCTTCTGGCAAAGAATATCCAGAAGATTGCAGAGGGAGCCACTGATTCCCAGCTCAAGCCTTTCCGCTACAAGAACCTGGGTTCTATGGCTACCATCGGAAGAAACAAGGCAGTGGTAGAACTTGGCAAGTTCCACAGCCAGGGCTTCTTTGCCTGGGTATTGTGGCTGGTAGTTCACCTCCGTTCTATCCTTGGCGTAAAGAACAAGATGATGGTAATGCTCAACTGGCTCTGGAAGTACGTGAGCTACAACGATTCTATCCGAATGATTACCTACGCCACCAAGCCTAAGGAAGTGCGCGACCGTTTGAAGCGCGAACAGACCACTCACCTCGGCACCGACTTGCTGGAGAATGAAGAAGAGGAAGCTTAAGATAAGGAAACAGAAAACGGGTGTATCATTCAATAAAATAGATGATACACCCGTTTCTTGTATACTGTTTTCTGAAACAGCTTCTTTTATGCAGATTCCAGAAGCCGATACCTCTATTAAGTAGATTCTCTTATCACGGTTTCACCTCTCAATGCAATTTCCTCTATCCTTCTATAACCATCGGCAATATGCTCCAGCAGCAGTCGGCAACTTTCCTGCGCCATTTTCTCAATAGGCTGCTCCACTACCGTCAACTGAGGATGAACCAAAGTAGCCAGAGCTGTGCCAGACATGCAGCATAACGCCACATCCTCCGGAATGCGCAAGCCACGCTTTTGGATAGCACTCTTGGCTCCCAACACAGCAGTCTCCGTAAAGCCAAAAACCGCATCAAAGGGCACATTCTTCTCCAGGAAACGCTCCATCACCCAACTACCCTCTTCAGCCGACAAGGCTGGCGACAAGACATCTTGCGCCTGATACTCTATATGAAACTTTTCCAGCGCATCCCGATAACCCCTCAATCGTTCATAGCTGTTTCGGATATAAGCAGATCCCGGAATATGAATAATATGCTTATACCCCTTGCGCAACAAAGCCTCCACCATGAAAAACGACATGATGTAATCATCCATATGCACCTGTGAAGCCTTTACCTTCTCCACCGTTCTATCGAAAAACACGATGGGAATGCCCCTATCTATCACCTTATTATATAGGTCCACATTATGCTCCTTATCGCATGCACTCATCAGGATGCCATCCACACGCAGCTGCTCCATCATCAGAATGTTCTCTCTCTCCTGCTCAGGATTCTCGTTAGAAATGGCTATCATCACCTTATACCCCTGCTTGCGCAGGATGGCTTGAGCATCATTGATAAAGGTCATATAGAAAGTGGTGACGATTTCGGGAATGATGATGCCGATGTTATGAGTACTCTGCTGGCGAAAGTTCACAGCCAGTTCGTTGCGATGATAGCCCATCCGCTCGGCAGTCGCCAATATCTTCTGCAAGGTTTCCGCCTTCACATTACCCGTATCTCCCGAAAGAGCACGGGAAACGGTGGACTTGGAAATCCCCAGTTCCCTTGCAATATCCATAATGGTTACATATTTTGCCATATCTCTTTTTCTTTCTTGTTGAATGTGCCTGCAAAGATACTTATTTTCCATGAAAGCAACAACAAAAAACAGAGAAATCTTTTTGGGAACGGTTGCGAAAAATGGGAACGGTTGCGGGAACGGTTGCGAAAAAAGAGTCGTTTTTTTTCTTGATTTTCCAGCAAAATCGTTCTATCTTTGCAGCGTGAAAAGGAAAAACGATTTTTCTAATCGCTCCATTCCTTCGCAAAACAAAGAATAAACAACATTAAGTATCACAATCAAACCTAAGAAAAAAGAATATGGAACAAGATTCTAAATTTCAAGCGAACAATTCGCTAGAGAACAATTCGCAGGGAAAGGTTCCCTTCATCAGTAAGCTCGCCTATGGCATGGGCGATGTGGGCTGCAACTTCAGTTGGATGTTCGTGGGCAACTTCCTTATGATATTCTATACCGATGTGTTCGGAATCAGCATGAGTGCCGTAGCAACCCTGATGCTTGTTTCCCGATTCTGGGATGCCATCAACGACCCCATCATCGGCACACTTACCGATAAGACCCACACCCGATGGGGACGATTCCGCCCATGGCTGCTCTTCGGAGCTCCTATCACGGCACTGGTACTGATACTCACTTTCTGGGCCCATCCGGAATGGAGCCAGACCGCCAAGATTATCTATATGGCAGTAACCTACTGCATCCTGGTGTTGGGATATACCTGCGTGAACCTGCCTTACGGCACACTCTGCGGAGCCATGACACAAGACATCGATGAGAGAGCCAAGCTCAACACCAGCCGTTCGGTGAGCGCCATGATGGCCATCGGAGTAATCAACATCGTAACCGTTCCGCTCATCAGCTGGTTTGGCGCAGGCGACAACAAATATGGTTATCTGGCTGTGGCTGTACTCTACGGCATCATCTTCGCTGCCTGCCATCTGTTCTGCTTCCATAAGACCAAGGAAGTGGTAGAAGTTCCTGTGGGACAGAAGCTCCCATTAAAGGTGCAGCTTCGCTCCGTGATGAAGAACAAGCCCTATCTGCTTGCCCTCTTAGGACAGTTGCTCTTCGGTTTCATCCACTACGGACGCAATGCCGACATGCTCTACTATTTCACTTATGTAGAAGGTTCGGCAACGCTCTTCTCCTACTATTCCATGGCCATCATTGTGCCAAGCATCATAGGTGCAGCCTGCTTCCCTCTGGTATTCAGAAAAACGGGCAACAAGGGTTTCACGGCAGCCATCTTCGCTTTCCTCACCGGTATTACGATGATAGGTCTGTACTTCTTCAGCCCTAACGGCAGCGCCATCATGTTCTATCTGTTCTCAGCTTTGTCGTGGTTCTTCTTCTCAGGCTTCAATACAGCCATCTATGCCATCATCCCCGACTGTGTGGAGTATGGCGAGTGGAAGACGGGCATCAGAAACGACGGATTCCAATACGCCTTCATCTCGCTGGGCAACAAGATAGGAATGGCACTCGGCACATCGCTTCTCGCCATTGCTCTGGGCAATGCAGGATACGTAAGCAACGCCATGCAGAATCCAGAAGTATTAAGCATCATGCACCACGCCTTCAGCACCATTCCTGGAGTATTGTGGATTATCACCGCAGGATGCCTCTGCTTCTACAAGCTCAACAAGAAGCAATACAAGCAGATTATGGAAGATTTGGAAAACAAAAAGAAATAAAGATAAACCGGGATCTTTTATCCCACCAACATAACAATAACAATTTCAAAACATTATAATTATGAGACAGGCAATATTGGTAGAACCAAAGCATATCGAATTCAAGGAAGTAGCAGAACCAAAGGCAGCAGACTTAACTGCTCATCAGGTTCTCGTCAACATCAAGCGCATCGGCATCTGCGGTAGCGAGATTCACTCGTACCACGGTCTTCACCCAGCTACCTTCTACCCAGTGGTTCAGGGACATGAGTACTCTGGAGTGGTTATGGCTGTAGGCAGCGAAGTTACCGTCTGCAAGCCTGGCGACCATATCACCGCTCGCCCACAGTTGGTTTGCGGCAAGTGCAACCCTTGCAAGCGCGGACAGTATAATGTTTGTGAGCACCTGCGTGTTCAGGCTTTCCAGGCAGATGGTGCTGCACAGGATTTCTTTGTTGTAGATGACGACCGCGTGGCTAAGTTGCCGGAAGGCATGAGCCTTGACCACGGTGCCATGATTGAGCCTTCAGCCGTTGGTGCCCATGCCAGCAACCGCACCGATGTGAAGGGTAAGAATGTAGTAGTGAGCGGTGCAGGAACCATCGGCAACCTCATAGCCCAGTTCTGCATTGCCCGTGGCGCCAAGAATGTACTCATTACCGATGTAAGCGACCTCCGCCTGGCTAAGGCTCGCGAATGCGGCATCAAGCACACCCTCAACATCACCAAGAAGACCTTGAAGGAGGCAGCCCAGGAACTTTTCGGTGAGGAAGGCTATCAGGTAGGTTTCGAGGTAGCAGGTGTAGAAGTTTCCATCCGTTCACTGATGGAGACCATCGAGAAAGGTAGCGACATCGTGGTTGTGGCAGTCTTTGCCAAGGACCCAGCCCTCAGCATGTTCTATCTGGGCGAACATGAGTTGAGACTCATCGGTTCAATGATGTATCGCCACGAAGATTATCTCACAGCCATCGATTACGTAAGCAAGGGCATCGTCAACCTCAAGCCACTCGTAAGCAACCGTTTTGCCTTCGAAGAATACGATGATGCCTACAAGTTTATCGACACTCATCGCGAAACCAGCATGAAGGTTCTCATCGATTTCGAACAGAAACCTGGAGAGAAGAAGTAAAGAGATAGAAGAGAAGAAACATACTGCAAACGATTGCAGAAATTGGAAACGATTGCGGGAACGTTTGCAGAAAGTTTAGATGATTTTTCTTTGCGAAGGTAGCTGAAAAATGCTACCTTTGCAACAGAAATCAAGTAATATCTCTAACATTCTTAAAGTAAAAATGACAATGGAAAAGAAACAATCAGTGATAGGTATCGGTGAGGCACTCTTCGATGTGCTTCCAGAAGGAAAGAAGCTAGGTGGCGCTCCTGCCAACTTTGCTTACCACGTTTCACAGTTCGGACTCGAGAGCTGTGCGGTCAGCGCAATGGGCGATGATGAGCTGGGCAAGGAACTGGAAAAGGAACTCAACGATCACCATCTCAACTATCATATAGACAAGGTAGCCTACCCTACAGGCACCGTCCAGGTTTCACTCGATGCCAACGGCATTCCTTGCTACGACATCAAGGAGGGAGCAGCCTGGGACAACATCCCCTACACGCCAGCCCTGGAGAAGTTGGCTGAGAATTGCACCGCAGCCTGCTTCGGTTCGCTGGCTCAGCGCAACGAGGTTTCCCGTAACACCATCTATCGCTTCCTCGATAACATGCCAAAGGAAGAAGGAATCCTCAAAATCTTCGACATCAATCTCCGTCAGGGATTCTATAATAAGGAAATTATCACCGAGAGCATCAAGCGATGCAACATCCTCAAGATCAATGATGAGGAATTGATTACCGTAAGCCGCATCTTCGGCTATCCGGGCATCGACCTGGAGAACAAATGCTGGCTCCTCTTGGGCAAGTACAATCTGAAGATGCTCATCCTTACCTGCGGTGTAAACGGCAGCTACGTATTCACCCCTGGCGAAGTTTCGTTTATAGAGACACCGAAGGTAGAAGTGGCAGACACAGTGGGTGCCGGTGATTCATTCACAGGCGCATTCGTGGCAAGCATCTTGAAGGGTAAGAGCGTAAAGGAAGCTCATGAATTGGCAGTAAAGGTTTCGGCATTCGTCTGTACACAGAACGGAGCCATGCCGATCTTGCCAAAGGAATTTACAAGATAAGCCCTTATTTGCCCAAATTATATGCAAATTATAATTATCAGTAATATATGGTTTAAGTAATTAGTTAACGTTTATAAGGTTCATAGTTAATTAGGTTTATTAGTTTATTTTGTAGTAAAACCATGAAAAGAATTGTAGTTATTGTTTTGATGATGGCTGCTTGCCTGGGAAACGCCCAGGCACAGCTCCATCTGAAAGCCAACGTGCAGAACAATCATCTGTGGCGTGGCATGGAAGTTTCCGACGGCATCGTCCTCCTCACCGACCTGAGCTATACGATGGCCAATGACCACGTTACCGTGGGACTTTGGGGTGGTTGCAACTCGGAAGGCTCCTACAAGGAGTTTAACCATTATCTGAATCTGAAGGCTGGCGGATGGGGATTCGCCCTGTGGGACACCTACAACTTCTCCCCTGGTGCCACCTATAATAATAAGGAATACTGGAACTACTCTGCCCATACCACGGGCCGATTCCTCGATGCTACATTAAGCTACCGGTTTCAGGACGAGAAGTTTCCACTGCTCCTGAGCTGGTCAACGGTAGTCTTCGGACGTGACCGCAACAGCGACAATACGAAGCAGAAATATTCCACCTTCGCCTATGCGGAATATCCTATCTATCAGAAGGATGGCTGGAAGGTAGATGCAGGAGTAGGTGGAGCCTTCGCCCTGAACAGAGCTGGCGAGGATGCCCACTTCTTCGGAACCACGGCAGGCATCGTTCACGTATCGCTGCAAGCCACCCACGACCTCAAGCTCGGCAACTACACCGTTCCGGTTTACGCCAAGGGCATGTGGAATCCGCAGAGCAACGAGAGTTATTTCCAGATTGGAGCAGAAATCATCCGCTTCTAAATCTTCAAAAAACACAGAAAGTTTTATCATAACAATCGTCTAAACACAAATTCATTATGAAGATTAAAGATTTTACAACAGGTGTGCAGCACATTGGCATTCCTACCAACGACATCAACAAGACCATTGAGTTTTATCATGCCCTGGGCTTTGAGACAGCCCTCCGCACAGTAAACGGCACCGAGGAAGTAGCCTTCCTCCAGCTCCACAATCTCATCATTGAGACCTATCAGAACCATCAGGCAAAGATGGAATATGGAGCCGTTGACCACATCGCCATCGATGTAAAGAACATAGACGATCTCTTCCAGGTTGTGAAGGAAGCCGGAACATTCAAAATGTTGGATCAGCAGGTAAATGGTCTTCCTTTCTGGGAGAATGGTGTAAAGTTCTTCACCATCGAGGGTCCTAACAAGGAGAAAATCGAGTTCTGCGAGAAACTCTAATCCGCAGCTGACTTTTAGATAAACACAGATTAGCATAGCAATACAAGAGAAAGAGATAAAAATGACGAAAGTCCAGCTTGGAGCCTTTCAGAGAGAGGCATCCGAGTTGGACTTTCTTTTTTCGTTTTCCTTGAGGAATATGATGCGTTTTTCCCTGATTGATGTTTCAAGGATATTAATGATGCTCAGGCACAATGGCGAGATACACCAGATCATGGTCGGTGAGGTTCTCCATATAATGAGCATGGTTCATAGGGCAATAATGCACCTGTCCCTGTCGAACCTCCTCCACGGTATCATCATAATGGAAAGTAGCAGTGCCGCTTACCACATAGATAATCTCGCAGTTGCCCTCGTGAGTATGAAGACCAGTTGATGCACCCGGACGCAAGGTAGAATACATAATCTTCACCTTGTCATCCACATAGTTACGGGTGTCGAGTTTACCCTGTCCACCCTTGAAGCCCTCCAAATGAGCCTCAGCAATCTTTTCGAAATCTATTACCATCTTTATAATGTTTATTGTTTAATATCTATTGCTTACAGTCTATTGTCTGCTGTTTACTTGGCTTTTATGAATGAAGCCCTGCAGCTTACTTTGCTTTCGCAAAATACTTCCATAGCGGAGCCGCCATCAGGCTTTGCCAGATTTCTCCCTTCTCCAGCATATCCATTACTTCTTCTCTTGAGAAGAGGCGAACTTCGATATCCTCAGCCTGGTCTAGATGCTGAACATCCATGCGCTCCACATCCGTAGCCAGATAGCAATGGGTAAGATTGGTATGAGTGCTCGGATTAGCCGAAATCGTCATCCACTTCTGCCAGTTTCCGCCTCCGAATCCCGTCTCTTCCATCAGTTCTCGTTTGGCAGCCACCATCGGGTCCTCGCCCTTCTCTATCACTCCTGCGCAGAGTTCATTCACCGTCTTACCTATCGCATAGCGATACTGGCGCACAAATACGAACATTCCGTCCTTCGTGATGGCAATGGTGTTCACCCAATCGGGATATTCCAGCACGTAATATTCATCGATAATGGCTCCCGTAGGCAATTCCACCTTATCCACTCGTGCCGTGAGCCAAGGCTTCTCTATCAGATACTTCTGCGAGAGCGTCTTCCATTTCATATCTTTATCAGCCATTTTCTTACTTCATTTAAAAAACTGGATTTTCTTTATTTTAATTGATGGTGCAAAAGTACGAAAAAAGATTGAAAGGATAGAAATATTTCTATGAAAATGACAGTTTTTCATTTTTTTTGCCGTACTGGATATTGACAGCGAACACCTCAGCACCTTCGATGATATTGATAAGAATTGGCTGGAGAAGGTAGCAGAACTGTTCACCTGATTCCTTAATATTCATTTCCCTCTTGCTTGATCACACTCGGACCATCGATGAGTTCAGGCTGAGGGGCATTTCTGTTCACATCACCATATGCTCTGCCCAGATCACTCATCGTAATACTTATGTTGCGGTTCACGGGTCTGTCCTTATCTGAAAGGCTGTGAGAGAAGAGCCACTGATAGGTTTTCTTCAGATAAAACACGCGGGCAGGGGTACCGTGATTGGCACCCTTCCACCAGTCGTATATCAATCGGGTATCCTTGCCATCCTTTTCAAGTTTATCTACCACAACCTTCGATTGCTTGACCGGTACTGCCCTATCTGCTGTGCCATGGATAATCCAGAAAGGCAAATCGCCTAATCCACTCACATCCTTATACGAACAGCCGCCACACAGCGCCATGCCGGCAGCTATCCTGTCGGGATAAGTAGCACAGACATCCATGGTGCCATAACCGCCCAAACTCATACCCAAGACATAAACCCTATTAGAATCGCACGGGTAATTCTTTTTCACCCAGTCTAGCATATCCATGATTTTCTTCGGATTCCAGGCTCCTCCCGGATTCTGCGGAACGATGGTCAGCGCATCGATATCGCGCCCCTTGACGATGGCATCAAGCGGTCCGTATCTTCTCACCTTATTCAGATTTCTTCCACAAAGACTGGCTCCATGCAGAAAGATGATGACCGGTGTCTGCTCTTGCGAATAGAAATAATCTACCGGTGTATAAACCCAGAAGTTGTAACCTCCCGGAATCTCATCTTTCACAGCTCGCAGAAAGTCGTAAGCCGACATGCTGCATACGGAAAGACAGAATAATATAAACAAAAATATCTTCTTCATTTTCTTCCTTTTTTACCTGTTTAGTATCACGCTCCCTGTTTCATACCATGAACGTTCATCACACAAAAGTAAGTAAATATCAGCATATTACCAAATATCCTCCCTATATTTTTCTTTTTTTTATCCAAAAGAAAGATTCGTTTAAACTTCCAGGTAGAAAGATAAACAACGATTATTTGTGTTAAAAATCATAAGAATCACATCGGTTCGCATTATTTTTATTATCTTTGCATCATAACAAGACATATAATAAATAAATATAGAATTATGAATGTAGGAGATAAAATACCAGAGATTCTTGGCATTGACCAGGACGGACGTGAGATAAAGGCAAGCGACTATCGTGGTCGCAAGCTCGTGCTCTACAGTTATCCGAAGACTAACACCAGCGGATGCACTGCTGAGGCTTGCTCACTGCAGGCACATAAGGAGGAACTGGCTGCAGCCGGTTACGAGATTATCGGCGTGAGCAAGGACAAACAGGCTTTGCAGAAGAAGTTTTCCGAAGCCAAGGGTTTGCAGTTCCCTCTTATCGCAGATACCGAAACCACTCTACTGCAGGAACTCGGCTGCTGGGGCGAGAAGGTAACCTGCGGCAGAAAGACCATCGGCATCCTCCGCACCACCTATCTTGTCAACGAAGAAGGCGTCATCGAGAAGATCTTCACTCCTAAAGAGATTAAGACCAAGATTCATGCAGAGCAGATTCTGGATTATATTCATCAATAAAGAACAAAACGAACGAAGTGGGAAAAAGAGTATGTTAGAACACATTGCAGATTTCACAGCGTGGCCAATCCTTACTGGAATTTTCATTGGCTATATTGCCAACCGCATCATGAGCGGCGAAGGCAAAGGATGTTGTATGAACCTATTCATAGGTATTGTGGGCAGTTATGCCGGCGCCATCATCAGCAATCTGCTGAACATAGAATTGTTTGGCAAGGGTTATCTTACCAACTTCGTCTTCTGCGTCATTGGCGCCATAGCGGTATTGTGGATTTGGAAGAAACTCTTCGATTAACATCTTAAGCAGATATAAATATTGATTAAAAAAAACATAAAATGATGACAAACAAGGAATTGATACTCGCCCAACTGATGAGGGCGATGATTAAGTACGATGGTGGCGATGCGCCACTCATCCAGCATTTCGTAAAGGTGCACGACTTTGCCCGTATGATTGCGATAGCAGAGGGAATGACCGGAGAAGACCTCTTCGTGCTCGAAGCAGCAGCCATTCTTCACGATGTAGGCATTCACGTTTCACAAGCCAGATACGGCAACTGCGATGGCAAGCATCAGGAAGAACTGGGTCCTGACGAGGCAAGAAAAGTACTGTCAGAAGTAGATGGATTCACAGCCGCACAGATAGAAAGAATCTGCTGGCTCATTGCCCATCATCATACTTATCAAGATGTTACCAGCCTCGACCACCGCATTCTGCTCGAAGCTGATTTCCTGGTGAATTCCTTCGAAGCTCACCTTGCTCCCGAAGGCATCATCACCTTCCGCGACCATGTATTCCGCTCGGAATCAGCTATCAGAATGCTGAATGATATGTGGGGGCTGTAACGAAAGCTACTTTCTTGGAAAGAGCATCATAGAGGGAAGGTGAAAGTACAACAAACTGCTGTTATGTGTTTTAATTAAAACTAATACCTTTATTCTATTTCACTTCTGTCAGTTTGCCCGTCTGTGAGTCAATGATATAGCCATGAAGATTGACGTCTTTTGGTACGAGAGGGTGTGTACGGATTGTATTGATGGTATTCCTTACAGAATCCTCTGTGTCGTGGAATCCCTCCAGCCAATGGTCGAGGTCGATGCCGCAAAGCCCGATGGTATCGATAACATTCTGATGGATGCCACGTTTGAGCATCAATTCCTTCATCTGCTGTCCGTTCATGTGGCATGCACCGCAGTTGGAGTGGGCGATGACCATGATTTCCTCTACACCCAATTCGTAGATGGCTACAAGGAGACTACGCATGGCAGAGTCGAAAGGACTGATAACCAGTCCACCGGCGTTCTTGATGAGTTTGGCATCTCCGTTCTTCAGGCCCAAAGCTGCTGGCAGAAGCTCAGTGAGGCGGGTGTCCATACAGGAAAGAATGGCAAGTTTCTTGTCTGGATATTTACTCGTAAGATACTTTTCGTAAGCCTTACTGGCTACGAAGTTTTCATTATACTTGATGATTTCTTCTATAATCATAGTCGTGTAAATTGAAATGTGAAACTAAATTTTCCTATTTCTCAGGGGTTGGCTTGAGGTAAGCCATGAATTTCTCTGGCTGATAGTTGAGAACCAGCTCATCCGGGAACTCTGCTTTTTCTACCAGTGGCATAATGTTGCTGTAGTCGGCAATCATCGCAGAGAAGTGGGCATCACTTCCGAAGATGACCGGAGTTTCATACTTCTTGGCAAGTTCCAGCAGTTCCAGATTATTGGGGGCAGCCACAGTCTTGTGGCGGATGGGAGCCATGGAATGGTTGTTGATTTCAAGCAAGGTATGCGTCTCCCTGGAAACTTTCATGAGTTCCTCGAAATCCAGTTCTGCCGTACCATCGCCGGGATGAGAGATAATCTGCACGAAGGGATTGCGCATGGCATTGATGACACCCTGCGTATTCTCCTCCTTACTTCCTCCCTGCCAGCAAAGGCTATGGATGCCTGCTATTCGGATATCCAGCATACGCCAGTAATCCTCGTCGAGATCAATATCTCCCTTCGTATTGAGGATGTTGAGTTCTGCTCCAAGCATCAGTTTGATTCCATAGAGCTGGCGTGGAACACAATGAAGGTTTCTGAAATAGATAGGATCACAGGTACCCGGGATATTGGGACCGTGCTCTGTGATTCCCAAGATATCCAACCCTTTCTCCTTTGCTGTCAAGGTCATTTCCTGCAAACTGCTGAAGGCATGACCTGATGCTATTGTATGTGTATGAACGTCTAATAATGTTTTCATGGTGCAAAGGTAATGATATTTACTAAGAATGTAAGAGAAACAACTATTAATTAATCAAAATTTGTTTTTACGGATATTTAAATTAATAATAAATCACCATTTTATGTTGGTTTTATTCAGCTTCAAGCTCCAATAGCTTTCTCTTTGCGTCCAATCCTCCGGCAAAACCTGTAAGGGAATGATTGCTTCCAATAACTCGATGGCAGGGAACGAAAATGCTGATGCCATTAGCTCCGATGGCACTTGCCACGGCTCTGATGCCGTTAGGTTTGCCTATACGTATAGCTATTTCCTTATAGCTTCTTGTCTCTCCATAGGGTATTTCGAGCAATGCATGCCATACTTGTTTCTGAAAATCAGTTCCTACAGGATGCAACGGAATATCAAATATCTTGCGGTTACCGGCAAAATATTCATCCAATTGCTTTTTGGTCTGATCCAGGATTGGGGATGTTTCTATCTTGAAATCAGCCATCATATACCGCAAAAGCCGATGCTTATTGCGCTCTGCACATGGCATTTCATTCCAATCACAAAGGCACAGCTCGTCACCCATCGATGCCAAGATGATTTCTCCGCAAGGCGAATTGTAATATTGAATGTTTACTTGCTTCATTGTCTTAAACTGATATTTTTTGTTCATCAATCATATAGGTAAAAGAGGTATGAGAAAACTGTTTGACGAATCTCATATTTAACCGCCATACTAAGTAGTGTATTATATTGTTCTTTTCACGCAAAGGTAACAAATATTTATAGATTACACAAGAAAAAGTACTATATAATGCTCGTTTTATAAAAAATTTTAATTTTATGGGATTTTTCTTGGCTATTTTGCATTGTATATTGATTTTTTCTTATCTTTGCAAGTACAATTCAAAAGATTGATTATTATGCAGATATTATTGGCAAATGCCAAAATCATGTTTGAGAAGGCAGACAGGAAGCCTATCTCCGTGCCACTATTCCAATCAGTTGCCAATGACTTGGCCAAAGAAATGGCAATGATGAATGTAGAGGAATTAGCTAAGCAACTTGATTGCAGCAGCAAGATTGCAATGACGAACTGGAAGCGATATCATGATTTTATGGCTGCAGAGAAGATGCCTGCTATCCTGGCTTACAATGGTCAGGCATACAAACATTTGCGTGCCAGTTCTTTGAGCGAGGAGTCGTTAGAGTATGCCCAGAAACATCTCTGGATTACCTGCTTCCTTTATGGATTGCTTCGACCGTTGGATGGCATTGTACCTTATCGTATGGAGCATTGCGTATCACTCGAAGCAACAAACGACAAGCCTATCAATCAGTTCTGGAAAGACAAACTGACAGATGTTCTCATCGATAGTGTGAAAGCTGACGATGGTATACTCATCCATCTTTCTACAGAGGAATATGAACATCTGTTTGATTGGAAGAGAGTATGTAAAGAGATAAAGGTCATTCAGCCACTCTTTTATGTCCGCCAGAAAGACGGCAGATTGAAGATGCAGGCTGTATGGGCTAAATCTTGCCGTGGAGCCATGGTGAGATATATCTTGAATAATCAGCTTCTTACTCCAGAGGAACTGGCAGGCTTCAGTTACGAAGGTTTTGAATATGAGCCAGAATTAGGAGAAGCAGCTTTTCCTCATTTCGTTCGTTGAATAGAACAAAAGCAAACGAACGTTATAAAAGGAAGAAGCTGTATGTTTGGATTGAATGAGAGCACCCAATATATCTCATAGAAGTATCATCATTTTACGATTGTACAACTAAAGAGGTTATAGCTGTACGACTAAAGAGGTTATTGCTGTACGACTAAAAAGTGTTGTCACTAGGCTCAGCAGACCTGCTGACTAGGCTCGGCAGAGCTGCTGAGCCTAGTTGCAATGTCTGAGAAGGTATATGCTTGTACTCTAAAAGACGCTTGTTCTGACTCCTGGAAACGCTTCTTTTTACTCTCGGAGACGCATTCTTCAACGAGAAGAGACGCTTCATTCAAGTTAAGGATACGCTTAATTCAACGAGAAGAGACGCTTCATTCAAGTTAAGGAAACGATTCCGTCAACCTAAAGAGCCGTTTCAACAACTACGTCTTAGTTACTCCTTCTTCCACAAACGATAGAGCGTTATAGGACCTTCCTTGGTAGCATACATTCTGGCAGCCGGTTCCTCACAGAGATCATTCAACACCTTATTGGCATGATAGCGAGTGACACCGAATTCACGAATCATATCCTTCACCGTGATATAACCCTGCTGCAGACAAATCTCTACAATATCAGCAAACTCCTTATCCGCCTCTTTTGGAGTAGATTTCACACTCCAATACTGTCGGCTGCAACCATTAGAGTGGCGCTTCAGCCTCTCCAGAAACTCCTTCGTGGGCTGAATTTCCAAGCCGCAGATATCCACCTCATTGGCTGGAATCAGATCCCCCTCATGATAGGTCCTTTTCCATTCGATTCCATTCTTGTCCTTATGCTTCACCATCCCCAGCTTAGGCTTGACGATAAACATATCGCCTACCCTCACCTCGTTGCCATCCGCCAGGGCATAAAGCGTCTCATCCTCCAGCGTTTCCAATGCGGAGATAAAGGACGAAACGTTCATCGCACAATGATCGCGAACACGCTTTTCCATCTTCTCCCGGTCAACGATATCCCGTTTCACGAACATCGGATGTATCTGATACTTACCGCTTTCGTCCTTCAAGGGCGTGCGATGCTCCAAATAATTGATTGAACCTGTTGCTCTAGCCATATTCTTAGTTTTTTTGATCCTTTAAAAGATTATGCGCAAAAATACTGATTATTAGCGAGATAAGCAATTATTTTGTGTTAACTTTGTTAAAAGATAGAGATATAAATGGGTGTTTTGTGATAAAAGATAGAGTTATAAATGGGCATTTTATGATAAAAGATAGAGTTATAAACCCTATCTTTTACTCTATTTCCTCTATCCTTGCCAACTCCCAGCCCTTGAACTGCATGATAATCTTATGAAGCGTTGTGCCCTGGCGAAGAGACTCAACCCTCGGAGCATCGGCATATCGCCTAATCTGTTCCACAGCATCCAACCATTGCTTCTCCGACTTCTTCATAGGGCTACCATCTTCCTTCAAGACATCCTTCAACTCTTCATCAAACTCTTTTCTGGAGAGAACCTTGAGTTCGAGGATATAGCTGTGCTGACTGGCATAATGGGTATGATCAGGCAACAGGAAGAAATCACAATAGCCATGATTCAGCTCCAATTCGGGAGCCGTGATGTAATAATCGTTGAGGTTCAAGTATGCCATAAAGAAACCTTGCAGATTTCGCTCCGATTCTATTCCGTCACGCACAGAAGAAACCTTAGCGTAGGCATCAGCCATGAAACGCAGTCCTTCCTCCCATACTCCTTCATAAGCCATGTCGTAATAGTAATCCGTCAATCTGTTGGTATCCACATACGACTTTGCCTGATACTCTTCTTCCAAATATCCGTAATACTGCTTGCGAACATTATTATTAGGAATGCCCAAAATCAACTTAGAACCACGTGTACCCTTGATAGTCAACATACCATAATAAAAAAGCAAACTTGGGAAGATTTCAGCCTTCGGTATCTGATAGGCCGAGAACTGTTCCTCCAGCTGGGCAACAATCTGTCCCTCTTCCGCAATTTTACGGATGATACCCTTGCGCTCGCCATCCAACTTATCGAATTGCAAGAGTTTCTTCATCTTGCCATAATCGGTCTTGGTATTCGGGTCTATCATCTGCCGAGGAGAGCGTCCGTAATCCATATAATTGCGAAGATAGTAGAGCACCATATCGCAATTAAACATTCTGACACTCTTATTCAATGCTTCTTCTGCAAAGCAATAGTTGTCGTACCAAGGCTTCATATCGTTGACGATGGCTTCCACATCGCTATCTGCAGGAATGCTTCCCATCTCCTTATAATAAGTGAACATCTCGACTACATCCTTGGTAGAGAAGCCCAGCATCTCGTCGAACTCTGGCTTTACAGAGATATTCCATCCCACATTATACCCACTTGTCACATCATCCAGGGTTACAGGACTGACACCCATCATGAAGATGCGCTCGAAGTTTCCCTTGAACTTCTTGAAGACATCACGATAGAAACCATCGGCATGAGTAATGGCATGATACACTTTCTCACCATGTTCATTGAGCACTACATTAGTAAAATTATCATACTCGTCGATGATAAGATAAAGCTGAAAATGATTTGCCTTGGCTGCATCAAAGATTATCTGCATCTTATCAGCATACTGTGTCTTTGTTTTGATTTCCTGAACCTTCTTATCACCATAATATGCAGCATACTGCTCTGCAAAACTATCCAACTTGATACAGAGATAGGCGTTGAATCTTTCCTCCAAAACTTCTATCTTACCTGTAATTTGAGAAAAATCCAGGAACAGTACCTGGTAAATTCCTTGCAGGGATGTAGGATGCTGGCCTATCCACAAATTACCGAAGAGTTTTTCGAAACTCTCCTTCTGGTTACAGTCATAGTAAGAGTAGAGCATACTAAGAAATATGCTCTTTCCAAAACGCCGGGGACGGATGAAGAAGAGATTGCGAGGCTGCTTCTCCAGCTCTGGCAAAAACATCGTCTTATCGACATAATATAGATTCTGACTCATCACCGTGGCGAAATCAGACACTCCGTATGGTACTTGTTTTACTTGCTGTTTCATCATGCTATGAAATTTAACCAGTTTACATATGCAAAGTTACGGCTTTATTTTGAAACAACCAAAGTTTTCACTGCTTTTTTGTTCAAATAAGAAATCCCTGCCATAGGAAGCCTTTCCTACAGCAGGGATTTTTCTATTTGGGAATCATCAAGAATGACTTAACTGTCAATTCTTAATCACTAATAAATAATCACTAAACATTATTTATACTCTCCCCAAGCCTTGATATCGATATCCTCGAGCTTGGTGGTGCAGAATGCATAGATGAACGCACTCGCCAGACGGCTGTTGGTAATCAATGGCACGTTCAGGTCGATGGCTGCACGGCGAATCTTATAACCATTGCTCAACTCACTGCTGGTCAAGTTCTTTGGAATATTCACTACCATATCAATCTCGTGATTGTGGAGCATCTCCAAAGCCTTTGGTGCACCGCCTTCTGCCTCCTCTGATGGCCAGAGCACACGGGTGTTCTCGATGCCATTCTCGGTGAGGAACTTGCTACTACCACCGGTTGCATACAGCTTGTAACCATGCTTAACCAGCATCTGGGCTGCATCGAGCAAATCTACCTTCTGCTTAGCAGAACCTGTAGAAAGCAGGATGTTCTTGGCTGGAATGCGATGACCCACAGAAAGCATACTCTTCAAGAGGGCGGTAGATGTATCGTCGCCCAAGCAACCTACCTCACCGGTACTGCTCATGTCCACACCCAATACAGGGTCCGCCTTCTGCAAACGGTTGAAGCTGAACTGAGATGCCTTGATACCTACATAGTCGAGATCGAAGAGGTTCTTGTGTGGCTTCTCTACAGGCAAACCGAGCATCACGCGGGTAGCCAACTCGATGAGGTTGATCTTCAATACCTTGCTTACGAATGGGAACGAACGGCTGGCACGAAGGTTACACTCGATAACGAGAATATCATTGTCACGAGCCATGAACTGGATGTTGAACGGACCGTTGATGTGCAACTCCTTGGCAATCTGACGACCAACTCGCTTTACACGACGAACTGTCTCAACATACAACTTCTGAGGAGGGAACTGGATGGTAGCATCACCTGAGTGAACACCGGCAAACTCGATGTGCTCGGAAATGGCATAGGCAATCACCTCGCCATTCTTTGCCACTGCATCCATCTCAATCTCCTTGGCATGTTCGATAAACTTACTTACTACCACTGGGTGATCCTCACTTACATTGGCAGCCAACTGCAGGAATCGCTTCAGCTCATCCTCGTTAGAACATACGTTCATCGCAGCACCCGAAAGCACGTAGCTAGGACGAACCAATACAGGGAAGCCTACACGCTCGATGAAGTTGTCGATGTCCTCCATAGAGGTCAGGGCGCTCCACTCTGGCTGGTTGATACCATTGTTGGTCAACATCTGAGAGAACTTGGCACGGTCCTCAGCGTTATCGATGTCCTTGGCAGCAGTACCCAGGATTGGCACGTTCTGTGCATCGAGGTGCATAGCCAGGTTGTTTGGAATCTGACCACCGGTAGATACGATGACGCCATGAGGCTGCTCCATCTCGATGATATCCATCACACGCTCGAAGGTCAACTCGTCGAAGTAGAGACGGTCGCACATATCGTAGTCGGTAGATACGGTCTCTGGGTTGTAGTTGATCATCACTGAGCGCCAGCCTTCCTTGCGGATGGTGTTCAATGCCTGAACGCCACACCAGTCGAACTCTACAGAAGAACCGATGCGGTAAGCACCTGAACCGAGTACGATGATAGAACGGTGGTCGTTCTCGAAGGTGATGTCGCTCTTCACGCCTGCGTAAGTTACATAGAGGTAGTTGGTCTGAGCAGGATACTCTGCTGCCAGGGTATCAATCTGCTTCACTACAGGCAGGATGCCATAGCTCTTGCGCTTGTTGCGAACCAGCAGGGCAGCCTTGTGCATGTTGCCCAACTCCTGCTCCAAGCCCACGGCACGGGCTACCTGGAAGTCGGTAAAACCGTAAACCTTAGCGGTGCGGAGCAAATCCTGGTCAAGTGTATTGATGTTGCACTTCTTCATCGCCTCGTCGATGTCGATGATGTGCTTCAACTTCTCAAGGAACCACTTGTCAATCTTGGTCAAGTCGTGAATCTGATCTACGGTATAGCCCTTGTGCATTGCCTTTGAAATCACGAACACACGCTTATCTGTTGGCTCGCGCAAAGCTGCATCGATATCATCGATTTCAAGCTCCTTGTTCTCTACGAAACCGTGCATGCCCTGACCAATCATACGAAGACCCTTCTGGATGGCCTCCTCGAAGTTGCGGCCGATGGCCATTACCTCACCTACTGACTTCATAGATGAACCCAACTCCTTATCTACGCCACGGAACTTAGACAAGTCCCAACGTGGAATCTTACAAACTACGTAGTCCAATGCTGGCTCAAAGAAGGCAGATGTGGTCTTGGTTACTGAGTTCTTCAACTCGAACAGACCGTAGCCCATACCGAGCTTGGCTGCAACGAAGGCAAGAGGATAACCAGTAGCCTTAGATGCCAAGGCAGAAGAACGGCTCAAACGGGCATTCACCTCGATTACACGATAATCCTCGCTCTTAGGGTCGAAGGCATACTGCACGTTACACTCACCCACGATTCCGATGTGACGGATAATCTTGATGGCGAGGGCACGGAGCTTATGATACTCAGAATTGCTCAGGGTCTGAGATGGAGCGATGACGATACTCTCACCAGTATGGATTCCCAGTGGGTCGAAGTTCTCCATGTTACAAACTGTGATACAGTTGTCGTAACGGTCGCGAACTACCTCATACTCAATCTCTTTCCAGCCCTTCAAGCTCTTCTCTACCAATACCTGTGGAGAGAATGAGAAAGCCTTCTCAGCGAGTTTGTTCAGCTCCTCCTCGTTGTCTGCGAAACCGGAACCGAGACCACCCAAGGCGTAAGCAGCACGGATGATGACAGGATAGCCGAGCTCAGCAGCAGCCTTGCGGGTCTGCTCGATGTTCTCGCAAGCCTCACTCTTGATGGTCTTCACATTGATTTCATCCAACTTCTCTACAAAGAGCTCACGGTCCTCAGTGTCCATGATAGCCTGAACAGGAGTACCCAATACCTTGACATTATATTTCTCCAGGATGCCCTGGCGATAGAGTTCTACACCACAGTTGAGGGCAGTCTGACCACCGAAGCTGAGGAGGATACCGTCTGGATTCTCCTTCTGGATAACACGCTCTACGAAGTATGGCTGCACTGGCAGGAAGTAAATCTGGTCGGCAACACCTTCTGATGTCTGTACGGTTGCGATATTCGGGTTGATGAGCACAGTCTCGATACCTTCCTCGCGCAATGCCTTCAGGGCCTGCGAACCTGAGTAGTCGAACTCACCTGCTTCACCGATCTTCAAGGCTCCAGAACCTAAGAGGAGCACCTTCTTTATATTTTCGTCTTTCATTATTTTCCTAATTATTTAAGTGTTTCTACAAACTTATCAAACATGAACTCTGTATCCACAGGGCCTGAGCAAGCCTCTGGGTGGAACTGGCTTGAGAACCAAGGGTTCACCTTGTGGCGGATACCCTCGTTAGAGCCATCATTCATATTTACAAAGAGTTCCTCCCAATCGTTGCCCAATGTCTTGGCATCAACGGCATAACCATGGTTCTGAGAGGTGATGTAGCAATTGTTGGTTCCTACCATGCGTACTGGCTGGTTGTGTGAACGGTGACCATATTTCAACTTGTAGATAGTAGCACCGGCTGCCTTAGAAAGCAACTGGTTACCCATACAGATACCGCAGATAGGCTTACGGCTCTGGCTAATCTGCTTGCGAATAATGTTTACTGCATCCTCGCACATATCCGGGTCACCAGGACCATTAGCCAGGAACAATCCGTCGAAGTCCATATCGGTGTAATCGTAATTCCAAGGCACACGGATCACCTCTACGCCTCTGTTGATGAGGCAACGGATGATGTTTGCCTTCACACCGCAGTCAACGAGTACCACCTTCTTGCCGGCACCCTCGTTGTAACGGATAATCTCCTTGCAGCTTACCTGGTCAACAAAGTTTACACCCTCGTAGTTAGCCTCAGGGATGTTGTCTGGTTCATCATCAAAGAGAATCTTACCCATCATCACACCATGCTCACGAAGCACCTTAGTCAACTCACGGGTGTCGATGCCTGTGATTCCTGGCACCTTTTCGCGCTTCAACCAGTCGGCAAGACTCTCCACTGCATTCCAGTGGCTGTACTGCTCGCTGTAATCATTCACGATGATGGCAGAAGCATAAATCTTGTCACTCTCCATGAAGGTTGGCAAACCATTCTCCTCGAAAGTAAATGGTGGCACACCATAGTTGCCCACGAGAGGGAATGTAAGTGTCATCAACTGACCGGCGTAAGAAGGGTCGGTCAAACTCTCTGGATATCCCATCATGGCTGTGTTGAACACAACCTCGCCCGCTACAGGAGCGTCATATCCAAAAGATTTGCCATGGAACTTGGTTCCATCGCTCAAAACTAAGGTTACTTTTTTCATATCTGACATTTGATTCTTTTATTTCATACTTATAAGAGCAAATGAATTCTTCACTCTTCGTTCTTCTCTATTCACTTATTTATGATAAACGTTTTCGATGTAGTTTACAAACGACTGGTTGCAGAGCTTCGTGCCGCCTGGGGTTGGATAATGACCGGTGAAATACCAGTCACCCTTGTGGTTTGGAATCGCCTCGCGCAAGCCCTCGATGCTCTGGAATACAAGCTGGATAGGAGTGGTCATGCCCTCTGGGCGAAGCATCTCTACTATCTTCTCGTTGATTTCCTCGGTGCTGAATGGCTTGTAGATGGAGCGTACCGGATTGATCTGCTCCTCCTTTGGCTTTGCCAATTCTGCCTTGCAAGCCTCATAGGTCTGCTCGATAAGGTCTTCCATCTTGCGCTCTTTCAAAAGCTGGATGGCAGCACGGAACACGCAGAACTCTTCCAGTCTTGCCATATCGATGCCGTAGTAATCCGGATATCGGATCTGAGGGGCACTGGAAACCACTACAATCTTCTTAGGATGCAGACGGTCGAGGATGCGGAGAATACTCTCCTTCAGGGTTGTACCGCGCACGATACTATCATCGATAATGACAAGATTATCCACATTCGGCTCAATGCTTCCATAGGTTACATCATACACATGGCTCGCCAGGTCGTTACGACTGTTGCCCTCAGTGATGAAGGTACGGAGTTTGATATCCTTCCATGCTATCTTTTCTGAGCGGACGAAGTCGCCGAGGATTTCGTATAATTCTTCTTTTGAAGGAACATGGTCGAGGTTGGCAATCTGCTCAATCTTGGTCTCATTAAGATACTTCTTGAAACCGCTCAACATGCCATAGTAAGCCACCTCGGCAGTGTTCGGGATATAGCTGAACACGGTGTGGTCTACATCATAATCCACAGCCTTCAGGATAGGCTGGGTCAACTGCTCCCCCAACTGCTTACGCTCCTTATAGATATCCTTGTCGGAACCACGACTGAAGTAGATGCGCTCGAATGAGCAGGCTGAATCGCCCTTCTGCTCCATGATGCGCTCGATGCTGCACTCTCCGTTCTTCTTCACGAGAAGCGCCGTGCCCGGCATCAGTTCCTGCACTTCCTCTGCCTCCAGGTCGAAGGTGGTCTGGAGTACAGGGCGCTCGCTGGCTACTACCACGATTTCATCGTTCTTGTAATAGAACGCAGGACGGATGCCCCAAGGGTCGCGCATAGAGAACATTTCACCCGAACCGGTGATACCGCAAACCACATAACCGCCATCAAAGTTCTTCATCGTGGTCTTGAGTACATTGCTCATCTTCACGTGGTCTTCTATATAGTTGGTGATATCGGTATTCTGCATCTCCATCGCCTTTGCAGCTACGAAGTTGCGCTCCACCTCTCTGTCCAGACGGTGGCCCATCAGTTCAAGCATGATGTAGGTGTCGCTGTAGATGCGAGGACTCTGGCCCTGCTTGGTAAGTTCCTCGAAGATTTCATCTACGTTGGTCATGTTGAAGTTACCACAAAGGCAGAGGTTCTTCGCCTTCCAGTTGTTACGTCGCAGGAATGGGTGCACATACTGAATACCACTCTTTCCGGTGGTACTGTAGCGCAGGTGTCCCATATAAAGTTCGCCAGCAAAAGGCAGTTCCTCTTTAGCGAACTTTGCATCAGCAAGCTGCTCGGGAGTCAGGCTCTTGAAGTTGGCATTCGCCTTGCCGAAGATTTCGGTCACGGCATTCTTGCCCTCTGCACGCTCACGGAACATATACTCATGACCAGGCTTACCGCCCAGTTTGACACAAGCCATACCAGCACCTTCCTGGCCACGGTTGTGCTGCTTCTCCATCATCAGATAGAGTTTGTTGAGTGCGTACATCCAAGTACCATACTTCTGCTGGTAATACTCCAGTGGCTTGAGCAATCTGATCATTGCTACACCACACTCATGTTTCAATGGTTCCATCTCTCTATTATCCTTATCTTATTTAGTTAAATTTGAATATACCTATCCGAGGGATCCCCCTCCAAAAAAAGGGAAACGTCAAGAAATGACGAATCCCTTTATATATTATTCTACAGTAACTGACTTGGCCAAGTTTCTAGGTTGGTCAACGTCCTTGCCCTTACATACAGCTACATGGTAAGCCAAGAGCTGCAAAGGAATGGTAGCCAATAATGGCTCCAGGCACTCCAAGGTCTCAGGGAGTTCAATCACTTCGTCGGCAATCTTGGAAATGGTTTCATCGCCATTGCTGACAATAGCAATAACACGACCCTGACGGGCTTTGATCTCCTGAATATTAGACAAGACCTTCTCGTACATGAAGTTGTGGGTAGCAATAACTACCACTGGCATATCGCTGTCAATCAATGCGATAGGACCATGCTTCATCTCCGCTGCAGGATAACCCTCAGCGTGGATGTAGCTAATCTCCTTCAACTTCAATGCACCCTCAAGGGCCACAGGATACTGGAATCCACGGCCCAGATAGATGAAATTGCGAGCGTATGTAAACGTACGGCTCAAGTCAGCTATCTTATTGTTGAGCTTCAACACTTCCTTCATCTTGGCAGGAATGTTCCAAAGCTGTTCTGTAATCTTCTGATATTCATTTTCGCTGATGGTTCCCCTCTCCTTACCGATGGCAAGTGCCAGGAGGATAAGGACGGTAACCTGACCAGTGAACGCCTTGGTAGAGGCTACACCAATCTCCGGACCTACATGAATATAGGTACCTGTATCTGTCTCTCGTGCGATGGAAGAACCGATGGAGTTACAGATACCATAGATAAACGCACCGCTCTCCTTGGCAAGTTTGATGGCAGCCAGGGTATCAGCGGTTTCACCACTCTGGGAAATGGCGATGACGACATCGTCCTTCGTTACCACAGGATTACGGTAACGGAATTCAGATGCATATTCCACTTCCACAGGGATGCGACAATAGTTCTCTATCATCTGCTTGCCGATAAGTCCGGCATGCCATGATGTACCACAAGCCACGATGATGATTCGCTTGGCATTGAGAAGCTGCTGGCGATGGTCGGTAATGGAGCTGAGCACGACACCCATCTCGGTCTCCTTCTTGCTGGTTGTATCGTCGCCATCAGTCATTACGCGAGTTTCCACTGTGCGGCTAACTACACGGCCACGCATACAGTTACGAAGGCACTCTGGCTGCTCAAAAATTTCCTTCAACATAAAGTGAGGGAAACCGCCCTTCTCTATCTGACCGAGATCAATGTCTACGGTCTGTACCTCAGGGTTGAGTTTAACGTTCTGGATGTTCACCACCTGCAATTCCTCACCGAGGCGCATCACAGCGATGTTACCATCCTCCAGATAAACCACCTTATCTGTATATTCGATGATAGGGCTGGCATCAGAACCGAGATAAAACTCACCATCCTTTCCGATACCTACAACCAACGGACTCTGCTTACGGGCAGCAATGATCTGATTAGGGTTACGCTTATCAAGAATAGCGATAGCGTAGGCTCCGATTACCTGACGGAGAGCCACCTGAACGGCAGTCAGCAAATCGAGATTTTTCTTTATCTGAATATATTCAATCAGCTGAACGAGAACCTCAGTATCCGTCTCGCTCTTAAACTCTACCCCCTTAGCAATGAGATTCTTCTTGATATCGGCATAGTTTTCTATGATTCCATTATGAATCATGGCAAGGTTCTTGCTAGAGGAATAATGCGGGTGAGCATTTACAGCTGAAGGCTCTCCATGGGTAGCCCAACGAGTATGAGCAATACCCACATGTCCCGAAATATCCTTATCAGAGCAGAACGCTTCAAGATCTGCCACCTTACCCTTTGCTTTGTAAACGTTCAAAGCACCATCATTACTGATAAGAGCCACGCCTGCACTATCGTATCCACGATATTCCAAACGCTTTAAACCTTTGATAAGAGCAGGATAAGCCTCACCCTTACCTAAATATCCTACAATGCCACACATATATATATTATTATTTTTGTAGTATCCTGATTTTACTCCCTTCTATTACCTGCTATCGCAAGATATTGACAATCAATGATGCGATAGAAATCAATGTACCAACGGCAGAGAACCACAATGTAGTAGATGAACCGATAGATGAGTTTTGAGCTTTCACCTTATTTGGTTCTACATAGATAATATCATTCTGCTGCAGATAATAGAATGGTGAATTAATAATATTTGCATCATTCAAGTTCATACGATAAGTATGCTTCTCTCCTGCTGCATCCTGACGAATCAATAATACATTGTCACGCTTACCATAGATAGTTAAGTCGCCACACTGTGCCAAAGCTTCAAGAATACTCATCTTCTCCTGTGGAGCATAAATAATTCCTGGCTTTTCTACTTCACCTAATACAGATACATGGTAACTGCCCATGCGAACCGTAACAATTGGATTTTCTTTTTCTGCCAGATAAGGCTTCACCTTATTCTTGATGAGATCTTCAGCCTGTTTCTTGGTCAAACCACCGACATGCAAGGTTCCAACAACAGGAAACTCAATATTACCATCATTATCAACCAAATATCCTTGCAGGGAACCACTACCATAACTCAGCTGTCCGCCTGTACCCAATGTTTGAGAGACAGAGAGGTTGAAAGGCATGGCAGCCTTTGGATCTGTTGTAATTACTGTAATTGTAAGTTCGTCCTTAGGCATAATCTTGGCTTCATAAAGCATTCTTGAAGCAGCCAAGCTGATAGAATCTGCATTTTGGAAATAAGCTACATTCTTAGTACTTCCACAACTGCCAAGTACTAAGAGTATAGTCAAAGCGACTAAAACTGAACTAACGAGTTTTTTCATTTTCTAAAATTTTCGTTTTAAAATATTGGTGCAAAATTACGGTATTTTTTTGAATACTGCAAATTTTTGCACCAATAATTCTATTTACGTCTATTTTTTTTTGAAATAATAGCCTTTTTTACTTATCTTCGATGCCATTTGATGGCAAATTAAAGCTATAACTGTTATCGAAAATCTTCTTCACTTTATTAATCTCAACGAAGGTTGTGCCTCCCCCCTCTCCAAAGCTACCGCTCAGATAAGCAATCTTATCCTCCTCACCTAAGTAGCCTTTCTGGCGAAGCATACGTACCGCTGCGGTAAACATAGCCTTGGTAGAAACCTGATCCTTCTGATGAATTGGAATAATACCATAGCTCAGATTCAACCAGCGCTGGAGTTTTTCCTTATAGCAGATTGCCAATACCGGATTTGGACCACGGAAGGCTGCCAGGTCGCGTGCAGTCTGACCGGTTTCACCATCGGTAATAATACCAGCAACACCCAACTTCTTAGTAGCCTCAATGGCAGCATGAGCCAGGAAGAGTTTCTGGTCAATCTTACCATCTTCCATTGGATCAATATCATTCAGTGGAGACTTGTCCTTCTCTGCCTGCTCAGCAATACGGGCCATGGTCTGCACAGCTTCTACAGGATACTTACCGCTTGCTGTCTCACCAGAAAGCATCAGCGCATCGGTGCGATAGAAGATAGCATTGGCAATATCAGTTACCTCAGCACGAGTAGGACGTGGATTCTTAATCATGGTATGCAACATCTGTGTAGCCACGATTACCGGTTTCTGCGCCTTCACACACTTAGAGATGATGCGGCGCTGGATGCCTGGAATTCTCTCGATTGGCACCTCGATACCCAGGTCACCACGGGCAACCATGATACCATAGCAGGCATCAATAATCTCGTCAATATTATCAACACCTTCCTGATTTTCTATCTTTGAGATAATCTTGATATCACTGTTGTGAGCGTCCAAGATATCCTGAACTGCCTTCACATCGGCTGCATTGCGCACAAAAGAGTGAGCGATGAAATCAATATCCAACTCGATAGCGAGTTCAATATTCCGGCGGTCTTTCTCTGTCAGTGCAGGCAGGTCGATATGCTCTCCCGGCACATTCACGCTCTTGTGAGCCCCGAGCACTCCCTCGTTCTGAACCTCGGCAACCAGCATAGGCCCCTGGTTGTCGATAATCTTCATATCGAGTTCACCATCATCGAAGAGCAAATCATCACCTACCTTAACATCGGCTGCGATGTCTGGATAGCTCACATTCACAATATCATGAGAAGACTCCATTTCCGGACGTCCAAAGATTTTCACTACATCACCAACATTGTAGTGGATAGGTTCCTTCACACCTGTAGTTCGCACCTCAGGACCTTTGGTATCAATCATAATACCAATATGTGGAGACACGGCTCTTACATTCTTTACGATAGTGCGTATACCCTCTTCTGTGGCATGAGCAGTATTCATACGAACAACGTTCATACCGGCGAAAAACAGTTTTCGGATAAAATTCTGATCACATCTACGATCACTGATGGAAGCGACAATCTTTGTTTGTTTCATATTTGTAATTTACCTTATTGAAATTTCAATGTTTGCAGTATTTCTACCACGTTTCTTAAATTGCGTGCAAAGATACAAAGAATTTCTGAAATAAAAAACATCTGAAATACAAAATATATATAAAATATTAAGTTACTTTCAAATTGAAAGCGCATAAAACAGAAAATCTAGCCAATGGGACACTTCTCGTTCCCATTGACTAGATAACAAATCTATTAATCCCGTTGAAAAACAGGATTTTTAATGATCAATTCTAAATTAGATATCCAAGTCTGGCGCCTTCTCAGCTCCTGCTGCTGCCTCAAACTTAGGCATCACATTGAAATTGAAGAGGCCGGCGATAAGGGCACTTGGCATTTTTCTAACCGTCTGGTTATAGTTCTGAACGGCTTCATTATACTTGCGGCGTGCCTCGCTGATACGGTTTTCCGTACCCTCTTCCTGAACCTGAAGAGCCTTGAAGTTCTCGCTGGCTTTCAACTCAGGATATTTCTCGGCTACTACCATCAGTTTTGAGAATGCATTCGCCAACTCGCCCTGTGCAGCAGCATACTTCTTCAGGCTAGCCTCAGTAAGATTATTGGCATCCAGCTTTACCTGACCAACAGCAGCACGAGCCTTGGTTACCTCGGCAAAGGTTTCTTTCTCATGCTTGGCATAAGCCTTTACGATCTTTGCCAACTGTGGCATCATGTCTGCACGACGCTGATACTGAGTCTGAACATTAGCCAACTCTGTGGTAGCCAACTCCTGTTTCTCTACCAATCCGTTATAACCACTGAACATCCATAGTACCAGCACAACTACGATGCCCAGAATAATCCAGCTTTTCTTTATACCTTTCTTTGCCGGTTGCATGTTTGAATTCATTGTCTGTTCCATTGTCATTATTATTAATTAATTATTTACTATAAACTATTAACTATCAAAGGCATCACCATCCTCCGCCAGAGCCGCCTCCGCTAAAGGTGCCTCCGCCAAAAGAACCGCCCGAGAAACCGCCGCCGGAAGAACCGCCACCTCCCATAAAGAAAGGAGGTATCCAGTCATCATCGTTGTTTCTCCTACGAGACTGATTTCTCTGCTGATTCTTCGGTCTTGGCTTCACAATACCGAGCATCTCCAGAATATACCTGATAAACAGATAGATAGGAATACCGAAGAAGATAAGGAACAGGATAATGACCAGGAACCAGTCGTCTTCGTCATTAACCGAACCTTCATCAACATCCGCAATTCCCGTCCGTCCACTTTTCACCTTATTATATATAGCACGGCTCACAGATGCTACTGCCTCGCCCGGATTGCCTTCACGCATATACTTCACGATGCAAGCTCGGGCAATATCATCACAGTCCACATCAGTCAACTCACCCTCCAGTCCACTTCCTGGAGCAATAAAGTACTTATGGTCCTCCACCGCGATGACGATAACCAGTCCTCTCCGGCTCTTCTTGTAACCGATACCATATTGGTTGCCCACATCCTGCGCCATCCGGAAGGCATCCTGGTTGTCAACCTTTCCCACAATGATGAGCACATTCTGTACGCCACACTCCAACTTCAGTTTCTGAAGATAGAAATTGGCAGAATCCTTCTGAGCCTTATCAACATATCCATCCGGGTCGGAAACATATTGCGTAGAATCCCTGAGGAAAGGAATCGGTACATTTTTCGCCGTCCAGACCTCCCCAGCCGTCAACGCCAATGCATGAAAGGCAACCATCATCAAAGCCAAAAAATATCTCTTAAATCTCATAATTTCTCTATTTTGGTGCAAAAATACGCAATAAAAAGCTTATATGCAAATACTTAGAGCATTATTTTTGCAAAAAAAGCCTTAAGTATTTTGTTATATCATAAAAAACTTGTATCTTTGCACACCGAAATAAAGATTAACAAGTAAAATTAGTAAAAAATAAAGAAATGACCAAAGCAGATATCATTAATGAGGTAGCTATCGCTACTGGTATGCCTAAGAAAGAAGTAGGTACTGTAGTAGAGGCTTTTATGGAAGAGGTTAAGAAGTGCCTCATCGAAAAGAAGGACAATGTATACTTGCGTGGCTTCGGCAGCTTCAACATCAAGCATCGTGCTGCTAAGACTGCCCGTAACATCTCTAAGAATACAACCATCACCATTCCAGCTCACGACTTACCAAGCTTCAAGCCATCAAAGAGCTTCATCGAGGAGATGCAGAACGCTCAGTAATACTGCTGGACAGGAAGAGAGAAATATCATTTTTTATAATAACAATATTTTAAAATTTTAAAATCATGCCAAACGGAAAGAAAAAGAAGGGCCACAAGATGGCTACTCACAAGCGTAAAAAAAGATTACGTAAGAACAGACATAAGAGCAAGTAAGCTAGCATTGTAGCTAGTCTACTATAGCTCTCGGTCAGTTCGTGACTGAGGGGGTGTGTCAGTTCTGATATGGAATGACATACCCTTTTTTTGTATTAATTTAAAGTTAAAAGATTATTGAAGATATGACAAGCGAAGTTGTAATTGATGTCCAACAGAAAGACATCTCTATCGCACTCATGGAGGACAAGCAGCTGGTGGAATACCAGAACGAACCTCGTGAGGCATCGTTCTCTGTGGGCAACATCTACATCGCAAAGGTAAAAAAACTGATGCCGGGTCTTAACGCCTGCTTCGTGGATGTAGGTTATGAACGCGACGCCTTTCTTCATTATCTTGACCTAGGAAGTCATTTTAATTCCTACCAGAAGTACCTTAAACAAGTACAGAGCGACAGAAAGAAACTTTTCCCATTCTCTAAAGCCAGCAAAATGCCTGAATTGGAAAAGGACGGCAGCATACAGAATGTGCTCAAAGCAGGACAGGAAGTGCTGGTACAAATCGTAAAGGAACCAATCTCTACCAAGGGACCTCGACTCACAGGCGAAATCTCATTCGCGGGCCGATACCTGGTACTCATGCCATTCGGTGATAAAGTTTCTGTCTCGTCGAAAATTAAAAGCGGTGAAGAACGCTCCCGACTCAAACAACTCATTCACAGCATCAAACCAAAGAATTGCGGCGTTATCGTCCGCACTGTGGCTGAGGGTAAGAAGGTCGCTGAGCTCGATGCTGAGCTGAAAGTCCTGGTGAAGCGATGGGAGGATGCTATCGCCAAGGTACAGAAGACCCAGCAGCGCCCGCAACTTGCATTCGAGGAGACCGGAAGAGCCGTTGCTCTCTTGCGTGACTTGTTTAACCCATCTTACGAGAACATCTACGTGAACAACGAAGATGTGATGAACGAGGTGAAGAACTATGTTTCTCTAATAGCCCCTGAAAAGGCGGGCATAGTTAAGCTCTACACCGGTAAGGTGCCTATCTTCGACAATTTCAGCATTACCAAGCAGATTAAAGCTGGCTTTGGTCGTGTTGTTAACTACAAGCATGGTGCTTATCTCATCATCGAGCACACCGAGGCCTTGCATGTTGTCGATGTAAACAGTGGTAACAGAACTCGTGAGAAAGGTCAGGAAGCAAATGCACTGGATGTTAACCTCGGTGCTGCTGATGAGTTGGCTAGACAATTGCGCCTCCGAGATATGGGAGGTATCATTGTTGTCGACTTCATCGACATGAATCTTGCCGAAGACCGACAGCTGCTCTATGAACGCATGTGCAAGAACATGCAGAAGGACCGTGCCAAGCACAACATCCTGCCATTGAGCAAGTTCGGACTGATGCAGATTACACGCCAGCGTGTACGTCCGGCTATGGATGTGAATGTAGATGAAACCTGCCCTACCTGTTTCGGTACAGGCAAGATTAAGTCGAGCATCCTCTTTACCGACCAGTTGGAAAGAAAAATCGACCGCCTAGTCAACAAGATTGGCGTCAAGAAATTCACTTTGTATGTGAATCCTTACGTGGCTGCCTTCATCAACAAGGGTTTCATTTCCCTGAAGCGCAGATGGCAGTTTAAGTATGGTTTCGGCTTCAATGTGATTCCTTCACAGAAACTGGCATTCCTCCAGTACGAATTCTACGACAAGGACAACCAGTATCTGGACATGCAGGAAGAACAGGAAACAAAGTAAGTTTTTAATTATCAGAAAAAAGCTCCATTCGCATCTGATTGCGAATGGAGCTTTTTTATTTTGATTTTCTACACCTTATTATATATAGGGCATTTTAGTACTCTATCTCATTATTCACCATCTTCTCTGTATCCCAAGGTGCAGGAGCACCGCCGAGATAACGATGGAACCAGTCGAGATGCGCGTTGTAATAGAGCGGCATCGACTTCAGGTTGCTTGGCCAGTGACCATCATACTTCAAGACTATCAGTCGAGAAGGAATGTTCAGGGTCTGCAAAGCTGTGAAATACTGCAAACTCTGGGTATACGGTACACGATAGTCCAGTTCGCCCGTCATCACGAGGGTTGGTGTTGAAAAGTTCTTGATGTATGAGGATGGCGACCACTTCTCGTAGAGATCGGAATTGTAAGGCTGTCCCTCTAACTCAAAGTTAGGAAACCATACTTCCTCTGTACTGCCCCACATAGAGCGCAAGTCATATACGCCCATCATGGAAGCCAGACACTTGAATCGCTTGGTATGCCCCTGCAGCCAGTTCATCATGTAACCGCCATACGACCATCCCATCGCTCCCATCCTGGTGGAGTCAACATATTCCAGGGTTGCCAATTTATCGGTAACCTTCATTACATCCTCGAATACCTTTCCGCCCCAGTCGCCAGAGATGGCACGGGTAAAGGCCTGACCATATCCCGTAGAACCGTGAGGATTAGGATAAGCCACCACATAACCGGCAGCAGGATAAACCTGCCAGTCGCCACGGAAGGAATTCATCCATTGCATCTGTGGTCCGCCATGCACATTGATGATAAGCGGATATTTCTTGCTGGCATCAAAGTTGTGTGGCTTCACGATGAATACCTGTACCTTGTCGCCACCAGCGCCATCTACCCAGATACTCTCAGATGGACGGATATCCACCTCATCCTCCAACTTCTGGTTGAGGAAGGTAATCTGCTGTTCCTTGCCGCTTGCTACAGGAGTTCCATTCCACTTCTTCATCTGCTGGCGATAGAGAGCCGATGGCTTGCCTGTCGTGCTATAGGTATAATATACCATACCCTTATTGTCGAAATCAAACTCCGAGATGGCCTTGCCCGTCAATACCGGCGAGATGGTTCTTCTGGCTATATCGAGCTTGTAGAGCGGCTCAGCGCCCTGTACCTGACCGAGGAAGAAGATACTCTTGCTGTCGGGAGCCCATTTGTAATCATCTACCCAGTTGTCAAACTTCTCTGTCAGGATGGTAGACTTCTTTGCAGCCCGGTCGTAGATAGCAAGACGGAAGCGATCAGACTCATAACCAGGCACTTGCTGCAAGCGGTAAGCGATATACTTGCCGTCAGGCGAATAGGCTGGAGTACCATCCCAAGCCTTGTTCTCCTTCGTGATGCAGACCGGTTCTCCCCCATTCACAGATACCGTCCACAGGTCGGCATTAGTGCTAGCCTCCTGATGCTCATCATGATTGGATACGAAACAGATCTCCTTGCTGTCAGGAGAGAATTGATAGGTGATTCCACCCCCAACCACGAATATCAGCGAATAATTGCCCGGAGTCAGATCCTTGTAAGTCTTCGTCTGTGTATCGAAAAGGATAAGGTGATTGCATCTGCCATCACTATAGCTCGTCCAATGACGGTAGAGCAACTTGTCGGCGATATGCGCCTGTACAGGTCCCTGCTCCTTTTTCTCCATCCGGGCCTTGTTAGCCTTGGCATCAGCTCCCAGGTCGGGATATACTTCTGCGGTAAAGGCTATGTATCGCTCATCCGGAGAGATAACTGGGCTACCGATACCCAACTCATAATCAGTTACCTGTTCCGTCTCACAGGTAGTCAGATCCATGCGAAAGATTTGAGCCGTCCCTTTCTCATAATTAGTAAAGAAGATACTCTTTCCATCCTTGCTCCATACGGCAGAACTACTCTTTCCATCCTCGGTAAGAGCCTTGGCGTGAGAGCCATCCGCATTCATGATGTAGATGTCGGAGCCAGACTTCTGGTTCTTCAGGTCAGAAGAACTGGCGGTATAGCAAACCGTCTTACCATCAGGCGAAAGGCTCACCGAAGAAACGCCCTTCACCCTGTACAAATCCTCGATGGTAAACGCCCTTTTCTGAGCGTTTGCCGAAAGCAGCGCCATCACGAGTGCTGCCGAAAACATCAATCTCTTGTTCATATAACCTATTAACCCACATTGCAGTCATCCGTCATGTAACTCCCTGATTTCCAACATCCTG
>ERZ840407.188-NODE-188-length-64998-cov-4.946815_pt1 | contig 64998 bp, 56 predicted proteins | sample MGYA00519877_ERZ840407 | MGnify/ENA primary metagenome ERZ840407 (study PRJEB31850, sample SAMEA3708875) | human gut metagenome | biome: human gut; feature: human-associated habitat; material: faeces | place: China | collected 2014 ...
GCCAGACCGCCGATGGCGTAGCCGTCGCAGTCCAGTTTAGCGATCTCCTGCATGTGCCATACCCGCAAATCGTCGTAAGTGCAGCCTTGGTTGATCCCAAACAGCAGCTGGTCTTTGTTAATGGTATCCGGCAAGGCGTTCAATCGCTCCATCTCTGCCTTGCAGCGCTCCAGCCAGCGCAACGTGCGCGCGCAGGACTGCTTTGCGTAGTTGTAAGTGGCCGGGTTTTCCACGCACTCGTCAAAAGCCATGGCGATCGTAGATGCCAGATGGGACTGGATCTGCATGCTCTCCTCCGGACCCATAAAGATCTTCTTGCCGTTTACATGGGAATGGAAGGTAACACCCTCCTCTTTGATCTGGTTCAACTTAGCCAGACTGAATACTTGGAACCCGCCGCTGTCTGTTAAAATCGGCCGCTTCCAGTCTGTAAAGCGGTGCAGACCGCCCATGTCCGCCACCAGATCGTCCCCGGGGCGCACATGCAGATGATAGGTGTTGCACAGCATGACCTGACAACCGATATGCTCCAGATCCTCGGTAGACAGACCGCCTTTAATAGCCGCAGCGGTAGCGACATTCATAAACGCCGGCGTCTGTACCGTGCCGTGCACCGTTTCAAAGGTGCCGCGGCGGGCGTTGCCTTCTTTTTTTAATAAGGTATATTTTGCCATACTTTCTCTCCGTCAGCAGATAAACATTGCGTCGCCAAAGGAGAAGAAGCGGTACTTCTCCGCCACGGCGGTATTGTAAGCGTGCATAATGTGGTCAAATCCGGCAAAAGCACTAACCAGCATGATCAGCGTGCTCTCCGGCAGGTGGAAGTTGGTGATCAGTGCATCCATGCACTTGAATTCATACCCGGGATAAATAAAAATGCTGGTGTTATCGTCATCCTCGCAAATACAGGCGTTCTTGGTTGCCACAGACTCAATGGTGCGGCAGGAGGTGGTACCCACAGCAATCACCCGACCGCCGTTTGCCTTGGTACGGTTGATCAGCTCCGCCGTCTCTGCCGGCATGTGGTAGTGCTCCGTGTGCATTTTGTGCTTGGTTACATCTTCCACCTTAACCGGGCGGAAGGTACCCAGCCCAACATGCAATGTCACATAGCCGATATTGACGCCCATCGCCTGAATATCCTTTAGCATCTGTGGGGTAAAGTGCAGTCCGGCGGTAGGCGCCGCAGCGGAACCTAACTCCCGGCTGTACACCGTTTGGTACCGCTCTTTATCTTGTAGCTTTTCCTTAATATACGGCGGCAGAGGCATTTGACCGATCTGGTCCAGCACCGCATAAATATTCCCCTGGCAGTCGAATTGCACCAACCGGTTACCGTCCTCTTGTATCTCAATGACCGTGCCGTAGAGTTTGCCTTCGCCGAAGTTAAAGCGGGTGCCCACCTTGGCGCGCTTGCCCGGCTTGCACAGACACTCCCATACATTATTTTCTTTTTGAGTCAGCAGCAGGAATTCCACCACCGCACCGGTCTCTTCCTTAACGCCGTAGATACGGGCGGGAATGACCCGGGTATCGTTGAGGATCAGGCAGTCACCGGGGCGCAGATATTCCGGCAGATCCTTAAAGATCCGATGCTCCAGTTCGCCGCTGTCCTTGTGCAAGATCATCAGGCGCGAGCTGTTTCGCGGCTCCACCGGGGTCTGCGCGATCAATTCCTGGGGCAAATCGTAATAAAAATCAGAAGTTTTCATAATTATCTCCGCAAAAGTATTTGACATATATATATAGTAAGTGATATTATATCTAAAAGCAAGCGGTATTTACCCACCGCAGGCGCTGTAAGATATTATATTGCAAAATGCTGCGTTTTACAAGGCATTTTTTTAAGGAGAGTCACAATGAACAAAAAGTACAAAGTCGGTATCGTCGGCGCAACCGGTATGGTCGGTCAGCGCTTCGCCCTGCTGCTGGAGAATCACCCCTGGTTTGAGGTGGTGTGCCTGGCAGCCTCTGCACGCTCTGCTGGTAAACCTTACAAAGAGGCACTGGGCAGCAGATGGTGTATGGATAAACCCATTCCCTCCAATATGGCAGACCTGCCGGTGTATGACGCCCAGGCAGATATAGAAAAGATCACCTCTATGGTAGATTTTGTGTTCTGCGCCGTGGATATGAAAAAGGATGAGATCCGCGCGCTGGAGGAGCAGTATGCCAAGCACGAGTGCCCGGTGGTATCTAACAATTCTGCCAACCGGTTCACTCCGGATGTGCCCATGGTGGTACCGGAGTTGAATCCCCAGCATATTGACATTATTCCCGCTCAGCGTAAACGCCTGGGCACCAAGCGCGGCTTTATCGCCGTAAAGTCCAACTGTTCTTTACAGAGCTATGTGCCCGCCATCTTCCCCCTGAACAAGAAGTACGGCATTAAACGGGTGCTGGTGTGCACCTACCAGGCCATCAGCGGTGCAGGCAAGACCTTTGAGCGCTGGCCGGAGATGATCGACAATGTGATTCCTTACATCGGCGGTGAGGAAGAAAAGAGCGAGAAAGAGCCGCTGAAGCTGATGGGCCACATTGAGGGCGACCAGATCGTGTCTGCCGATGCACCGGCCTTTACTGCGCAGTGCATTCGCGTGCCGGTGACCAACGGTCACCTGGGCGCCGTGTTTATGGACTTTGAGGGTGAGAAACCCTCTGAGGAAGAGATTATTGAGGTGTGGAAGAACTACGCCGGTCGTGCCCAGGAGCTGGAGCTGCCCAGTGCGCCCAAACAGTTCCTGCACTACTTTACCGAGCCGGACCGCCCGCAGATTCACAGCGAGCGTGAGCTGGAGCACGGTATGGCCGTATCCATCGGCCGTCTGCGCCCGGATACACAGTATGATTACAAGTTTGTATGCCTGTCCCACAACACCCTGCGCGGCGCTGCCGGCGGCGCGGTGCTGCTGGCCGAATTGCTGGCAGCCGAGGGTTATATGGACTGATAACACAGCGAAAAGGAGATTTTTGATATGAAGAAGGATCCTATCTTTACAGGCGCAGCCGTTGCCATTATTACCCCTATGCATGAGGACGGCAGCGTAAATTATGACGAGTTTGCCCGGTTTGTGGACTGGCAGATTGACAACGGTACAGACGCCATCGTAATCTGCGGCACCACCGGCGAAAGCTCTACCCTGGATGTTGACGAGCACCTGGAGTGCATCAAGTGGTGCATCGAGTATGTGAACGGTCGTGTGCCGGTGATCGCCGGTACAGGCTCCAACTCCACCGCCAGCGCCATTGAAATGAGCAAGGAAGCCTGCGAATACGGCGCAGATGCTCTGCTTTTGGTGACCCCCTACTACAACAAGACCAGCCAGGCCGGTCTGATCGCCCACTATACTGCGATTCACGATGCAACGGATAAGCCCATTGTTCTTTATAATGTGCCGTCCCGCACCGGGCTGAACCTGTTGCCGGAGACGGCGCTGGAGCTGTCCAAGCTGCCCCGCATCAACGGAATTAAAGAGGCATCCGGCAATCTGGATCAAGTGGCTAAAGTGCACGACCTGTGCGGCGACGCGCTGAACATTTGGAGCGGCAACGACGACCAGATTGTAGACATTCTGGAGCGCGGCGGTAAGGGCGTAATCAGCGTACTGTCTAATGTATGCCCCCAGGAAACCCACGACATTGTGGCTAAGTACCTGGACGGCGATGTGGACGGCTCCAAGGCACTGATGGATCACTATTTTGAGCTGGCAAAGACCCTGTTCTGCGATGTGAATCCCATTCCGGTTAAGGACGCTGTGAACCGCATCGGTTACGCAGCCGGTCCCTGCCGTATGCCGCTGGTGCCCTTGAGCGAGGCCAATCAGCAGAAGATGCAGGCAACGCTGGAGAAGTATGGCCTGATCAAATAAAAAGCACAGGAAGTTCAAAGCTATGACAAGAATAATTATTACCGGCGCCAACGGCAAAATGGGTCATGTGATCCGCAACGTTGTAGCCGGTCGGGAAGACTGCACGGTAGTAGCCGGTGTGGATTTTAACACCCAGGCGGCCGACTTCCCTATCTATAAAACGATTGCAGAGGTGCAGGAAGAAGCGGATGTGATTATCGACTTCTCCAACCCTGCCCTCTTAGACGATCTGCTGACCTATTCCGCCGCCAAGTCTATGCCCTTGGTAATCGCCACCACCGGCTACACGGCGGAGCAAAAGGCCAAGATTGAAGCTGCAGCCGAAAAGTGCCCCATCTTCTTCACTTATAATATGAGTATGGGCATTAACCTGCTGGCGACCTTAGCACAGAAAGCGGTCAATGTACTGGGACCGGACTTTGACATTGAGATTGTGGAGAAGCACCATAATCAGAAGATCGACGCTCCCAGCGGCACAGCATTGATGCTGGCAGATGCCATGTGCAAGGAGATCGATCACCCCATGAAGTACGAATATGACCGGCACGCCAAGCGCGAAAAGCGCACCCGGGACGAGATCGGCATTCATGCTGTGCGAGGCGGCACCATTGTAGGCGAGCATGAGATCATCTTTGCCGGTCGGGACGAGATCATTACTTTGTCACACTCTGCACGAAGCAAAGAGATCTTTGCCGTAGGCGCTGTGAACGCCGCCGTCTTTATGTGCGGAAAAGACGCCGGGCTGTACGACATGAGCCAAATGATTCACTAATTCTTGTCCCTATTCTGCGGAATAGGGACTTATTCTTTTTGGAGGACGGTATGAACCAGACAGAACAGGTCTTTCTCTCTCTGCTGCGGGATTATGTTTGCGGACAAAAATTAAAAGCCCTTCCCACCGTAGACTGGCAGGCACTGTATAACTTGGCGCAAAGTCATAATGTGACCGGCCTTGTGGGCCGTATCTTGGCAGATCTGCCTACCGATCATCGCCCTCCAAAAGCCCTTGCAGTGGCCTTTCGCCAAGCGATGGGTCAAACCCTAATGACTTACGAAAAGCGTATGCTGGCCGTGCAGGTGATGGAGCAAACACTAACGGACGCCCATATCCCCTACTTAACGGTGAAAGGTGCCTGCACTGCGGCAGCCTACCCGGATCCCTCCTTGCGCACCTGCGGCGATACGGACATTGTGCTGACTCCAGAGCACCAGCGAGAAGCGGTACAGACTTTGGAACAGCGTGGCTTTGCCAAAAAAGTGACCCACGACGATGTGGTGATGCTTACCCTGCATGGGTTTGAATTTGAACTGCACACACGGTTGGAAAGCATTAACGATGGCTCTCGGGCGCTGCTGGCGAACCCTTTTGCGCCGGAAGTGGCATACAATAAATCCAAAAACATCTGGGTGCTGCAACCGGTATATGTCGTTTATTACACCGTGCTGCACCTACTGCACCACATCAAAACCGGCGGTGCCGGCGTTCGTATGCTGCTAGACACAGACTTGCTCCTTCGCAAGGATCCGACGCTTGCACCACAGGTACTGGAATTGGCCGAGCGCAGCGGACTGGAGCGGTCCTTTGGCTGTATCCTTGCCTTGTGTAAGCAGTGGCTGGATACGCCCCTGCCCTGTTCGGTGCCGGCATTGGATACGGACACGGTAGAGAAGTTCGCTGCCGTGATTTTAGGCGGCGGCGTGTTCGGTCACGGCAACGGCAACACCGGTGCCGTATTCCTGGCCCGGCAAAAGGCCGCAGATGGCAGCAAAACGCCCTTTACCCGTTTGGTCGCATTGTTTCGCTACTGCTTCCCAAAAGCGGATTATATGGCCTACCAGTTCCCTTATTTGATCCGGCGGCCCTGTCTGCTTCCCTTTGCATACCTACACCGATTTTGTCGCGGTCTGTTTCGAAATCGGACCCACTCCGCGGCGGCATTGCAAGCCATCGCCGGCAAAAATCAAGGTGCTGCTCTGCTGCACCAGGTATGGGCCGAGCTGGATTTATAATATCAACTATTTGTATAGTATCATTAGACAGTTCGTATATAATGCCTATTTACATCTCTTCCGAAAGTTGGTATGCTTTTTAGAGAGGTGTATTTTTATGTCTAACGAACAAAATGAAAACAAAAAAGAAAGGCGACCCTTTGCCTCCGGTCTGTGCTTTAGCAAACTTGTATGGGTATTTTTGATCTCCTGTGTGGTGGGCTTTTTAGTAGAGACCTTGTGGTGCTACATACGCCACGGCTACATTGAAAGCCGACAGTCATTGGTGTACGGTCCCCTTTCTGTGGCCTATGGTATGGGTGCGGTGGTGCTTACCATGGCGCTATATAAATTCCGAAATTCTCCGTGGTGGAAGATCTTTCTGGTGTCTTTTGTGGTAGGCACGGTTACGGAATATATCTGTTCTCTGGGGCAAGAGCTGGTGTTCGGGTCCGTTGCCTGGGATTACAGCAATGTACCGCTGAATATCAATGGTCGAGTGTGCCTACTGTACTCTATCTTTTGGGGTATTTTAGGCATTGCGTGGATCAAGCTGATCTACCCGCCTATGGCTAAGCTGATCGGTAAACTACCTATAAAACTAGGTAAAGTGCTCACTTGGGCATTCATCATCTTTTTTATTTTTGACGCCATTCTGTCCGCCTCCGCCGCACTGCGTATGGACCAAAGAGACAAAGGTGCAGCGCCTCGTAATGCCTTTGAATGCTATCTGGACGAACACTTTGACGATGCGCGTATGCACAGGATTTATGCAAACTCCGTCAGTACAGACCCGCAAAAGCAACAAAATAAGTAAGCCGAATCAGCGCAAAAAAGCCACCGTCTGTTACAGACAGTGGCTTCTTGATCGTTTTATAGGCGCTCCAAGTTGGAAGAGTCGAACAGCTCCTTGCTCATGGGAAATGTGTCTTTGGTGGTGATACGCAGTTGCACCCGCTGGTCCTTCATACCGGACACGGTCACGTGCTGCACATCCACATTTACTCGCATGGTATAGGTGGCTTTGGTGATCTTGCAGCTGGAGGTGTTAATGGTTATGGTGCCGGTGCCGCCGGTGTAATTCATATGCAAGTTCTTTTTGGCGTTACCGGTGGTCCATCTGCCGCCATTTTGCTTGAGCATTTGGTCAAAAGTGTCATACATGGGGCCAAGGGTGCTGAAGAACCGGCCCTGGGCGTCTGCACCGGGAGAACTCATTTGCACCGATTTGGGCTTGATAGTCAGGGTGACGGTGCCGTTTTTGTTGTCCTTGATCGACAAGGTTTCTACGTCCGTATCCCGCAGGCGGGAGGTTACCAAAGACTTGCCGTTCAGATCTGTGTCTTCCGACTTCTCCACAGCCGTGCAGGGCGGCAGGCCGGTACCGACTTTGGTGTCGCTGATTATGGAGTCCAAATAACTGTCCATAAACTTATTGCGGCCGCCGTTAATGTACACATTGTCTGCGCTAAGAGTCTTAACGCCCAGCAGTTTGTAGTAGGTAAGGATTTCGTCCGTTTCTTTATTCTGATACTTGGCGGTCTCTTTCTTGGTGGCATTGTAGGCCTTGACATAGTACCGTACTGCGTCCGCCGTGGTGTTCAGCTGCACACCGGCGTACTTGCCCTTCTTAAACGGATCCTTGGCGGCGGTAACCGTCTTGGCTGGGCTGTACGCACCGGAATAAGACTTCTTACCCTGATTCACATAAGCCTGCACCCGCACATAATACTTTTTGCCGCCTTTCAGGCCGGTGATGGTGGCGGAGGTGGCGTTGCCGTTGGTGACTTTCAGCGCTTTGGTCACCTTTTTGTCAAATTTAGAAGAGGTGCTGTACTGCACCCGGTATCCGGAAACAGAAGGCGCCTTACTCCATTTGGCAGTAAAGCCCAAACGCTCCGCGGAAACAGACTTAAAGTTCACTTTCGCTACCTTGGTGGTAACGGATTTGGCGCTGCTCCAACTGCTGTACTTTTTCTTTTTACCGCTGGTTTTATAGGTGCGCACACGCACATAATACTTGGTTTTGCTTTTCAGACCGCTAACCGTCTTGGCCGTAGTCTTATCTTTCTTGGCCGTAGCGGTTTTGCTGGTTTTGGAAGTAAATTTGGAAGAGGTGCTATATTGCACCTGGTATCCGGTCACGCCGCTGACCTTCTTCCACTTGACGGTAAAGGCAGCTGCACCGGCGCTGACGGAGGACACCGTTGGTTTTTTTGGCGCTGCAGCAAAGGCGGTGGTAGGCACGGCAAAGCAGCTAAGCAGCATTAGCAATGCCAGGCATACGGACAAAGTCTTTTTCATCATTTCTCTCCTTCTAAAATCATTAAAAAGTGTGTGAACTTACAACTTGATTATAGCATACGAATTTTCCCTTTGCAATAGACATGGCAAACATTCTATCTAAAAGCAGAAAAAGGAGACTCCTGCGAGTCTCCTTTTTATTTCTATTATAAGTATCACCAGCGCCAGGTTGCCCTCATTATGGCTGACGATATGCAGCGGCTGATCCACCGGAACCTTGTCCTCCTGCTCTGCAAAGGCATACAAGGTCTGCGCCTCACCGTTGAGCATAGACTGGGGCAAAATGCGATTATACGCAAAGGGCTCTTCATCAGTCTTGCTTCTCCATTAATGCCTGCGCCAGCCGGCCTGCCTTGCACAGTTCCTCCACAGTGGTATATTCGCTCACAGCGTGGCAGTTATTCATAGCCGTAGCCACCACCAAACCCTGTATGCCGTGCGCGGACAGGATATTACAGTCACTGCCGCCGTAAGTGTCCGTAAACCGAGGCGAAACTCCCACAGCTTCGCAGGCTCGTCTGAACCGCTGGGCAACAGGTGCGTCCGTGTCTACTCGATAACCGGTAATATGTATGGTATGGTTAAAATTCAGTTTGGCGTCCACCGCCTGTGCCTGCTCCACAAACTCGCTGTGAATCTCGTTGAGTCGATCCAGGGCGTCCTGATGGCACAGGGCACGAATTTCGCCGGTGACGGTGCAACTGTCCGGCACAATGTTGGTGGCGCGACCGCCGGAAATAGTGCCCACATTTACCGTCACATCGCCCCATCGCCCACTGGGAAGATTGGCAACTGCGGCAGCAGCCACCTGAATGGCGTGCACGCCGTCCTCCGGCGCAAAGCCGGCGTGGGCTGCCTTGCCCACCACCTCTGCGGAAAAAGTAATCAGCGTAGGCGCTGCCACAGCACAGTCCCCGACAGGGCCGGACAAATCCATCACATACGCCGTCTTGGACTGCAGGCGCTCCGCATCAAATGCCTTGGCACCCACGCAAAAATGCTCCTCTCCGGTGGTAAACAGCAGTTCCAGCGTCGGATGGGTCGCACCGCTCTCTAACAGAGAAGCCACACCCTCTAAGATTGCCGATACACCGGCAAAATCATCAGCGCCTAATACCGTATCACCACAGGAGGTAATGTGACCGTTCTCGTCCGTGACCGCCTGCTTGCCCCGGGACGGCTCCACCGTGTCCATATGGGCAGCAAAGAGCACCGGCTCCAGCGATGGATCACCGGGAATGGTTGCCAGCAAGTTGCCGCAGGTACTGCCGGTGGCAGCAGCGGAGTCGTCTTCTGCCACCTGCACGCCCAGCGCCGTCAATCGTTCCTTAATGTAACGGCAAACCGCCTGCTCGTCAAAGGAAGGGCTGTCCAGTGCTACCAGATCCGTAAATGTCTTCACCAATCGTTCTTCGTTCATCTTATATCACCATTTCCTACAAATGTTCTATGATTTAATGATACAACCCTGTTGGTTGCCTGTCAATATAAAAAGAGCAGAAAGACACACTCTCTGCTCTTACCGTTTCCATTTACGGATTGATTTGCAGCTGCACGCCATCGTCACCTGCAGTCAATGCAATCGCCTGCATGTCCTGATCCTGATGGAACACCAACGCACTTGCCAGCTGATCCTCCACCTGGCGGCGCACCGCATCACGCAAACCGCGGGCGTTCTTCTTGGAACCATAGGCGATCTTTGCCAAATACACCGGCACACTGTCGTCATAGGTTAGGGTAATGCCCTTGTCCTGCATGCCGGGCACCAGTTCATCCACCATCAAGCGAGCGATCCGCTGGAAGTTCTCAAAGGTCAGCTTGTTAAAGACGATCACCTCGTCCACACGACCCAGGAATTCTGGACGCAGGAAGCGCTCCAAGGCTTTCATGGTCACATCCCGGTTCATTTCCCCCTGGGACTTGCCAAAGCCCACTGTAGCAGCGTCGGTCGATCCGGCATTAGAGGTCATCACAATAATGGTATTTTCAAAATTCACCGTGCGGCCCTGTGCATCTGTGATCCGACCCTCGTCCAGAATTTGCAGCAAAATGTTTAATACATCTTTATGCGCCTTTTCAATCTCGTCAAACAGAATCACGCTGTAAGGCTTGCGCCGTACTTTCTCTGTCAACTGCCCGGCATCGTCATAGCCCACATAGCCGGGAGGCGAGCCAATGATACGAGAGACAGAAAACTTCTCCATATACTCGCTCATATCCAGGCGGATCAGGGCGTCCGGGGTATCAAACATGTAGTCGGCCAACTGCTTAACCAGCTCCGTCTTGCCAACGCCGGTGGGGCCCACAAAAATAAAGGACTGGGGCCGCTTGCGGGGACTGATTTGTACGCGACCTCGGCGCACGGCTGCGGCAACCTTTTCAATGGCTTCATCTTGGCCGATGATATGGGCTTTCAGCGCCGGCTCCAAACCGGCCAGTTTTTGAATATCTCCCTGTTCGATTTTTGCAGCAGGGATCCCTGTCCACATGGAGATCGCGCTGGCAATATCCGACTCCAGCACCTGATTGTCTTTGGCCTTTTCCTGCAAAGCAGGCAGCTTTTCGTCAATGGCCATCACTTCGGTTTTCAGTTTGGAGATCAGCTCATAGTCAATCTGCTGGTCCTCCTCTGTGGGTTCAGACAGATTTTCAATATTCTCCTGCAAATTCCGTTTTTTGCCTTCCAGGATCTGCGCCTGGCTGATAGCCGGGTTGCGCAAATTGGCGCAGGTGCAGCTTTCATCCAGCAAGTCAATGGCTTTATCTGGCAGGTAACGGTCTGTTACATACCGCTCGCTCATCAGCACCGCTTTATAGACCAAGGTGTCGGAAATTTGCACCTTGTGGTACTGCTCGTAGTAGCCCTTAATGCCCAGCAGCATTTTGTAGGCGTCTTCCACGGATGGCTCCTCGATCTTCACCGGTTGGAACCGGCGCTCCAGGGCGGCATCCTTCTCTATAAACTTACGATACTCGGTAAAGGTCGTAGCGCCGATCACCTGAATTTCGCCGCGAGAGAGCGCAGGCTTCAGGATATTTGCCGCGTTCATGGTGCCCTCACTGTCGCCGGTGCCCACCAAATTGTGCACCTCGTCAATGAACAGAATAATATTGCCCTGGGCCTTCACCTCGTCCACCAGACCCTTGATCCGGCCCTCAAACTGGCCACGGAACTGGGTGCCGGCCACCAATGCGGTCAGGTCCAGCAAATAGATCTCTTTGTCTGCCAGGCGCGCAGGCACCTGCCCCTTGGCAATGCGAATGGCCAGCCCCTCGGCAATGGCAGTCTTACCCACGCCCGGCTCACCGATCAAACAAGGATTGTTCTTGGTACGGCGGCACAGGATTTGTACCGTGCGGGAGATCTCCTGCTCTCTGCCGATAATTGCGTCCAGCTTGCCGTCCCGGGCTTTGCCGGTCAGGTTGGTACAGTAGGTGTTTAGGTACTTTTTGCCGTCGTCTTTTTGGCGTTTGTTGCCTTTTTTTCCACGCTTCTTGCCCTGCTTTTGGCCGCTTTCATTCTCATCCACAGCCAGTTCTCCGGCGTCGCCAAAAAGATTGGCAAAGGGCATGGTTTGGGCGCCGTCCATATTCTCCGAGTTGAACATCCCACTCATATCGCCAAAGTTAAAATCGCCCATATTCTCCATAAACTGGCTCATCTGCTCAGACGCCTGCTCCAGTTCTTCGTCAGAGATGCCCAGCTTGTCAATCATCTGGTTAATAGAGCCGATATTCAGCTCCCGGGCGCACTGAATACAAAGCCCCTCCGGCTTTACCTCATCGCCCTCCATTTTTTGAATATAGATCACCGCCGGGCGTTCACCGCAGCGGGCACACATCTGTTGTTTCATAAATCGATCTCCTGATGAATATTGCTTATTTGGCAGTGTTTTGTGCCTTGTTCTCTTTCAGCTGCTTCAAAAATCCCGGCACATAGCCCAGGAGAGATACCAAGGCAGACACGGCGGACAGCGCCACCAGCACCCAGGTGACCACGGACGGCAGCGTAAAGTGGGTCACATCACACAAAGCGCCGTTCTCGCCAAAGGCTAAAATAATAATCATAGCAATGTAAAACACATTGGTGGCTACCTTGCCCCAGATCTCTGCTGCGGTGGGGCGCATACCCTTGGACAGCAGCAGCGCGCCGCCCAGCAACATCAGCACCTCTTTCACAATAAAGAAGAAAAACAGATACTTGATGGGGTTCTCCCAGTAGGTGTACAATAGCACGATTACAATCGCCATTTGGGACAGCTTATCCGCAATGGGGTCTAAGAGCTTTCCCAAATTGCTCACTTGATTAAACTTGCGGGCAATCTTGCCATCGAACAGGTCGGTTAGCGCAGCGCAAATCATCACGATCACCGCCACCAGTTGATGCCCCTGAACAAACAGCACAGCAAACACCGGGATCAGCGCAATGCGGATAAAGGAAAGCCAGTTGGGAATGGTATTCCAGCCGTCAAACAGGTCGTGCACATTTTCTTTTAATGTAGACATAACAGGTCCTCCTATAGTGTGGGAAGCAAAGTTTCCATATATTCTAAAATGGCGCTGTCTGCAAAGAACGCATACGCGCCGTTATCTTTCGGCAGCCAGTCGTTACCGGCCAGGTACGCCCAAACGCCGCTGACCAGCACCAAAAACAGACACCCCTTAACCAGCCCAAAGGCACCGCCCAATAGGCTGTTGGTGCGGGTAAACACTGTATTTTTGCCCTGCTTCTTCCTTAGCATAGCGGAAAGCAACCAACAAATCAAGGCAATAATTATGAACGATAATAAAAATAATGCGATTTTTACCAGTAGGCAAGCCACCGGTTCCACCAACTGCTGCATTACAAAATCTGCAGCGGTTTTGGCACTGCCTTTTTTCAGCGCGGCGAAGTCAAAATCCCCTTGCAACGCCTGGGGCAGAGCCTGCATTTTCTCCTGCAAGGCAGCCATAAAGGTGTCCACGCCGGAGGCACCGGCGATTTTCTCCTGCACCTTGGCAAGAGCCTTTGGCTCCACCAGCTTGTCATACACCGCTTGGTAATACTGATGGCTGACGAACAGGGACACCGGCACGCCAACAGCGTACTTGGCTGTGCCGATCAAACCGGACAGCAGCCCCCGGCGAAAGCCCCATACCGCCATAAGTACCACCAGAGCGATCAATATATAATCCAAAATACTCAAGACTTGGTCTCTTCTTTCTCAATCACAGACTGGCGCTGCACAAACACGTTGGAGGACATCATGGTGATGGACCGGACTGCGTCCGTACAATCCGCCGTATGTACTACACTGCCGTCTGACAGCTTATAAATTTTGATTTTATCGGCAAAAAGCACGGCTACCCGACTGCCGGAGGCAGACAGATCCTTGATCGCGCCCTGCACGGTAAAGGGCTTTTGCACCTTGCCGCCGGCGGTGATCCGCGCTACGGTATTTTGCGTGGCATTGCTATAAGAGCTGTACGCCACCACCAAATCGCCGCTGGCGCTATAATCGTAGGCCACTGTTTGCACATCGCCGTTTTTCAGCACCGTCTCCAGCTTATCTCCGTTTACCACGCTCACAAAGCTGCCGCCCACCACATACAGGCTGCTGCCCCGATAGGCTATGTCCAGCACCTGACTGCCGGGCAGATCAAAGCTGGCATAAGGCTCCGTGTCCTTTACACGCATCAAATACAGCTTTGGCTGCAAGCGTGCGTCCTTACTGTTCATGGCTACAAAAGCGACTTGACTGCCGTTGTCCCGAATGGCAATGTTGGTCACAAAGCCATAGGACAGGCTGTATTTCATCTTATCCGCGCGGGTCTTGGTGATCACCTGAATATCGCTGCGCTTATCAGCAGATTGGGCAGCGTATACCACCTTGCCGTCATCTGCCACATCGGCGCACAGCAGGCCGGTCTTGTTCTCGATCTCATACAAATTCTCACCACTGTAATCCAGCCGCAGCTTAGAGCCGCCCTGATCGTATGTAACCAGGTAAGAGTCGGAAGCAGCGGTAATCGGATTGGCATAACCGTGCACGGCAGTGAATTCCTCCTTGCCGTCTGATGGGTTCAGTACTGTTATGGAGCCGCCGGTAAGCACCGCCAACTTAGCACCCTGCTTATGAACCGTTACCCCATCGGAGCCGTCCAGCGCATAAGGAAAATTGCCGGTGATCACGGACGATGTACCGCTGCCGCCGCTCAGGCTGCCCAAATCCACCTCGCACAGCTTTAGGATCACAATTGCCGCCAGCAGCACAGCCAGCACAATCCATACGATCCTGCGTACTTTTTTATCTTTTTGGCGCTTGCGTTCCCGCCGAAGCGCCTGCCGGTCTTCCGCTTCCACAAAAGCACCGCCTTTCTGTTTACATCTTTAAGTCTGCCGGGTCGTACTCCACCCGGTTCAGGTACAGCCCCTGAGGCGGCGCCGTCTTACCGGCGCGAATGCGCTCCCCACTTTCAATGATCGCCGGCAAATCCGCCGGGTCAATCTTGCCCTCACTGACAAAAAGCAGCGTGCCAACAAGAATGCGCACCATATTGTAAAGGAAGCCGTCTGCGCTGACCTTAAACAGTACCATATCCCCTTGCCGCTCTACGGTAAAGGCGGTTATGGTGCGCACTGTGTCCTCCACATCGCTGCGTGCACTACAAAAACCGCGAAAATCGTGGGTGCCCAAGAACGCCTTGGCCCCCTGCTGCATGCGCTCCAAATGAATGGGGTAGCGGTACTGGTACGCATAGCGCAGCAAAAACGGATCCCGAATGGCACCGTTGTACAGTTTATATACATATTCTTTCTCTCGGCAGCAGTACCGGGGGTGAAAATCAAGAGGAACCTCCTGACAATTCAGCACCGCAATATCCTTGGGCAGCACCGTATTCAGCGCCCGCACCACACCGTCACAGGCAATGGACAGCTCTGTTTGGAAACTGACAAAATAACAATTTGCGTGCACACCGCTGTCTGTGCGGGAGCAGCCCTTTACCGGCAGCCGCGCGCCAAACACCTTTTCCACCGCGTTTTGGAACACTTCCTGCACGGTAACGGCATTCTTCTGCACCTGCCAGCCGTGGTAGTCTGTGCCGTCATATCGAATGGTCAATAACAAATTCCGCATAACTTAAAGCACCGAACCTAAAAAGTGATTCACCACAAAAATGCCTGCAATATACAGCACCACCGCCGCCAGCGCAAAAAAGTCACCGGTATGCAGGTGCATTTCTTTCATCTTGGTACGCCCGGCACCGCCACGATAGCAGCGGCACTCCATAGCGTCCGCCAGCTCATTAGCCCGGCGAAAAGAGGAGATAAACAAAGGAATCAAGATGGGTACCAATCCTTTGGCTCTACGAATCAGTCCCCCGCTCTCCATATCGGCGCCTCGAGATTTCTGCGCCGCCATAATTTTGTCGATCTCTTCGATCAAAGTGGGAATAAACCGCAGGGCGATTGTCATAGTCATAGCGATCACATGCACATCAATCTTAAGCACTTTTAAGGGCTTAAACAGACGTTCCAGCGCATCTGTCAATTCCGTAGGCGAAGTGGTGTAAGTCAGCAAACTGCCTACGATCACCAGCTCGATAATGCGCACCGCCATAAAAATGGCAGTCATAATGCCGTCCATGGTGATCTTCAGCTTGCCCAGGGTCACCAGCGGCTCACCATCGCCGTAAAACAGGTTGATGACGCCGGTAATGAGAATGATCACGATCAGAGGCTTAATGCTCTTCAAAATGGTCTTGGGCGGGATCTTAGACAGGCCCACCGCCAGAATCATAAAGGCAATAGCCAGCCCCAAGGACCAAAAGTTCTTGCACAAGAACACCGCCACCACCATAAGGAAAGTAAGCACGATCTTCATACGAGCGTCCATACGGTGCACCGGGGAATTGCCGGGGAAATACTGACCAATGGTCATACTGGAATTCACAGGCGAACCCCCTCTCTCTTTAGGCGCTGAAATTCGCGCACGCCGTCGTCAACCGTAAAAATATCCGTGCGGCACGGTACGCCACGCCGCCGCAGTTCTAAGAAAATATCCGTTACCTGGGGCACATTCAGCCCCATTTGGCGCAGTTCCTCCGCATTGGCGTACACATCGGCAACCGGGCCGTAGGCGGCCACCTGCCCCCGGTGCATCACCAACACGCGGCGGCAAATGCGCGCCACATCTTCCATGGAGTGGGAGACGAAGAGCACCGTTGCCCCGGTACGGTCCCGGTAACTACGGATCAGATCTAAAATTTGATCCCTACCACGGGGGTCCAACCCGGCGCAGGGCTCGTCTAAAATCAAAACCTTTGGCTCCATTGCCAAAATGGACGCAATGGCCACACGGCGCTTTTGCCCACCGGACAGATCAAAGGGCGATTGCTCCGCAAAATCACGGGACAGACCCACCAATTCCATAGAATGGAACACCCGGCGGCGAATTTCCTCGCTGTCCAATCCCATTTGCTTGGGACCGAAAGCGATCTCTTTATATACATCTTCTTCAAAAATTTGGTACTCCGGGTACTGAAAACACAGCCCTACCTGAAAGCGCACACGGCGAATTTGCTTGCGGTTTTGCTTACTCCAAATATCCGCGCCGTCCACATAGACTTTGCCGCTTTGGGGCTCTATCAGGCCGTTTAGGTGCTGGATGAGCGTGGATTTTCCGGAGCCGGTGTGACCGATAATGCCGACGATCTCGCCCTCCTCCACAGAGAAAGACACATCCTGCAGCGCCGCCGTTTCAAATGGCGTACCCACACTGTAACAGTAATTGAGTTTTTCACAGGTCAGTACAGCCAAGTTTTTGTTCCTCCAAGTTGGAAATCAATACATCCACGCATTCCGCAGTGTTCAAAACTGCGTGATCGCCAAAGCCCAGCCGATCCGCCAGCTCCGTTGCCTGGGGCACATCCAGGCCCAGGGCTTTCAGCTCCTCCACATGGGCAAAAACCGCCCGCGGGGCGCCGTCCAGTCGGATCACGCCGTCGTCCATCACCACCACCCGATCGGCTTGCACCGCCTCATCCATATAATGGGTAATGAGCAGAATGGTGATCCCCTCTTCTTTGTTCAGTTTCTTCACGGTGTCCAGCACTTCTCGGCGGCCGCTGGGATCCAGCATCGCCGTGGGTTCGTCCAGCACAATGCACAGAGGTCTCATGGCAATAATGCCTGCAACGGCTACCCGCTGTTTTTGACCGCCGGAAAGCTTGGAGGGCGATTTCAGCCGCTCCGCATACATGCCAACTGTCTTCAGCGCAGCATCCACCCGGCGGCGGCATTCCTTTGGCTCCACGCCCAAATTCTCCACCCCAAAGGCCACATCCTCCTCTACAATAGAGGAAACGATTTGGTTGTCCGGGTTTTGGAACACCATACCCACCTTGCGGCGCGCATTATAGACCACATCTTCGTCTTGCGTCAGCGGCTTGCCGTCTACGATTACTTGCCCGCTTTGGGGAAACAAAATGCCGTTAGAGAGCTTGGCCAATGTGGATTTACCGGAGCCGTTATGCCCCAGCACCGCCATAAAGGAGCCCTTCTCAATCTGCAAGTTCAGGTGGCGAAGGACCGGGCGGGGCGCCGGTGCATCCTTAGGTGCGTCCGGATCCGCAGGATATGTAAATGTTATATCATTAAATTCAAGAATTGCCATCTTTGCCTTTCCACACAGCGGTGGCGCCGCAGGGCAGCACACCGCCGGTTTCCGTCACCGGCAGGCCAATCTCGTCCGCAGACACAGAACCGCCCATTTGACGCACCAAAACATCTTCCAAAATATATTGCATTACCGAGGCAGACAGGCCGGTGGTATAGGAATTCAACACCACAGCCAGCGCGTTTTCGCTGAGTACCTGCTGCACCAGGGTCACAAAATCATATAAATTATCTTCCAGGTGCCAGATCTCACCTTTTGGCCCCCGGCCGTAGCTGGGCGGGTCCAGGATCACAATATCATATCGGTTGCCCCGACGAATTTCTCGCTGCACAAACTTGATACAATCGTCCACGATCCAGCGCACAGCGCCGTCTGCCACGCCGGAGGCGGCCGCGTTCTCCTTTGCCCACTGGACCATACCCTTGGAGGCGTCCACATGGACTACCTGTGCACCGGATTTTAGGCAGGCAACCGTGGCACCGCCGGTATAGGCAAACAGGTTAAGTACCTTTACCGGACGGTCAGCGCCCTCGATCATGCCACGCACCAGATCCCAGTTCACAGCCTGTTCCGGGAACAGGCCGGTGTGCTTAAAGCCCATGGTCTTGATGTTAAAAGTCAAGTCCTTATAGCGCACCTGCCACACAGCAGGAATGCGCTTAAAGGTCTGCCACTTGCCACCGCCGGTGCGGGAGCGCACATAGCGTGCCCCCGGCTGTGCCCACAAACGGTTCTCCCGCGGGCTGTTCCAAATCACCTGGGGGTCCGGACGAATAAGGATTTCTCTGGTCCAACGCTCCAGCTTTTCGCCGGCAGAGCAGTCTATCAGTTCATAATCTTTCCAGTCACTGGCTACACGCATTAACTCAATCTCTCCCGTACCACATCTGCAATTCGATTGCCCAGTCGGGTAATTTTTTCCAGATCTTTGCCCTCTAACATCACCCGCACCAAAGGCTCTGTACCGCTGACCCGTACCAGCACGCGGCCGTCGCCCATCAAATCCATCTCAGCCTGTTGAACGGCGGAGATAATATATTCGTCGTTATTATATTTCTGCTTGCCCTCCGGTGTCACCTGCACATTGATGAGCACCTGCGGATAAACGGTCATAATCTTTGCCAGTTGAGACAGCTTTTTTCCGCTTTTCACCACGGTCTTAAGCAGCTGCACACCGCTAAGCTCACCGTCGCCGGTGGTGGCGTAATCCAGGAAAATCACATGCCCGCTTTGCTCGCCGCCGATGTTATAGCCCTTTTGCAGCATACGCTCCAGCACGTAACGGTCACCCACTGCCGTCTTTTCACAGGCAATACCGTTCTCCTCACAGAACTTAAAGAAGCCCATATTGCTCATCACCGTTACCACGGCGGTGTTCTTAGCCAGAGTGCCCTCGTCCAGCATCCGCTTGGCGCAAATGGCGATCACCTTGTCGCCGTCCACCAATTGGCCGTTTTCGTCCACCGCCAGCATACGGTCTGCGTCGCCATCAAATGCCAGCCCTAAGTCCAGCCCATTGTCCGTTACAAACTGCATCAGCTCCTCCGGGTGGGTGGAGCCGCAGTGATCGTTGATATTCACACCGTCCGGCGTGTCGGAAAGCATATAACACCGGGCACCCAGAGCGGTAAAGATCTGTTTGGCACAAACGGAAGCGGAGCCGTTGGCGCAGTCCAGAGCGATATTCAGCCCGTCAAAGCGAACATCGGCGGTGTCCACCACATGGCGCACATAATCCTCCACGGCCGTCTTGCAATAGAGCCGATTGCCCACATCGCCGCCCAGCTTCTCCGGGATTTCTTCTGCACCGTCCAGGATAATCGCCTCAATTTCTTCTTCTATGGCGTCATCCAGCTTGTAGCCGGTGGACTGAAAGATCTTAATGCCGTTGTATTCGCAAGGGTTGTGTGAAGCGGAGATCATCACGCCGGCGTCACAGCCGTAGCGGCCGATCAGGTAAGCTACTGCCGGGGTAGGCACTACGCCCAAGGAGAGCACATTCGCCCCAACGGCGCAAAGCCCGGCAGTAAGTGCCGCCTCCAGCATATCGCCGGACGCCCGGGTGTCTTTACCGATGAGCACCGTGGGTTTTCTGCCCAACTCACCGGCCAAAACTTTGGCTGCCGCCTTGCCGATCGAGAGCGCCAGCTCGTTGGTTAAATCTTTATTGGCTATGCCACGCACGCCGTCTGTTCCAAACAATCTGCCCATACCATACTCCTTTGTTGTTAAAAAGAACTGTGTGTTTCCGTCTATACCGGTTTAAATTTCAATTTACAATGGTTAAAGTAAAGTTTGCTGCCCGTCCTGCTGGAATCCCAAATGCCGGTAGGCCGCCGGGGTCACACAGCGCCCACGGGGGGTGCGGCTGAGAAAGCCGATCTGCATTAAATACGGCTCGTACACATCCTCAATGGTCACTGCCTCTTCACCGATGGCTGCGGCAATGGTCTCCAGTCCCACAGGTCCGCCGTTATAATTTTTGATCATGGTAGTCAGCAAGCGCCGGTCAATACCGTCCAGTCCCAGCTGATCGATCTCCATACGAGAGAGGGCATCCTCCGCCGCCTCAGCGTTGATTACGCCGTCGTACTTTACCTGGGCAAAGTCACGGCTGCGCTTGAGCAAACGGTTGGCGATACGCGGGGTGCCTCGTGAGCGGGAAGCGATCTGCAAGGCGCCGTCCTGTTCAATGGGAATATTCAAAATGCCCGCCGAGCGCTTAACGATGGTGGCAAGCTGCTCATCTGTGTAAAGCTCCAGTCGCAAGATCACGCCAAAACGGTCACGCAGTGGCGCCGACAGTTGCCCGGCACGGGTGGTGGCGCCAACTAAGGTGAAGTTGGGCAGATCCAACCGAATAGAACGGGCGGAAGGACCTTTGCCGATGATAATATCCAGCGCACGGTCCTCCATAGCCGGATACAGCACTTCCTCAACGCTGCGGTTCAGACGGTGAATCTCGTCAATAAAGAGCACATCCCCCTCCTGCAGGTTGGTAAGCAGTGCCGCCAGATCGCCTTGCTTCTCAATGGCCGGACCGCTGGTGACGCGAATGTTTACGCCCATCTCATTGGCAATAATGCCCGCCAGAGTGGTCTTGCCCAATCCGGGCGGACCGTACAGCAGCACATGATCCAGCGCTTCGCCACGGGTGCGCGCCGCCTCAATGTAAACGGCCAGGTTCTCTTTCACTTTATCTTGCCCAATATAGTCCTCCAGGGTCTTGGGACGCAGGGAATTCTCTATATCCGTATCCGTCTCCGTCAAGCCGGTAGACACAATACGATTTTCCAAATCCATATCTTCCATAGGCAACTCCTAATCTGTTTTAGGCTTACAAATTGGCGGCCAGCTGGCGCAGCCCCCGGCGAATCATCTCGTCCACCGACAGGCCGGGTTCCATCTGACCCACAGTCACAGCGGCGTCGCTTTGACCGTAGCCCAAAGCCACCAGCGCTTCCACCGCCTCTGCCGCAACAGAGCCGGCGGTATTGGCAGCGGCTGCCGCCTGCACCTCTCTGCTGCTGCCCAAATCCAGCACACCCATTTTATCTTTCAATTCCAGCACAATGCGCTCGGCAATCTTTTTGCCGATACCCGGCGCACGAGTCAGGGACTTGGCGTCCCCGCCGGCAATGCAAACGGCCAATCGATCCGCCGACAGCTCCGACAAGATTGCCAGCGCCGCCTTAGGTCCCACGCCGTTTACGGAGATCAGCAGCTTGAAGCAATCCAGCTCCGCCGTTGTGGCAAAGCCGTAAAGATCCAGTGCATCCTCCCGCACAGACAAGTAAGTGAAAAGCTGCACCGGCTTGCCCACGCCCGGCAGGGACTGCAAGGTAGTCAGAGTGGTGAAGCACTTAAACCCCACACCGCCGCAGCTGACCACCGCAAAATTCTGGTCAAAATAAGTGAGCGTACCGTCCAAACTGTAAATCATAAGTAACTCCTTATCGCAGATTGCCCAGCCGCCCCAGCAGGCTGCCGCTGGCGTGGCCGTGACAGATGGCCATAGCCAGTGCGTCAGCCGTGTCGTCCGGCTTGGGTATTTTCTCTAAATTCAAAATCAGGCGGGTCATCTCCTGTACCTGCTTCTTCTCCGCCCGGCCATAGCCCACCACCGACTGTTTCACCTGCAAGGGGGTGTATTCAAAGATGGGCACATTTTTTTGTTGGGCGGACAGGGTGATAACCCCTCTGGCTTGCGCAACATCAATCACGGTCTTGGCATTGTTGTTATAAAACAACTTCTCCATACTCATCACCTCCGGGTGATAGGTGTCAAACAGGCCGATCATATCCGTGTAGATCATTTGCAGCCGCAAAGGAAACGGCGTTTTGGCCTGCGTGGTGATGGCGCCGTAGTCCACCACAGAGAATTTATTGCCTTTATAGTCAAGCACGCCCCAGCCGATAATGGCATACCCGGGGTCAATACCAAGAATACGCATACTGACACTATCCCATAATAAATTTAAATTATTATAACACAAAGACGCACGGCTTGCAATATAATATATAAATTATTATATATACAAACAGAAAGATAGGGAGCACCGTAGCGCTCCCCTATTCCCTTATCGTCCGGCGCCCTCGCCCCGCAGCTGATGAATAAATTTTTGCAGTTCAATGTTGTTAAAGGTGTACTGCCCCCGGTCCGTGCCCGGGATATAGTACCGTGCCGTAACCTCTCCATTAAGGACCGTAAAAGACTGGCGCAAGGTGGCAGTCATATAGTCGGCACACTGCCGCGCATTTGAGCCGCTTACGATCACCACGCCTACCCTTTTCGGCTTAGCAATAGGCGGCTTGGCACCCCGTTTGAAGCGGGCGCTGTAATACCGCTGGAACCGGTCAATCACTGCCTTCAGCGGAGCCGGAAAAAAGTTATTATACACCGGAGTAAAGAACGCAATATAGTCCGCGTCTTCAAAGTCCTCAAAAAAAATATCCAAATCTTTGTTGGCGCAGCCCGCATGCTGCTCGCAAAAGCGGCAGTCGGTACAGGGCGCCGGCGCCAGCTTGTAAGTATTATATTCTACGATCTTGCAGTCGATAAAATACGGCTTCACCTGGCGGATCAATTCTTCGCTGACCCCATTTGGCCGAGGCGAACCGCCGATAATCAGTAGTTTCTTCATCTCATCACCGCCCCTATTCTACCACACTTTGCCCTTGTTTTGAAGTCGTAATTGTGATAAACTTAAAAATAACACAAAAAAGAGGGCCTCGACTATGACCAAGTTTTTGATACACAAATTCATTCCACAGGATGCAAAGCAAAACGCCAAAGACCGGCAGCGCTACGGCGTACTCAGCGGCATTGTGGGCATTCTCTGCAATCTGCTGCTATGCGTGCTGAAATTTATTTGCGGCACGGTGAGCCACTCGGTATCTATCACCGCAGACGCCGCCAATAACCTGTCAGACGCTTCCTCCAACATCGTCACCGTTATCGGCGCAAAAATCGCAAGCAAGCCGGTAGATAACGACCACCCATTCGGCCACGGCAGGATGGAATACATCAGTGCCCTAATCGTGGATTTCTTTATTTTCCTAATGGGATTTGAGTTGGGCAAAAGCAGTATTGAAAAGATCATTCATCCCCAAGAGGTGCGGTTCAATGCCGTGACCGTGGCGGTGCTTGTGCTGTCCATTGGAATCAAGCTGTGGATGGCTTACTTTAATCAGGCACTGTATAAAGAGAGTAACAATCTCAATCTGAAAGCTGTACGCCAGGACAGCCTGAACGACTGCATTTCCACCGCCGCAGCCGGCGCGGCACTGCTGTTGTCTGCCTTTACCGCCTTTGACCGGGCAGACGGCATCATGGGGCTGCTGGTTGCCGCGTTTATCCTCGCCGGAGGTGTGGGCACCTTAAAGGACATTATGGGCCCTCTGCTGGGTCAGGCGCCCAGTAAAGAGCTGGTGGATGAGATTGAGCGCCGTATGCTGGCAGAACCGCTGATTATAGGCGTGCACGACTTGATTATTCACGACTACGGCCCGGGGCGAGTCATTGCCTCTGCACATGCGGAAGTACCGGCAGATCAGGATATTATGGCGGTGCACAACGCCATTGACCGTGTGGAGCAACAAATTAGTAAAGAACTGCAAATTGTTATCTGCATTCACATGGATCCCATTGCAATCCATGATGCCACGGTGGACAAATACCGCAAGCTAATGGCGGATATTCTTCAAGACTACGATCCTGGGCTGCGCTTTCATGACTTCCGACTGGTGGAGTGCAGCGACCACATGAACCTGATCATGGACATTGTGGTGCCCAAAGAACACAAAAAGCACCGCAGCCAAATTTTGAAGGAAGTACAAGCGGCCGTGCAGCAGCGTGACCCCCGGCTGCGGGTAGTGGCAACTATGGAGCACTCCTATATCTAAAATTTAATATTAAAAAGCGCCCGGCAGTTTGGAACTGTCGGGCGTTTTGCTGTTTTGTTAATTATTTGTATCAAAGGTGTAGTCAATGCCGTTTTCATAGCACCAATCCGCAGCCTTTTTGCGCACATACTCGGTCTGAAATGCGTCAAACTTCTCGGAAAATTCCTTATAGGCATTAAAATATTTCCAAAAAGTCTCAACCACGGCATCATCCGGCGTTTGATCAAACACAGCCTTGATCTTGGCATTGCCGATAGACTGAACAAACGCGCGCATCACTTCGCCGTCCGTTACATAAAAGTACGGAATATAGCCCAAAGACAGCAGATACGCCGATGTGCCGGTATCCTCCGGGTGATCCAAATCCGCCAACTCCGCCATGCTGTGCACCTGCATATCCGGACGGGAGAACCAAAATTCCGACGCACCGCCCCAGCCTTTTCTTAAATTATCTTCGTTCAAAACAAACTGCTTCATCACTAAACCCTTTGCTACAATCATTAACCAATGGACTTCATCAAACCGCCGTTTTTGATAATGTTCTGAATGAACGGCGGAAACGGCTGGGCCTGATACACCTTGCCGGTGGTCAGGTCCGTAATCACGCCGCTGTCAAAATCCACCTGCACTTCATCGCCCTGGTTGATCTCGTTGGCAGCCTGGTCGCACTCTAAGATCGCAAGGCCGATATTAATGGCATTGCGGTAAAAAATACGAGCAAAGGTGGAGGCAATCACGCAGCTGATGCCGCTGGCCTTAATAGCAATGGGTGCGTGCTCACGAGAGGAGCCGCAACCAAAGTTCGCCTTGGCCACCATGATGTCACCGGGCTGCACCTTATTTACAAAATCCTTGTCAATATCTTCCATACAATGAGAAGCCAGCCAGGCCTCGTCACTTTTGTTCAGGTAGCGGGCAGGAATGATTACATCCGTGTCCACATTGTCGCCGAACTTATGTACCTTACCTTTTGCTATCATACCGTGACCTCCTTATACCGTAGCCGGATCGGCAATATAGCCCTTGACCGCAGAGGCAGCAGCCACAGCGGGAGAGGCCAAATAAATCTCAGACTCCGTGTGACCCATACGGCCCACAAAGTTTCGGTTTGAGGTAGAGACCGCCCGCTCACCGGCAGCCAAAATACCCATGTGACCGCCCAGACAGGGGCCGCAGGTAGGTGTAGACACGACTGCACCGGCCTCAATAAAGATCTGGGTCAGACCCTCCTCAATGCACTGCAAATAAATGCGCTGAGTGGCCGGGATCACGATCACGCGCACATCTTGCGCCACCTTGCGACCTTTCAAAATTGCAGCAGCAGCGCGCATATCTTCCATTCTGCCATTGGTGCAGGAGCCAATCACCACCTGGTCAATCGCGATCTTTTCACCGTCCACCTGATCAATAGTATGGGTATCCTCCGGCAGATGCGGAAATGCCACGGTGGGCTTTAAGGTACTCAAATCAATTTTTACCGTGCGGGTGTATTCTGCGTCCGGGTCTGCCTCAAAAATCGTATATTCCCGCTCTGCGCGGCCGTTCACATACTGCAAAGTCACATCATCTACCGGGAAGATTCCGTTTTTGGCGCCGCACTCAATGGCCATATTGCTGATACACAGCCGATCGTCCATAGAAAGTTCCGCGATACCATCGCCGGTAAATTCCAAAGACTGGTAGAGGGCGCCGTCCACACCGATCTCACCGATCAAGTGCAGTACCACATCTTTCCCGCTGATAAAGGGTGCTTTTTTGCCGGTGATCTCAACCTTAATGGCAGAGGGAACCTTAAACCAAGCCTTACCGGTAACCATACCGGCAGCCATATCCGTGGAGCCTACGCCGGTGGAGAACGCACCCAGTGCACCGTAAGTACAGGTGTGGCTGTCTGCGCCGATCACGCAGTCACCACAGGCCACAATCCCCTGCTCCGGCAGCAATGCGTGCTCAATCCCCATATTGCCCACATCAAAATAGTGGGTAATGCCGTGGGCACGGGCAAAAGTACGCACCTGCTTGCAGTTCTGCGCGGACTGAATGTCCTTGTTGGGCGTAAAGTGATCCATTACAAGGGCAATGCGGGTCTTGTCAAACACGCCGTCCTTGCCAAATTTGTTCATCTCATTGATAGCAACCGGAGAGGTCACATCGTTGCCAAGTACCATATCCAGCTTGGCCTCAATCAATTGACCGGCTACCACATGATCCAAACCGGCGTGCGCCGCCAGGATCTTTTGCGTCATTGTCATTCCCATGATCGTCACCGTCCTTAAATATCGTCCGTAAAGGAACCGGCGCCGCGCTCCAGCGAGGTCACGCCGGTACGCGCCATTTCCACAATGCTAAAGCGTTGCTCCAGTTGCTGGATGAAGGCGTCCAGCATCTCCCCCGCACCGGTGAACTCCAGGGTCACCGTCTCAGCAGAAATGTCCAGCACACGAGCGCCGTAACCGGCGTTGAATGCCAAAAGGGCGTTTTTCTCCGAAATGCCCTGGGCATGCACTTTCACCAGCAGCAACTCAGAGGACACAGAATTGTCCGGAGTCAGCTCAGATACTTTCTCCACGATCTCCAACTTTAACAGCTGGCGCTTGATCTGGCGAAAATTCTCCGGCTCCGTGTTGGTCTCAATGGTCATACGGGAAAAGTTCGGGTCCTCCGTCTCACTCACCGTCAGAGAGGAGATGTTGTATGCACGGCGGGAGAACAGGCTGGCCACCCGTTGCAGCACGCCGCTCTCGTTATCCACAAGAACAGATAAAACCAATTTTTCTTTCATCTTCCTTGCCTCCAATCAGTTAAACTGCTCGATAATATCCGTGTGTGCGCCGCCGGGCGGTATCATCGGCAGTACATTGCTGTCCGGCGAAATACGGCAGTCCACCAACACCGGACCGGGATAAGCCAGCGCCTCTGCCAGCACAGCGTCAATATCATCATTGGTATGGATACGCAGCCCCTTTACACCAAAGGCTTCTGCCACCTTCACAAAATCCGTAACACGGTGGGGATCTGTATCGGAAAAGCGGTTGCCATAAAACAACTTTTGCCACTGGCGCACCATACCCAGCACAGTGTTGTTCATAATGAACATCTTGACCGGGATATTGTAGGACGCCATGGTTGCCAGCTCAGACAGGTTCATGTGGAAACCGCCATCACCGGCAAACATCACCACGGTTTGATCCGGGCAGCCCATAGCCGCGCCAAAGGCAGCGCCCATGGAATAGCCCATGGTGCCTAGTCCGCCGGAGGTCAGCAGGGTGCGGGGCCGGGTGTACTTATAGAACTGAGCCGCCCACAGCTGGTGCTGACCCACATCGGTGACCACAATGGTGTCGTCCGGGGTCTTTTCGTCAATTTTTTCAATTAAGACCTGGGGATTCACATAATCCCCGATCTGCAGCTGCTTAAAGGGATGCCGGCTGGCCTCGATCTCCGCTTTCCAGTCGCTGTGATCCATCTGCTCCACATTACGGGTCAGCATGGGCAGAATTTCTGCCAAGTCGCCACGCAGGTGGTAGTTGGAAAAGATGTTTTTGTCCATCTCCGCTGCGTCAATGTCAATATGTAAGATCTCTGCGTTAGGCGCAAACTTCTTGCGGTTGCCGGCCACACGGTCAGAGAAACGGGCGCCGCAAGTGATGAGCACATCGCAGTCATGCGCCGCCTTATTGGCCTCAAAATGGCCGTGCATACCGATCAGCCCCACGTGCAGCGGGTGGCCGTACGGAAATGCACCCAGACCCATAAGAGAGGACACCACCGGTGCGTCCAGTTTCTCGGCAAAAGTAATCAGATCTTCACCCACTTTGGAGAGAATGGCGCCGCCGCCAACATAAATCAGCGGTTTCCTGGCGTTTCTCAGCAATTCCAATGCCCGATCTATGCAAGACTGCTTGGGCATCTTAAACGGCTCAATCTCCACTTTCGGTTCCGCCACATAAGCACAGGTGGCAGAAGTTATATCCTTGGGAATATCTACCAAAACAGGACCTTTGCGCCCGGTCTGTGCAATGCGGAACGCCCGGCGCAGCGTGGGCGCCAGCTCCTCCACAGACTTCACCTGGAAGTTGTGCTTGGTAATGGGCATGGTAATACCGCAAATATCTACCTCCTGGAAGCTGTCTCGCCCCAAGCCGGAGGTGGCATAGTTGCAGGTAATGGCAACCACCGGCACAGAATCCATATAAGCCGTGGCAATACCGGTCACCAGATTGGTGGAGCCGGGGCCGGAGGTGGCAAAGCACACGCCCACCTTGCCGGTAGCGCGGGCATAACCGTCTGCCGCGTGGGACGCGCCCTGCTCATGGGCAGTCAAAATATGCTTAAAGGTGTCACCATATTTATAAAGCTCGTCAAAAATATTCAGGATCGTACCGCCGGGATAACCAAAGATAGTATCTACGCCCTGTTCTTTCAAGACTTCAAGAACGATCTGAGAGCCATTGAGTTCCATTAAATTCCTCTCCCATCACAAAAATTTAATATATATTTTAGGATATTTGCGATACTATGTCAAGAAAAATTTATCCTTGTAAAAACAGCAGCATTGGTATATACTTATATTCGCACAAAAAATGTGTAATTCAGACATCGGAGCTAAAAGAATGAAACTTGGTATCGTAGGTTTGCCAAACGTTGGCAAAAGTACACTTTTTAACGCCATTACAAACGCAGGCGCCCAAAGCGCCAACTACCCCTTTTGCACAATAGAGCCTAATGTGGGTATGGTCAGCGTGCCGGACGAACGGCTGGACAAGCTGGCAGAAATGTACCACCCGGACAAATTCACGCCGGCCACCATTGAGTTTGTGGACATTGCAGGGCTGGTCAAGGGTGCGTCCAAGGGCGAGGGTCTGGGCAACAAATTTCTCTCCCACATCCGGGAGGTAGACGCCATTATCCATGTCGTGCGCTGCTTTGAGAATGACGACATCACACATGTGGACGGCTCTGTGGACCCTGCAAGGGACATTGAGACCATCAATTTGGAGCTGATCCTCTCGGATCTGGATATTCTGAATCGACGAATCGACAGCCGTAAAAAAGCCATGAAGGGCGACAAGACTATGGCGCCGGAGGTGGCGTTTCTGGAGCGACTGGCCGCGGAGATGGAAGAAGGCAAAACCGCCCGCAGCGTGGAGATCAGTGAGGATGAACAAGAGTACCTGAAAGAAGTATCCCTCCTGACCATCAAGCCGGTGATCTATGCCTGCAATATGGGCGAGGACGACTTTAACGCCGGGATTGAGAGCAATCCGTTCTACAAAGCGGTGGAGGAGATCGCTGCCGCAGAGGGTGCGGAAACACTGCCCATTTGCGCAGAAATGGAAGCAGAGATCGCCCAACTGGACGAGGACGAAAAGGCCATGTTCCTTAGTGATATGGGGCTGGAAAAAAGCGGGCTGGATCGGCTGATCAAGAAGAGTTATTCCCTTTTGGGTCTGATTTCCTACCTGACAGCCGGTAAGCCGGAAGTGCGTGCCTGGACCATCAAAAAAGGTACCAAGGCGCCCCAGGCTGCCGGCAAGATCCACACAGATTTTGAGCGGGGCTTTATTCGCGCCGAGGTGGTTTCCTTTGACGATCTGGTGGCCTGCGGCGGTATGACGGCTGCCAAAGAGAAAGGCTTGGTCCGCAGTGAGGGCAAGGACTATGTGATGCAGGACGGCGATGTAGTGCTGTTCCGCTTTAATGTATAATCGTTTTGATAATTAATCACCATTTTATGTGTTTTGCATATTATTATCCAAGTTAAATAATAATTTTTTCTTGCAGAATGAAAAATTGTTGACTATGACCAATAACCGTTGTATAATCAATCATAAGGCAGGAAAATTATGTCAGCAACAAAAAGAACAGATATTGAATCGCTGGTTTCCGCTGCTCAAGGCGGCAGCGGAGAAGCCATAAATGCACTGGTTCACGCCATGCGCCCCACTGTGGAGATGATTGCCATGAAGTACATTCACTCTCCACTGGAGAAGGACGATCTGGTCCAGGAGGGCATGATCGGTCTGCTGGCCGCCCTGCGTGCATACCAACCGAAACGAGGCGCCGCGTTTCGCACTTTTGCCGGTACTTGTATTGAAAATGCAATACAAACCGCGCTGCGAAAATTCAGTCGGCGCAAAGATGTTCCGGCGGATAATATGGTTCCCTTGGAGGACTATCTGGATCATGCCGGTACAGCCGTCAGCGCGGAGGACGATTTTTTGGCGGCAGAGAGTGTGGCGCGCCTGAGCCGCGCGCTGGAGCAACAGTTGTCCCCCATGGAAAATGAGGTGTTGCGCCTGCACATCAGCGGTTTTCGATATGCGGATATTGCCACCCGACTGAACAAAAGCCCAAAGGCGGTAGACAACGCATTACAGCGTATTCGTAAGAAGTTGACGCTTCTTTTTGAATAAATCTTATGAGAGGTAGTTAAGGTCCAATGTACGAAGACAAAACATTAGTCTGCAAGGATTGTGGGAACGAATTCGTCTTTACAGCCGGTGAACAGGAGTTCTATGCTGAAAAGGGATTTGTCAATGAGCCCCAGCGCTGCAAAGCTTGCCGTAGCGCAAGAAAAGCCGCCGCTCGCGGTCCCCGCGAAATGCACGACGCTGTTTGCGCCAACTGCGGCGCAGCCTGCAAGGTTCCCTTTGAGCCGCGGGAAGACCGTCCGGTTTATTGCAGCGAGTGCTTTGCGAACATGAAAGCAGAGTAACCGGTTATTGATATAAATCTACAAATAGCATCTATTTCAATAGCAAAAAAGAACAGCTATCCGCAAGGGTAACTGTTCTTTTTCTTTTGCACTATTTATTCTTTGCCGTTCCAGCAGTAGGTGCAAAGCTGATCCGCAGGAATACCTACGGAAGCGATCATATCGTCCAGTCGATGATAGCGCAAGCTGGTAAAGTGCAGCTTTTCGCCGATTTTTTCCACCATGGCGGCGTATTTTTCACTGTCCGGGTCGGCATATTCTGCCAGCACTTCCTTTGTGGGATCGCCGCCCTCCAGTTCCTGGATCACACGACGAGTGATCAGTTCCATCTCTGAGGTGGAACGGGAAAAGTTCAGGTACTTACAACCAAACAGTAACGGCGGGCACGCCGGCCGGATATGCACTTCTTTTGCGCCGCTGGCGTACAAAAACTCCGTGGTCTCCCGCAGCTGGGTGCCGCGAACAATGGAGTCATCAATAAGCAGCAGGCTCTTGCCCTCAATCAAATCGTGCACCGGAATCAACTTCATCTTAGCGATCAGGTTGCGCTTGGTCTGGTTGGGTGGCATAAAAGAGCGGGGCCAGGTAGGCGTGTACTTAACAAATGGACGAGAAAACGGAATGCCGGAGGCGTTGGCATAGCCGATGGCGTGGGCAATGCCGGAGTCCGGCACACCAGCCACAATGTCCGGCTTGGCGTTGTCTCGGCCTGCCAGCAGCTCGCCGCAGTGGTAACGCATTTTTTCCACGCTGATCCCTTGATAGGACGAGGACGGATAACCGTAATACACCCACAGAAAGGTGCAAATCTTCATTTTTTTGCCCGGTGCAACCAACTGCTGCACACCGTCCGGCGTTAGCACCACGATCTCGCCGGGGCCAAGTTCTTTGTCATCGGTGTAACCCAAATTCAAATAAGCAAAGCTTTCAAAGCTGGCACAGTGACCGTCCGGCTTTTTGCCCAGCACAATGGGCGTGCGCCCCAGCTTGTCCCGGGCAGCATACACCCCTTTGGGGGTCAAAAGCAGCATACTCATAGAGCCGTCGATCACATCTTGCGCGTAACGAATACCCTCTACAAAATTCTCTTTTTGGTCGATCAGCGCTGCCACCAGTTCCGTGGGATTGATCTCGCCATTGTGCATTTCAAAGAAATGAGCGTTCGTCCCGATAATCTCATCCACAATAGCGTCTGCATTATTGATCTTTCCTACCGTTGTAATGGCAAAGGTGCCGTGGTGGGAACGCACCAGTATGGGCTGCGCCTCAAAATCGGAAATGCAGCCGATGCCCATGGTGCCGTGCATCTCCTGGGACTCCTTGGTGAACTTCGTACGAAACGGCGCATTTTCAATATTATGTATGGCTTTGTCAAAACCGGTTTCTGGGTCATACACCGCCATTCCCGCCCGGCGTGTGCCCAGGTGGGAATGGTAGTCCACCCCGAAAAACAAATCAAATACGCAATCTTCTTTGGATACTGCGGCAAAATATCCGCCCATTACTCCACATCCTCTCCTTGGAATGTGCCTATTATAACAGATGATTCGCAAAATAGAAAGAAAAATTGCAATATTTTTATAAAATTAAGGGCAACGGTTATACCGACGGCCTTGTGGCGAAAAATTGCAGCCGATTTACAAACAGGCAGCAGAGTGACCACCAAAACCAGCGCTGATAAAACACAAAGTAATTTCTTCATCATTTTCTCCCAAGAATTCATTTGGTTTCATCTTAGCCCAGTCCGTTTCGTACAGCAACAAAAATACTAAATTTAGGCAATAAAAAAAGCCCGGTGCGCCTAGGCACACCGAGCCCCCGCAGTTAAACCACGGTCAGAGATACATCGTCCAAAATTACGCTGTCATCCGTGCCGCCGGTAGTTTCCAGATAGACCGTCACTGTGGTCACATTCTCCGGCACCACCGTACTGATTACCTGATAATAACCAAAATTCGGCGCCGTCTTAACCATATCCTGAGAACGCACCGACACATCAGCTGCATTTGATTCGCCGCCGGCTGCGTCTGTAAAGATGATCCTGCCAGTCACTGCCGGTTGATCCCCTACCCCTTGGGCATAAAAGGAAAGCCGGTAATAGCTGCCTGGGGCAGCTGCGAGCGTCTGGCGCATTTGCGCACCTGATGCCAGTTGCACCGCTGATAAACCGCTGTGCACCTGACCGGCGCCGGTGGCTTGCCCAGCCAAAGCATCGTTGTTCATGGTCCAGCCGGTGGGGACAGTATTGGTGAACTGCTCCATAGTGCCATTGGTCACCAATTCGCCGGGCAGGACCGTTCCGGCTGCGCCGGTGGCACCCGTAGGTCCGGTAGGACCTGTTGCGCCGGTAGCACCTGTTGCACCGGTAGGTCCTGTTACGCCTGCTGTACCGGCAGGGCCTGTTGCACCCGCTGTACCGGCAGGGCCTGTTGCGCCGGTGGCACCCGTAGCACCGGTAGGTCCGGTTGCGCCGGTAGGTCCGGTTGCGCCTGCAAAACCAGCAGCTCCGGTTGCACCAGTTGGACCGGTGGGACCCATTTGTCCGTTGCTACCCGGTGCGCCGGTGGGACCGGTGGGACCCATTTGGCCGTTGCTGCCGGCCGCACCGGTAGCGCCCGTAGGACCCATAGGACCGGTAGGGCCGGTAGCGCCAACACCCGGACCTGTGGGGCCGGTGGGACCGGTAGGCCCTGTTGGACCGGTAGGCCCAACAACGGTGGGACAGCAGGAACAGGCAGGCTTGCAGCAAGCGTCGCAGCAAGGTTGGTTTTTATAAATCGTTGTATTCATCGGTTTTGCTCCTTATCCTCTCCAATAGACGGCAGGTTGGCAGGGTGCTGCAATGCGGCAAAATAGGCTGCGTTCTGCTGCACGGCGGCATCATCGGGTCGGTACGCTGCGGCTTGGGCATTGCAGCGGGCAGCCGCTGCGTAATCACCCATACGATCATAACAAACGCAAAGCCGCAGGTACGGCAAGTACCCGGTGTCATCCGTGTTTACAAAGCCGCTATGCAGGTCCCGGGGCAGTTCCAGCGCCCACTTGTACCAACAAATCGCCGCCGGATAATCCCCTTGTTCCAGTAACAAATCACCGCAATCGCATACCAGGTCCGCCCGAGGTGCCCCCAAGGCAAAGCTCCGGCACAATGCAGCAAACGCGCCCTTTCGATCCCCTTGGTCGTGCAGGGCTGCACTCAGAAACTTACAGGCCTCCAACTGATCCGGCAGCCAGCCGTCGCCGGGCGCTAAAAACGCCTGCAATTCCTGTACCGCACGGTCATACTGCCGATGGTAGTATAACTCCCGCCCGTAGTAGAATCGATCTCGGGGCATAAACAACTCCCCTGCCGCCTCCATCTTTTCATAGATTCGTAGGTTTCGGGTGGTGTACGCTGTCTTGATTGATCGATGCGTCACGGCAATATTCACTGTAATTCTGGTGCCCGGGCACTGAATATATTCGTGTACCCGACCGTGCCAAACCGGTCTCGCCGCACGGCGCACCAACCGCTCTCGATCAAAGAAAAAAGTGGGATTGCCACGACTGTCAAAGCCGGTGTTGTAGCGCATCATCACCACATCCGCCGGGGATTGGTCCAGGCGATTTTTCAGACACAACAACGCATCCAGATCCTCCGGCAACAGCACATCGTCTGCATCCAGCCACAGAATATAATCCCCTGTCGCTTTGGCAAAGGACGCATTGCGCGCCGCAGCAAAATCATCTACCCAAGCGAAATCGTAGATCTGATCGGTATAAACAGCCGCCACCGCCTTGGTGCCATCCACACTGCCGGTGTCTACAAGAATGATCTCATCCACCGCCGGCGCCACACTCTCCAAACAGCGCCCCAGCACTGCTTCCTCGTCCCGCACGATCATACAAAGGCTGATACTCGCCACTGTCACCCCTCCTACGAACCTATCTCATTCTATGCAAAAGAGAAAAATCTGTGTTTTTGCATTTTTTGTAAAAATTCTCTTGACTTTTCCACATACGCTATGCTATACTACCAAAGCAAGATAGCTACGGGGCATTAGCGCAGTTGGGAGCGCGCCACACTGGCAGTGTGGAGGTCAGGGGTTCGAATCCCCTATGCTCCACCAAGTCCACTGTAATTTCGGTTACAGTGGTTTTTTTATTATGCCGATAAAAAACAAAGGGACCTTGCAACAGCAGGGTCCTTTATTATGTCAAAATATCAGTCTTTCACCGTCAAGGCACTGAATGCGTCGCGAACGGTGCGCACCGGCACAATATCCAATTCTTTTTTAAGGTCCTTGGACAGGGATTTGTAATTATGAAATGGGATCACACAGCGCTGGAATCCCAGGCGACCGGCCTCCTGCACGCGCTGTTCGCAATGGCTGACAGCGCGAATTTCGCCTGCCAAGCCGATCTCGCCAAAGGCCAGCACCTTGTCGCCGATCACCGCGTCCTTCAGCGAGGACACCAGCGCCATTGCCACAGACAGATCCGCCGCCGGCTCGTCCAACCGCAGACCGCTGACCACATTGATATAAGCATCCATGGTGTTGAAGAAAAAGCCCGCCCGCTTTTCCAATACCGCAATGAGCATTGCCATACGGTTAAAATCAAAGCCGGTGCTCATACGCCGGGGCGTGCCGAAGCCGGTTGCCGTTACCAATCCCTGCACCTCCGCCAAAATCGGTCTGGATCCTTCCATTACACAGGCCACACAGGTGCCGCTGGCGTTCTTCGGACGACCGGAAAGCATCATCAACGAGGGATTTTCTACTTCCAAAAGCCCCTCTTGGGTCATTTCAAACACGCCAATCTCATTGGTGGAGCCGAAGCGGTTCTTCACCCCTCGGAGAATACGGTAAGAGTAGTTCCGCTCGCCCTCAAAGTACAGCACCGTATCCACAATATGCTCCAGTACCTTAGGTCCGGCAATGGCGCCGTCCTTGTTCACATGGCCTACTACAAAAATAGGAATACCGTAGGTTTTGGCTGTGTGCATAAAAATATTGGTGCACTCCCGCACCTGGGTCACGGATCCGGCAGAAGAAGTCACCTGATCGTACACCATGGTTTGAATGGAGTCAATGATCACAATATCCGGCTTTTCGCTGCGAATGGTCTCGGCAATACTGCCCACATCCGTCTCTGCCAAAATGTATAGACTGTCCGTAGTCACACCCAGCCGATTGGCACGCAGCTTGATCTGATTGGCAGACTCCTCGCCGCTTACATAGAGAATGGTATGGTGCTGTCCCAAGTACTGACAGGCTTGCAGCAAAATGGTGGATTTACCGATACCCGGATCGCCACCTAAGAGCACCAGGCTGCCCTCTACGATACCGCCGCCCAGCACCCGGTCAAACTCATGAATACCGGTGGAAATACGCCGCTCCACGTCTTCTGTAATTTCCGACAAACGTTTCAACGGTCGCGAGGCATAACCGCCGCTGCTGCGCTTGGTGCCGGTGGATTTGACCGCCGGGGTCTCCTCATTCATGGTGTTCCACTCGCCACAGCCAGGGCACTTGCCGTACCACTTGCCGCTCTCGTAGCCGCATTCGCTGCAAATATACATACTCCTCTGTTTTGCCATTACGGTAACTCCCCTGTTTTCATGGTGTCGCTAAGCCCTGCCAAAATGCAAAAGGCCACGCGGCGCCGATAAACATCCTGTTTTAACTGATTATTTTCTTTTACATTGCTCATAAAGCCGCACTCCACCATCACGGAGGGCACTTTGGCTTTATAAAGCAGATAATAGCTGTCGTCCGACGGCTTGTTCTCCCGACGATTACCCGGCTGCAAGTGCTGCTTGTCATAAGCTAAAATATTAGCAGCCAGTGCCTTGCTCAACGGATCGTTCACCGTGTACCAAATCTGCATTCCCCACTGGGAGGTATCGGCAAAATGGTTTTGATGAATAGATACCAGCACCGCGTTATCCACGCTGTTAATATAGTCAAAACGGTTATACAAATCTGAGCGCTTTTTGTTGTCTCCGGCTTTGTAGACCAGATAGTCCCCGGTGCGGGTCATAGAGGCGGGTATGCCGCTGATCACCGCAAAAGCATACAAATCCCGTGCAATGGCCAGGTTGATCTCTTTCTCTGCCGTGCCGTCCGCCGCCACCGTGCCCACATCCATGCCGCCGTGGCCCGGGTCGATGACCAAATTGTAGCGCGCCTTAGGGTACTGCACCGCCGAGGGCACAGACTGCCGCAACAGCACTTGCAGAGACAGGCAGGTCACAAACACAAACGCCACGCACAGCGCAGCGGGAAAAACACGCTTCACAAAAATCACCCGTACATACTATGCGGGTGCGCCCTTGCTTATTATTATAACCGCCCGGCGTGCCCGGCGCAAGTACCGGTTGCATTTTAAGACGGACTGGGTTATAATTTGGACAGAAAGGCGTGATTTTATGAAAATTGTAAATTTAGACGGCTATACAACCAACCCCGGCGACCAAAGCTGGGACTGGATGGGCAACTATGGCGACTATAGGGTCTATGACCGTACAACGGCTGACCAAGTGGTAGAACGCGCCAAAGGTGCAAATTTGCTGATTATCAACAAAACCGTCCTTGACCGTGCAACGCTGGAAGCATTGCGCCCGGAGCTGGAATACATCGGGCTGCAATCTACCGGCTACAATGTGGTAGACTGTGCGGCAGCCAAGGAACTGGGTATTACCGTGTGCAACATTCCCGCTTACTCCACCAATGCAGTGGCACAGCTGGTGTTTGCTTTTATCCTGTCCTTTACCAACCAGGTTGCAGTGCATACACAGGCGGTAGAAAACGGTGAATGGTGCCGTTGCCCGGACTTTTGTTTTTGGAAAACACCGCTGATGGAATTAGACGGCAAAACCTTGGGCATCTTTGGGTTTGGCGCAATCGGGCACAGAGTGGCGCAGATTGCAGAAACATTCGGCATGCAAGTGCTGGTGTGCACCCCGCACGAAAAGCCCCTTGACGGGCTGCACAGCACCCAATTTGCAGATGCGGATACGGTGCTGGCAAACAGCGACATCATCACTTGCCACTGTCCCCTGACACCGGACACCCAGGGTATGATGAACGCGGCGGCCTTTGACAAGATGAAAGACGGCGCGATCTTTATCAACACCAGCCGCGGACCGGTGGTGGACGAGGATGCATTGGCGCAAGCGTTAAACAGCGGCAAGCTGGCAGGCGCCGGGCTGGATGTGCTCTCTACCGAGCCGCCGGCAACAGACAACCCTCTGCTGCACGCAAAAAATTGCCGCATTACCCCCCATATTGCCTGGGCGGCCTACGAGACCCGCGCCAGACTGCTTGGCATTCTGCAAGCGAATATTGCCGCCTACTTAGACGGCAAACCGCAGAACGTGGTGAACGGCTAAACCCGATATTGAACAAAAACAACACCCTCGACCATTTGGTCGAGGGTGTTTTCTATGCTTAGATTAGAACTCCGTGTCGGGATTTTCCTTATCCGGGTCCGTGGTGCTCTGGCTCAGTGCTGTTTGGGCGGTGAACCACTCTACATCTAAAGTCGGAGTATCGTATGCTTTCATTTTATTGTCCTCCTTCTTTAGTTAACTGCGGAAACAACGCCGTTTACGCACTGATAAATATCACCATAAACCACAAATGGTACCTGGGTGTTCATACGGGAAGTACGGTAGCTCACATACATACGCATATAATGGCTGCCCGTATCGCTGCCCTTCTTGGTCATGGTAAAGGTGCCGGAATTGGGACTGCCTGTCCAGTTGGCAACATTGCGGGACACAACCGTTGTCGCACCGTCGCCGCCCTTCACAAGGGTGTCCTTTCCATTCTTAGTGGTGGAGTAAATCACACCCACCTCCAAGACGGTCACATTAGCACCGGCAGAATAATCACAGGACAAGGTAAACTTGTTGTCTGCAAAGAAACCTACGCCATTCAAAGCCGGCGTGCCGCTCTCTGCCTGCTCCTGCAAATCTTTGGGCAGATCGTTTAAGCTGGCATAAGCCGTGAAAGTCGTTTCCGTATTGGCGCTGAACAGGGTAACATTCTGCTCGTAGGAAGCCAAGGTCTCCACACCGTTTACGGTACGGGTCCAGTACGCTGCGTTGTCTGAGGTCAGCTCTAAGGGTTTGTTGATACCGGGTGCGGTGTACTGGGTGGCGCCGTTGATCAAGGCGTTTGCCGCCGTGCCGCTGTTGCTGACGGTGTACTTCACATCCAAGCCGGTGCGTGTACCTCTCTGCACAATCTGCGCAACCTGACCCGCCGGAACCGCATGGGTGCCTTCGCTCCAAGTCCAACCGGTAAATTTGTACTTGGGGGAATCCTTGGCGGTAATCACTGTATCGCCCACCTTTACGGTGTTGCCTTCTACGGTTACGCTGGTGGCGCCCACAAACGCGCCCAAAATCGTGCCAAAGTAGTCGGCAACAATCACATTGGGTCTGGTGGCAGTGGTAACCGTAATGGTGGTATCCCGCTGAACCAGCAGCGACAACTGATAATTGCACTTGGCAAGGTCAATCTTTGTATCGCCGGTTGCCGTATGCACAACGCAAACGGTATCCTGAGACTTGTAAGCAGAGAAATCCAAATGGGCAATGGTGCCGTAGTAATACAGCGTTTTACCCTCTTTCGTTTCAAAGGCAAGGCCGTTGACAGTGCAGGCAACGGTAAAGGTGCGGCCACTTTGGGAGGACTCGCCTACATTCATATTACTCAGCAAATCCGTAGTAAAGCCGTCTACCGTGCCCTGTTGCGTAGCAGGCACATTCACATAATCCTTGCCGTTGTAGGCTTTATAAATGGTGCCGTTGCCGTTGGTTACCGTATTGGTAATGGCGGTACCGCCGTCCTTGAACGCTGTGCGGTCGATGGTGGCGCTGATGCTGCGGGCAGATTCATAGGCGCTGGCGTCAGCAGCAACCACAAGGCCGGAGTTCTTCAGCTGGGTTGCGGTCTCATCAATTTGAGTCTGGGTGGTCTTTTCCGCAGAATCGGGGCCTACGGTAAAGCCTGCCACATTGTTTCTGTCCTTTTCCGGATACTGAGCCAACAGATCCGTACCGGCTTTATAGGCGTTCTCAAAGTTCTGCCAGCTGTCCACCGTGTACTTATTCTGGTCTGTATCGGTTACATTGCCGGCAAAGCCCTTGTCATAAGCCGCCTTGTTCTGCTCTACCACCTTTTCCAGTTCCGTAAAGTCGGCACGCTTGGTCAGGCCGGTATAAGTAGAATTCAAAACCGTGCCCACATCCTGGGTGGTCTCGTCCGTGGTCAACAGGGTGTAATTGTTCAGGTATGCCTCTGTGTTCAGCAGCGCAGTGGTGTACTTGTCCCAAGACGCCTTGGTGTAGTCCGTGGACACACGCACCTTGCTCACCGCCTCATTATACGGCGTGCGCTCATTGCTCTTGTTGCAAACCTTGACCTGAAAATTCAGACCAAGATTTAACCAGTTGGTTACATTCTTAGTACCTGCAGACTTGAATGTTGTATTCAAGTGCGCTTGAAGTTCCGCAACGCCTGACATCGTTGCAGTATTATTTGCAGTAACATTTGTTGTGCCGGTAATGGTCTCGTACTGCTTTGGTGCAACACCAAGAGAATAGGAATCGAAATAAACTCTATCCGCAGTAAATCCACTACCTGTAAAATAATTCAATTTGTCGTTAGAAGGAAAGTCGATAGCAGCACCATCCGCATTGCCGCCCGAAACAGAAATTGGAGTAATACCCAACTTCAAAGAGAAGCTCGTACCGTCGGAATTATTCCGCGTAATACCCATGTTGGTATTAGAACTCATATCATAATAATAATACGCAGAAACAGTTGAACTATCCTTAACCTCTAATAAGTTACTTTGACTTCCTGTTGAACCGCCGGAATTGTTGTTGTCACCTAATCCAGCCAACTTGTCTCCTGCGGAAGAACTCAACAAATTGCCGATAGAAGTCGTATTTTTCTTATAAACAAGAGAATTGGCATCCTCTATATTGTATGCATTACAAATCTGATGCGTTCCGGTATAAGTTTTTCTGTCCGTATTTCCGTAAGAATTCTCGGCGACATAAATCAGTGGTAACATATTAACATGATTACCCCAGTTGCCCCACATTTGTTGCGTGCCGATTGTGTGCCCAGCTACCGGGTTAGAAGCCACATACAACTTATCGGTTTGGGTCCAAATATTTCCGTCTGCATCCGTCAGATTGGTCTCAATGGTAACCGTCTCGCCCTTGTTATAATTTGCATACTCAACCGTATCTGCAATATGCAAAGTACCGCTCAGCTTACCGTCCGCATACTTAATATCCGCAGCAGGATCCTCCACACACTGAATACCGGTAATGGTATAACGGCTGTCACTAACCGTGTAATGGGTCTCTTTTTCGCCGGCTTGAGAGCTGTCGGAAATCAAGGAACCACAATACATATACGGCTGCCCCTTACCGGAAGCATCACCGTGGGTATAAATCACCGGGTCATACTTAACCACACCGGTCACAGCCAAGTCGCCGTCCACAACTGTAATATTATAAGTATTCCGTCCTGCCTGCACCACAGCGTTACCTACTGCGTTGGCGGTAACGGTAACATTGTAACCGTCAACGGTGCTACCGCCGTTCGCCTTTAAGCAATGGGCATACATATTCGTTGTAGAAGTGGAGGGATTCAGCAGGAAATAGCCGTCCGAACCGTGATAGACAATCAAATATTCCTCGCCGTCATCCACGGTATTCACTTGAATGTAGCCGGGTAGCTCCGTGCTGCCGGTCTCGCCGGTGCGGATTCTGCGATACAGTTGGAAGGTGGTGGCTGCCAATACCTCGGCCTCGTCCTGATCGTTCTTGCCCTTGCCGGTAAAGTCCCACCGCTCAAAGTGATTCACCACATTGCCATCGGAATCCTTTTGCTGGAAATACAGGCCGTAATGGCCGTCCTGCAACAGCTGGAAGCCGCCGTCTACTGCACGCAATGTAACATTGGCAGGCGTAGACGCACCGGGATAGCCGGCCTTACCATTTGTACCCACACTTAAGTACATACCTGCGTGGGCAATGGTGTACTCTGTACCGGTAGAGGTAAAGGTGTACAAAGCACGCTTTACAGAAACGGAATCGCCGCTGTAATTGACATCCGTTGCCTTATTGGCGGTAGCACCGGGTACCTCCTTCGCAGCAGACAAAGACACAATATCGCTTGCAGAGTTGTTTACATTCTGCGCAGAGAAGGTTAAGGTCTTCTTCTGACCCACATTCATCTGAATATCCGTTGTGGTGGGAACATCAACATCCATACCGGTAAGCGTTTCAATATCATAAACCTTATAGGTAAAATCACATGCGTCCGTCTCGTACAAATCTGCCACACGGCCGTCTTTCAGCACCGTCAAGCAAGAGTAAGCAAAGGTTGCGCCTTCTGCGGTAATGGTCTTTTTGGCATATTCGGTAGAAACAGTATTGTCGTCATTCAGCAGCAAGGTAAAGATGGCACCGGTTTTACGACCCTCTGTTGAGGAGGGAGAAGAAACCAGAATGGCACGCTTGCCGTCAATCAGATAGGGATACATAACGGCAGACAGCTGGCAGTTACCCCAAATGTCAATCCCGGTATCTACCACATCGCCCCACTGATAGCCAGAGCCGTTCCAGGTGGCATCGCAGTACCGAATTTTCTTTTTACCGTTACGGTAGAAGCAGCGCACAACGCCGTTACCTAAATCTACAAGCTGCGCCTCACTGGACCAACCGCTGCCGCCCCAACCGGTGCTGGTAAAGTTCGCCGTACGGCTCCAGGTCTTGCCCTGGTCTTTACTGTAAATAAAGCTGGTTGCCTGAGAAGCGTCGCCGGAGCCCCAAGTATTGTCGCCGTAAACATAAACCGGCATACAAATGGTGCCGTCATCCGTTACGATGGCACGACCGGGACCTGCGCCCAAGAACTTCTCGCCGCTCTTTCTGGCATTCACCAAGGACGGTGCACTCCAGGTTTTGCCGCCGTCCGTGGAAGTACGGAAAAACAGGTACTGGCACTTCTTGGCCTGGAACTCACAGTTAGAATACCAAACGCAGCCAACATAAGCGTCATTCTTAAACAGCTCAAACTCGCCGTTTACCTTATAGTGGCTGACAACCGTGCTATCGCTGGTTCTGTAAATGCTGGCATAGCCGTCAGCACCTACCGCGCCCACATAATAGTCATAGCTGCCGCCGTTACGGGCAAGCAGCAGACGACCTTGACTGTCCAAACCGGTGTCCTTAGAAGGCTGTGCGTTCGCGGAGCTGCCGTTAATGGCAACGCCGGAAGCAAAGAAGGTAGACAGCATATACAGGTTCTTGCCGTCAGTTGCAATATTGCTGTCGCAATAACTGGTAGACGCCTTGTTAAACACATTGCCGTTATCACCGTAATAGCCGGCCCATGTGTAAGACCAGGTGTCGCCGTTATCCGTAGAACGCGCGGTGATCACATCGTTACCGCCGCCGTCCATACCGCCGTCCCAACGGGCGTCAGCAGCTGCAACGACAGTACCGTCATCCAGGGTAACCATACTGGGAATACGGTACCAATGAGACGGATTATCGCTGACAAAGGGACGACCCTGCGTCGTACCGTCTGCCGGCTTACTTGCCTCGCTGCTGCCGGCTGCCATTGCGGTGGTCACCGGAAATGCGGTAAGCACCATGAGAATGGCCATCAGCACAGCTGTCCATTTTTTTGCCATAAAGATTCACGCTCCAGTTTGCGCAGCGCCCTCGGCGCCGCAGGATATAAAAGCAGGAGAAATGGGCATAATTCACCCACTCCTCCTTTTTCCATTGGGTATTATATATTTTAATAAAAGGAATGTCAACCGATTTTTACAAAATACAAGCTTTTTTAGTACGAATAGACATTTAATAAAACAGTGGTGATTAAAACAGGGTGCACCCTGCCGGCCGCAAGGGCATTCTGTAATTTAAGCACCTTCTTAACCACAAAAAAAGCACCCAATCGGGTGCTTTTTTGACGCCTTTATGCTTCCGCACAATTCCATTCCGTCAACTGCTCGATGGACTGAATTTTGCCGTGAAACGGCTCCAAGCGGTTATAATTGCCGTTGACCCCTGCGGGGATCTTGGTGCGGTCCACATAGAACTCCACCACATCCTTATTTTTCTTGGCGTACTGGTGCTTTTTGTCCGTATGGCGGTTGGATTTGGTGTCACACAAAATGATCTTAAAGGTTTTGCCGGTGTCCAGGGTGACCTTATATTTGGTGCCCTTGGTGGTGCCGTAAAAGGTGCCCAGTGCAGCGCAATAATATTCCCCTACCATACGAATACCGGTGGTCTCGTCGGTGGTGGTCTTGTAGGTCACACCCCGGTAGGTTCCGGAATTCAGTACCGCATAAGCAGGCGAAGTTTTATCCGTCACCGCGTCATAATAAGCGTAGGTTTTGCAGGCACCGGAGACTTTCGGCAGCTTCAGGGTCTTGGCAGTTTTCACCCTTACCGGGTCGGAAAAGCGACTTTTGGTCTTGGTTTCCCTGTTTTCCACCACGCCTCGAATCTTGTAAGAATACGCGGTCTTGGGCGACACATCTACATCGGTAAAAGTGCGCTTTTTGCCGCTGATTTTGGCGATTTTTTCGTACTTGCCATTCTTCTCCGCACGGTACAGTTCGTAGTAGGCTGGAGAATGCTTGGTGCTCCATTTCAGGGTCACCTCTGTGGCGCCTGAAACAGACAGCTCCATTTTACTGGCAGAGGGTCGGGTATAAAAATCCGTCTCCCCCATGGTGCTCTCCTGGAGAACATCGCTGCCAGGCACAGTGACCTTGAATTTATAGAACATGGCCGGGGTCAGGTCCGTCAATTCCACCGTATTTACCCGCACCTGCGTACGCAGGCTCCAGCTTTTGAGAATGTAATCATACTGGTACACATTGTAGATGGCAAAGGGACTGCCGCTGTCCCAGGACAGGGTGGCATGCTTGCCGGTCAGGTCGGTAACCTTGATTTTGGCGTGTACCGCGTTCGTCTGCTGCTCGGTATTCATAATGTTCACCGGCAAGGCAGGACCGGGCGCAATCTGGGTCTGGGCCGTAGCGGCGGCAACAGGCGAAGCCAGTGCCGGCGCGGTGCTGCCCAGGATCAGGCAAGCGCTAACGGCAGCCGCAGCTAATTTCTTTTTCTGAATAGAAATAAAAGTTCCCCCTTTGAGCGGTTACTCAAACGGATAATATTATACGCCATTTGAAGAAAAAATGCAAGTTTGGCAAATCGGAGGGTCGCAACCACTCCAAATGCGGCGACCCTAACAGTGGGAGCAGGCCCCCGCCCCGTAAAATAAAATAACGGCTCCCCTTGCGCACAAGAGGAGCCGAAAAGCAGTGATATTATTTACCAAAGAAGAACACAGAGGAAGCGATCAAATACTGTCCGGCGTAGTAGGTAAAGTGGTTCAGGAACAGCCAAATGCTGCCGTCAAACCCGCGACCGAAATAAGTATTGCTGAGAATCGCGTCCGAAATGGTAAAGAGCGTGGCGCCGATGGCCATTAGGATCATGGACTTTTCGCCGGTAGTAAAGGCGGCGAAAATCGCAGTGGCATTGGTCATGATCAAAAAGCACACATAAAAGAATACAATGCGGCGATACTTGCCAAAATGCACCCGCATTATATTGGCTGTGGCAATTTGAGCCACGCCGACGGCAACGGCAATACCGGCGCTGATCAGAACCTTCCACCAATCCAGCTTGGTAAAATGGATCATGGCCGCGGTATAAAACACATGACCGATCAGAAAGAAGATAAAGCCACCTTTTAGATAATTATTGGCGTCCTTTTTGTAAACCCCTTTCAAATCCAACAGAATATCGCCCACAAGTCCCAAGGCACCGCCCATAATGATCAGCGAGCCATACTGGGCAGCATTGGTGTAATTCTCGATCACAGCAAACACCGCCGACAGCATAAAAAACAGACTGGACACGGATTTGAAAATCAGGTTTCGAACAGAGTTCCCCCCGGAGCGGACAAAGACGAAGGCCAATGAAACGGCTACGCCGATGCCCATAGCAATGTAATAAGTCATAATGAATCCCCCTTATTGATTTGACAACTTACGCATTTGCTTGGCTTTCCTCCAGTATAGCACAATTAGGGGTAGGTCTGCAAGTAACCAAGCCACAGGACCGGCAAAACAGACAGCTTTGAACCCAAACAGCGGTGTGAAAAGATACGAAACGGTGATTCTGCCTATTAACTCTCCGGCGCCTGCCACTGCATTTGCGTAGGTACAGCCCAACCCTTGCAGGGTATTACGCAGCACAAACAGTACGCTTACCAAGCTGTAACACAGGGAGATGGCAAACAGGTATTCCTTTGCAGCGTACACAATTTGGCTGTTATAATCCGTCATAAACAGACCCACGATCTGCTCTCCGCCGAAAAAAAGTACCAGGAAGCAGAGAACAGACAACCCCAGATCCACCACAAACACCTTGCGCACGGTAGTGAGAATTCGCCGATACTGCCCGGCGCCATAATTCTGGGCCACAAAGGTGGACGCGGCCACCGCCAGATTGCTCATAGGAATATTGGTAATGCTCTCCGCCCGACCGGCGGCAGTAAAAGCCGCCACCACATCGGCGCCAAAGCCGTTCACGGCGCTTTGCAAAATCATAGAGCCGATACTGGTAATGGTAAACTGCAAGGACACCGGAATGCCCAGCGCCAGCTGGCGGCGGGTACGCTTAGCGGTAGGTACCAGCATACGTGCTTTCAGCTGCAAAACCGGTATGCCCCGGAACACATAAATCCCGGCAGACACAGCTGCCACGATTTGAGAGATCAAAGTTGCCCAAGCGGCGCCAGCCACGCCCCAACCGAAATGCGCCACAAAAAGCAGGTCCAACACCAGGTTAACAGCCACGCTGATCAGCAAAAACAACAGGGGCTTTTTGCTGTCCCCAACGCTGCGGGCAATACCGGTAAACACATTGTAAAGCAGCTGTGCCGGCACACCCAGGTACATAATTGCCGCGTACTGCACAGACAAGTCATAGATCTCTTTCGGGGTATGGATCCACCCCAGCATCGGGTGCAGAACCAGCAGCGCCAGCGCGGAAAACAGCACACCTGTAATCAGCGACAAACCGATACCGTTACCGGCCTGGCGATTGGTTTCCTCTTGATCCCCGGCACCAAAGCACTGGGCCACCGGTATGGTAAAGCCGGCGGTAAGTCCGAATGCAGCGCCGATGGCAAAACTGCTGATGGGCGCAATATTGCCTACGGCGGCCAGTGCGTTCGTAGACACATAGCGACCGACAATAATATTATCCACCATATTGTAGGTGTATTGCAAAAGGGAGCTAAGCATAATCGGTAGCGAAAACAGGACGATCTGTTTCATCGGTCTGCCGTGTATAAAATCAGTGGTCATCTTCTACCTCAAAAAATTGGCGATAAGCCGTAGGCAGCGCATAGTCCCGCTGCACTTCTTCCAGCGGCACCCAGGTGTAACTTCCGGCGGCCTCCCGCACGGTCATATAATAGCAGCGCATATCCCAGTGAATATGCGTGAAAACATGGTTTGCATGCACAATCTTTTGCAATTCCAACGGCTCCAAACCAACATTTTGCAAGTAAGCAACGGCTGACTCCTCATTCAAGAAATCGTCTGTATCGGGCAACTGCCACAGACCGGACAGCAGCCCCTTATCGCCTCGTTTGGAAAGGGCCACTCTGTCTCCGCAGGTCAAAAAAAACACCGTGCGGTTTTGGTGCCGCTTTGCCCGCTTAGGCAACTTTACCGGAAAATCCGTCTGGCTACCGGAAGTATTAGCGGCACACACATCGCCTAAGGGACAAACCGAACACTTCGGCGATTTTGGCGTACAAACGCAGGCGCCCAATTCCATCAGCGCTTGCGTGAAAGTGCCACAAGCCCCTGCCGGGTACACCTGCTCCAGATCTGCTTTGATCCGAGCTTTTGTGGTCTGCAAGTCAATGGGGGCCGCATTTTCCGTAAAACGGGTAATCACCCGCAGCACATTGCCGTCTACCGCCGCCACCGGGCAGTCAAAGCAAATGGACGAAACCGCTCCGGCAGTATACGGCCCGATCCCCGGCAGCGCCAACCAGCCGTCATAATCCGTTGGGAATTCACCGTGCAGGTCATTGACGATCACCCGAGCGCACTTTTGCAGATTACGAGCGCGATTATAATACCCAAGACCCTCCCACAATTTTAGCAGTTTGTCCTCCTCCGCGGCAGCCAAATCCTCCACCGTAGGCAAAGCGGCAAGAAAGCGCAAATAATAGTTCCAAACCGCCTCTACCCGGGTTTGTTGCAGCATAATTTCCGACAGCCACACATGGTACGGCCGGCGGTCCTGCCGCCAAGGCAGCGGGCGGGCGTTCTGGGCAAACCAGGGCAGCAGCCGGGTAGGCAATATAGCCAATGGGTTCTGCAAGCAGACACCCCCTTTTTGATCTTTGCAAGTAGTATAGCACACCCCCGACCTTACGGCAAGGCAAAAAAGCAACTTGTACCACTTGGAAATTGCAGCCGTTTATGGTATAGTGGAAGCAGAAAGGCAGGTAACCGGGATGGCTAAGCGGATCGGCAGCGTAGATATACTCAAGGCATTGGGCATTTGCTCGGTGATCCTGTACCATACGGAGGCACTGCCAACCGTGGTGAACGGCTGGATCGGATCTTACTTTATGCCGCTGTTTTTCTTTGCCTCCGGGCTGACTTTCAGAACCCAGCAGCCTAGATTTGGTGCTTTTCTAAAGAAGAAATGCGTCTATCTGCTTCTGCCCTATTTGCTGTATTTGGTGTGCTGCGCTGCGCTAGGCGTGGCCAAACAAGTGATAAGAGCCGTTGCATTTCCGGTCAAATCGTTCTTGCTGGGCGCTGTCAGCGGACTGCCGAATATGAATGAATACACCGGCAGAGCTTGGTTTATCTACTGCTTTTTTGTGGCGGAGATACTGTTTTACTTCTTGCTGAAATGGACAAAAGGCAAGCGCACGCCGCTGTTTCTGGCTGCGCTGATTTGTCTGCTTGCCGGATATGCCTATGCGCACTTTTTCCGTGACTCCGCCGCTATGTTTTGGCGCTACACAGACGGCATGGTGGCTGTGTTCTTTATGGCCGTAGGGTATTTGCTGCGAGAAAGTGTGTTAAAATTAAAAGCACCCGGGTTACTATTCATCGTGCCATCCGTTGGCTTTGGGCTGCTCAATCTGCGCATCAACGGTCACGGGCTGGTGATGGCATACTCTTACTATGGCGAGCTGGTGCCCATGGTGGTGAGTGCGGTTAGCGGCTGTCTGTTCTTTGCGGCATTGTCAAACTGCCTGCAAAGCCGCTATTTAGAGTATTTGGGGCGGAACACACTGTTTATTTATCTTTTTCACTTCTTCCTCTGGGCATACCCCCTGCCCCGTTTGCTGGGCAAAGTGATGACCGTGGGCACCACGGCATATAATTGGCTGTACGCCTTGCTGCTCTTTGCGGAGGTGCTGGTAATCTTTAGCCTTTTGATTCCTGTTTATAATCGGATCATGCAGCCCTTGCAGCGCCGCCTGTTAGGCAAAAAGAATGAAAAATAGCGCAAATTCTCTATTGACACGCCCTGCCAATTCTGCTACACTATGAGTGTTGATATTCCTCAATAGCTCAGTTGGTAGAGCATGCGGCTGTTAACCGCAGGGTCGTTGGTTCGAGTCCAACTTGGGGAGCCAAAAGAAAACCGATACGCATAAGCGTATCGGTTTTCTTTTATTTCAGTAGTTACTCGAACCAACGACAAGCTGCTCCAAATTTGGCGCAGGACAAATTTGGGAGAAACAGTCCAGTGGACAGTTTCGTAGCAGGTTGCGCAACCTTGAAGTCCAACCAAAATGGTATACTGCCTTATGTGCTCCGTTCTTTTCGTTTTTTTGAATTGGACTCAAACCAACGACAAGCTGCTCCAAATTTGGCGAAGACAAATTTGGAAGAAACAGTCCGGTGGACTGTTTCGTAGCAGGTTGCGCAACCTTGAAATCCAACCAAAACGGCATACTGCCTTGTGTGCTCCGTTCTTTTCGTTTTTTTGAATTGGACTCGAACCAACGACAAGCTGCTCCAAATTTGCATGATTGCAAATTTGGGAGAAACAGTCCGGTCAAAAACGGCGGGAGCAAGCCCCCGCCCTACGATCAATACTTATTTCATCTGCTCACAACACTGTCCCCACTGTATAATAGCCCCAAAATCTGCATACACTTCTATCGGTGATTGTATGAGAAACAAAACCGGGCTGCAATGGTGCGGATTTGCCTTTGTGAGCATTGTGGGCACCTTGTGGCACTTTATTTACCCATGGACCGGGGACAATCGACTGGTGGCGCTGGTGTGCCCGGTAAATGAAAGCCCCTGGGAACACCTAAAACTCCTGTGGTTTCCCTTTCTCCTGTGGTGCCTAATCACTCTGCGCAGCACCAAGGGTCAACAGGGCGCCTGGGCGCGGCACTGTGCGGGCGCCATTACCGGCATTGGAGTAATCACAGCCGTGTTCTTCACCTATAAGGGAATCATCGGCAGGGATATTATGGCGCTGGATATTATTTCCTTTATCCTAGGCGTAGGCAACGCTTTTTGGATAGACGCTGTGCTGACACGCAACGGCAAACTGCAAGGAAAAAGCGCACAAACCGCAGGTATTTTCCTACTCCTGGCAGTCAGTGCGCTGTTTATGTTATTTACTTTTTATCCGCCGAAAATCCCCTGGTTCTTAGACGAGCAAAGCGGGATCTACGGCATTTAGCCCTCTGCCAGTCGGCGATTGATGGCAGGCAAGTTTTTGCCCACATCTTCCGGACAATGGGCGTCCGACCCGGTAGAGAACTGCACGTTGCAGGCCTTGGCGACAGCCAAAAAATCCGGGTACAGTCCCGGGCCCTTGGCGCCGTTCATCTCCAGCAGCATACCCTGTGCCTTTACCTTTTGGCACAGGGTTTTATACTGCTCTGTTAAGTCAAAATCCGGAGTAAATCCGAAGCAACGGATCAGGTCCGGGTGGGCCAAAATGTCAAACAGACCGCTGTCTGCCGCCTGATTTTGCAACTCAAAATACCGGCGGTACAGTGCGTTTACATCCCTGCCCTGCCACTGGTTCTTCCGCTGGTTAAAGGTCCAGTTATCAATCCAGTGGATGCTGCCCAGCAGCAGGTCAAAATATCCATCTCGGGTTACCTGCTCGATCACATCTGCGTGCTGTGGAAAAAAGCAAATCTCCAGCCCCAACTTGATCTTCACCGGGTAATTCTTTGCCCGCAAAGTATCGCCAAAGCGCTTGAATTCGTCCAAATGGCGGGCGGTCTGCACTTTTTCGTCAAACCAATGTTGCTGATAATCGTTGTACGCCCGCGCCTGCGCAAAGGTGGGATGGAACTCAAAAAAGCGCACCGAATGCTCTAACAGGCAGATCTCGCGAATTCCCAGTTTTTCCGCCCGGCGGACAAACTGCTCCGCCCACTCTACGGTGTACGGACCCCGCTCCAGGTGAATGTGCCAGTCCCGCATCAAGCCTTGGCCTCTCCCTCTGCCAAATACACGTTGGCCTCAAAGGGCATCAGCACATCCCGGTGGTCGTGGTAGTTGGAATACAAGCGTTCGAAACCAACCGGGTCATAAGGACGATTTTGCCGCTCACCGGTCAGATTCAGCTCCACAAAGAAAGTGTTGCCGTCCAAGGTACGCTTGTAGCAAACCACATTCTTATTCTCCGGGCACAATTGAGTAAAGTCGCCGTACACCAGCGCCGGATTGGCGTGGCGCAGAGCAATCAGCCGCTTAAAGTCGTTGAGCACGCTGTCCGGCACCTTTGCCTCATCGGCAGCGTTCAAGCGCACGGCATTCTTGTTGATTCCGATCCAAGGGGTGCCGTCGGTAAACCCGGCGCCCGGCTCTGCCGTCCACTGCATAGGGGTTCGGCCGTGGTCCCGAGAGCCGCCGTTAATGATCCGCAGCGCTTTCTCCGGCTTTTTGCCCTTGGCCACCAGCTTATTATAGAAATTGATGCTCTCCACATCCCGCACATCATCCATACTGTCGAAATGGGTGTTGGTCATACCCAGCTCCTGACCCTGATAAATAAAGGGGCTGCCTTTTAAGGTCATTTCCAGCACGGCGCACAGTTTGGCGATCTCCGGGGCGTATGTATCCGTTGGGTCCACTTTAGACGTCACCCGGGGGTTGTCGTGATTTTCAAACAACAGCGTGGGCCAGCAGTGATTGGTGTACTCCACCTGCCACTTGAGTATGGTCTTTACCGCCTTGCGCAGATCATACTGGTACTCGTCAAAGCGCATATGTCCCGGATTATCCAAGTGGTCAAAGTTAAACACCATAGACAGCTCCTGGCGGGTATCTGCCGTTGTCAGCTTTGCCGTCTCAATACCTAAACCGCCGCACTCGCCAACGGTCACATATTCCTTGTCGCCGCGACCAAAGCAGTTGCGGTTCATCTCGTGCAAATACGCGTGCAGGCAGGGACCGTAGAAATAAAATTCCGCCCCGCAAAAGCCCAGCGTCTTGCCCACCACCGGGTCTCCGTCCGGCAAACTGGGCCACTTGGAGATAAAGTTGATCACATCCATACGGAAGCCGTCAATGCCCTTGTCCAGCCACCAGTTGATCATCTTATAAATATCGTGGCGTACCGCCGGGTTCTCCCAGTTCAGGTCCATCTGCTTTTTGGAAAAGGCGTGCATGGCCCAGCTATCCACCGCTTCATAATAATTCCAGGCGGAGCCCGAGAACAGGCTCTCCCAGTTGTTAGGCGGGGTGTGGCTGCCGTCATCCCGGCGCCAAATATAATACTGATGGTACTTGTTGTGCCGATCCTGTTTGGCGGCCTCAAACCAGGGGTGCTCGTCAGAAGTATGGTTCACCACCAGGTCCATGATCAGCCGCATGCCCCGCTTATGAACTTCATTAAGCAGACGGTCAAAGTCCGCCATGGTGCCAAAGTCGTCCATAATATCGTAGTAGTCGGAAATATCGTAGCCATTATCGTCATTGGGGCTTTTGTACATGGGGCTGCACCAAATGCAGTCCACCCCCAGGTCCTTAAGATAATCCAGCTTTTCGATAATGCCGTTAATGTCGCCGATACCGTCGCCGTTGGAATCCTTAAAAGAGCGCGGATAAATTTGGTAAAACACAGCCTCTTTCCACCACTGTGGCGTAATGGGGCTGTCGTCCGGCGCAATAATGGCGTTGCTCTCGCTGTTCAGCAGATCGCAGAACATCTGCACCGTGCTCTTTTTGATCACGCCGCCGGTAAGTGGGCTGAGTGCTTTCACTTTCAGCTTAGACAATGCGGAGCGCTCAAAATCTTCCGGCTTAAAGCCGAAGTTCAGCAGCACTTTTTCCAGCAAATCCCGACCCAGCGGATTTTGAATCACCCGGGCCAAACTGCTGTTTGGTGTAATGGTTTGCATAAGTCAGTTCCCCCTTATATTACTCGCAGCGGTGCCGGTACGGCAGGCACACTGCAAAATGACTTAATTGTGGCCGCGCTTAAAGCGTTTTTTGCCCTCCTCACGGAAGGCGTCCAGCCCGCCGGAGCGGTCATACAGACCGGCGGCCTCCAGGCAAATATCCAGCGACAGATTGATACAAGCCTCACTGATATTATCCGGCGTGTCCAGCCGGGTGTGGTAGTATGTACGCGGGTCGTGGTTCACCCCGCAAAAGCCGGCGGCCTCCAACCCATAGCGGCTAAAGCCCTCAGCGTCAATGGCGCCGGGATACAAGTCGGTCTCTCGCATTTCAATGCCGCAGTTCTCCCCGGCCTCATAAATCAGCTCGCCCACGGCGTTGGAATTCTTTTGGGTACCGGTACAGCCGCTGGTGTAGATCTGCAGCTGTTCAATCTCTCGCATGGTGTCCATGGCGATAAATACCGTTTCCACCTGCTGAAGTTCCCTCTTATGCCGCTTGGCATAGGCCAGGGCGCCCCGCAGTCCTGCCTCTTCCGAGCCGGTGAGCAGCGCACACACCTCCGTATGATCAAATCGAACATCTTGCTCCGCCATCTCTCGCAGAACACCCATAGCGATAAAATCCGCACTTAAATTGTCGTTCGCACCGTCAACCACCACACGCCAGTTGATAAAAAAGAGAATGGCAACAAAAAACGGCACCAACACCAACTCCAGCACCCCCATCACCAGCCAAAAGGCCGAGGTGTAACCGCTGCCGAAAATGGCATTGCAAAGCCAAATCATGTTAAAAACGGTCACAAACAGAAGCCCGCCGATAGACCCTGCCATCACCAGCGCCAGACTCTTTAGCCCGCCGTGAAGAGAATAAGTCCACTCGTTGGCTGCGTCTGTATGTCCGCCAAAAATGATCCGCCGCCGGACTTCTCCGCTGGGCTTGCGCACCGCCATCACATTGCGGGAGGTTTTCTTTGGAAACAGCGGGTCAATGCATTCACGATACAGCAAAAACTCCCCCACCAAACAAATCACCGCCAAAACGGTAAGCAACAGCGCAATCACCGCCAGCGCAGACCCGTGCACCGCGCCGCGAAAAGTGAGCCAGTAAAACAGAACAGAGAGCATCGCCACCACACCGGCCGCCGGGATCCAACCCATAAAAGCGTGGGGGTGCACATCAAAATTCTCTACCTGCACATCGTCCGCCCACTGCTCCAGCTCACCGGCCAGAAAAGACTGTGCTTTGCGCTCACTATGGGTACCGGGTGCCCGCTCCTTAAAATTGGCGCACACATAGCGAATACCGTCTACTATATAATTTCTCGTGCCGTCCGAGGCACCGGAAGTCAATCGCATACTTTGTTCCTCCAAGTCAGAACTTGTTTCTATTATACTACATAGGGTATCGAGATTCAACAAAAGCACCATATTTTCAAAAAATTGCAAAAAGTGCTTGACAAGTGCGTTCGTAGCGGTTATAATACAACTCGCAACACAGCCAATTGGCCCGGTAGTTCAGTTGGTTAGAACGCCAGCCTGTCACGCTGGAGGTCGACGGTTCGAACCCGTTCCGGGTCGCCAATATATGCTGATATGGCTCAGGTGGCAGAGCACGTCCTTGGTAAGGACGAGGTCACCGGTTCGAATCCGGTTATCAGCTCCAAAAAGCGCTCAACGCATTTGCGTTGAGCGTCTTTTTTGCCCAAAATAAAAAAAAGTGTGCGCAACTGCGCACACCTTTTCTCTTTGTGTCTACTTGATGAAAGTCTTATTCCCCTGCTTCTCCCAAATACAAAGCCAGCCGGAGGGGCAATGCCCCCACAGATTGCCGGTGGACAGCAAGCGAATATCCGTCAGGGTAACGGCGGTGCCTTTCTTCAGATATGCGTCTGCTTTAGGATTAGATGCAGTAGCGTGGGCCTTGCCGTTCTCCGTCAATTTCCCAACGGTTTTTCGCCCACTGGCAGCGCCTGCGCCCTTGTAGATCCCCCGCACGGCTGTCAAATGATATGTGCCGGGTTTTACGGTAGGTGCCGTGGGCGCAGACTTGCGGTAATGTATATCGTGTGTGGAATACGCCAGGCGCACATCGCGTTTTGGGGTAAACAGCCACAGGGACAGCACATCGCCTTTCAAATCAACCGGGCGAACATACACTTCTCTGCCGTTTTTCACCCGCGTGTATTTGCGGCGTGCGGCAGTCAAAGTGAACTTGCCGTCATACCAATACGGGTCCAAAATAATTAAATTGCCGTTTTTGTCGATGCCTGCGGCCAGCACATAGTGCCCACTGTTGGAAAAGAGCATTTTGCCTCCGCCGCTTACATTGATAATCGCCTTATAGCCCTGTTTCAGATGTGCCACCAGCCGGTCCATATCTGTGGTGATTGCGTAGTCCAGACCGTATTTCTCTTTCATATACCGGGCCACCACGGCCATATCCGTGCCTTCCGCTGCCCGGGCACCCATACCCAGACAGCGGTGGGTCCACTGGCGGGTATTGAACACTCGAGTGGTGGAATTGCGCAGCGCCATTAAGGAAGCACAAACCCCGCAACCGCTGGTATAAACGCAGCCGGAGGTGCCGTACCGATAAGGATGGGTCTTACTGGGGTACGGTATGCCCTTGCAGGCAGTGGTTGTCTGCCGGCAATAATAAAGTGCAGACATCAGTCACCCTCCTGTTCCAAGGTCTCTGCCACGCTCTCGTCCTCTGTGGAGCCCTCTTGTTGCAACACCCGCAGCACCTCATCTGCCTGGCGGGCGCAGCAGGTAAAGCTGTTATTCTTCCACCAGGCAGCCAAGGCGGCTGCCACCGTTACTAAAGCGGACAGACCGGTATAGATCTGTTCATCTGAGAACGGAAGCGGGTTTTTACCAAAGCTGGTCAGTACCAGATTCAGCAGAGCCACCACCAGCGTTACGGTACGCACAAGCGTACCGGCAGTCATATTCTTCACTTTCATTTTTATCACTCCGATCAAGTTCTTATTTTATCCTATGCACACCGGCAGAATTTGACAGAACCCTGCCGGAATGGTATGCTATGAAAAATCGATATTTTGGGGGATTTTATTTTATGCACAAGCTGCAACTGACCATGCTGCCCGGTGAATATTGGTACGGCGGCCACACCAACTACGGCTACCTAATGCCGGTCAACGCCAAGAAAGTGATGCTGGTAGACACTACGGTGATTCGCTCCTACGGCCAGGCAAACACGCTCTTTGTCAGCAACAAGGGGCGGGTCATTTGGTCGGAGGCTGGGTTTAAGACCCGCTTCGTTTTCGGCCGCATCACCTGCACGGCAACAAAGCCAAAATCGGCCTGTACCAGGCAGACGATCACACCCTGCGCGGCGCTTATCACTATGCGGTGGATCACTTTATGCCGCCGGACGGCACCTACCCGGACGAGTTAATGTTCCGCATTCCCCAGTATTGTACCTGGATCCAGTTTGAGCACAACCAGACCCAACAGGGCATTGTGGACTATGCCAAGTCTATTCTGGACTGCGGTATGCCTGCCGGTGAGCTGATCATTGACGACGGCTGGCAGCGTGCCTTTGGGGACTGGCGCTTTGACCCGGCTAAATTTGCAGACGCCAAAAAGATGACAGACGAACTGCACGCCTTAGGCTTTAAGGTCATTTTGTGGATCGCGCCCTTTGTCAGCGATCAGGCAGCAGACTTTCAAAAGCTGAAGAACGAAAACCTGCTGGTGCTGGATAAGAACGGACGACCGGCCAAGCGGAAATGGTGGAACGGCGCCGACTATCTGCTGGATTTCTCCAACCCGGCGGCACAGGACTGGTTCTTTGCCTGCACCCGGTATTTGACCGATGAACTGGGCATTGACGGATTTAAGCAGGACGCCGGTGACGCCATGTATTACCGGGACGACGACCGTACCTACGGGGGCGTAGACGCCAACGGTCAAAGTAAACTATGGGCGTTGTCCGCCCGGCACTATCGTTTTAATGAACTCCGCGCCTGCTTCCAGTGCGGCGGCATGGGCGTTGCCCAGCGACTGGCGGATAAAAGCCATCGTTGGAACTTCCTGGGACTGGGCGCACTGGTGCCAAATGTGCTCATTCAAGGGCTGTCCGGCTATCCTTACAGCTGCCCGGATATGATTGGCGGCGGGCAGATCAATGACTTTCGCGGTCCGGCAGAAAGGTTGGATCACGAGTTGTTTGCCCGCTATTGCGAGGCCTCTGCGCTGATGCCCATGATGCAGTACAGTCTGAACATTTGGGATCTGGGCAATCCAGAGACCCGTCGCATTTGCCGAGAAATGAGTGCCCTGCATGCCAAATACGGCGACTATATCATCGCCTGTGCCAAAGAGGCCAGCCAAACCGGTGCGCCCATGGTGCGGGCCATGGAATACGCCTATCCCCACTGCGGCTACGGCGGCATTACCGACCAATTTCTTCTGGGCGACCGGATCTTAGTAGCGCCGGTACTGAAAAAGGGGCAACGCAGACGCAAGGTGTGCATACCCACCGGCAAATGGCGACTGGGCGACAAGATTTATTCAAACGAAACGGTCACCCTCCCCTGCCCGGTAGACACCCTGCTTTACTTTGAACGCATAGATTGAGCCGCTTCGGCGTGCTCCAGGTCCTCCACCCGATGGTTGAGGACCTTTATTTTTTCCTCCACCACCGGCAGCCGCTCCGCAAAGCGGTTGTGCTTGTCCACCTTGCTTTCCAGCAGCCGCAACCGATAGGCCGTCAGTTTGGACGACGCAAGCACGCCTCCAAAAGAGCCGGCAATGGTGCCTGCCAAGGAGATCAACGCCACCATCACTTCCTTTTGCATATTCACCCTCCTTTGCCTAAAATTACATACTCTAAGACAGTTTAACAGAATAGAGAAAATCTGTAATTTGTCAAGCCATTGGCCCCAAAAAGAGCCATATTTTTTTGATTATAGAGCACCTTGTCTATGGAATTGAATACATAATGTATATTTATTCTTATTCTTGCATATTTATGATATTTTTTCCGTCGTTCTATTGACATTGCTCTCTATGCGTGTATAATAAATAGAAGTTAAAAAAAGGACGGACTGTATAAAAATGACAAGAATATTCATTGACGGTAAAGCCGGCACCACCGGACTGAAGATTTTTTCCCGGTTCCAGAACCGACCGGAGCTGGAGCTGATTCAAATTGACGAGGACAAGCGGAAGGATCCGGCAGAGCGAGCCAAGTGCATAAACGATTCGGACATTACCTTTCTCTGTCTCCCGGACCCGGCAGCCATTGAGGCGGCAGCGCTGGTCACCAACCCTAAGGTGAAGTTGATTGACACCTCCACTGCCCACCGCACCCTGCCGGACTGGGCCTACGGCTTTCCGGAGCTGGCACCCGCCTTTCGAGAGAAGATCGCAAGCTCCAACCGTATTGCAGTGCCCGGCTGCTACGCCAGCGGGTTTAACGCTTTGGTCTATCCCCTGATGTTCGGCGGCATTTTACCCGCCGACTATCCCATTGTGTGCTACGCCATGAGCGGTTACAGCGGCGCAGGGAACAAAGGCATTGCCCAATATGAAGCGGCAGAGCGAGATCCTGAACTGGACAGTCCCCGACAGTACGCGCTGACCCAACAGCACAAGCACTTAAAAGAAATGGGCGCCATCAGCCGCTTGGCGCGCACGCCCATTTTCGCTCCCCATATTTGTGACTATCCCTGCGGGATGACCGTATCCGTGCCGCTGTTTGCCGACCTACTGAAAAAGCGAATGACCCCGGCAGATATGCAGGCGTTCTACGCAGAGCACTATGGTGACAGCCGAGTGGTCAAGGTACGCCCCCTGGGTTACAGCGAAAGTATGATCGGCGCCAACAATATGGCCGGTCGGGATGACATGGAAATTGAGATCAACGGCAACGACAAAAGGCTGCTGCTCACTGCTCGGTTTGATAACCTGGGCAAGGGCGCGTCCGGCGCTGCCATTCAGTGTATGAACATTGCCCTGGGGCTGGATGAAACCACCGGGCTGACGATAGGAGAATAAAGTATGACCAAGATTGACGGCGGCATTTGTGCCGCAAAAGGGTTCAAAGCCAGCGGCACCTACTGCGGTATAAAAAAGCCGGCCGTAGAAAACCCAAACCCGGACTATGTACATAAAAACGATATTTGCCTGGTGGCCTGTGATGTGCTGTGCAACACCGCAGCGGTATATACCCAAAATAAAGTAAAGGGTGCACCTATACTTGTAACCAAAGACCATCTGGCAAAAAGCGGTAACAAGGCCAAAGCCATCATTGCCAACTCCAAAAATGCCAACACCTGCAACGCAGACGGCGTAGAAAAAGCAGCCAAAATGTGCCAGCTGGTGGCAGACGAAATGGGTCTGCCTGCTGAACAGGTGCTGGTGGCTTCCACCGGTGTCATCGGCCAGGTGCTGCCCATTGAGCCAATTATTACTGCCGTGCCTACACTGGTGAAAGAACTGGATTATGGTAAAAACGAAGAAGCGGCTACCGCTATTATGACCACCGATACAGTGAAGAAAGAGTATGCAGTAGAGTTCCAGTTGGACGGCAAAACCTGCCGCCTGGGCGGTATGGCCAAAGGCTCCGGTATGATCCACCCCAATATGGCCACTACCTTGAACTTTATCAGCACCGACTGCGCCATCAGCGCGGAAATGCTGCAACAGGCGCTGAGCGAGATCGTAAAAGTCACCTATAATTGCCTGTCCATTGACGGCGATACCTCCACCAACGATATGGTGGAAATCATGGCCTCCGGTCTGGCGGGCAATGGAGAAATCACTGCCCCCGGCCCGGCGCTGGACACCTTTAAGGCTGCCCTTTATGATGTGATGGCCAACCTGACCCGTATGCTGGCCAAGGACGGCGAGGGCGCCAGCAAGCTGCTGGAATGCGTGTGCTCCGGCGCGCCCACCAAGGACACCGCCATTATCGTTGCCAAGGAAGTGATCGGCTCTACCCTGTTCAAATGCGCCATGTTCGGCGAGGATGCCAACTGGGGTCGGGTGCTGTGCGCCATCGGTTACGCCCCGGCGGAATTTGATATTGACAAGGTGGCTGTGGCCTTAAAATCCACAGCCGGTACGGTCACCGTGTGCCAAAACGGCGCCGGTGTGGACTTCTCTGAGGAAGAGGCCGCCAAGGTACTGGCAGAGGACGAGATCTATATTTTAGTGGATCTGAACCAGGGGGAGGAGAAAGCCACCGCCTGGGGCTGTGACCTGACCTACGACTATGTAAAAATCAACGGCGACTACCGCACCTGATTTTACGAAGAAATATAAGCGAACGGAGCGAGAGAATGGAAATTGCAAATCACCAAAAGGCGGAGATTCTGGCAAGAGCCTTGCCGTACATTCAGATGTATCGCAAGAAAGTCATTGTTGTAAAATACGGCGGCAACGCCATGATCAATGAAGAACTGAAAGAAACCGTCATGAACGATCTGGTACTACTGTCCACCATCGGTATCCATGTGGTGCTGGTGCACGGCGGCGGTCCGGAGATCAACAAGACCCTGGAACGTATGCACATGGACTCCAAGTTTGTGGACGGTCTGCGGGTTACCGATAAAGAGACCGCAGAAGTGGTGCAAATGGTACTGGCCGGTAAGGTGAACAAAAGCCTGGTGTGCCAGATCGGCAACCTAGGCGGCCACGCCATCGGTCTGTGCGGGCTGGACGGCAATATGCTAAAGTGCAGGCCGGTAGACGACGTCCATGGCTATGTGGGCGAGATCACAGACATCAATATGGAAGTGGTGGAAGAAGCCATTTCCAAGAACTTCATCCCGGTGATCTCCACCATCGGCTACGATGAAGGCGGCAACTGCTACAACATCAATGCAGACACGGTGGCTGCCGCAGTGGCCGGGGCTTTACAGGCAGAGGCGCTGATCTCCATGACCGATGTGGTGGGTCTGTTGCGAGATAAGGACGACGAAAGCTCGCTGATACACAGAGTCTATATTAGCGACACCCCGGCGCTGATTGCTGACGGCATTATCGGCGGCGGCATGATCCCCAAGATCGACTCCATGACCGAGGCCCTGCGCCGCGGGGTCAAAAAAGCATTTATAATCGACGGCCGCGTGCCCCACTCCATCTTGATGGAGCTGCTTACCGATGAAGGTATGGGCACCATGTTCCGCAGCAGATAAAGAGGAAGTCCCATGAACACAAAAGAACTGGATAATCAATATGTAGCCCACGCCTACGGGCGCTTTGATGTGGCGCTGACGAAAGGTCAAGGCTCTACCCTCTACGACGAGAACGGCAAAAAATACATCGACTTCGGATCCGGCATCGGGGTAACTGCCTTTGGCATCAACGATCCGGTCTGGACCAAAGCTGTGGAAGAACAGCTGCACCGGGTGCAGCACACCTCCAATCTCTACTACACCGCCCCCTGCGCCAAGCTGGCGCAGCTGCTGTGTGAAAAGAGCGGGATGAAAAAGGTGTTCTTCGGCAACTCCGGGGCAGAAGCCAACGAGGGCGCCATCAAATTTGCCCGCAAGTACAGCTTTGACAAATACGGCGCAGGGCGCAGCACCATCATTACCCTTGTCAACTCATTCCACGGCCGCACCATTACCACCCTGGCGGCCACCGGGCAAGACAGCTTTCACACGGTGTTTGACCCCTTTACACCCGGGTTCAAATACTGCCCGGCCAATGATATAGAGGCACTGCAAGCGGCAGCCACGGACGATGTGTGCGCTGTGCTGTTTGAATGCGTACAGGGCGAAGGCGGCGTGAACAACCTAAGTCCAACATTCGTAAACGCCATTGCCAAGCTGGCAAAGGAAAAAGACATTCTGATCGCGGTAGATGAAGTGCAGACCGGCAACGGCCGCACCGGCACCTACTTTGCCTACCAGCAATACGGCATTACGCCGGACATTGTAACCACAGCTAAAGGCCTGGGCGGCGGACTTCCCATCGGCGCCGTGCTGTTTGGGGAAAAGCTGCAAGACACCATGACCCCCGGCTCCCACGGCTCTACCTTTGGCGGCAACCCGGTGGTGGCTGCCGGTGCCTGCTCCATTGTGGAGCGGATCGACGACGACTTTCTGCGCGAAGTACAGCGCAAGAGCGAGAAGATCCGCACGGCGCTGGCAAAAGTGAAAGGCGTCCAGAGCATCAGCGGTATGGGGCTGATGCTGGGGATCGAAACGGACAAACCCGCAGGAGAAGTGGCGAAGGCTTGCCTGGCAAACGGCCTGCTGATCTTAACGGCAAAAACAAAGCTTCGTCTGCTGCCGGCGCTGAACATCAGCGATGCGGAGTTGAATGAAGGACTGGAGATACTGAAAGGAGTGCTTGAAGCATGAAACATTTACTGAAACTGGCGGACCTGGACAAAGGCGATATTCTGGACATTCTCAACTTGGCAGACCAGCTGAAATATGAGAACCAGCATGGCATTGAACACCACCACTTAAAGGGAAAGACCCTGGGTATGATCTTTCAAAAAAGCTCTACACGCACCCGGGTCAGCTTTGAGACCGGCATGTACCAGTTAGGCGGCCAGGCACTGTTTCTTTCCAACCGGGATTTGCAGATCGGCCGCGGCGAGCCGGTACAGGACACGGCTCGGGTACTCTCTCGCTATCTGGACGGCATTATGATCCGCACCTTTGCGCAAAAAGAGGTGGAGGACCTGGCAGAGTACGGCTCCATTCCCATCATCAACGGCCTGACCGATTACTGCCACCCCTGCCAGGTGCTGGCGGATCTGATGACCATTCGCGAGTATAAGAAGAGTTTTGACGGGCTGAAATTCTGCTTTATCGGCGACGGCAACAATATGGCAAACTCCCTGATCGTTGGTGGCTTAAAGGTCGGAATGAACGTGGCGGTCGCGACACCGGACGGATACAAGCCGGACGGAGCTGTCCTTGAATTCACGAAGGGCTACGGCGATAAGTTTGCCTTGGAGACAGATCCGTTTATGGCGGCGTCCGGTGCGGATATTCTGATCACAGATACATGGACTTCGATGGGAGAAGAAGCGGAGAAAGAGGAGAGAAAGAAAATCTTCAAGGACTACCAGATCAACAGACAGCTCCTCGCGGCCGCAAACGCGGGCGCTATGGTCCAGCACTGTCTCCCGGCATACCGCGGACAGGAGATCACCGAGGAAGTCTTCGAGGAACATGCCGACGAGATCTTCAATGAGGCAGAGAACCGCCTGCATGCGCAGAAGGCTGTTATGGTAAAGCTGATGAAGAAAGACTGATCGGACATGACGACTGTCTTGTAATTGAGGTTGGAAGCATTGGAAAGTTAGAAAGTCCCCGCTGGTGTGAGAGCGCCTGCGGGGCTTTTTTGCGCCTGCGCAGAGTGCAGCCCGGTGTGGGTGACCATACAGGATAGCGGAATGCGCCTGACACATTTAATTTCGGTTTAGATAAAGTTTATGAAATTTTAACAGATGTTTCCTAGGGAAAGTTTTGAGTGCGTGTTATACTAGGACTATATTTATAAAACTCTTCGATGAGCACTGATGACAGGCGGAACGGGTATTTGAGTGCCTGTTAGCTAAAATCGAAAATGTTTTATGCACAGGAGGCAGAAATTATGGAGATCCATGAATTTTATATACCATCCAGCAGCGGTCTTGCGAATCTCCACTGTATGGAATGGATTCCAAACGGCGAGGTGAAAGCCGTCGTCCAGATTGCCCATGGAATGATGGAACATGTGGGAAGATACCGGGAGTTTGCGGAATTCCTTGCGGGACACGGGATCTATGTTCTCGGGAATGACCACTTAGGCCACGGAAAGACCGCGGCAGCGGAGGAGGACAGGGGATATTTCGGTGACCATGCGGGCGCTGTCTCCGTGATCCGTGATATGCGCCGTGTGACGGTCCATGCACAGAGAAAATATCCGGGTGTGCCGATTTTCCTTTTGGGGCACAGTATGGGGTCGTTCTTCGCGAGACGATATCTGACCGTCTACAAGGACGGAATCGACGGTGTGATCCTGCTCGGAACCGGAGCACCGAAGGACGCTGAGGTGCGGTTCGGATATATGCTGGCGGACTCTGTCTGTAAGAGGAAAGGGACGAGATACAGGAGCAAAATGCTCTACAACCTGTCCCTTGGAAACTATAACCGGAAATTCAAGCCGACAAAGACGCCTTACGACTGGCTGTCCAGGGATGAGAAGAGAGACCGTGCCTTCGGGGATGACCCGCTGACGAACTTCATCTTCACCGCGGGCGCGTACCGGGATTTCTTCGAGGTGATCTTAAAGACCGCAAAACTCGAAAAAGCAGGCAAAATGTGCACCGACCTCCCGGTCCTGATCCTCTCCGGAAGCAAAGATCCGGTGGGAGAGGAGACAAAAGGCGTGCGGAGAGTTTACGACCGCTATGATAAAGCAGGGGTAGAAGATCTCTCCATTGGCTTTTATGAGGGTGCGAGGCATGAACTTTTAAATGAACTCAACCGCGAACAGGTATCCGGGGATATTCTGGAGTGGATCGAGGAGCATGAGAACAACAAATAATTCAAGTCGAACGTCCGTGAGACTTGGCGCGTGATTCTGGT
>ERZ840407.211-NODE-211-length-60017-cov-8.330493_pt1 | contig 60017 bp, 41 predicted proteins | sample MGYA00519877_ERZ840407 | MGnify/ENA primary metagenome ERZ840407 (study PRJEB31850, sample SAMEA3708875) | human gut metagenome | biome: human gut; feature: human-associated habitat; material: faeces | place: China | collected 2014 ...
CCAGGTCGGTGTTCATGAAGTGCTTGAGCACGGTGTTGCCGAACGAGCCGGTGCCGCCCGTGATCATCAGGGTCTTGTCTTTAAAGGTGGTCGAATCGTTCATCTATTTGCCTTCCTTACGTTTGGCTTTTGTAAACTGGTAAAAGAGAAATTTCGTATTAGTTACGAGGTATCGTTTGAAAAGCCGCTTCGGCTCTTGAATAAGTCTGTATAGCCACTCGAGACTCAGGTTTTGCATCCACATCGGCGCCTCTGGCACCACGCCGGCGAGAACGTTGAACGCTCCGCCAACACCGATCATCAACGGTTGTGGCCCTCCCTTGAGCTCGTGCATAAGAACTTCTTGACGGGGCGCGCCAAGAGCAATCCATGCGAAGTCTGCATCCGAATCAGCGATACGTCGCGAAAGGTCTCGCTTCTCGCTGTCGGAGAGCGGTCGGAAAACCGAAGGCTCCATGCCAGCGATTTCCAGGCCTGGATATTCCTCTTGAAGTGAATTTTTGAGAGCGTCGAGATTCTTCTGCTCGTTACCGTAGAAGTAATGGCTCCATCCTTGCTGCAAGGAAATATTGAATATCTCTCGCATCAGATCGGGTCCAGTTACACGCCCCATAGACTCTATTGTTTTACGTCCGACGACAGATAAAGGCTTGCCGTCGGGAACGGACATGAGGGAGTCAGCTTGGCAGGCCCAATAGGAAGGGTCGTCATGGGCCATAACCGAGGTATGAGCATTGGAAACACAAATATATTCGCCATGTAGCTCATCTATATGGCGAGTGAGAAACTCGACACACTCAGACATATTGGTTCCCGTGATCGGAACATCGATTACGGGAACGCGCTTGAGCTCAACGAATTTAGAATAGTCCTGAAGCATTAGCACGCACCCTTACCGGTGATGACCTCGATCACCGTGAGGACAACGATCTTGAGGTCGGTAAAAATGCCCCGGTTGGCGATGTACTCCAGGTCTCGGCGGACCATGCCGTCGAACCCGGTCGAATTGCGCTCCGTAACCTGCCACCAGCCGGTAATTCCCGGCTTCACGGCCAGGCGCTGCAGGTCGTATTCCGTGTACTCGGCCACCTCATTCGGCAGCGGCGGACGCGGGCCCACCACGGACATCTGACCCAGAAAGACGTTCAGGAACTGCGGGAACTCGTCGATCGAGTGCTTGCGGATGAACTTGCCGATTTTCGTTACGCGGGGGTCCTCCCTCATCTTGAACATGGCACCGGCGATCTCGTTCTGCTCCTTGAGCTCGGCCAGGCGCTCGTCGGCATCCCTGTACATGGAGCGGAACTTCCACATGCGGAAGGTGGTCAGGCTGCCGTCGGGGCGGGTCTGACCAACGCGGATCTGGCTGTAAAACGGGTTGCCCTCGCTCTCCAGGCGGATGGCGGCGGCCAACACCAGACCGGGGATCGCGATGAGGACGAGTACAACACCGCTGAAAACGATATCAAACGTGCGCTTTATGGCCCGGTAGGCCAGGCGCGAGTTGTCCCAGTCCATGATGGATTGCATGGCCCTGTAGCTGGCGGCGCCCTCACGCCGGTCCATGGCCTGAGAAATGAGCGCTGCCCCCGCAGGCGCATCCGTTGCAAATTGAGTTTTATCCGACACGTTTTCTTCCAAGACTTCGTCCCCGGGTCGGGGATCCTCCCTGTTCTGTGTAGCGGTCGCCAACAGCTAGGCGATCGCCTTTTTAAGGTTTCGCATTACGCGCTGCTCGGCCGAAAGCACTGCAAGGCCAACGCGCGTAGTTACGCGTCGGCCGCATAGGTCGAGCTCCAGATAAGCAGTGCTCTTGCGTCTGTTAATGGTTTTGATAAGGCCTTCGTGGCCCAACAGCGGACCAGCCGTAACTACGACCTGGTCGCCGTCTTTTAGGGCCTCGCTCATGGGTACTACGCGGTCTCCCCTATGCGTAAATCCGCCAATAAGCTGGACCTCTTCTTTTGCCAGCGGCACAAACTGACCGTCCTGGGCAAGCACCCGGGCAAAGTCGTCCATGCGCAGCAGATACTGTTGCACGGTGCGGGGATCTGCCGTATCGCAGATAAGATATCCGGGAAAAAGCGGCTTGGTCGTATTGACCCATTCGCCGTGTACTTTGATCTCGGTTTGAAATTGGGGATAAAAGAGCTCCTGCATGGCGCCCGCTGGCACCACACGCTCGATGCGCTCGCGCATTACGTCTTCGCGACCGTTAATGACCTGAATCACATACCACACGAGCACCACCCCCTTGCTGTCTTACGTGTGGCTCACGGGGTTTGGGTATGGCTTCGCCAGGGCGCTTATGCGCGAAGGCGCTCCATATTCAAACCCTGAGCCCAGTCAGACAAGCACGTGGCTCTGCCCCACCGTGAACGGTATGTATAAGCGCAGTTGCTAGAGATGCGGCCGTGTATCGCAAAAAGACCGCGTCTCCAGCTGGCTGCGTGCGAACCAGTCAAGCGGGAACAAAACTGGACCGCACGCAAACAGCTGTAAAACTGCTTCTTATTGGCATGCATGCTAATAATTGCATCATGGAATTACCCAATACAAATTAATAACGTCGCATAACTTCTTTATTGGAGCTCGTGGTGTTTCTGGCACCGCCGTTACGGCCGGATGCTGATCGACCCTGCGCTTAGCGACTTGCTGGAGCCGCGAGCACAGTTGAACTCATGTAACGCTAAGTATCCTAGCACAAGCTGGTAACGAAACTGATTTGGCTTGTGGTGGACAACATATCGTTCATTTAGCGTGTTCAAGGGTGTTGTTTTGGAATGTTGTTCACATTGATGCAGGTTATTGAGGTATTGGCGGTGATTAGGGGCGTTCCTTAAGCACAAATGGAACGGCGAGCTGCACTGGTAATTGCGTTAGTCTAACAAACTATGTACAGACATGGGAAATAAATTGTGCAACTTTTTGTTGGCATAGGTGGGGTTTGTGGCGCGTAGTGTTTTGGCATGAAAAAAGGCCTTCGGAATTCCGAAGGCCTTTACATTCACGATGGTGGAGACGAGGGGGATCGAACCCCTGACCTCTTGACTGCCAGTCAAGCGCTCTCCCAGCTGAGCTACGCCCCCGTGACGAGGAGATACTATAGGGGAAGATTCTTAGTTGTGCAAGAAGTTTTTTGCAATTGATCCTCGCACTTACGGGTTTTCCTGGGACGAGGCAAAAATAATCACTCTACGAGCGATTATTTTTATCCGCCGTCCCGATAAAACCCTGATGCAGCAAATACGCTATTGCAGTACCGGTGTGGACTTCGATCTTTGCAGTAGATCTTACTATGTTGCTAATGCCTGTGTCGGCCAACAAACCCAGGGGGCTGTGATCTAGTTCCCACTCTAGGCCGTGCTCGCTAACCTCGGTATTGGGGGCTATGGCGATGATGGAGAACGTCTTGCCTTCGGCGCCTTTGATGGTCCACGATTCGCCTCCGTGCAGGATGCGAGCGACCACCTTGTCCTCGGCGATCCAGACAGGGGCATCCTCGTAGCCTGCGAGCAGTCCCAGTACTGAAAGTGCCATGTCCGGACGGCCGCCGGTGGCGCAGGTCGCAACCACTTCGGCACCTGGCCAGCGGCGACGAGCGGAATCGAGCGCCAGCGCCAGATCGGTATAGTCCTTGTAGGGGTCGTGGCGTTCAACTTCAAAGTCGGTGGCGGCATCGACCAGCGCACGGCCCGCGTCGCTCACCGTGTCGGCATCTCCTACATAAACGTCGCAGCTCAGTCCCGCACCCAGCAGCGCGTCGAGCCCGCGGTCCACGGCGACAACGTGGTCGCACTCCCCCGCCAGCCTACGCAACAGATCGGCGCTCGCCACCACGGGCGAGCCGCAGACCACTAATACCTTGCAAGCCACAGCCCTCGCCTAACCTTCATACGCAAGAACGCGATCCAAATCCAGCTCCTCATAGCTGTCAATAAAGATATCGCAGTTGGCGCGCACGTCGTCGCGATTCATACGACCGTGCGGGTCATAAATACCCACGCGCTTAAAGCCGGCGACCCCAGAGCTCTTAAGGCCAAAGACGGCGTCCTCAAACACCCAAGCGCGCTCAAACTTACACCCGTGGCGCTCCTCCAGGCGGCGCAGCGCCAGCTCGTACACATCGGGGAACTGTTTGGAGCGTCCTGCCTCACCCGTCGTGGTAACAAACTCCATGTAAGCGTCGAGCCCGGCACCTGCGAGCGCAGACTGCACCAGCTCGGCCGGAGTGGACGTAGCCACGCACATGGCAATGCCCGCCGCCTTCGCCTGCTCCAATAATTGTAGGAGTCCCTCGCGCGGCGGCACCTTGGAGTACCCATCAATCAGAATATTGCTCAGCTCGCGATACAGCTCCTCACCATTTGCGCCAATGCCCCACGTGTCGTGGTAGGCCTGGCATTCGTCCTCGAGTGAAAGATGCTCAAACCGGGCAAAATCGTCGACCGTCACGTCAACTCCGTGTCGGTGCAATAATTCGGGCTGGGCGTAGCCCCATACGGGGGTGCTATTAACCAGCGTGCCGTCGCAATCGAAAATAAAAGCAACCTTGGGAGCGGCGGTATGGGACATAAACGAACCTTTCGATATCAAATGGTAAACATCCTGCTAAAAACGTTTTACCAAACGTCAGCCAAACAATTTTGAAACCCAAATTGGTAAAACTGTCAAGAGTTTTACCACGGCAATTCTGTCAGTGGTATAAACATGTCGCTTACCGATTAAACGCACCCGCAAATCCGCTTTCGTTCATAAAACTAACGTACAGGTGTTATCGTAGTTTTTGCCGAAAGTTCCACCGAGCACGCGAGGTGGAACGAATCACAGAAACTTTGCCGTCCCTTCGATTCGTGCAGCCTTGGACCTTTCGCATCTAGTCACCAAGGCAATACGCTGCCGCGTCATGATGGGATCAAACGTGAGCGATACAAAGCTAAAGCCAGCAACCAAAAAGCCCGCTACCCGTAAAGCCGCCCCGCACGCACCGGAGCTCACCAAAGACGATGTCTATCTGTTTGGCATTGGTACGTGGGAGCGCAGCTGGGAAAAGATGGGCGCGCATCCCGATACGCAAAACCGTACGCGCGGCTGGCGTTTTTGCGTTTGGGCGCCCGACGTAAAGAGCGTTCACGTCATTGGCGAATTTAATAATTGGGATGAGGAAGCCAACCCGCTGGTGCCCGTACATACGAGCGCTATTTGGGAAGGCTTTATTCCTGGTGCCGAGCAGGGCCAGCTCTATAAGTACCTCATCGAGACCAACGAGGGCGAAAAGCTCTACAAGGCCGATCCGTATGCCTTTAAGGCCGAGTGCCCTCCGGGTACGGCGAGCGTGCTGTGGACCCTCGACGGCTATAAGTGGAACGACGCCGCATGGCTCCAGCGCCGCGCCAACCATAACCATATGTCGCAGCCCCTTAACATCTACGAGGTGCATATTGGCTCGTGGAAGCGCCACGGCGACGCGCCGCAGGGCGAGCCCGACGAGTACGGCAACTACCCCGGCCCCATGGATACCTTCCCCGCGCAGCGCGGCGAGTTTTATACCTACGACGACCTGTCGGTGGAGCTCGTGGACTACGTGCGCGACATGGGCTATACGCATATCGAGGTCATGCCGCTTATGGAGCACCCCTTCGATGGCTCCTGGGGCTACCAGACGACCGGTTACTACGCCGCCACGTCGCGCTATGGCAACCCACAGCAGCTCATGCACTTTATCGATGCATGCCACGAGGCGGGCATCGGCGTGATCATGGACTGGGTGCCCGGCGGTTTTTGCGCCGACTCCCACGGCCTTGCCACGTTTAACGGCCACATGCTGTTTGAGCACGAGATTCACCCCAACTGGGGCACGCACAAGTTTGACTTCGCCCGCGGCGAGGTCCGCTCCTTCCTGGTCTCCAACGTGCTGTACTGGCTCGAGAACTTCCACGCGGACGGCATTCGCATGGACGGCGTGTCCAGCATGCTGTACCTCAACTTTGGCATCGACGATCCGGGCCAAAAGAAGTTCAACAAGTACGGTACCGAGGAGGACCTGGACGCCAGCGCGTTTATCCGCCAGGTCAACTGCGCCGTGGAGGCCCACTACCCCGACGTGATGATGATGGCCGAGGAGTCCACCGCGTGGCCGCTCGTGACCTATCCGCCGCAGGACGGCGGCCTGGGCTTCCACTACAAGTGGGACATGGGCTGGATGAACGACACCCTGCACTATATGCAGACCGATTTTCCGTGGCGCCCCGGCAACCACGGGCTGCTCACGTTCTCCATTATGTACGCCTTTACCGAGAACTTTATCTGCCCGCTAAGCCACGACGAGGTCGTGCACGGCAAGTGCTCGCTCATTGGCCGCATGCCGGGCGACTGGTGGCGCCAGTTTGCCGGCCTGCGCACGCTGGCCTTCTACCAGATGACGCACCCCGGTGCCAAGCTCAACTTTATGGGCAACGAGATCGGCCAGTTTATCGAATGGCGCTACTACGAGTCCATCCAGTGGTTCCTGACCGAGGAGTACGAGACCCACCGTCATCATCAGGCGTTCATTAAGGCGCTCAATCACCTATACACCGCCGAGCCCGCCCTGTACGAGCGCGGCTACACCGACGACGGCTTTACCTGGATCGATGCGGACAACTCCAAGCAGTCCATCGTGAGCTTTGTGCGCCAGGGAGAGGACATCGACGACGACCTGGTGATCCTGATCAACTTTGATCCGGCGAGCTACGAGAGCTTCCGTGTGGGCGTGCCGCGCGAGGGCGACTGGGAGGTCATCTTCGATTCCGACCGTCCTGAGTTTGGCGGCAGCGGCTATGCCGGCAAGGAGCCCTACACCTGCTCGAGCGAGCCCTATCCCTGGAACGGGCAGATGGACTCCATCGAGATTAAGGTACCCGGTCTGGCAGGTGTGGTGCTTAAGCGCCGCGGTCCCAGCAGCTATAAGCCGCCCGTGGTCGAGGAGCCCAAGGCTGCGCCCAAAAAGCGCATGTCTTCGGTGAAGCCCAAGCCTGCGGCTGCTAAGAAGGCTCCGGCTAAGGCCAAGGCTACGACGACCAAGGCCAAGGCCAAGGCTGCCGCAAAGCCCGCTGCTAAGGCCGCAGCCAAGAAACCGGCTGCCAAAAAGGCCGCTACCAAGGCCAAGTCTGCTTCTGTTAAGCCGTCTGCCAAGGATGCGTAACAAAACCGTTACAGCTGTAATTACCCGCCCCGACGAGGCGTAGGATACAAGTCATAACCGTTCCGGGAGAAACATCCCCGGGGGAAAGGAACGTATGAATAAGATCTTCGACAACAAGCAGGAGTTTACCGAGCTCTATCGCGATGCCGTCATGAGCATCAGCGGTAAGAGCGTCGAGGCCGCCAGCGACCTCGACCGCTTTAACGCCATGGCCAAGCTCGTGGCCGAGAAGGCGCGCACCGTTGCCACCAAGAGTGACGCCCGCGTCACCGCCGAGGGCAAAAAGCGCGTGTACTACTTCTCGATCGAGTTTTTGATCGGCCGCCTGCTCGACAACTACCTGCTCAACTTTGGCGTGCGCGACATGGTCGCCGAGGCGCTCGACGACATGGGCTTTGACCTGTCCGTCATCGAGAACCAGGAGCCCGATCCGGCCCTGGGCAACGGTGGCCTGGGTCGTCTGGCCGCGTGCTTCCTGGATTCCATGGCAGCCGAGGGCATTGCCGGCTACGGCAACGGCATGCGCTACCGCTACGGCCTGTTTAAGCAGGAGATTGTCAACGGCAGCCAGGTCGAGGCCACCGACGAGTGGCTCACCCACGGCTATCCCTGGGAGGTCCGTCGTCAGGACAAGGCCGTGACCATCAAGTTTGGTGGCCGCGTTGAGGGCTTTGAGGAGGACGGCCGCACGTTCTACCGCACGGTGGACACGCAGGACATCCTGGCCGTTCCGTATGACATCCCCGTGGTGGGCTATGCCGGCGAGACCGTCAACAAGTTGCGCGTCTGGGCCGCCGAGCCGGTCGAGGAGCACTTTGACCTTGAGGCCTTCAACCGCGGCGACTACGCCCTGGCCGATGCCGAGCGCGCCGAGGCCGAGGCCATCAGCGCCATCCTCTACCCCAACGACGCCGGCGAGCACGGCCGTCTGCTGCGCCTGAAGCAGGAGTACCTGTTTGTTTCGGCCGGTATCTACAGCCTGCTCGACACCTTTGAGAAGGAGCACGGCGCGAACTGGGAGCTGCTGCCGCAGTTTGTGGCCATCCACACCAACGATACCCACCCCGCCATGTGCGGCCCCGAGCTCATGCGTATCCTCATCGACGAGAAGAAGCTTGAGTGGGACGACGCCTGGAACATCGTTACGCAGGTCGTGAGCTACACCAACCACACCATCCTGCCCGAGGCCCTGGAGAAGTGGCCCATCGGTACGTTCTCCAAGCTCCTCCCCCGCGTGTACCAGATCATCGACGAGATCAGCCGTCGTTGGCACGAGTCTTTCGACACCACGAAGGAGGGCTGGCAGGAGCGTCTGCGCCAGACCGCCATCCTGTGGGACGGCGAGATTCGCATGGCCAACCTGTCCGTGATCTGCAGCCACAGCGTCAACGGCGTGGCCAAGATCCATTCCGACATCATCAAGAACATCGTGCTCAAGGACTTCTATGCCCTGACGCCCGAGAAGTTCAACAACAAGACCAACGGCATCTCGCACCGTCGCTTCTTTGCCGAGGGCAACCCCACCTACGCCAAGCTCGTGACCGAGGCCATTGGCGATGGCTGGCTCAAAGACGCCTTTGAGCTTGAGAAACTCAGGGAGTTTAAGGACGACACCGAGTTCCTGAAGGCCGTGGGTGCCTCCAAGCGCGCCAACAAGGAGCGTCTGGCCGCCTACGTCAAGGCCGAGACCGGTCTGGTTATTGACCCCAACACCGTCTTTGATGTTCAGGTTAAGCGCTTCCATGCCTACAAGCGCCAGCTCATGAACATCATGAAGGTGATGGACATCTACAACCGTCGCATCGCCGATCCTAACTTCCACGTGACGCCGACGACCTTCATCTTTAGCGGCAAGGCTGCCTCGAGCTACACCTTTGCCAAGGAGACCATCCGCCTCATTAACTCCGTGGCCGACGTCATCAACAACGATGCCCGCGTCAACGAGGTCATGAAGGTCTGCTTTATCCCCAACTTCCGCGTGAGTAACGCCCAGCTCATCTACCCGGCCGCCGAGATCTCGGAGCAGATCTCCACGGCCGGCAAGGAGGCCTCGGGCACGTCCAACATGAAGCTCATGATGAACGGCGCCATTACGCTGGGCACCCTCGACGGCGCCAACATCGAGATCGCCGACCTGGCCGGCCGCGAGAACGAGGCCATCTTTGGCCTGACCGCTCCCGAGGTCGAGCAGCTCTGGGCATCCAACAGCTACTTTGCGTGGGATACCCTCAACGGCGACCGCGAGCGTCTGGGCCGCGTGATGGACGAGCTCAAGGACAACACGTTTGCGGGTCTTTCGGGCAACTTCGAGAGCATATACAACGAGCTCATGAACAACAACGACCCCGACCTGGTCATGGCTGACTTCCGTAGCTACGTGGATGCATGGGAGAACCTCACGGGCAGCTACGGCGACCAGGAGACCTGGAACCGCAAGGCCCTGCTCAACACCGCCTCGAGTGGCTGGTTCTCGTCCGACCGCACCATTCGCGAGTATCGCGACGAGATCTGGCACGCATAAAGCGCGCGAGCTCCCTTTGCCGCACGGCATTACTCGACGGGCGTGACAGTGCGCCGCGCCCGTCGCTAATGGGTTAGGAACATCGATGACAGAAGGAGAAATCGATGAGTAAGAAAGAATGCATCGCGATGCTCCTCGCAGGAGGACAGGGCAGCCGATTGGGGGCACTCACCCAAAAGATCGCCAAGCCGGCGGTTAGCTTTGGTGGCAAGTTCCGCATTATCGACTTTTCGCTGTCCAACTGCTCCAACTCGGGCATCGACACGGTGGGCGTTCTGACGCAGTACCGTCCCTACCTGCTGCATGCCTACGTGGGCTCCGGCGAGGCGTGGGATCTGGACAGCCGCGACGGCGGCGTGTCGATCCTGCCGCCGTACGAGACGCAGACCGGCGGCGCCTGGTATGCGGGCACGGCCGACGCCATTACGCAGAACCTCGACTACATCAAGGCCAACGACCCCAAGTACGTCCTGATTCTTTCGGGCGATCACCTGTATCGCATGGACTACCGCAAGATGCTCAAGACGCACATTGAGAACAACGCCGACCTCACGGTGAGCGTTATGCCCGTGCCTTGGGAGGAGGCCAGCCGCTTTGGCATCCTGACCACCGACCCCGAAGACGGCCGCATCACCAAGTTCACCGAGAAGCCCGAGAAGCCCGATTCGAACCTCGCGTCCATGGGCATCTACATCTTCTCGGCCGATGTGCTGATCGAGGCGCTCGAGGAGGACGCTCTGGACCAGCGCTCGAGCCACGACTTTGGCAAGGACATCATCCCCAAGCTGCTCGGCGAGAACAAGCGCCTGTACAGCTACGAGTTCCACGGCTTTTGGAAGGACGTCGGCACTATCGCCAGCTTCCATGAGACCTCGATGGACCTGCTGGGCAACAACCCCGAGTTCGATCTGTTTGACAAGAACTTCCCCATCATGTCCAACATCACCACGCGTCCGCCTCACTACATTGGCCCGGACGGCCGCCTGGACGACTGCCTGGTCTCCAACGGATGCAAGATCTACGGCACCGCTCGCCACTCGATCCTTTCGACCGATGTCATCATCGAGGAGCGCGCCGTGGTCGAAGACTCCGTGCTGCTGCCGGGTGCGCACGTTAAGAGCGGCGCGCACATCTGCCGCGCTATTTTGGGCGAGAACTCCACGGTCGAAGAGGGCGTGAAGCTCGGCTCTGTCGATACCACCAAGGATACGGCCGTCGTTGGAAATGACGTCGTTATCGGGAAGGGGGAATGATCCGATGATCAATCGCAAGGCCATCGGTTATATCACCGCTAACTACTCTTCGTCCTACGGCAGTGTGCTGCTCAAGGACCGCCCCATCGCATCCGTTCCGTTTTTGGGCCGCTACCGCCTGATCGACTTCCCGCTGTCCAACATGATGAATGCCGGCATCAAGACCGTCGGCGTCGTCATGCCGGGTAACTACCGTTCGCTGATCGACCACGTGGGCTCGGGCAAGGACTGGGGCCTGGACCGCAAGAAGGGCGGCCTGTTCATGGTGCCCGGCAACGCGTATGGCACCACCAAGGGCGGCATGCGCTTCCTGCTGCGCGACATAATCTCCAACAAGACGCTATTCCAGCGCTCAGAGAAGCCCTATGTCGTGATGATGGGCACCAACATCATCTTTAACATGGACCTCAACACCATCATCGAGGCGCACGAGAACTCCGGTGCCCAGATGACCGTGGTGTACTGCAAGGCCACGCGCAATGTCGATGACGAGACCAAGCTCGAGATTAACGAGAACGGTCGCCTGACGGGCGTGAGCGCCGGCGTCGTGTATGGCGACAACGCCTCTATGGACTGCTGCATCGTCAACCGCGAGACGCTGCTCGAGATCATCGACCACTACCAGGCCGCCGACTATCTGGACCTGCTCGAGGCACTCCAGGGCGACTTTGGCAACATCGACGTGTGCAGCTACGAGTACAAGGGCGAGGTCGTGGGCGTGTTTAGCGAGAGGTCGCTATATCGCCGCAGCATGGACCTGCTCGACCAGACCGTGGCCGACCAGCTCTTCGATCCCGAGCGCCCGATCCTGACCAAGGCTCACGACGTGCCGCCTTCGCGCTATGCGACCGGCAGCCACGCGTGCAACTCGATCATCTCGGCCGGCTGCATCATCAAGGGCACCGTGCGCAATTCGATCCTGTCACGCGGCGTTGTGGTTGAGGAAGGCGCATCGGTGACCAACTCGATCATCAACCAGAGCTGCATCATCAAGAGCGGCGCACGCGTCGAGAACGCCATCCTGGACAAGAACAACGTGGTTCCCACCAACACCGAGCTTCGCGGCACGCCCGAGAACATCCTGGTGCTGGGCAAGGCTCCGTTAACTTCCGACACCACCATCGTACGTTAACGTTGGCACCGCAACATCGCTCGTAACATGTAGAATAGCCGCCCGGTTCGCGCCTGGCGGCTATTCTCGAATAACAACATGGGAGACAATATGGCTGATTCCAGCAAAAAGATGCAGATCGTGTTTGCCTCGGCCGAGTGCGCACCGTTTGTAAAGACCGGTGGCCTGGGCGACGTGGCGGGCTCGCTGCCCGCGGCGCTTGTACGCGCCGGCGCCGAGGTTATCGTGATGGTGCCCAAGTACGCCACCATCAAGGACGAGTACAAGGCGCAGATGGAGCACTTCTCCGACTTTTACGTGAGCCTGGGCTGGCGCAACGAGTACTGCGGGCTGGAGAAGCTCGAGCACGACGGCGTCACCTATATGTTCATCGACAACGAGCGCTACTTTGCGCGCGACTATCCGTACGGCTTCTTTGACGACGGCGAGCGCTTCGCGTTCTTCTCCAAGGCCATCACCGAGAGCCTGCAGCACCTGCCGGCCGGCTTTGAGTGCGACATCCTGCACTGCAATGACTGGCAGACGGCGCTGGCGCCAGTGTTCTTGCGCGAGTTTTACCAGGGCCTGCCGCTGTATGACCGCGTCAAGACCGTGTTCTCGATCCACAACGTGGCGTTCCAGGGCCAGTTTAGCGACACCGTGATGGAGGATATCCTGGGCGTGGCGCACATTCCGGCGGCCGCCTCGCAGCTGCGTTGCGACGCCTGCAGCATCAACTACATGCTGGGCGCCCTGCGCTATGCCGACGCCATCACCACGGTGAGCCCCACCTATGCCAACGAGATCCAGACGCCCGAGTTTGGCGAGGGCCTGGACGGCGTGCTGCGCGAGCGCTCCTATGCGCTGCAGGGCATTTTGAATGGCATTGACGTGACGGGCTTTGACCCGGCGACCGACAAGCGCATTGCCGCCAACTACACCGTGGAGGACCGTTCTGGTAAGGCCGTATGCAAGGCCAAACTGCAGGAAGAGCTGGGGCTCGAGGTTCGCGACGACCGTCCGCTTATGGTCATGGTCACGCGCCTGACGCGCCAGAAGGGCATGGACCTGGTCATGTACGCGCTCGACCGCATTCTGGCCGGCGGCGTGCAGGTGGCGGTGCTGGGCACCGGCGACCGCGACTACGAGGACGGTCTGCGCTACTTCCAGGACAAGTACCCCGGTACCATGGCCGCACGCATCGAGTTCGATCCTGCGCTGTCGCAGCGCATGTATGCCGCCGCCGACATGTTCCTAATGCCTTCGAAGTTTGAGCCCTGCGGCCTGTCGCAGATCATCGCCATGCGCTACGGCACCCTGCCGATTGTTCGCGAGACTGGCGGTCTGAAGGACACGGTGATTCCGTATAACGAGTTTACCGGCGAAGGCACGGGCTTCTCGTTTACCAACTTTAACGGCGACGAGATGGGCGACGCCGTGTTCCGCGCGGCGCGTCTGTTCTGGGATAACCGCGACGCCTGGAACCAGCTGGTAACGCAGGCCATGAGCCAGGACTTTAGCTGGACGCGCTCGGCTGACAAGTATCTGGACCTGTACTTCTTTATGCATCCGGAGATTGAGCGGCCGGCGGCTGTTGTCGACGAGTCTGAGGCTGTTGCTGAGCCGGTTGCCGCTGAGGAGCCCAAGGCCGAAGAGAAGCCGGTTGAGGCCGAGGAGAAGCCGGTTGAGGCTGAGACCGCAAAGGCCGAGCCTGAGGTGAAGGCTGAAGTTGCTCCTGGGGCAGAGGCTGAGGTCAAGCCTGCTGCAAAGCCTGCGGCAAAGAAGACCGCGACTCGTAAGACGACGGCTAAGAAGGCCGCCGAACCCGAGGTCGCTCCTGAGGTAAAGGCCGAGATCGCTGAGGCCAAGCCGGCCGCCAAGGCTCCGGCAAAGACCGCTGCCAAGAAGGCGACCACGACCGCCAAGAAGGTAACAGCTGCCAAGAAGACCACGGCAACGAAGTCGACGGCCGCCAAGGCTACTGCGACCAAGGCCGCTCCGAAGGCTGCCACAAAGCCCGCCGTCAAGGTTAAGGAGGCAGCCGCCGAGCCTAAGGCCAAGGCAGCTGTCGAGGCCAAGCCGACCGCCAAGACCACCACGCGCAAGCGCGCAACGACGACGGCCAAGAAGTCCACGACCAAGGCTGCTGCTCCCAAAGCGGAGGCTAAGGTCGAGGACAAGACCGCACTAAAGGCCAAGCCTGAGCCGAAGGCAGCCGAGGTCAAGTCCGCTGCCGCTAAAGAGGAGCCCAAGGCCGAGGTAAAGGCCAAGCCCGAGCCCGCCAAGAAGGCCCCGGTCTCCCCCGTCGCCGCGACCGAGGAAAAGGCTCCGACCAAGAAGACCTCCGTCCGCAAGGCAACGGCCACCCGCAAGCGCCGCTAGTACGCAGACGATTCAAAACCTCATCAAACCCTAAGCAAGGGGCGCTCCAACTGGGTGCCCCTTCTCTGTAGGTAGTCGTAAAACGATTTTCTAGGACAACCGTTCGCCGATGGTAAACGGATGTTGTTTATACAGCCTGTGTACAACAGATATACTTACAACTTGTGCGTAAAGCCATGGCCCGCAGGCCGTGATTCTATTGAACTGGACCGTATTATGAGATTGATACACAACAGCCGTCTTCCGCAGTTTCGCACTCCGTTTGGCGCTGTGACCACTGGAACTACCCTTTCGCTCTCCGTGATTCTGGAGGATGCCGACCCCAACCAGGCAACGCTTACGCTGCGCACCTGGGTCGATGAGATCGGTGAGTCTCGGTATCCCATGACGCACGAGGGCGACGGCATTTATACCGTAGAGCTTGAGTGTACCGAGTCCTGTCTTATCTGGTACAGCTTTATCTGCAATATCGAGGGCCAGCCCGAGGTCCGCTTGGGCGCACCGCAGGGTCGCACCGGTGGCGAGGGCGTAACTTACGACTACGCCGAGGTGCCGTCCTTCCAGATTACCGTCTATAAGCACCGCGAAGTGCGTCCCGAGTGGTACGAGCGTGGCATGGTCTACCAGATCTTCCCCGATCGCTACGCCCGAGATGAAAACTGGCGCGAGCGCACGCTGGCCGAGGTCGAAAACCCACGCAACGGAATCCAGCGCCGCATGGTCGAGGACTGGAACGAGCCGCCCGTGTACGAGCGCGCCGAAGACGGCTCCATCAAAACCTGGGACTTCTACGGCGGGTCGCTCAAGGGCATCCAGGAAGACCTGCCTCGCATCGCCGAGCTGGGCTTTACAGCCATCTACCTCAACCCCATTTTTGAAGCCGCGAGCAACCACCGCTACGACACGGCCGACTACACCAAGATCGACCCGATCCTGGGCACCGAGCAGGACTTTACCGAGCTGTGCCAGGCGGCCGAGAAGCTGGGCATCTCCATCATTCTGGACGGCGTCTTTAACCATACGGGTGACGACTCGATCTATTTCAACCGCTACGGCAACTACCCCGGCGTGGGCGCGTGGCAGAGCGAGGATTCGCCATGGCGCGATGCGTTTTATTTCCACGAGGACGGCTCATACGACTGCTGGTGGGGCGTGGGCAATATGCCCGCCATCAATGAGAGCTCTGAGCTGGTACGCGAGCGGCTCCTGGGCAAGGACGGCGTGATCCGTAAATGGCTACGTGCCGGCGCTCATGGCTGGCGCCTAGACGTGGCCGACGAGCTTTCCGATGACTTCCTGGCCGAGATCAAAAAGGCCGTGCTCGCCGAGAAGCCTGATGCACTGTTGCTCGGCGAAGTCTGGGAAGACGCCTCCAACAAGATCAGCTACGGCCATCTGCGCCGCTATCTGCAAGGCTCCGAGCTGGACTCTGCTATGGATTACCCCTTCCGCGACATGGTCATCGGCTTTTTGATGGGCTACAAGAACGCCTACCAGGCAGCCGAGGATATCGAGACCCTGCGCGAGAACTATCCGAGCGAGGCATTGTCCTGCGCGCTCAACCTGCTGTCGAGCCACGACCGCCCGCGTATCATCTCGGTGCTCGGCGGCGGCCCCGACGAGTCGCAGCTGCCCGAGTGTGAACGCAGCAAATGGCGCTTGGACGAGAACTCGATGGGCCTGGCCAAGAGCCGTTTTTGGCTCGCCACGCTCATGCAGATGACTTTCCCCGGCGTGCCTTCGATCTACTACGGCGACGAATACGGCCTGGAGGGTCTAACCGATCCGGGCAACCGCCGCACCCTGCCGACCAAGGACCAACTGCACGACTTCGACACACTGGCTATTGTCAAAAACGCCTCCGCCGTACGCCGCGCACTGCCGTTTATGATCGACGGCGAGATCAAGGCCTTCGCGCTCAACGACGAGGTGCTGGCATACAACCGCACGGGCAAGGATGGCGAGTCCGCGACGGTTATCATCAACCGTAGTCTGCGCAATTCGCACCGCGTGACGATTCCGGCGCTCGACGAATGCGCGAGTGACGTGATCAGCGGTCACGAGTGCGAGATCCACAACGGCACGGTCACGCTCGATTTGTATCCGCTGGGCTCGTCGATCATCTATCACCATGCCGAGCAGCGCTTGCAGGAGCCGCTCGATCACGGCGCGGGCGTTGTGTGCCATATCACCTCGGTACCGACCGATGACGGCAAGCCCGGCACGATCGGCGCACCCACGCGTCGCTTTATCGACCATCTGTCGGCTATGGGCATGCGCTACTGGCAGGTCCTGCCTGTCAACCCAACGGACTTCTTCCGCTCCCCTTACGCCGGGCCTTCGGCCTTTGCGGGCAATATTGACCTGCTGCCCGAGAGCCAAGAGGAGCTGGCGGCCGACTTTGAGACTTGGAAGGCCCGTGGCGGCGAAGATGCCGATCCGCTCTACACCGCGTTTAAACATCGCAACGCCGATTGGCTCGAGAAATACTGCGTCTACATGGCCGTTAAGAAGTACTTTGAGGGCGAGTCGCGCCACGATTGGCCGGCGGATGTCGCGCGCTACAACGAGCACCTGATTGACGACAAGCGTTTCCACGACGAGGCAGAGCTGCAGGCGTACATGCAGTACCGCTTTGACCTAGCCTGGTGCGAGCTTATGAACTATGCGCACAAGAAGGGCATCGAGGTCATCGGCGATATTCCGATGTACGTGTCCGACGATTCGGCAGATGCGTGGAGCGAACCCGAGAACTTCTGGCTGTCCGATACCGGTAAGGCAATCGAGATCTCCGGTGCGCCGCCTGATAACTTTGCGCCCGAGGGCCAGGTGTGGGGCAACCCAACGTTCCGCTGGGACCACATGAAGCAGAACGGCTATAGCTGGTGGATGGATCGCCTACGTCGTGCGTTTTCGCTCTACGACCGCGTGCGCCTGGATCACTTCCTGGGCTTCCACAGCTACTTTAGCATTCCCGCGGGTAAGGCCTGCGCCGACGGGCGTTGGCTGGCGGGACCGGGCAAGAACCTGTTCCAGACCGCCTATGACGAGCTGGGGCCGCTCAACTTTATCGCGGAGGACCTGGGCTATCTGACGCCCGGCGTTCGCGCCATGGCTTCGACTTGCGGCTTCCCCGGTATGGACGTACTGGAGTTTAGCGATTACGACGTTCGTTGCGGCGTGCACCCTACGCCCGGCAAGATCCTGTACACATCGACTCACGACACGTCGACGCTCGCCGGTTGGTGCACGCGCTCCTTTGCGGGCGGCGACGACCCGAGCGGTGTTGAGGTGGCAGCCAAGCTGATGAGCGACGCGCTGACAAGCGACGCTCCCCTGGTGATGATGCCGCTGCAGGACGTGCTGGGGCTTGGCGACGACACGCGCATGAACGTACCGGGCGTGGCCACGGGCAACTGGACCTGGCAGGCTGACGAGGCCGACGTTGCGGCCGCTGAGGGCAAAACCGCACAGCTCCTGCGCAACACGCATAGATTCTGGGGCGAAGCGTGATAAAACCCCCGATATAGGGTACAGTTACAGACGTTTGAATTTTTGCGGGCAGAGTAATCTGCCCGCTTTGTGCTGAAAAGGAAGTATTATGGCGCGCTACGATTACAAGTGCTCGAGCTGCGGCAACGTGTTTGAGGTTGAGCATCCCATGTCCGAGACCCCCGAGGTCGTGTGCCCCAACTGCGGGGCTCCGGCCGCCAAGACGTTCTCGGCCAGCGGTATTAAATTTGAGGGCAGCGGCTTCTACAACACCGACCAGCGAAGCGGCGGCTCCAGCACCAGCGCCACCAGCGGCTGCTGCGCCAATTGCCCGCACAACCACTAGAAACTAAGCCGCCCCGCGACCGACACACCGATCGCGGGGCTATTTCTTTGCGCTATGGGTAGCTAATTATCTGCCAGGTTTCCTTATGAGTTGCGGTGAAATAAGGACTGTTTGGCGGTTAGAAGCCGATATTCAATCCCTATTTCACCGCAACTTAGTAATTATTTGCGAACCAATCTGGCGCAGAAGTGACCGTCGTAGGAGTCGGCGTTTACCGGCACGCTTTGGAAAAGGCCTCGAGAGTTTTGGCGTACGGAAACGAGCTTCTTGGCCTGATCGAACTCGGGGAGTTGCAGAATCTGCGCCTCGGAAAGCGGTGCCACGTTAAAGCCGGCACCCTCGGGAGAGCTCAGGAAAGCGTCCACCACCTGCGTGTTCTCCTCGTCGAAGACCGAGCATGTCGCATAGATGAGCTCGCCGCCGGCAGTCACGCGCTCAGCAGCCTCTTTGAGCATCGTCAACTGCAGCTTGGGCAGCTCAACCGTCACATCTTTTTCGGTCAGGCGCCACGGGATCTCGGGATGACGGCGCATGGTACCGGTGCCCGAGCACGGCGCATCGATAAAGACCGTGTCGAACTTAACCGGCTCGCCAAGCATGGCATCAAACGATGTGAGCACCTCATCAAGCTCGCAAGCATCACCCGAAACCGTGCGAACGCCCTGAATACCGGCCTTATGCAGACGAGCGAGATTCAGATCGCACTTGCGATCATGCAGATCGAGCGCCGTATGCTGACGCTCATAGCCCGCACGCTTGGCCTGGCACATCATCACATAGGTCTTGGTGCCACGGCCGGCACCAATCTCAAGGCAGCTACCAGGGCGAGTGGCAGCTGTGGCGATAAGCTGCGCGTTGAGATCGGATGCCACCGCGGCAGCACGCTCAAACACACCCGAAGCAACGGTAACCTGGGCATCAACCGGGGCATGGCAGCCCGGGAACACGGGTGCCACAAGCTGCGATAGGTACGGATCAGGTTTGGTTGCAAAGGCGTTCTCGTGCAAAGCGAGCGGCGCGGGCGCCAGATTGCCGGCGAAGCCGAGCGCACCCTCTGGAGTGTCAAACGACGCCATAATGCGAGCGCACAGCCAGCGAGGAAGACCCATAAGGCGCGACAGACGAACCAAGCGTCGCTCGGACTCATCCATGTCGGATGCCGTGGCAAAGTCCTCAACATTGTCCGCAACCTTATGCAGTACAGCATTGGCCAAGCCGGCGGCGGACTTAGCACCGCAACGAACCAGTTCAACACCCTGACTTACGGCAACACGGCCCGGCGTATGCAGGTAGAGCATCTCGAAGGCCGAGATACGAAGCGCCATGCGAACGCGCGGCGCAACCTTTTTGGGCTTATCGAGAAACTGATCGAGCAGCTCGTCCAAAACACCCTGCGTGGCGGCAACACCGAGCGCCAAGCGAGCGGCAAACGCAGAATCGCGCTGGTCAATGGCCTTGGCGGAAGCACGGGAAGACAACACGTCGCGCGCATACATGCCACGGCGATCGGCCTCCATCAGCACATCGAGCGCAAGCTTGCGCGCGGGAGACAGCTTGCTCATGACAAAACACCCCACGAAAGATCGGCACCCTGCAGGCCAGCAGCCCAAGCAGAAGCGACCATAGCACGCTTGCCATCAGGCTTAACCTCGAGCAACTCAACCGAGCCATCGGAAAGGCCAAGGTAAACACGCTTAGCCTGAACGAGAACCTGACCCTCGCCAAGCGACACATCAGCCGCCGCAGCATCGAGCACACGCACGGTCTTGCCGGCAATCACGCAACGAGCAGGCGCGGTATCGGATGAGGCCAGCACATGACGCACGCAATCAAGCGCCGACATTTGCGGATCCAAGCGCATCTCCTGCTTAGAAATCTTGGCAGCATGGGTAACGAGCGCCTCATCCTGTTCAATCCACACGGCGGTGCCATCGGCAAGAGAAGGAAGCGTATCGGCAAGCAGTTTGCCGCCGAGCTCAGCGAGCTCCATGGTCAGCGCCTCGGCATGCTTACCGGCAACCGAGGTTGAGGCCTGCGCACAATAGGCGCCGGTATCCACGCCATGTCCAATGCGCATAATAGAAACGCCAGCAATCTCATCACCAGCAAGAATGGCACGCTGAATAGGAGCAGCCCCACGCCAACGAGGCAGCAGCGAAGCATGAACATTCACAATACCAAGCGGCGCCATATGCAGCACCTCATCGGGCAAAATGCAACCATAGGCAGCCACACAGAAAATATCAGCCTGGGCAGTCTGGAGCGCCTCAACAACCTCAGGCGTCATACGATTAGCCTCAACAACAGGCAGACCAAGCTCGAGTGCCTTAGCCTTAACAGGAGACGGCTCTAGCTTCTTACCACGCCCACGAACAGCATCAGGACGAGTAACAACAAGCGCAATCTCATTCCCAGCCTCAACAAGCGAAGTCAGCGAAGGCACAGCAAAATCGGGCGTACCCATAAACACAATACGCATAAAGAACGTCTCCCCTCAACCAAAGCCGAGACGGCTACAAAGACCAGCGGAAAGCCAAGTCACCAGTCCATCCGCAATAACATTTCAACAAGAACAAATATACCCAAAACCAAAGAAAGAGCCGCAATAAAAGCAGCTCTTCCAACAAAGCCCCTATCAGCGAAGACGCCCCTCCCTGGCCCAACGGCACCCGGGCGAACCGAGCCAGAACAACGCAGTCCCCGGTGCTGAGCGCCCACATATCGTCCCGCGCGCAGTTTCGCAGCAAAGCGAGAATGTTTGAGCACGGGATGATATGTGGGCGCTCAGCACCGGGGACGGTGGGACCTACTCCGTCTCGCCCGGTCGAGCGCCGCGGGCCAGGGCGTCCTGGTACTCCTTGACGGCCTTGAGCCTCTGCATGGGCTTCAGTCGCTCGAACATAGTGTTGCCATGCAGGTGATCGATCTCGTGCTGTAGGCACACGCAGAACAGGTCGCCCGTAGCCTCGTAGCGAATCAGGTTTGCGTCCAAGTCGTACGCCTCGACGACGACATGGTCGGGACGCTCGATCTCGCAGCTAATGCCAGGGATGGACAGGCAGCCCTCGCTAAACGGCACCATATGGTCGCTCTGCTCCACAATCACGGGGTTGATGAGCACGTACGGGTCGTAGTCGTTCTTGTCGCTGTAGTCGCAGTCGATGGTGACGAGCTGAATAAGCTCGCCGATCTGCGGGGCAGCCAGGCCGCAGCCGCCGTTCTCGAACATCATCTTCTTCATCTTCTCGGCAAGCGCCTCGATCGCCGGGGTGATCTCCTCGATGACGGCGCACTCCTGGCGCAGACGAGGGTCGGGCGACAGTACGATTCCGTTGGCTTCCATGGCCATCCTTTCGGGTTGTTACATCAAATCATAGGCATCGACGTCAACGCTCACGCTCACGCCGCGCACAGAGCCCACCTCTTTGAGGCAGGCGTCGATATCATCAGAGACATGGTACCCCACGGGCGACTTCACAAGCAGATGGAAGCGGTAACGGTCCTTGGCTCTCTCGATTACACACGAAGCCGGGCCCAGAACCTGCGGCACGGAACTCCCCGCCCGCAAAAAGTCGGACGCGGCGGCATGCCAGCGGCGCTTAAGAAGCTTTGCGATACGCCCGACGTAGTCCTGCGCGTCGTCTCGGTTCGCCGACCACACCAAGATGTTGACCAGGCGAACAAACGGCGGGTACAGCGCGTCGCGGCGCTGGTCCAGGTCATAGTCGGTAAAGATCGAACGGTCGTGCTCAGCGACGGCGCGAATGACCGGATCCTCGGGCAGGTAGGTCTGGATGATGACCTCGCCGGGACGATCGCCGCGACCGGCACGGCCCGCGACCTGCTCCAGCAGATCGTAGGCGCGCTCCCCTGCTCTAAAATCGGGCATCTTGAGGGCAAAGTCGGCATTGACCACGCCCACGAGCGTGACTTCGGGAAAGTCGAGGCCCTTGGCGATCATCTGGGTACCCAACAGCACCGCGCAATCGGCGGCATCGAACTGCTCGAGCAGCTTTTTGTGCGCATCCTTGCCGCGCGTGGAATCGGCATCCATGCGAATAATGGCGACGTCCTCGGGCAGCATCTGGTGCAATGCGTCCTCGATCTGCTGCGTGCCCAGCCCCATTTTTGCCAGGTAGCGACTGCCGCATTTGGGGCAACGGCTCGTGGGCGCGGGATACGGCTGCACGCGCCAAGACGAACCGCATGTGTGACACTGCAGCGTGTGTGTGCGCTCGTGATACGTAAGCGCTGTGGAGCAGTGGTTGCAGGTGGGGACGCAGCCGCACTCGCGGCACATCAGGAATGGCGCAAAGCCACGGCGGTTATGCAGCAACACGGCCTTCTCGCGGCGCTCGACCACACGCTCCAATCCCTCCATCAAGGGTTTTGAGATCATGGAGCGGCTGCCGTGCGAGAACTCGCGACGCAGGTCAGCAATGCGGACCGTAGGCAGCACGGCGTGTCCGGGGCGCTCGGGCATCTCGACACGCGTCCAGGTGGCACCGTTATACATGCCGCGGCGGCAGCGGTCGAGGGCCTCGGCAGAAGGCGTGGCAGAGCCCAACACGAGCGGGCAGCGATAGCGCCGCGCCATCTCGGCCGCCACCTCGCGCGCGTGGTAGCGCGGACTGGAGCCCTGCTTGTAACTTGTCTCGTGTTCCTCGTCGATGATGATGAGGCCCAAGTCGCTGAGCGGGCAAAAGAGAGCCGAGCGGGCGCCGACCACCACGCGGGCCGCACCGCTGGCGACCATATCCCACTGGTCCAGACGCTCGCCAGCCGAAAGACGCGAGTGGAAAACCGCGACCGTCTCGCCAAAGCGCGAGCGGAAGCGGCCGACGGTCTGGGCCGTCAGTGAGATCTCGGGCACCAGCACGCAGGCAGAGCGACCGGCTGCGAGTACGCGCTCGATGGCGGAGAGGTAGACCTCGGTTTTGCCGGAGCCGGTGACGCCGTCGACCAGCACCACGTCGCCATGAGCGTCAAGGCGGGCGCGCTCAATCTGCGCGAGTGCCTGTTGCTGGCCGTTGGTAAGGGAGACCGGGGCCTTGCCGCTTGCCGAGGACAGCGTGGTCTGCTCGCTGCAGCCACGCCACGCACGGCGCTCCTCAACCACCACGACGCCGCGCTTTTCGAGCGCCTTGATGGTCGCCGACATACTGTTATAGAGAAGGTTGAGGTCGCGCGTCGTGACAGGACCACACTGGAGCGCCTCGATGAGTTGGCGCTGGCGGACCGCGGTCTTGGGCGGCGTATAGTCGAAGCCCTCGGGCGTAAGCATGACCCAACGGTTTTGGATGGGCTTGACGGCGGGACGTTCAACCGTCCACACGCCGTCGTCGCCCTTGACCACGCGCGGGCTGCCACCCGGGGGCAAAAACAGGCGCAGGCACTCGGAAAGCGTCGCGACATACTCGCGGCTCATCCAGCGTGCGATACGGGCAGCTTCGGCGGTAAAGAGCGGTTTGCTGAGGATGGCCTCGATGGGCTTGATGCGCACGGGGTCGAGGGCGTTGTTGCCCGGCAGATCGCCCAAATCAGGCGCAATGTCAACGACATAGCCCGCGGCGGCACGGTTACCAAAGTGGACCAGGACCGTGGATCCGATCTGGACCTCGTTGGCAAGGGACTCGGGGATGCCGTAAGCAAACGGTTCCGACAGCGCACGGGTGGGGATGTCGAGGACCACGCTCGCGTAGGCGGCAGGGGGCTCGGGCGCAGGCTTAGACTGAGCCGAGGCAGCGGCAGGCTTGGGCTTCACCGGAGCTTCCTCCGGTTCCGGCGAACCAAACAGCGACAGTTGTTGAGCCATACACCACCTCTAACGAACGGACCTGAAAGGGGTGGGACAAAATAATCAGTAGAGTTTGTCCCATGGCCGATACGAGTGTCGAGCTTGTTGCGTCACTCGAACATGGGACAAACACTACTGATTATTTTGTCCCAGCAACCCACTCATCGGTACAGAAACAAGAGCCCCGCTCGGGGGAACGGGGCTCGGATACATGCGTTTACGCGTCTACTATAGCGCCATCGTGCGGGCGCGGTCGATGCGTGCCAGGCAGTCGTCGCGGCCGACGAGCGTCATGGTCTCGCCCAGCGGGGGGCTCACCATGTTGCCGCAGACGGCGACGCGCACAGCCTGGAACACCACGCGCTTCTTAAGGTCCATCTGCTCGGGCAGCGGCTCAAGCGCGGCGTCGATGGCCTCGGCAGTCCAATCGTCCACGCCCTCGAGCGCGGCCTTGGCGGCGTCCAGAATGGCGCCCATGCCTTCCTTGGCCAGACCCTTGTTAACGGATTTCTCGTCATACTCGAGCGTCTCGGCCGTAGCGAAGATGGGAGCGGCGACGGTCACGGCGTCGGCCGGCATCTTGGTGCGCGGCTTGACGATTGCGGCAAGCGCGTCGATCCAGTCTTCGCCGTACTCGACGTTGCCCTCGATGAGACCCGCCTCGTGCAGCTCGGGGACCATGATCTCGTCGGCAAACTGGGCATCGGACATGCCGTTGATGTACTCGGCGTTGACCCAGTCGAGTTTCTTTGGGTCGAAGGTCGCCGGGTTCTTGGAGATGCGGTCGAGCGAGAACTTGCTGGCCAGGACATCGCGCGGGATGATTGTGGTCTCGCCGTCGAGCGACCAGCCGAGCAGCGCCAGGTAGTTGACGAAGGCGTCGGACAGGTAACCGGCGTCGCGGTACTCCTCCACCGAGGTGGCGCCGTGGCGCTTGGAGAGCTTCTTGCCGTCGGCGCCCAGGATCATGGAGATGTGGGCGAACGTGGGCACGGGCGCGCCGAGGGCCTCGTAGACCATGACCTGACGCGGGGTGTTGGACAGGTGGTCGTCGCCGCGGATGACATGGGTGATCTTCATCATGGCGTCGTCGACGACGGTCGCGAAGTTGTACGTGGGCGTGCCATCGGAGCGGAAGATCACAAAGTCGTCGAGCTCCTTGGCGTCGAAGGTCACCTCGCCGTGGACGGCATCGTGGATGACGACGTCGCCGCGGTCCTCGGGCACCTTGATGCGTAGGACGTAGGACTCGCCGGCCTCGATGCGACGGCGGGCCTCCTCGGGATCAAGATCGCGGCAACGGCGCTGATAGCCCTGGAAGGGGTCCTTGCGCTCCTGCGCGGCCTTGCGATCGGCGTCGAGCTGCTCCTTGGTGCAGAAGCAGGGATAGGCCTTACCCTCGTCCCAAAGCTTCTGGGCAGCCTGCTTGTACAGGTCCAGGCGCTCGGTCTGGGCGTAGGGGCCAAAGTCTCCGCCCACCTCGGGACCCTCGTCCCAGTCCAGGCCCAGCCAACGCATGGCGCGCAGGATGATCTGCGTGTTCTCGTCGGTAGAGCGGGTGGGATCGGTGTCGTCAATGCGCAGGATGAACGTGCCGCCGTTAGCACGGGCGAAAGCCCAGTTATAGATAGCGGTGCGGGCGCCGCCGATGTGCAGCTTGCCCGTCGGTGAGGGTGCAAAGCGGACGCGAACGTCTGATGCCATGGAAATCTCCTCGATTGCAGGATGGATGTCTAACTGCATCAGTATAAAGCAACAATGCCCACCTCCGCACAAAGGGCACCGACCCAGTCATTGGGGACAGACTTAAATGACCATTCGTTGGGGACGTTCTTCGAAGCTAACTGAACAGGAGTGTCCCAAACTGCCGTCACTTGGGGACGTTCCTAAACTGCCGGCAGAAAACGACCGTCCCCAAGTGCCGACACATAAGGAACGTCCCCAGGTGCCGTAAGAGAGTTCCTATTGGCTGGTCATTTAAGTCTGTCCCCAATGAGTAGGTGCGGAAAGGGTGTGAATGTTTGATTTACGCGCTATGATGTGCCCTTGCATAGAGAGCCCGGCGGAATGGTAACGGTCGCCGGGACACGTTTTTGAAAGGACAATCATGTCAGAAGAACTTCGTTCCATCCCACCCCAACACGGGTCCTTTGTTTTTACGTCGGAGTCGGTGACCGAAGGTCATCCCGATAAGATCGCTGACCAGATCAGTGACGCCGTCCTCGACGCAATCCTCGCCAAAGAAATAGAGCTGCAGGAGCAGGGCTATATTGCGCCCAACGGTGTGCCCGCCAACGTGGAGAACGTCCGCTGCGCCTGCGAGACCCTCGTGACCACCGGCACGGTCATCGTCGCCGGCGAGATTCGCACCCAGGCCTACGTCGACGTACAGGAAATTGCCCGCGGCGTCATCCGCCGCATTGGCTACAACCGCGCCAAGTTCGGTTTTGACTGCGACACCTGCGGCGTTATGAGCCTCATCCACGAGCAGTCGCCCGATATCGCCCAGGGCGTTGACGAGTCCTTCGAGACCCAGACCGGCGCCACCACCGACCCGATCGACCTGATCGGCGCCGGCGACCAGGGCATGATGTTCGGTTATGCCTCCAACGAGACCAAGACCCTCATGCCCATGCCGCACTACCTGGCAAGCCGCCTGGCCGAGCGCCTGGCTGCCGTGCGCCATGACGAAACCCTGCCCTACCTGCGCCCCGACGGCAAGACCCAGGTCACAGTGCGCTACGAGGAAGGCAAGCCCGTGGAGGTCACGACCATCGTCATCTCCACGCAGCACGCCGCCGAGATTGAGGACATGGGCAAGATCAAGGCCGACCTCATCGAACACGTCATCACCCCGGTCATGGCCGCCGAGAACATGCCGTGGGACAACGCGGACATCTACGTGAACCCCACCGGTCGCTTTGTCGTGGGCGGCCCCATGGGCGACACGGGCCTCACCGGCCGCAAGATCATCGTCGACACCTACGGCGGCTACGGCCGTCACGGCGGCGGCGCCTTTAGCGGCAAGGACTGCACCAAGGTTGACCGCTCCGCCGCGTATGCCGCGCGCTGGGTCGCCAAGAACGTGGTCGCCGCCGGCCTGGCCGACCGCTGCGAAGTCGAGCTTGCCTACGCTATCGGCGTGTCCAAGCCGTTGTCGATCATGGTCGACACCTTCGGTACCGCGCAAGTTGCCGAGGACAAGATCGTCGAGGCCGTAGAGAAGACCTTCGACCTGCGCCCGGGCGCAATCATCCGCGACCTAGACCTACGTCGCCCCATCTACGAAAAGACGGCAGCCTACGGTCACTTCGGCCGCGAAGACGCCGACTTCACCTGGGAGAATACCGACCGAGTCGAAGAACTCAAAGCAGCCTGCGGACTTTAAGCTAACGGCAAAAGCTACAGCCAAGAAACAACGCACCAAAAGAAGTACCGGCTCCAACCGGTACTTCTTTTTTATTTAAAGGTGGTGAAGATGAGCCGACCTGGGACATGGAATAGGTCATAGGCCTATAAATTTCGCAGCAGAGCGACTCCAACCATGTATCCTAAGTTCCGAGGGCTTTAGTATTTGGTCGATCGCGAGTTCCGCACGAGCCGGAGGCCACTTAATGTGGCCTCCGTGCGAGCAGGACTGTCCGAGCAGGCGACCAAATACTAAAGCCCTCGGAACGGCGGGACAGAGTATGCCCCGTCCCTCGGAACGACGGGATAGAACAGGAGCGCATATGGCAGGCAAGCCGCAAACACTAGCTACGACCTCGGCATTCGAGATCTTGGGGCCCGTCATGGTCGGCCCCAGCTCATCGCACACCGCCGGCGCCCTGCGCTGCGCCCAAGTTGCCGCCAGCCTGCTGGAAGGCCGCATCACCAAAGTCAACTTTGGCCTGTGGAACTCCTTCGCCCACACCTACCGCGGCCACGGCACCGACCGCGCTCTCGTCGCGGGCATTCTGGGCCTCGACACCGATGACGAGAACATCAAGCAGGCCTTTGACCTCGCACGTGAGCAGGGCCTCGAATATCACTTTGACATCAAGGGCGACGACGCCTCCATCCACCCCAACACCGTCGACATCGATATGGTCGACGCCACGGGCGCCACGGCGCAGGTCCGCGGCGAGAGCTTGGGCGGCGGCAAGATGCGCATCAGCCGCATTAACGGCGTCGGCGTCGACATCTCGGGCATGTATTCCACGCTCTTCGTGGCGCACCAGGACGTCCCCGGCGTGCTCGCCGCGCTCACCAACCTGCTCGCCTACGCCCATGTGAACATCGCCTTCTGCCGCACCTACCGCACCGAAGTGGGCGGCCAGGCCTACTCCGTCTTTGAGACCGACGGCGCCCCCGACGACACCGTCGTCCCCATGCTCCGCAAGCTCGACAATGTCGATTACGCGACCTTTATCGAGCTCCCCGGTTCTGCCTCGTCGCTCTCCCCCGGCGTCTCGGCAAAGGAAATCTTCGACGACGGCGAGCAGCTGCTCGATGCGTGCGAGGAACTGGGTCTCAACATCGGCGCCGTCATGGCCGTGCGCGAGGCACGTCTGACCGGCGAGGCACACGCTATCGCCGCCATGCGCCGCGTACTCGACGTCATGCGCGAAGAGACCACAGCCCCCATTTCCAATCCACAGCGCTCGCTCGGCGGCCTCATCGGCGGCGAGGCAAAGCTTGTCGATGCCACCAGCCGAAACGATCTGAGCATAAGCCTGATGGGCGCCGTCCAGACCGACGCCGTGGCCCGCGCCATGGCCGTGCTCGAGCGCTCCGCCACCATGGGCGTGATCGTCGCAGCTCCGACGGCAGGATCCGCGGGTGTTGTGCCCGGCTGCGTGCTGGCGCTCGCAGACCATCTGCAGCTGGACGACGAGCAGGTCATGGATGCCCTTTATTGCGCCGCCGCCATCGGCCTCAACCTCACCACGAGCGCCTGCGTTGCCGGCGCCGAGGGCGGCTGCCAGGCTGAGGTAGGAAGTGCGGCCGCCATGGCTGCCGCCGCGCTGGTGCAGATGCTCGGCGGCACACCCGAGCAGGCGCTCGATGCCAGTTCCATCGCGCTGAGTAATCTGCTGGGCTTGGTCTGCGACCCGGTGGGCGGCCTCGTGGAGGTGCCGTGCCAAAACCGCAATGCCATCGGTGTGGCAGCCGCCTTTAGCTCCGCACAGCTTGCCCTCGCCGGCATTAAGAGCCTGGTGCCGTTTGACCAGATGGCGCACGTCGTGCTCTCGGTGGGCCACGCGTTGCCGGCCACGCTGCGCGAGACGGCAAAGGGCGGCATCGCGCAGGCTCCGGCCGCACTTTCGGCCTGTGCAAAATGCGGTGTGTGCGGATAGCGACAAAGAACGACTCGAAGGTGGGACAAATGTCCCACCTCTTTTGAATGCCACCGTTTCCATACCACAATCAACTAGGTAATCGCTATAATGCAAGCCCAGTAAAAACACGATGAGCCGCAAGGCGAAATCCGAAGGATATGCATACGATGTCGCAAAACGATCGAACTCAACTGATTCCCGATCCGCAGCAGCCGAGCAGGCACACCGGCGGCGTTCAGTCGCCGCGTCCTATCGCGCCGAGCCACGGTCAGCAGCGTGGTGCGGCAAACGCTTCGCAACGCCCGAACCAGCAGCGCCAGCAACGTCAGCAGCGCCAGGCAAACGGCAATACGCCCAAGCAGCCCCCCACGCACGGTCGAGGCGATCGCGGCCCCGCGCGCAAACCCACCGGGAACAATAAGTCGGGCAAAAAGTCGACGCTCTTTGTCCTCCTGGGTCTTATCGTCATTGTCTATATCGTAGGCGTCGTAGCATTTTCGCAGGTAGTCTACCCCAACACCACCATCGCCGGCGTCGACGTCTCGTTCTCAAACGCTTCGTCTGCCGCCACCAAGGTCAACTCGGCTTGGAAGCACTATAAGCTCACCGTGACAGGCGATGACTTTAGCTGGACCTATCAGCCCGAGTCCGATGAGCCCATTGTCGACGGCGAAGCTGCCGCAAAAGAGATTATCAGCCGCAACGAAGCCATTGTATGGCCGGTTCGCCTTGTAGAATCCTTAAGCGGCAAGACCAAAACAACCGCTAGCTCCAACGAAGTCGATCTTGATCAAGACGTCGACCTGTCCATGCTCTCCGACACCTTTGACCAAAAGCGGTTTGAGAAGGATCTGGGCGCCGCCATCGACGAGTTTAACGAGGGGCGTTCGGGCGCGTTCGAGGCCAATAGCTCCTATGACGAGCAGGCTGGCAAGTTTACCGTCGAGAAGGCGCGCTCCAACGAAAAACTCAACCGCGAGCATGTCATTAAGTATGCCGAGCTCGAGCTTGCCTCGCTGGCCGAGACCGTAGATCTTTCCAAGCTCGGCAACGATGCCTATGAGCCGCTCAACGGAACGCTGACTGATGATCAGATTCAGTCTGCATGCGATGCCGCCAACAACTTCTTGGGCGTCAACGTGACCCTCAAGCTCAACGGCGAGGATGCCGGCAAGGTTGATGGCAGCTCCGTGTTGCAGTGGATCAGCTTTGCCGATCCGGCCAACCCCACGCTCGATACGTCGCAGATCAGCAGCTGGGCAGCCGAGCTCGCCAACGGCTTTAATACCGTGGGCTCCACTCGCTGGTGGACGCGCGCCGATGGCAAGCAGTGCGCCGTCGAAGGCGGCGACTTTGGTTGGTCCATCGACAGCAGCTCGCTCGCCAAGCAGGTCGAGGACGCCATCAACAACAAGCAGACCGGCGAAATCGAGATCAAGTACTCCCAGAAGGCCGACACATTTACCGCCAAGGGCGAGCCCGACTGGAAGGCCTATATCGACGTCGACCTGTCCGAGCAGCATGCGCGCTACTACGACGAGAGCGGCAACATCGTGTGGGAGGCCAACTTTATTTCTGGCAAACCGGGCGAAGACGCCACCCCCGAGGGCGTATGGCAGATCAACAGCAACGATGGCGCCAGCAAACTCATCGGTGCCAAGGACCCCGAGACCGGCAAGCCCAAATACGAGAGCCCGGTAAGCTACTGGATGCCGTTCGAGGGCAATATGGTCGGATTCCACGACGCCACCTGGCAAAACGATTCGAGTTTCGATAACGCCGAATCGTACAAGTGGTGCGGTAGCCACGGTTGTATCAACCTGCGTCTGGCCGATGCCAAGTCGCTCCACGAGCGCATCAAAGTCGGCCTCTGCGTGGTCGTGCACTCGTAACGCAGCTAACGTCTACAACAAGTAAACAGCACGGCGACAAAACTTACAGTACCGTCATCCGCAACTTCTATACGCCCGCCTATCGCGACGGGCGTATATACTTATCGGAGCCATATCGATAAAGGAGACGCTATGTCCAAGGTCCCCACGATCAATCCGGGTCCTGACGATTCCGATCGCATGCCCCAAGATGCCACCGAGACCCTGCCGATTATCAGCGCTGCAGACACCAAGCAGCCCCAAACGAGTCTCGACGATTCGACCGATATCTCCGATGAAGAAGCCTATGCAAAGCTCAAGGCAAAGCGTGCCGAGCGTCGGCGCAAAAAGCTCATCCGACGCGGTATCGCCGTCGGTGTCGTTGTTGCCATCGCGCTCATTGCCATCATCGCAACGCTGGTCATCAACGCGCAACCCGCAGGCACCAACGGACCGGTGACCGACATGGTCACCGAAGGCACGTTTACCACCACAGTCGAAGCCAAGGGGCAGCTTAAGCCCATCTCGGCATCGGTCGTCTCCCCTTCTGTCGACGGTACGGTTGAAAAGATCAACGTGCAGGCCGGACAGAGCGTCAACGAGGGCGACGTACTCATGACCATTAAGAACGACGCGCTCGATAGCGCTGTTTCCGAGGCGCAGCGCGCGGTCGCGGCCGCCCAGGAAGACCTGAACAATGCAAAGGCGGCACTCGCGGCCGCACAGGCCGCACCGACAACGGACAGTGACGGATCGACCGGTCCATCGGACGCAAACGCCAACGCAAATGCCGTCTCGACCGCCCAGCGCAACCTCGCCTCGGCCCAGGCAGCGCTGGAACAGGCAACTGCAAAGGCGGCCGAGCGCACCGTAAAGGCCCCCAGCTCGGGCAGCATCGTGGAGCTCAACGCCAAGGTGGGCGCTACGGTAACAGGCGGCATGATCATGGGTGAAAGCGACACGAGCGGCGGCAAGCAGTGCATGCAAATCGCCGACCTGTCCAAGATGAAGGTGACGGTTCAGGTGGGCGAAAAGGATATCGCCAAAATTGCCGTGGGCCAAAGCGCCAACGTGACCTATCCCGCGTTTCCCGATATCGTGAGCCAGGGCACCGTCACGGCTATCGCCTCGGTGGCAAACTCTGACTCCGGCTCCGGTAGCGGCGGCAGCGTGACCTTTAACGTCGACATCCTCATCGAAGCACCCGACAGTCGCCTTAAGCCGGGTATGACTGCCGAGGTCTCGGTAGTGACCGAGAAGCTCGACGACGTGGTTATGGTGCCGACCATGGCGCTGATGACCGAAGATGGCGAGCACTATTACGTCAATCTGGCCACCGATTCGGAAGGCAAGAAGACGCGCCGCGTGAAGGTGACCGTCGTGACGCAAAACGACAACGAGGCTGTAGTCGGTAAGACGCAGGTCAAGCGCGACGACCAGGGCAACGAGATCAACCCAGACGTCCCGGTTACCAAGTTACGCGACGGCGACACCATCGTGACGGATACCGGCACAGGCATGACGGCAGACGGCGGCGACAACATGCCTGCCGACGAGGGCAAGTAATGCGTCCCGTCATCGACATCCGCAACGTGCACCGCATCTTTGAGAGCGAGGCCGGTTGCGCCCACATCCTGCATAACGTAAGCCTGGCAGTAGATCCCGGTGAGTTCGTCGCCATCACCGGCCCCTCGGGCTCGGGCAAGTCGACACTCATGAACATCCTGGGCTGCCTGGACAAACCGACGGCGGGCGATTACTTCCTGCAGGGGCTCAACGTCGCCGAGCTCGACGATGATGAGCTCACCGAGGTGCGCGCGCTGAGCATCGGCTTTGTCTTTCAGAGTTTTAACTTGCTGCCGCGTCTGACGGTGATCGAAAACGTCATGCTGCCGCTATCCTACACCAATGTGCCGCGTAGCCAGCGCGAGATGCGCGCCGTGCATGCGCTACAAGCCGTCACACTGCCGGTCGACCATTGGGACCACCGCATATCGGAACTCTCGGGCGGACAGATGCAGCGCGTCGCCATCGCGCGCGCCCTCGTCAACGACCCGCCCATCATTTTGGCCGACGAGCCAACGGGAAATCTAGACTCGACAACCGGGGCACTCGTCATGGAAACCTTCCACAAGCTCCAGAAACGCGGCAAGACCATCGTACTCATCACGCATGACCCCGGCATCGCCGCCGAGGCCGATCGAGCCGTAACCATCCGTGACGGGCGAATCCATGACGGCGCATATGTCGCGCATACACCGAATACGTTACGCGGGGCCGTCAAAAACCTGCCCGCGATTTCTGCAACCACCAATCAGCCGAAAGGAGCGAAGGCATGAGCACCCGCGATCTTGTCCAAGAAGCCCTTCACTCGCTCGAGGCCAACAAGGGACGCAGCCTGCTCACCATCCTTGGCATCGTCATTGGCATCGCCTCGGTCATCGCCATGACTTCGCTCATCGGCGGCATCCAAAACAGCTTGGTCAACAGCCTGGGCCTCAACGCAGCTCGCATGGTTCAGATCTATTCGTCCCAAGAACTCTCTGATTCTGACGTCCAGAAGCTTAAAAAACTGGTGCCGCAGATAGAACAGATCGGCATTGTCAAAAGCGCGTATACCGAGTACAAGACCGGCGATAAAAGCTATACCGTCATGGCACAGGGTGTCGATAGCGACATGCTCGACGCCGTGGGTGCCAGTAAGCTCGTTGCGGGGCGCACCTACACCGATGTCGAGTCAAAGGCAGGCTCGCGCGTGGCGCTCATCAGCCGCGGCGGCGCCGATCAGCTTTACGGCAACGAACAGGATGCGCTGGGAAAAACCATCAAAGTGTCCAACGGCGAGGTGCAGATTGTAGGCGTGATTGATGGCGGCAGCGACTCCATGGGCTCGCTCACTTTGTATATGCCACGCGAAACCATCTCCGGCCTATTTGGCGACGAGAATCCTTCATTCCCCAGCGTGACGGCACTTGCCGCCGAGGGCACGGACATGGATGAGCTCTGCAAGACCATCGAGTCCAAGGTGCGCGCGATGAAGGGCATCGCGGAGGATGATGAGTACGACAGTGTATCGGCGACCTCCATGAAAAGCGCTATCGACTCCCTCAATTCCTTTATGGGCGCCTTCTCGCTCATCATGGGTGCTGTCGCCAGTATCTCGCTGCTTGTCGGCGGTATCGGTATTATGAATATGATGCTCACCAACGTGACTGAGCGCATCCGCGAGATCGGTATTCGCCGTGCCTTGGGCGCCAGTCGTCGCGATATCACCGCGCAGTTTTTGGCCGAGTCCTCGGCGCTGTGCGTCACCGGTGGCCTGCTGGGTGTCCTGATAGGCTATCTGCTGGCCTGGGGCCTCGCGATGTTTGCCTCCGGATCCGGGATTCTTGGCGAGCTCGGTGCCAGCGGGCAAATCACCCCGAGTTTTTCAATCGCCACGGTGCTGCTGGCCTTCGCCGTCTCCGTCGGCATCGGCGTAATCTTTGGCTTCTACCCCGCTCGACGCGCGGCAAAGCTCGACCCGGTGGAGTGCCTACGCTACCAGTAAGCCACCACCAACAAGTTGCGGTGAATTAGGGACTGAATATGCTATCTAGCAGAAAAAAACAGACACTATTTCACCGCAACTCATTGAAGGGCTGTTTGCGCCAGTTCCGGGCGTCGTCCTCGAGCTACTGGCGGATGACGGGCTTGTACGGGTCGAGCTTGCTCGGGGCGATCCTCCTCGCGGGCGGGAGGGCGCGCTAGGCGCGGCGAGCGCCTAGCGCGCGAACTCCCGTAAGAGCGCATCTTCCACTTCCCGAAGCGAAAGGGCCCCGCCTCCCTCGGCGGGACGGGTGACCACGATACAGCGCGCTCCCACGGCGCGCGCTGCGGCGAGCTTCTCGGCCGTGCCGCCTACGGTTCCCGAGTCCTTGGTCACAAGCCACTGGGCGCCCACCTGACGAAGCATCGCCTCGTTGAGCTCGCGGGTGAAGGGCCCCTGCATGCCGATGACGTGCGACGGCGAAAACCCCGCGTCGATGCACTTCGTTATAGCACCGGGCAGCGGGAGCACACGCACGAAGAAGCGCTCCGCGAAATCGGCGACGCGCGTGTAGGGAGCAAGCTCCTTGCTCCCCGTCGTGAGAAGCACGCGACCCGGGTTCTCGGAGAGAAAGCGCGCCGCGCAGGCGATCGACGCGACCGGCACGACGCCTTTGGGAAGCGCCTCGACCGGGCGCGCAAGGCGCAGGCATCGTGCACCCACGGCGAGCGAAGCGGCCCGGATGTTGTCGCTTGCGAGCGTAGCGAAGGGGTGCGTGGCGTCGACGACGATGCGCGCGCCGGAAAGCTCGCGCTCCATGTCGGCATCGTCGAGCCTGCCCGCATGCACCTCGATGCCCGGAAGCTCACCCAATAGCTCGCCTCCGTACTCGGTTGCCGCGTAGGCACGGGCGGGGATGCCCGCCCCGCTCGCCCATTCACACAGAAGGCGGCCCTCGGTGGTGCCGGCGAAGATGCGCAGCGCCGGCACGGATGCGGGGGCCGTCACTTCGCGCCACCCGTGCGCGTGATCTGGTAGAGCAGCGCGTTCATAATGGCCGCCGCCACGGTCGAGCCGCCCTTGCGACCCCTCGCGACTATGGCCGGCACGCGTCGCGCGAGCAGCTCCTCTTTCGCCTCGACCACGTTCACAAACCCGACCGGCACCCCAACGACGAGCGCGGGCACGATCTTCCCCGCGTCCATGAGCTCGGCGAGGCGCAGAAGTGCTGTGGGAGCGTTGCCGACGGCCACGATGAGCGGACCCTCGATGCGGCAAGCTTTGTCCATGCTCGCAACGGCGCGAGTCGTGCCCGCGGCGCGCGCAGCCGCGGCGACATCAGGGTCGGCCATGTAGCACACGGCCTTGCAGCCGAGCTTCGCGAGCGCGGGCTTGCTTATGCCTGCGAGCGCCATGTTCGTGTCGGTGAGCACCGTGGCCCCTGCGCGCAGTGCGTCGAGCGCACAGTGCGCGGCGTCATGGGTGAACACGAGAGAATCGGCGTACGAGAAGTCGGCAGTGGTGTGGATGACGCGCTTCACGACGGGCTCTTCGAGCGGCGGGAACGTGCGGCCGAGCTCTTCGGTGATGATCTCGAAGCTGCGCCGCTCGATGTCGCCGGGCGCCATCTCCTTGGAATCCATCTAGTACTCCACTCCTTCCCTTGCACATATCCCCTGCTCGTAGGGATGTTTCTTGCACCGCATCTCGGTTATGTAGTCGGCCTTCTCCACGATCTTGCGGGAAGGCGCGCGCCCGGTGAGCGCTACTTCGACGCCGCGCGCGGACATATCGAGCGCGCGGTCCACGAGCGCCTCGTCGACAAGCCCCTTCGATAGCGCGTCGAGCGCCTCGTCGAGCACGAGCAGCCCCTCCTGAGCGCCCTCGAGCTCGGCGAGCGCGGAAGCGAGGTTCCCATCGTGCAGCTCGCACGTCGCGGCAAGTTCTTCCGACGTCATTGACCAGGTAAACTTGTCCGACGCCTTCCCCGCGAACACGGGCACGCCGAAATGCTCGGCGAGCAGGCGCGCCTCCCCGCTTTCGCCGTCTTTCAGGAACTGCACGACGACGACGTGGCGGCCTGCGGCGAGCATGCGAAGGGCGAGGCCCATCGCCGCCGTGGTCTTGCCTTTGCCGTCGCCATGATACACGTGGATCATACGCCCTCCTCGATAATGCGGTAGATATACTCCATGTCGAGCGCCCCGCGCACGACGTCGGCCAGGCGGTCGAATTCGCGCGCACGGTGATCGGCCGCGGACGCTGCGCCCGCAGCACCCACGACGCTCTCGGGCAGGCCGCGCATGCGCGCGAGCGAGCGCGCGAGGGCGAGCGCCACCCCCGGTTCGTCGAACAGGCCGTGGAGATAGGTTCCGAACACGTTTCCGCAGGCCGCGCCTTCTGGTTTGCCGCCAATCGTGCCCGCAGGAGCGCAGGAGACGGTCGTTTCTCCGTCGTGAATCTCGTACCCGCGCGCCGTCATGCCGTTCCACACCGAAAACGCGCCTTGGGCGCCCGTGATGCGCAGCTCCGACTGGGCGAGGCGCTTTTCCTCCTTGAACACCGTACTTGCAGGGATGAGCCCGAGCCCGCGCGCGGTGCCAGCGCCTTCCCTGCCGTGCGGGTCGGAAAGCTCGTCTCCCAAAAGCTGGTAGCCTCCGCATATGCCGAGCACCGGTGTGCCCGCGCCCGAAAGCGCGCGGACACAGGCTCCGATGCCGCTAGCCGCAAGCCAGCGCGCGTCGTCGAGCGTGGACTTCGAGCCGGGAAGCACCACCAGGTCGGGTCGGCCCAGATCGGTCGTCGAGGAAACGTAGCGCACGCCCATGCCGGGCACGCGCGAAAGCGGGTCGAAGTCGGTGAAGTTCGACAGATGCGGAAGGCGCACGACGGCGACATCGATGACGCCGCGCGCCTCGCGGGCAGATAGGCGCGGCGCGAGCGAGTCCTCGTCGTCCAGGTCAAGCGTAAGATACGGCACGACCCCCACGACGGGAACCCCGCACATCTTCTCGAGCGGGGCCAAACCCGGGCGCAGGATTTCCACATCGCCGCGGAACTTGTTCACCACAAGCCCCCGCAAAAGCGCGCGATCCTCGGGCGCAAAGAGCGCGACCGTGCCGTAGAGCTGGGCAAACACCCCGCCCGGGTCGATGTCGCCCGCGAGCAGCACGGGGGAGGACACGGCGCGCGCGAGCCCCATGTTGACGATGTCGTTTTCGGAAAGGTTGATTTCGGCGGGGCTGCCGGCGCCCTCGATGACGATGACGTCGTTTTCCTCCGCGAGCGAATCGAACGCCTCCAAAATCTGCGGCATGAGCGCCTTCTTTCGCGCGAAGTAGTCCCTCGCAGCGAAGGCTCCCTGCGCCTTGCCGGCCACGATGAGCTGGCTTCGGTGGTCGCTTTCAGGCTTGAGAAGGATGGGGTTCATGCGTACGTCGGGCGCGATGCCGCATGCCTCGGCCTGCATGATCTGGGCGCGCCCCATCTCGAGCCCGTCGGCCGTGACACCGCTGTTGAGCGCCATGTTCTGGCTCTTGAAGGGAGTCACGCGCAGGCCGTCCTGCGAAAGCACACGGCACAGTCCCGCCGCAAGCAGGCTCTTCCCCGCGTTCGACATGGTGCCCTGGATCATGATGGGCTTCGCCCTACCCACGGGTATCGACCTCCTTCGCCGAGCCTCGGCCATCCGCGCCCGCCATAGCGCCGCTGCAAGAAACGCCGCCCCATTCGTCGGGTTCGCCTTCGCCCGATGCGCCTTCCGCCCGAAGCGCACGGCCGAACGCCATCGCAAGCCGGGCATTCTCCTTGCGCGTGCGCACCGCGACGCGGCACCAGAAACGGGACAGTACCGAAAACGAGTCGCACGTGCGGACCAAAACCCCCTGTTTATACAGGCGTTCGGGGATGTCTTTCGCCGGCGTGCGGACTAAAAGGAAGTTCGCATCCGATGGCACGACGGAAAGCCCGAGCGAGGAGAGCTCATGGGAAAGCCACGCTCGCTCGCCCGCCAATACATCGCGCGTGCGCGAGACGTATTCAACGTCTTCCAGGGCGGCGATGCCCGCGGCCTCGGCGACCGAGGAGACAGGCCACGCCTGCCCCGCCCGGCGAATCCCCTCGATGAGTTGGGCGTTTCCGCTGATCAGATATCCCAACCGCAACCCCGCCATTCCGTAGAGCTTGGTGAACGCGGAGAGCACGGCCACATGGCGCGAACACGCGGCGCGTGCGGCCACGCTCCTTTCGCGGGCGTCGGGCGCAAATCCGAGGAAGCACTCGTCCACGACGAGCAGCGCGCCCACCTGCTCGCAGCGGCAAGCCGCGGCCTCGATCACGCTGGGGTCGACGAGGCGCCCCGTCGGGTTGTTCGGATTGCAGAGGTACGCCACGTCTCCCGGCCCCTCGATCGCGCGGGCGAAGGAGGCGGGCACGTCGAAGTCGTCCGCTTCGGAGAGCGGGAACTCCTGCACGCATGCGCCGTAGTACGATGCCGCCTCCGCATATTCAGAGAACGTCGGCGCGCACACGACGATGCGTTTCGGGCGCACCGCCGCGGCGAGCCGCCAGATGATGTCGGACGCGCCCGCGCCGCAGACGATAGTATCTTCGGGAATGCCCTGGTCGCGCGCTAGCGCGCGAACGAGGGCGAGGCTTTCCCTATCGGGGTAGGCGTCGATTCGAGAAAGCGCCTTGCAAGCTGCGGCGACGGCGCGCGGCGAGGGGCCTGCCGGATTCACGTTCACCGAAAAGTCAATGAGGTCGGAGGCGCCCCCTTCGCAAGCGATGCCGAGCGATTGCGCGCTGCCCCCATGCGTACGGGCGCGCAGGATTCCCCCGGCAGCCCGGGGCGCGGCGTGGTCTTCCCTCATGCCATCGCCCCCACGGCGAGCACGACCGCCGCGCGCGCGGCGCCGAAGACGACGAGCGCGCATACGGACGCAGCGAGCATGAGCCTTGTCGCCCGGGCGATGTCGCCCCACTCGATTTCGCGGGACGCGTCTCCTATCGTCGGTTTCTCAACGAGCTTGCCGAAATACACCGCGGGTCCTGCCAGGCGCAGCCCGAGCGCGCCCGCGCACGCTGACTCGGTCTGCGCCGCGTTCGGGCTCGCATGGCGACGCCTGTCGCGGCGCCAGATGCGCGCCGCCCCGCGCGCGTCGAGCCCGACGATCGGGCACACGGCGATCATGAGCAGGGCCGATAAGCGCGCGGGAATCCAGTTCGCCGCATCGTCGAGGCGCGCCGAGGCGCAGCCGAAGTCGATGTAGCGCTCGTTTTTGTAGCCCACCATGCTGTCGAGCGTATTCACCGCCTTGTACGCCATACCCAAGGGCGCACCCCCGATCATAAGGTAGAAAAGCGGCGCGATGACGCCGTCGCTCGCGTTCTCCGCCACCGTTTCCACGGCGGCACGCGCGACGCCGTGCTCGTCGAGAACAGACGTGTCGCGTCCCACGATGAGCCCGACGGCTTCGCGCGCCGCGACAAGGCCGCCCTTCGAGAACGCGCGGGCCACGGCTAGGCTCTGGCGGCGCAGCTCGCATGTCGCGAGAATCTGATAGCTCGCCCATGCCTCGGCAACGAAGCGCAAGCCGGAGTGAACCATGCCGCAAAGATGCAGGATGCCCCAGGTCAAAAGCCCACACGCAAGCGGAAGCGCCACGGCGAGCACAAGACCTGCGGCGCGCGTGCCCGCGGACGTTTGCGGGAATGCGCCCCGCAGGCGGCCTTCGGCCCACGTGATCGCGCGCCCCATGGCGACGACGGGATGGGGAAGCCAGCGCGGGTCGCCGAAGGCAAGGTCGGCCGCGAACCCGGCGGCGACGGCAAGAATCGTCATCACCGGGCATCGCCCCCCGAAGCGGGGCGAACGTCGCGAAGGCAGCGCCCATCCCAGGTGGCGGCCCATGCGCCGCCCGGCTCGGTATGCACGTCGAAGTATCCAATTTTCGGGACAGCTAACTCGGAGAGCAGCGCTTTCACGGTACCCGCGTGAACGACGAAGACGGCGCGCCCACTCCCCTGGGCACGCTCCGATTTGCACGCCTCCCGAAACGCCGCGACGACGCGGCGGGTGAAATCGCTCTTGCCCTCGCCATGCGGGCAGCGCGTCTCGCACCAGGAGTCTACCCAGGCGCGGTAGCGCGCATCCTCTTTAAGCTCGGCGGCGCTTCGTCCCTCGAAGTCGCCGAAATCCATCTCGCGCAGACCGGGGCACGCCATAAGCTCCGCGTTCGGGAAGAGGATGCGCGCCGTCTGGTCGGTGCGGGCCATGCCGCTCGTGATAACACGGAACACGTCACGATAGCATGCGAGGTCGCGCAAAGCGCGCTCGCCCGCGCTCGACAGGGGCTCGTCGGTGCCCGCCCCGCTGTAGCGATGGTCTTCCGTGCCCGCCGTGGCACCATGGCGCACGAAGACGACTTCCAAAGGCGCGCCCGCGCCCTGCGTCCCTCGAGGCGCATCATCAAGGTTTCCCTTGATGACCTGGGGAATCCCGCACGTCATGCGCACGACGACGTCGGCACGCGCAGCGAGCGCGCATCCCAGGCGCCCCGCGCGCTCGCGCCATTGGGCGTCTTCCGCACGCATAGGGACGACCCCCGAGCCGACCAAGGACAGAATCACTACGTCGAAGCCGATCAGCCGCTCGAGCGCCCGGTCAGCGTCGAGCGCGCGTACGAGTTCCTCAGCACAGTAAGCGACACGGCCGGCAAAAGCCGCGGGCACGCCGCCCTCCGCAAACTGCGCCGCGTCGACGAAATCGTCCGCCGCGAACCCGAGCTTTTCGCGCACGAAGGTCCTCTTCCCGGAATGCGCGCCACCTACCACGAGCATCATAGGACCATGCCCCCCGCCACCAGCATGGCAAGCATCGCGAGCTCGGCCCATTGCAGAAACCATCCGGCCAAATCCCCCGTCACCCCGCCGAAGCGGGACAGGGCAACATGGCGGTACCACGCGAGCGCCAAAAGCCCCGCCACCGCCATAAGGGCGCCGACGGCCTGAGCGCACGCGACCATCCCTGCAGCCGAAGCCGCAGCGAAAGCGCAAAGCGGCACGACGATCGCCGCGCGCTTCTTAGCAGGCGAGAGCCCCGCGGCCATGCCGTCCGCACGCGCGGCAGGCCAGCATTCAACGGCGAGCCCCGAAAGCGAGCGGGAGAACACGAGCGAGCACAGAAGTGCGAGGAACGCCCCCGCCGTAAGCGGCAGCGCGGTGAACAGGGAAAACTGCAGAATAAGGTACACAACAACACCGATGACCCCGAAGGCGCCCGCCCGCGGGTCGTGCATGATCTCGAGTTTTCGCTCGCGCGGGGCCCAACTTGCAAGCGCATCGGAGGTGTCGCAGAGCCCGTCTAGGTGGATGCCTCCCGTCACCGCCACAGGCAGCGCCACGAGCACGGCCGCGACGATGGTCGCGGGCACGCCGAGCAGGTTCGCAACGTGTCCCCACGCCGTCATGAGGAACCCTTCCGCAAGGCCCACCAGGGGAAACGCGGCAAGCGCATGGGTTGACCCGAAATCGGTCCAGGCCGATTTCGGGACGGGGATGCGCGAGAACGTTCCGAACGCCGCGCCGATTGCCTCTGCTATCTTCACCTTGTAGGTCCTTCACCTTTCATCCACACGGGAATCCCGCATACCACTTCGACTGCGCGGTCGGCCAGCGCCGCCACGCCCGCGTTCACGCGCGCGAGCGCGCGCCTCCATGCCTCGGTCCCCTCATCGTAGCGCATCCCATCGGCGAACACGTCGACGGTGACCACCACCGTATACGCAGCGGCCTGAGCGAGCCGTTCGATGCCTCCGAGTACCTCGCGCGCCGCAGCGTCGGGGTCACGTGGGGACAAGCCGCCTTCCGCGAAAAGCTCGTTCGCAACCAGGTTGCCCACGTCCTCCAAAAGAAGCGTGCAGCCGCGCGGAAGCCCGGGCACTGCGGCGCCCACGTCACGCGTGCGCTCGAGGGTGGAAAACCCCTTGCCCTCGCGCAGCGCCCGATGGCGCGCGATGCGGCGGGCGCCCTCTTCCCCGAAGGGCTCCATCGTTGCCAGGTACACGCGGGGGCCGTCGCGCCCGAGGCACAGAGACTCGGCGTAGGCGCTCTTGCCGCTCGCGGCGGCGCCGATAACGAGCGTCACCGTCAATTCACGGCCTCGAAATGCTCGTAAGCAGCCATGCCAGTCGCCGTGAACGTCTTCCCATCCCGGTATACGCGCAGCGCCGAATCCAGAAGGGGCAGATACGCCATGGCGCCCGCGCCCTCGCCCAAGTGCATGCCTGCGTCGAGGGGTGCCTTTATGCCGAGCTCGAGAAGGAGCTCCCGGCTTGCGGGTTCGCTTGATGCGTGGGTGCCCACGAGGTAGCCCAAGGCGTTGGGGCACAGGCGCGCCGCGCACAGGGCCGCCGTGCAGGATATGACCCCGTCGAGGAGCGCCGGCGCCTTCGAGACCGCGGCCCCCAGGTAGAAGCCGCACATCGCAGCGATGTCGAAGCCGCCCACCTTCGAGAGCACGTCGATCGGGTCGGCGGGATCGGGCGAGTTCGCGTCGATAGCGCGCTCGACCACGTCGCGCTTACGCGCGAGCGAGGCGTCCGAGAGCCCCGCGCCGCGCCCGACAAGGCTCCGCGCGTCCGCCCGGATGAGCACTGCGGCCACCGCCGCCGAGGTAGTCGTGTTGCCGATGCCCATCTCGCCCGCGGCGAGAAGGCGCACGCCGGCGCGGGCAAGCCCGCACGCGACGGCGATTCCGACCTCGATCGCGCGCACGGCCCCATCGCGAGACATAGCGGAGCCGAGAGCGATGTTGCCGCTCCCCCGCCGCACGTTCGCGCGCACCATGCGCGCGTCTTCTATGCCCCGGGCCATACCCACGTCGACGGGCACGACCTCGGCACCCGCGAACGCCGCCATGCGGCAGGCGCTCGCGGCCCCCTCGCACATGTTGCGCGCGACGGCTCGCGTCACATCTTGCCCGCTTTGCGACACGCCTTCGGCAACGACCCCGTTGTCGGAGAAGAATACCGCGAGCGCACGGGGAAACTCGGCCACCTCGGCGCTCCCCTGAGCTGCGGCGATACACGCGACGGCGTCTTCAAAGTCACCCAACCCCCCCAAGGGGTGCGCGATGGAGTCCCACGCGGCGTACGCGGCGGCACGGGCGCACTCGTCTGCGGGCGCGATCCGGGAAAGCGCGGCTTCGAGCACGGCGCCCGGCGCCGACGAGAACGCGCGCTCGACTTCCTCGCGGATGCAGGCAAGCGCGGTTTCGGTTGCTTCAGCCATGCCGCCTCCTCTCTGCGAACGACGCTGCGGCAGACGCGAACGCGCGCGCAACGTCGGGGTTCGCAGGATAGTACACATGCGGGAAGCCCGCCACCAGGGACGGGGTGGTCGTCATGCACGGCCAGCCCTTGTCGCGCCGGGGCTTCTGCGCCCAAAAGTCGCCGCCCGGGCAGGTGGACTGCCAGTAGTGGAACTCGTGCGCGCGGATGCGTGTGCCGCGCGGCCCGTAGAGCCCGTCGCGTTGGGAAGTAAGCTCCACGTACCCGAAATGGGACAGCCTTCCCCCGTTCTCGCTTGCGCCCTCAAGGGCGCCCGCAACAGGCCAGCGCCGCCCCTCGCTATCGGCGATTTCGCGCTGCAGGTACAGAAACCCACCGCATTCGGCGACCGTCGGCATGCCGGATTCCACCGCGCGCCGCACCGCCTCGCGCATCGGCGCGTTCTCGGAGAGCTGCCGCGCATGGAGCTCCGGGTAGCCGCCCCCCAGATAGAGGGCGCTTGTCCCCCGGGGCAACTCGCTATCACACAGGAGGCTGAAAAAGGCCAGCTCGCAACCCAGATCCTCGAGCGCGCGCAGGTTCTCCTCGTAGTAGAACGAGAACGCCTCGTCACGCGCGACGGCGACGATGGGCCGCGCTCCCGCGATCGGCTCCAACCGGTAAGGTTCCTCGCGAATATCGGGTGCCGTCGCCGCTATTTCGAGCAAGCGGTCGACGTCGACGCTCTTTTCCACCAGCTCGGCCATCTTGTCGATGCGCGCGGAGAGCTGCTCGACCTCGTCGGCGGTCACAAGCCCCAGATGCCGGCTTTCGAGCGAGAACGCCTCGTCGGCGGGGATATTCCCCAAAACCGCGACGCTCGTGTGCTTCTCGATCGCAGGCGCCGCGTAGGCGCAGGCAGCGGCGCTCGTCTTGTTCAGCACGACGCCGCGCACGTTCGCACAAGGCAGGAACTCGGCGATGCCGCGGATTACGGCGGCGAGCGATAAAGACGCCCCGCGCCCGTTCACCACTAAAACGACCGGCGTTTCCGTGTCGCGCGCAACCTGGTAGCTGCTCGCGTCGGCCACGCCGGGCGCCATGCCGTCATAGAAGCCCATGACCCCCTCGAGCACCGCGACATCCGCGCCCGCGGCGCCGCGTGCGAGCAGGGCGCGCAGCGTCGGGGCGTCGGTGAAGAAGCCGTCTAAATTGCCCGAGCGCGCACCCACGACGCGGCGATGAAAGAGCGGGTCAATGTAGTCGGGGCCGCATTTGAAGGCCGCGCATGCAAGGCCGCGGCGCGCGAGCGCGCGCAGGAGCGCGCACGTTACGACCGTCTTGCCGCTCCCGCTCGAGGGCGCAGCGACCATGAAGCGCGGGATGGACGTGCTCACCGGGCGCCGCCTTCCCCACCTGCGGCGCTGCAGTTAGCAAGCGAGACCACCTCAACGGATGGGTTCCCCTCGACAGAGAGGTCCTCCCCGACAGGCGACTCAGCAAGCGCGCCGACTTCGGCAAGCTCCTCGGCACCCGCGCCCGCACCACGCGCGCTGACGAGGAACACGGGGTTTTGCGCCTTCATAAGATGGTGCGAGCCTACAGCCTCGGCACGGGCGGCCGACACCTGGCACGCCTCGAACCCCTTAAAGCGCGAACCCGAGAGGAGCGCGAACGCCTCGGTGAGCGTCTCAACGGTGACGCATGGCACGCACAGGCGAACCTGCGAGTTCTTCTCGAGCGCCGCCTCCACGATGGAGGGAAGCTCGCCCGCGCTCCCGCCGACGAACACGGCGTCGGGGACGGGCAGTTTCGCGAGCGCTTCGGGGGCGACACCGGGGACCGCATGCACGTTGCCGCACCCGAATGCATCCGCGTTCTCTCGGATGAGCCGCACGCCGGCCGCGTTGCGCTCGACCGCCCATACCGACCCCGCTCGCGCGACGAGCGCCGCCTCGATCGAAACGCTCCCCGTGCCGGCGCCGACATCCCACACGGTGTCGGTCGCGGTAAGGCGCAGCTTCGCGAGCGCGACGGCGCGCACCTCCTGCTTGGTCATGGGAACGTCGCCGCGGATGAAGAGCTCGTCGGGAATGCCCGAGGAAGCGTACGGCCAGCGGGAGCTCGCGGCGCGGGATGCGCCCGCAGAGTCCGCCGCGAAAGAAGCCGCCGCGGGCGCAGACGCGCCGGCCGGCGCCTCGGAGGCTGCGCCAGAGCCCGCAGGCGAACCGGCGCAGCCTGCGAACTCGATAAGCATCACGTTCAAGTCGTCGAACGTCTGACCTGCGATTTCACTTGCGGTCGCGCAGGTGATGCGCTCGTCGGGGTACGACAGGCGCTCGGCCACCGTCACGCGCGCGTCCCCGAAGCCCGCCTGCACAAGCTCGCCCGAAAGCCGCGAGGGGTCTTCCCCGCCCGACGTGGCGAGGAAGAGCTCACCTGCGCGCTCGGCCTCGGCCACGATGTCGCACGCCACGCCGTGAGCGCTCGCGAAGCGCCAATCCTGCCATGGACGCGCGAGGCGCGCGGCGAGATACGACGCTGAGCTTATGCCGGGAATGACGCGCACGTCCACCTGCGCGTCGCCGGAGAGCGCCTCCACCAGGCGGCGCGCGCCGCTGAACAGCCCCACATCGCCTGTCATCACGACCACGGCGCGCTGCCACGACGCCGCATCGGTGAGCGCGGCGACGATGTCCGCCGTCTTCACGAGCTCGCATCTCACCACGTCGGGCGGCACGTCGATGCTGACAAGCGCGCGATGAGCGCCGATGACCACGTCGGCGATGTCGATCGCGTCGAGCGCCGCGCGCGAGAGCAAGTCGGGGTTTCCGGGCCCCGCCCCGATGATCGTTACCTTTCGCATGGAATCTCCCGATACCCGCGCGGCGTGACCATACGGCCGCCTACGCGCTTCGTGTCCGCGTTGCCGACGAACACGGTGGTGAACATGTCGGCGTCGAACTCCCCCAGCTCGGAGAGCCTGCACATGCCCGACTGCTGCCCCTCGCGCCCGATGTTGCGTACCCAGCCGCAGAGCGTGTCGGGGGCCTTCCATTCGAGCATAATCTTCGCCGCGCGCGAGAGCCTGTCGGCGCGCTTTCTGCTGCGCGGGTTGTACAAACAGATGCAGAAGTCGGCGCTCGCCACGGCGGCGAGCCTGCGCTCGATGACCTCCCACGGCGTGAGCAGGTCGGAGAGCGACACGACCGCGAAGTCGTGGGCAAGCGGGGCGCCGAGCACCGCCGACCCGCTCTGAGCCGCGGTGGCCCCGGCGATAACTTCCACGTCTACATCTGGGTAGTCCTCAGCAAGCTCCAGCACGGGGCTCGCCATGCCGTACACGCCCGCGTCACCGCTGCACACAAGCGCCACGGCTTCTCCGCACTGCGCGCGCGAAAGCGCCAGGCGGCACCGTTCGACCTCGTGCATCATCGGCGTCGCGAGATGCGCCGCGTCGGGCACGGCGGCGAGCGCGAGCTCCACGTATTTCGTGTACCCCACAACGATGTCGGCCGCCTCGAGCGCGCGCCGAGCCGCAATCGTCATGCCGTCGGGGCCGCCCGGGCCGATCCCCACCACGAAGAGCTTTCCCATCACCGCTCCTTAAACGAAAGTTCGATAGTTACCTTGGAAAACGCGACGGTCACGCCGCCGTGAGCGAGCTTCGGGAAGATAAGTTTGCCCCCGTCCGCGAGCGCCGCGCGCTCGCACACGTTGTCGACCCCCACCGTCGCGCGCACGAAATCAGATGGCGAAACGCTGCCTTCGACCTGCGACAACTCCTCTACGGAATACGTCGCAAGCGGAATCTTGCGCGCGCGGCAGAAGGCGAGCAGACCCTCCTCGTGCGCCTTCACGTCGATCGTCGCCGCCTCGCGCACGGCCGAAGGCGAGATACCCGCCTGCCCGCACGCGAGAAGAAACGCCTCCCCGATCGCTTCGGCGCACGCACCGCGACGGCACCCTATGCCCGCAACGATGCAGGGCACGACAAGGCGAAGCGGCTCGGGCGCAGGCTCCTGCGCCCGCGCGCCCGCCGGCTTCCCCGTCTCACCGGCGGGCACGACATCGCCCGTCGTCTCCGCTGCGCGAACGGACGCACCTGCATTCGCGCCAGCGAACGGCGACACGACGATATCGGCCCGAGCGCAGTCGGACGCAATGTCAACCCCCTCAGGCGGCTGTCCCGAAATCGGCATGTCGGAATAGAGCGCCACGCGCCCGCCCGAAAGCAGCCGCGCCGACACTCGCTTGATGGCCTCGGGATTCGAAACGGCGAGCCCCGCACAGCGCGCCCACGTATCCACCGCCCACACGCCGCGGACGTCGGTCGCCGTGGTGATGACGGGGATGGCCCCTGCCGCGCGTGCCACAGTTTGCGCAAGCTCGTTCGCACCGCCCAAATGCCCCGACAAAAGCGGGACAGCAAAGCGCCCCGCCTCGTCGATCGCCACAACCGCGGAATCGCTTGCCTTCGAGGCGACATGCGGTGCGATCGCCCGCACGGCGATGCCCGCCGCGCCCACGAACAGAAGGGCGTCCGACGCTTCCCACGCGAGCGCCGTCCATGCGCGCAGGTCGGCCTTCCCCTCGCCGAACCCGCGCGAAACGGAAACGTCCCAGCCAGGGTCATCTTCACCTGTCTGCGCGCAATCGGAAAGCGCGTGTGCGGTGCGCTCCGCCAACGCATACCCCCTCTCAGTGAACGCTATGCAGGAAACCCTCATCTAGCGCACCACCATCGTCGAGAAGTAGCTGCCCCGATCGGGCACATCGTCGAGCGAGCGGTACACGCGCTCGCCCGGAAGCCCACAGTCCTCTACGAGCTCGGCACCGTCGAAGGCGCCCTCCTCACGAAGGATGCGCTTCGTGTCCGCAAGCGAGCGGCGCGCCTTCATGACCACCTTCGTCCCCGGCCAGCCGATTGCGCGGCGCACGTCGTCGTAGCCGCCGGGCACGATGTGCAGAGGCGACGACATCTCGGGCGTGAGGTCGCGCTCGAGCGCTGCGGCGACCGCGCAGAAGCTCGGCACGCCGGGAATGGCGCGCGCCTCGAACCCGCGGGCGCGCACGTCGGGCGCTATGCGCTGGAAGGTGGCGTAGATGCTCGGGTCCCCCAGGTTCAGCAGCGCGACGTCGCGGACCGCATCCAGGTGCACGACAAGCTCGCGAACAAGCGAGGCATGCTCGGCCGTGCGGCGCTCGGCGTCGCGCGTCATCGAGAATCGCACGGGGATCACCGTCTTGCCTGTAAGGTCGACGGCGCCGCGCACGATGTCGAGCGCGACCATGGCCCCGTCCGCCGTCTGCGGTGCGGCGATGACCGGACACGATTCGATTGTGCGGACGGCCTTGATCGTGAGCAGCTCGGGGTCGCCAGGCCCCGTGCCCACCCCGTACAGCACGCCTTTACTCATACGTAGCCCCCAATTCCCCGATAACTGCATCGGCGCCCGACGTGCGGAAAAGCTCTCGGCGCTCGGCGTCGAACACGACCGCGGCGATGTCGCATGCGCCCGCCGCGCGGCGTCGCAACCTGTCATCGATTGCCGCAGCGAGCGAGGCGCGCGCAGCGTCCCCCACGCCGGCGGCCTCGATTACCTCGAGCGCCGCCGTGGTCGTGACCGACGACATGATCTCGCGCACGGTCTTCGCGCCAGCGCCGGCCAAGGCCGCGTGGGCGGCCAGAATCTCCGCGCGGCAGTCGGCGGTACGCGAATGGGTGTCCATGATGCCGCCCGCAATCTTCACCAGCTTGCCGATGTGTCCCACAAGAAGGACATTGGTAAATCCCTCGCGAACGCAGCAATCAATCGCATCGCCCACGAAGTTGGAGATGAAGACCACCGGCGCACCGTTTAGGTGGAAATGCCCCGAGATGAACTGCCCGCCGTAGTTGCCGGGCGTGAGCACGACTCCGCGTCGCCCCATAGCCGCATGCTGCCGGATCTCGAGCTCGATGCTGTCGCGCAAGGCAGCAAGGCTGCGCGGCTCGACGATGCCCGTCGTGCCCAGGATGGAAATGCCGTCCTCTATCCCCAGGTGCGGGTTGAAAGTCTTTTCGGCAAGGGCAACACCCTCGGGTACCGAAATCGTCACAGCGATATTTCCAGAAAAGCCGTGCGCGGCGCACACCTCGCGCACCGCCGAAGTGATCATCGCGCGCGGCGTCGCGTTGATGGCGGCCGCCCCCACCGGCTGCTCGAGCCCGGGCAACGTCACGCGCCCCACGCCCACGCCGCCATCGACGGAAACTTCCGATTCGCGCGCGGGCACGCCCTTGCTGCCCGCAGCGCCCGTGCCCGACCCCGCATGTTCCACGCGCGCGTACACGAGCACGCCGTCGGTCACATCGGCATCGTCGCCTGCGTCCTTTCGCACGGCGCACTGGGCGCACCCCTCGCCGATAAATGCGTCGACCACGTTCGCCTCGACGGGCAGCCCGCCGGGGGTGACGATCGACACGCGGCCGACGGGCTTTCGTGACAAGAGCATCTCACAGGCCGCCTTCGCCGCGAGCGCGGCGCAACTCCCCGTGGTGTAGCCGCAGCGCAGGCGGGTCGTCCCGGTATATATGTAGTGCTCGAAGGCCACGCTAGCTGCTCGCCTTCCGATACCCTGTGGCAAACGAAGGGTCGTAAAGCTTGCTGCGCTCGTACGACTCCGCTTGCCCGCCGTTGTGCGCAAGCCCGCCGCGAGCTCCGAGCACGCGGCCCACCACCACGAGCGCCGTGCGGTCGATGCCCTCTCGCGCGCCCGCATCGGCGAGCGTGCCCACTGTGCATCGCACCACGCGCTCCTCAGGCCAGGTCGCCTTGTACACGAGCGCCGCCGGCTCGTCGGAGCTGCGGCCCGCGGCCAAAAGCTCGGCGGAAAGCTCGGCGAGCATACCCGAACTCAGGAAGATGACCATAGTCGAGCCGCTTTCCGCCATGGTGCGCACGCCCTCGCCCGCGGGCATGGGGGTGCGCCCGGAAAGCCGCGTGATCACGACCGACTGGCTGATTCCCGGCAGCGTGTATTCCTGGCGAAGCGCCGCCGCGGCACCGCAAAAGCTCGAAACGCCGGGCACCACCTCGTAGTCCACGCCGCGCGCGTCGAGCGCGTCCATCTGCTCCTGGATGGCGCCGTACAGGCACGGGTCGCCCGTGTGCAGGCGCACCACTTCCTCGCCCCGCGCATCCGCCGCGCACATCACGTCGAGCACTTCCTCCAAGGTCATGTGCGCGCTGTCGTAGACGACGCAGGATTCCTTGCACTCGGCGAGCAGCTCGGGGTTCACAAGGCTCCCCGCCCAAACGACCACGTCGGCCGCGCGCAGAAGACGCGCCCCGCGCAGCGTGATAAGGTCGGCGGCGCCCGAGCCTGCGCCAACGATATGAATCATCCGAGCCTTCCCTTCCCGTTTCTCATCGCAACCGTTTACGCCGCCCTTCGCGCAGCGGGCAAGACACGGCGCCCGCAGCGGCAATCGGCGCAAATACGTAGGCAGGAGGCGCAATGCCGCCCGCCCTGGCTTTGACACGCCCACAAACGCACACTATCATAGTGGTAGTTTCGGCAACGAGCATATGACAATCGAATAAAAGGAAACGACCGGCGCGGCGCCCACACAGTCCGCGCTGGCTTGCGGAGGGAACCAGGTGGGAATCCTGGGCAAGGGACATTACTGTGTAGGACGCGCGGGCGAACCGCCTCGCGCCCCAAGCCAGACTGCTTCGCCTTTTCCTCACGGCATCGCCGTGGCGTTAGCTCCTTGTGAACCCCGAGGAGTGCGCTTCCCTTTCGAATGCAAGAAACAAGCGCGCTATCCCTTTGCGGACGAGCGCGCTTTTCTTTCGCTTGTGCCGATAAGCAACTGTCGCCGGGGGACCGGCAAACCGAGGAAAGGGAAAACCATGTCCGACCAGATGTCACGCCGCGGCTTCATGGGCGCCGCAGCAACCGGAGCCGTCGCGCTCGCCGGAGTCGCGCTCGCGGGCTGCTCCAGCACCTCCGCGAGTTCCGAGAAATCGAGTGAAAAGGAGAAGGCCGTGAAGCCGGTCATTCTCGTCACGAGCTTCGGCACGAGCTACAACGACTCGCGCCACATCACCATCGGCGCCATCGAAGACGCTATCCGCGAGAAGTACTGGCAGGACTACGACATCCGCCGCGCCTTCACCGCGCAGATCATCATCGACAAGCTGAAGAAGCGCGACGGCATCACGATCGACAACATGACCGAGGCGCTCGACCGCTGCGTGGAAGACGGCGTGAAGGAAATCGTCGTGCAGCCGACGCATCTCATGGCTGGCCTGGAATACGCCGACGTGAAAGACGAGCTCGACAAGTACGCCGACGAGTTCGACAAGATCTCGCTCGGCGACCCGCTGCTCACCTCCGACGACGACTACAAGAAGGTGGCCGCAGCCATTAAGGAGAACATGGCGTCCTTCGACAACGGCGAGACGGCGCTGTGCCTCATGGGCCACGGCACCGAAGCCGATTCCAACGCCGACTATGCCAAGATGCAGGAAGTGTTCAAGAACGAGGGCTTGACGCAGTTCTTCGTCGGCACCGTCGAGGCTGAACCGACCTGCGAGGATGTTATCGCCGCTGCGAGCGCCGCAGGGTACAAGAAGGCCGTGCTCGCGCCGTTCATGGTGGTCGCGGGCGACCACGCGAACAACGACATGGCAGACGAGACCGACCCCGACAGCTGGGCTGCGAAGTTCGTGGCCGCCGGCTTCGAAGTGACGTGCCTGCTCCAGGGTCTGGGACAGAACGCCGCGGTCGACGACATCTACGTCTCGCACGTGGACGACGCCATCGCCAAGCTGTAAACTCGCCGCGCACGGGGGCGCCGGTCGCGTCCCCGTGCAACGGGCATGCGCCTTCCCCGACCGACGGCGCATGCCCGTTGCATTCGCATCCCGCCCGCCCACCGCACGGCGCGGGCGGTAGAAGCGATTGAAAGGAATCCCTCCATGTTGAAGAAAACCCTCGTCTTCGCCCTGTCGGCGGCGCTTCTCGCGTTCTCGCTCGCCGGCTGCGCCGGAAATTCAAGCGACGGCGCAAAGGCAAGCAATACCGATTCCCAGGAAAAGACCGAGCAGGCGGCCGATGAAACCGAGGGCGCAAGCGCTGCCCCCATCACCGCCGACAAGGTGGCCGACGGCACCTATCCGATCACCGTAGATTCCAGCTCAAACATGTTCAGGATTGTGGACGCCCAGCTCATCGTGGAAAACGGCTCCATGCACTGCGTGATGACGCTTTCCGGCACGGGCTACGGCAAGCTCTTCATGGGCACGGGCGACGAGGCTGCCGCCGCGAGCGAGGCCGACTTCATCCCCTATGTGGAAAACGCGGAAGGTAAGTACACCTACGACGTGCCCGTTGATGCGCTCGACGAGGACACCGCCTGTGCCGCGTGGAGTATTAGAAAAGAGCAGTGGTACGACCGCACGCTTGTGTTCGAATCCGCCGGCGTCGATCTGCGCGCCGACGCACTGAAGTAACGCCATGCGGTCGATTCTTCCCAAGGGGGAAAACAGGAAGCGCCACAGCATCGCGGCGCGCGCGATCGCCTGCGTTCTCATCGCCCTGCTCGCGCTTCCCTTCGCGGGGTGCAGTGCGAGCCCAAACGCGACCGGTGGCACGGTGGGCTCTCAGGAATACACTGTGAGTGTCTCGCTTTCCGGCGGGTCAGGGCGCGCAAGCATCGCCTCACCCACCACAATTGTGAAGGATGGCGACACCTACACCGCGACCATCACCTGGTCGAGTTCGAACTACGACAAGATGACCGTCGACGGCGTGGACTACGCGCCCGTAAACGACGGCGGCAACTCCACGTTCGAGATACCCGTCACGCTCGACGAGGACATCGCCGTGTCGGCCGAGACCGTCGCCATGTCGACGCCGCACACCATCGACTACACGATTCACTTCGACTCATCCACCATGAAGGAGAAATCGGGCGACGAAGCAAGCGGCGGCTCCCCTGCGGGAACGGCTTTAAGCGCCGCGGCCGACTTCCACAACGCCGATTTGGGCTGTGGCTGGAAGCCAACAGGGGCGCTTCAGCTTGAATACGCCGAGCACTTCACTGTCGACGAGTTCGAAGGCGGTCTGCGGCTTATCTGCGTTTCGAATGGGGAGCGTTTCCTCGTGGTGCCGCAAGATGCGAAGGTACCTGATGGGTTGAGCTCCGACATCGCGGTCATAAGGCGCCCCGCCGACAAGGTGTACCTCGTGTCGTCGGCGACGATGTGCCTGGTCGACGCGCTCGATGCGAACGACAATATCATCATGTCGGGCACGAAGGCCGACGATTGCTCGGTCGCAGGCTTCAAAAGCGCGCTCGAAAGTGGGGCGATCGCCTACGGCGGCAAGTACAGCGCGCCCGACTACGAGCGAATATCGGCCTCGGGCTGCACGCTCGCCATCGAGAACACCATGATCAACCACACGCCCGATGTGAAGGAAAAGCTGCAGAAGCTCGGGCTCGTCGTGCTCACCGAACAGTCGTCGAGCGAGCCCGAAGCACTCGGGCGCGTCGAGTGGATTAAGCTTTTCGGCGTCCTGTTCGACAAGGAAGACGAGGCCGCGCACCTGTTCAACGAGCAGAAGGCCCGCGTCGAGCAAACGTCGGGGCTCGCGTCGTCAGGTAAAACCGTGGCGTATTTCTACATTAACTCGAACGGGGCCGCCGTCACGCGGCGGGCGGGCGACTACGTGGCGCAGATGATCGAGCTTGCAGGCGGCAGCTACGCGCTCGATGACGCGCAGGCGTCGTCGACGTCAGGTTCGTCAGTAACGCTCGAAATCGAGCGCTTCTACGCGACGGCGAAGGATGCCGACATTATCGTCTACAACGGCACCATCGACGAGTCAGTTGCCACCTTGAACGACTTCGTAGGCAAAAACGCGCTATTGTCGCAGTTCAAAGCCGTGAAGAACGGCAACGTCTGGGTCACAAGCGCCGACATGTACCAGCAGATGACTTCTACCGCCGACATTATCGACGAGCTGCACGGGGCGTTCACCGGCGATGACGCGAGCGACTTCCATTATCTGAGGAAGCTCGGTTAGCGCCATGAGAAGCCGGCTTTCCATGGCATACGACGAATCGGGGCGCGCCGCGCGGTGTCGCGTCGTGACGGCGCTGCTCGCTGTTGCCCTCATCGTGCTCGTCGGGGCCAACCTGTGCATCGGGAGCGTGCTCGTGCCCGCAGACCACATCCCCGGCATCCTTTCGGGCGGCGCGGCCAATTCCATGGAAAGCCAGGTCATCTGGGAGATTCGCCTGCCGCGCGTGCTTTCAGCCGTGCTTCTCGGCGGGGCACTTTCGCTTTCCGGGTTCCTGCTGCAGACGTTTTTCAACAACCCCATCGCCGACCCGTTCATCTTGGGCGTCTCCTCGGGCGCAAAGTTCGTCGTCGCGCTTACGATGATCGTACTTCTAGGCGCGAACCAGGCCATGTCCTCGCCGGCCATGGTGGCCGCAGCGTTTCTGGGCTCGCTTATCACCATCGGCTTCGTGCTCCTCATCGCACGGCGCATAAGTTCCATGGCCATGCTCATCGTGGCGGGCGTCATGGTGGGATACATCTGCTCGGCGGCGACGAACTTCCTCATCGCCTTCGCCGACGACCAGTCCATCGTGAACCTGCACAACTGGTCTTTGGGTAGCTTCTCGGGTTCGAGCTGGGACGACATCGCGATCATCGCGGTCGTGGTGATCACCGTGAGCGCATGCGTATTCGCGATATCGAAGCCCCTTTCCGCCTTCCAGCTGGGAGAAGCCTACGCGAAAAGCGTCGGCGTGAACGTCGCACACTTCCGCGTGGTGCTCGTCCTTCTAGCGAGCATGCTCTCCGCCTGCGTGACCGCGTTCGCTGGTCCGGTGTCGTTCGTAGGCATCGCGGTTCCGCATCTCGTGAAGTCGGCGCTGAAGTCGTCGAAGTCCATCCGCGTGATTCCTGCGTGCTTCTTGGGAGGCGCCATCTTCTGCGCGGGCTGCGATTTGATCGCGCGCACGCTGTTCTCTCCCGTCGAGCTTTCCATCAGCGCCGTCACCGCCATCTTCGGCGCTCCGGTGGTTATCGCGCTCATGTTGAAGAAGCGGGTGAGGTAGATGGGGGAATTCGTGCCGCGGCCCAAAACGCTCGGAGGGGACATTCCATGCTTAGACAGTCCTGAGCTCGCACGAAAGCGCCAGAAGGCACTTTCGGCTCGTGCGGAACTGCGCGCGGAACGCCTCTTCCGAGCGGAGCCGAACCTCGAAACTACGGTCGAAACGCAGGCTGACGGAGCGCCGCTTTTCCACATAAGCGACCTGTCGGCGGGCTACGACAAGAAGGTCGTAGTCGGAGGCGTCGATCTGGAGGTTCGTGCGGGCGACGTCGTGGCGCTCATCGGGCCGAACGGCTCGGGCAAGTCGACCATCTTAAAAACCATCACACGCCATCTGGCACCGCTTGCCGGCGCGGTCGAGCTCGACGGGCGGGAGATTTCCCGATGGAAGACGGCGGAGTTTGCAAGGAACCTTGCCGTTATGCTGACAGATCGCCCCCGGACCGAGCTCCTCACCTGCCGCGATGTCGTAGAGGCGGGAAGGCACCCCTACACCGGGCGAATGGGCACACTCTCGCCCGACGACCATAGTCGGGTCGACGAGGCCATGAAAACCGCACGTGTGGAAGAGCTCGCCGAGCGCGACTTCATGCAGATAAGCGACGGGCAACGCCAGCGCGTCATGCTCGCACGCGCCATCGCGCAGGATCCGCGTGTGCTCGTGCTCGACGAGCCCACGTCGTATCTCGATATCCGCTACCAGATCGACCTGCTGCGAATACTTCGCCACCTTGCGAAATCGCGGAATGTGGCTGTCATCATGTCCATCCACGAACTCGAGCTCGCGCAGAAAAGCGCCGACAAGGTGATTTGCGTGAAGGACGGCCGGGTCTTCCGCGCCGGCGCACCCGAGGACATATTCACGCGCGAGACGATTGGCGAGCTCTACGGCCTTCAACATGGCACCTTCAACGAGCGCTTCGGCAGCGTGGAAATTGGACGCCCGCACGGCGATGCGCACACGTTCGTCATCGCCGGCGCAGGTACGGGGTCGGCTGTGTTTCGCCAGCTCATCCGGCAGGGCAAGGCGTTCTACACGGGCGTTCTGCACGAAGGGGACATCGACTGCGAGCTCGCGCGCGACCTGGCGGCGGAATGCGTGACCGAGCGCGCCTTCGAGCCGATCGGGGATAGAACCATAGCCCGCGCCAAAGAGCTCCTCGTCCACTGCGCGCGCCTTATCGTGTGTCCCGCCGCCTTCGGCACCATAAACGCCCGCAACGCAGAGCTCGTCGAGTTCGCACGCTCGCACGGTATCGAGGTCATGCGAGCGTGCGAAGGCGCATCGGAGGATTCCCAATTGGGGTGGAAAGGATAAACTGGACTTTCTTTTAAGGATCCTCAGGCTACAGCTCCTACGCCGGCGAGGTCTACAAGGCGCCGGAGAACCTCGTAAACAGGAATTTCCACGCCGACGAGCCCAACCTGCTGTGGCTCACCGACATCACCGAGTTCAGGCTCCCGGGCGGCGAGAAGGTCTACCTGAGCCCGGTCATCGACTGCTTCGGCGGGATGCTCGTCGCCTGGTCGATCGGGCTGCACCCCGACAAGCGCCTCGCGAACTCAAGCCTGCGCCTAATCCAAGCGAGATTCCAGACTCGACAGGCCATTGAGAGTCAGGTCGTTGGCGACCTCCGAGACACGCTCGATAGGAACCGAACCGTCAGACAGCGCCCACGTGCGATAGATACCGATAATACCGGACAGCAAAAACGCCAGATAGTAATCGAACATCTCGTCCTTGAGGCCGTGGGGCAGCAAGTCGCGCTCGGCAATCTCATGCTCGAGCGGCACGCGCAAACGCGTCATAAAATCGTCGAGCGGGATGTTTTCAATCAGCTGGCGATTGAGCACAAGGTTATTGCAAAGTGCCTCGTTGATAGTCTTAAAGAAGGTAGCCGCCGCTCCAAGGGCGCGCTCGTTGGGGTCACTGCCCATAGTGGAAAGCGTCTTTTCGACAGAGTCGACGATCATCTCCACCACATCGGCGGCGATGGCATCGAGCAGGCCGTCGACCGTGCCAAAGTGCACGTAGAAGGTCTTACGATCAACATTGGCCTCACGCGCGATGGCACTCACGGTAATATCGCCAAGCGGTTTATCCATCAGCAGGCGCTCAAACGCAGAAAGGATGGCATTGCGGCTGCGAACGATGCGGCGGTCGAGGCGCGGTTTGCTGGTGTCCATGGACGTGTCCCTTCGGAATGCAAGCATTCATCAACAGATGAGAGTTAATCTACGTAAGAGGATTATCCCCCATCCGGCACAAAAAAGCCCGGCAACATGAAGAACGCACGACCAACTGTTACGCCTTAGGGAGCTTCTTTTTGTTCAAAGCAGCCGGGGACACACGGATGCCGTCGCCTGTCTGACGCACATAAGTCTTATGCGACGGTTTGGCGGCCCCAGAAGCCTTCTGAGCATGCTGATTGGGATCCACGGTAACCGCATTCACAGGATGGGGCTTTGCAGGCTTAGAAGACGTCTGAGGCGATCGTCCGAGCTTGCGCATCGCGCGATCCCAGCGTGCATGGATACTCTCGTTGTGAGCGCTCTTAAGGCCCAGCAGGGGCGCGGCCAAAATAGTCGGAGCGATAAACGTAATGAGGCGCCATAGCAGATAACCGGCGGTCGACGCCGATCCAAAGAAATGACCCAGGAACAGTGCGAAGCCGCCCTCGGCGCCGCCGGTGCCACCGGGCAGGGGAACAGCAGAGCTCAGGAGCTGAACAAAGGCGCTCGCGGCCATGACCGAGAAAAAGTCGACTTCGTGGTGACCAAAGGCAAGCATCAGGAAATACGGCACGAGGTAGAAAAATGCGAGCTGCAACATGGTGATGACCACCGTGAGCAGCATGGACGAAAAGTGGCCGGCCGAAAGCTTGAACTTCTCGGAGAACGAGTAGATTTCGCCGTCGACAAACGTACGCCAGCCCTCGATCTTGGTGGCAGAGACGCCCATTCGCTCGAGCCAATTGATGATGCAGTGCGCGACGCGCGTGACGGTCTTGGGCATGAGCGCGACGGCAAAGATGCCAAGCAGAATGCAACAGTGTCCGCCAAAGCTAAAGACGCACAGCAGCGTCATGTCGCCATAGCGCTCGGCGAAAAACGGCATGCGGGCAAGCAGCAGAATGGCGCCCCAGGCAACGAGGCCAAACTGATACACGATAAAGCGCGTGAACTGCGTGGCACCGGCCTCGCCGACATTTTGGCCCGCCTTGGTCAGGCGGTAGATCTGGGCGGGCGTAGAGCCCATCATCATGGGCGTCAGGTTGCCAAAGAAGATACCGCTCGCCTCGACCGAGATCAGGTCGCGAATGCCGACGGGCGAATTGGGATCGAGCCAGACGGCGATCGCATAGGCAACGATGCCAAAGAACAGGTACAGGAACATGCAAAAGCATGCAGCAACGAGCCACGGCGCCTGAACGCTCGACATGGCAGCCCAGAACTGTCCCATCTGACCGGTCACAATCAGATAAACGATGTAGCCAACCAGCACGACGCCGATAAAAATGGCACCGCGACGTGCACCCTTGTTGTCATCGCCGCCCGAGGCCTCAACCTCGACCTGGGGCTTAGATGTATGCTGAGAGGACTCCGTCATGAGGCTCCTTCTGACCTTCCAAATATCTTGCATATTGTACCCGCAAGGGCCACAAGCAGAACGTAAAGCTATGGGCCAAATAGGAATTGCAGATGGTTTGCTCGGAAATAAAAAACCCGGACTTCCGCTGGAAGCCCGGGTCTCAGATTCATGGTAGCCCGTACCAGATTCGAACTGGTGATCTCCGCCTTGAGAGGGCGGCGTCC